>Ga0126370_10001460_pt1 | contig 10810 bp, 5 predicted proteins | sample PanSoiMetaPlot_3_FD_92586 | JGI IMG/M metagenome (GOLD analysis project Ga0126370, IMG submission 92586) | Tropical forest soil microbial communities from Panama - MetaG Plot_3 | ecosystem: Environmental > Terrestrial > Soil > Tropical forest > Bulk soil | place: Panama | collected 2016-02-17 | reverse complement strand
TGCTGTTTTGTGGTGTTCTGTTCCCAATTTGTTCCTCGCGTTGTTCGCGATTTGCGACCGTCGTATTAGGACTAATTGGACGCTCCCTCACCTTGTCGGCGTCAGAGAGGAGAAGAAGCAACATGGTATGGCCCGAAATACTGGAGGCGATTGAAGAGTTGTATCTGGAAGGAATGCTAGTCAAGGCCTTGGATGTGTCCGGCAATCCTCTTTTGCGGAAAGGTCAGCAGGTTTACAAGACTATTGATTGCGCAACAACAGCCGAGCGGGCATTTTGGAACAAGGAAAACAAGGTCAACTGAAGTCAGGCAAACATAGATGAAGACCCCAACAAAACCAGAGACCCGGCAGGTTCTGTTAGAGCAACTGAGAACCGCAGTCTGCGTGCAAATCAGTCTATGGGACGCTGTTCAGGCAAGGAGCTACAGGAATCAGAACTAGTTGCGATGCTCTCAAGATCGGAGGAACTCAATTCTTCCGTGCCAATTGGACAAGGGAGGAAGACAAAAGTCTTAGCAGACCTAAACGGGAAGGTATCGGCCACACTCCTGAGAGCACTTCAGAATGCTCGTGCGCTACGAAACGAATTCCGGATTTGTGCTAACAAGCTAGCCGAGTCCTTGGATTGTTCGATCGAATCGTTGCTTGACAATATTACGGGCTTCAGCATAACCGGGGACACCGGTTTGGAATTGGACGAAATGGACCTTCACGCCTTCCTCGGTGAACCTGAGGCCGAAGGCTACACGCCACAAGTTCGGCACTGCCACAGAAACCGATGACAGCCAAGAAGCAATAGTCTCGTTCGTCCGGATTTTGAGTACGTTGCGTTCGCCTTGGCTCCGTTCCGCGCCAGCCAAACCGGTAGCGTACAGGACGGGAAGAAAGTTCATCTCTGTTCTTTTTCATCATCTAGGCGCGGAGGGGCGTTAACCTCATGTTTTACTTCCCGCCTCTTGGAGAGTATTATCGGTCGCATTACGGGCCAGTAACCTATGTGTTCGGCTTCGATCAGGAGCCGCAGACTTCCCAGCGTGGGTTTACAAAGGACCGCTGGGCCGGGTGTCTACTCCCAATGGCCGAGCCCCTCATGCAGCCCGACCCAGTGTCTTCCGCTCGCATCCTGAGTGGACTAACCCTCGGCAGATTCGCGATTCATGAGCTCCTCGGCAAAGGAGGCATGGGCGAAGTCTACCGCGCGACAGACCTGCGCCTGAAGCGTCAAGTCGCTCTCAAGCGAGTCGCGCCGCGCCTCCGCGGCGACGAGCACTCGCGCGAGCGGCTCTGGAAGGAAGCGGAATGGGCCTCGCGTCTGACAGACGCCCACATTGCTGCTGTTCACGACGTTATCGAGGAAGAGAACGAGCTCTTTATCGTCATGGAGTTTGTCGACGGCCAGACGTTGCGAGAGCGCCTTGCGGCGCCGCTATCGATTTCAGAATTCCTGCCTATGGCAAGAGAGTGCGCGTTGGGCTTGGCCGCAGCCCACAGAGCGGGTGTCTTCCACCATGACATCAAACCGGAGAACATCATGCTGGCGCAGTCGGGTCAGCTGAAAATCTTGGACTTTGGTGTTGCCAAGAACCTTCCAGGCCTGCCCGACACGACGACTGTGAGTGAGGGGTTGGTCGGCACTAAGTTCGCGGGAACTTTGAGCTACATGGCGCCTGAAGTTCTTCGCGAAAAGAATTCCGATGCCCGGGCTGATATTTTTTCCCTGGGAATCGTTTTTTACGAGGCCGTTGCAGGCGGTAATCCCTTTCGCTGCCAAAGCTTTCTCGAGACATGCGATCGCATCCTTCACCATATTCCACTTCCCGTACGCGAATTAAACCCCAAAGCGCCGGCGGAACTCGAGCGCATCATTGCCAAAATGCTGGCGAAGGATCCCGCGCAAAGATACTCAAGCGCGGATGATCTCGCAGTCGATCTTCAGGCGCTGCAGACCACAGCCACGCGTTCGGGACTGAGCTCGCTCGAGCCGTTTTCTCGTTCAAGACACCGGCCGGGGAAGCGATGGAGCATGTTCACTGCGGCGCTTTTGGTAGCATCCGTCGTCGCCGTTGCCTCATACGCCCCTGCCCGGCAGCGGATAAAGGATTGGCTTGGCTTTGACTCCATTCCCCGGGCCAAGCAGGTAGCGGTCTTGCCATTTAGCGTAGTGGGTGGTGACGCGCAAATGGCCGCATTCGGAGCCGGCTTAACGGAAACTATTACCGCGAAGCTTACGGAACTTAGCGGAGATCCTTCGTTACAGGTGGTACCCGCGGCGGAGATACGCAGTAAGCAAGTAGCGACCGTGAACGATGCACGCAAGGAGTTTGGCGCGAATCTCGTTCTTGAAGGCAGTTTGCATAAATCGGGACAACTGGTGCGCCTGAATTTCGTCTTGGTGGACGCGCGGACCAGGAGGCAATTGCGGGCGCAAAGCATCACCGTCACTGGGATGGATTCCCTTACCACGGAGGACGCCGTAGTACACGGCGTAGTAGGAATGCTCGAAATCGAGATCCATCGCGGCCAGCGACAAGCTCTCGAAAGTCGCGGAACGCAGGTAGCCGAAGCCTACGATTATTTTCTTCAGGGTCGAGGATATCTCCAGAACTACGATCGCGCCGAGAATCTCGATAGCGCGATCGAGGTCTTCCAACACGCAATAACTCTCGACCCCAACTACGCCTTGGCTTTTGCGGGTCTCGGTGACGCCTACTGGAAAAAATTTGGAAACGACAAAGCCCTTACTTGGATGGAAAAGAGCCGCGAGGCATGTCAACGAGCCAGCCAGATAGACAACAAGCTTTCTTCCGGCCACGTCTGTCTGGGAACGCTCTCCGCGGGCACGGGAAACTATCAGGAGGCTGTACGGGAATTCCGGTTCGCCGCCGAGATCGAACCGACCAATGACGCCGCATTTCGGGGCTTGGCGGACTCCTACGAGCACTTGGGCGAACTCGAAGACGCGGAAAAAACATATCGGCGGGCGATTGACGTACGGCCTCATTACTGGGCCGGCTACAACTGGCTTGGCGTTTTCTACTACCGTCAGGCGCGCTTTCCTGAAGCAGGCAAAATGTTCAGTCAGGTGGTAGCGCTCGCTCCTGACAGCTTTCGCGGATACTCCAATCTTGGCGCTACGTATGTCGAGCAGGCGCACTATACCGATGCAATCAGTGTCCTCGAGCGCTCCCTAGCAATCCGTCCCTCCGACTACGGATACACCAACCTTGGCAACGCCTACTTCTTCATGCGGCACTATGAAGAGGCAGTCCATGCCTATGAACAGGCTATAAAGCTTGCGGACAAAGACTCACTCTTGTGGTGGAATCTGGGCGACGGCTATTACTGGACGCCGGGGAGACGCGCTCAGTCGTCGGATGCATACAAACAGGCAATTGCCATCGCCAAAGAAGATCTACGTGTAAATCCCAAGGATTCGGGATCGTACGGGGTCCTCGCGGTTTGCAACGCGATGCTGGGAGAGAAAAAGCCCTCGCTGGAGGCCTTGCGGCTCGGGCTGGAGGTCTCCCCAGACGATCCTGCGCTCCTGTTTCAAGCAGCAGTGATCTACAACCAGTTTGGACAATCGGATGCGGCTATCAATTACCTAACGAAGGCCCGCGCCGCCGGCTATTCACAGGTGCGTATCCGCGACTATCCAAATTTTGATCCGCTTTGGGCCAATCCTAAATCTCAGAAATTGCTCCGAGACTAATAAATTCATGAGGAGGAACAAAAAATCGCTAGCACTCAACTCACTCCAGGCGACACACAACACTCGTCGCTAAGACCCCCGACTCTCCGACTGCGCCTCCCTCAGGTCTGGGATCGGTTGACTATCTCACTGCTTGACGCCCCCTCCGGGATCAAGATCGTCCTTACCCGGCGCCTGAACACGGTATTCGTAAATCTTGGAGTCGTCTGGTTCAACATTTATCTTGTCCGAGGACGCATGCCCGCTATTATTGCTACTAAATGAGACACTCTCGAACGGACTCCCCATCGCCTTATCAAACTTGACTGTAAAGCAAGGGGGATTTGCTCCGTGATTGTGATTCCGCTTGCAGAACCACTCTGCTACCTCTTTATTCTTCTTGCTGACCCAAAACTCGTCATTGTCGACCACGAGTTTCTTCGGATCTGTCGGGTCATCATCAATGTTTACTCTTTTGGGATCTTTACCAAACTGCATACCTGGTGAACTCATACGGCTACCTCCGTTCTATCTCAATCTGGGGACTAGGCAATCCACTTCTGTTGGGGCCGACAAGCGGGACCGTAAAAAGGACGCGACTCGCTACAAATTTGTATCTGTGCCAACGATCAAGGAAGGGAACCTCGTTGCGCGGAATCATATCAGTGCGTGATTCGCTGTCAAGTGCCAAACAACGTACGCCGCGCAAAATAGGCTAGCTAGGGCGAACCTAGAGCGAAGACTCCAAACGTGTGTTCCACGTTATCTGAAAGAAGGTTGCTAGGTTGCTAGGGGCGATGGGGATCGAATTTGCATCTCTACCTTCTAAGTCCTTCAAGGCAAACGGCGTAGCGCCGCCCTCCTATTGCGATTCTTCGCTCACCCCTTGACGTGTACACGCACGTAGCTAGCGAGGATGACGTACGATTTGCGGAGCAAATGGGCGGGATTTTGCGCCCAAATGCGCCCAAAGACGAAAACGGCTCGGGAGTGGAGCCTCCTAAGCCGTTTCGTATCAACTAAGAATTGGTTGCGGGGGTCAGATTTGAACTGACGACCTTCGGGTTATGAGCCCGACGAGCTACCAGGCTGCTCCACCCCGCATTGCAAGTGTAGCGGAGCGGCGCGCCGGCGTCAAATTTAGACCATTCCTAATTCCGCTATCTGCTCGTACCTATTCCGGACGGAGTCGGTGCAGGCGACACCGGCTCTTTGATGAGCATGGCCCAGCGCGGAAACGCATAATTTCCCGCGACGTCATCGATGATATTTACCTGGCAAGTGTAGAAGCCAGGCTTCAGTGCCTGCAGTGGCAGATCCAGTTGAAATTCCACTGCCTTGCGTTGTGGCACATTAACCTCGGTTGCAATCAGCGGCTTCGATTCGTAAACCTTCACATCGCCCTGCATGAACTGGACACTGGTAAGGACGCGAACCGTTTGGGCTTGTGACTTCGGGGCTGGAGCCTCGGAAGCCGCGCCCGGAGCGACCGCCGGCGCCTTGCCCTTGGCCGCGTCATATACCTCGAACTGCAAGTAAAGGTGCTGATCCTGGGTAAATACGTGGGTTACATTCGGCACCAACTCCGTCTGATCCCCCACCAGTGGATTGCTAGCCTTGTTTTTTCCGCTGGCAGGCACTCGCTGACTGCTCAGCACCACGGAACTACTGCGCAGCGGGACTTTGCGCAAGTCCGGGATCTGAACATCGGTCTCAAACGTTCCCATGCGGCCGGTACGGTTTTCGCGCACCACAAACTTCAGGTGATAGCGTCCGGGCGCCAGCAGGAAGCTGGTGTTGTACTGGACATTCTTTCGCCGAACCCGCTGCGCTGTGTCGACGGCCAGCTTCACCGTGTCACGCAGCTGGCCAACCTGGAATTTGCCGCCCTCTAGAACTATGCCGGCTACATCCAGCGTGGCGCTGTCGCGATCTTTCTCCTGCACGAAGGGGATCTGCGAACCAGGCACAACGATCGAAACCGCCAAGTAGTAGTGGGAGTCGTCCCGCCGGAAATACGCCGTGCCGGCATAGACCGCGACATCGGTTGCCGGTAGATCCGAGGCCAGCTCATCCTGCAGCTGCTGCTCGCGGTCCGCGCGGCCTGAATGCTCAAAGTCTCGCCCGGCGTAGTAGCCCGCTCGATACTCGAGTTTCACATCCGGACGATTCACAACCACCTTGATGTGGCGAAACCGCCCGTCTTGCAAGCGATTCGAACTGGTGTAACCGAGGATGTAATAGGCCGACGTGTCCTTCTGCACCTGAGAAAACACGCCGCTGAAATCGTTTGAATCGAAGAAGGCCTTTCCACCGGTGTCCGCGGCCAGCGTGGAAAGCGTCTCTTGCGTAGCCGCGTTGCTGTTGAGGTCGTTCAGAACGGAAGCGCCGGTATAGGCGGATTGTCCGTGCAAGCTTGCGTTTTGTGCCTCTCCACCGCCGGGAAGAGCCTGCAAGCCGCGGACGTCGAGCGGATAGATGGCGACGTTGGCTTTTACGGCTGCCGCAGTCGCTGCGCGCAAGGCGGATTGATTGTCGACGCCCGATTGGCTGATGCCGTTACTGAAGTAGATGAGGCTCTTTTTCTGAGAAAGCTTTCCGACGGACTGAATGATCGACTGCAAAGCCAGCAACTTACGGTCGGCACTGAAGGTATTGTAGTCGGTATCGTCCGCGGTGAAGGAACCGCCCGTCTCCGCTGAACCTTCGGAACTGCCCGTTGCACCGTTGTCAAATCCCTGGCCTGAACTCGAGTTGTAGGCATTTAGCGTTGCGAGGATCCTGCCCTTATCGTCGGTGAAATCGAGGTCCAAGCGCATGTTGGTAGAGAGCGACACGATGGCAATCAGGTCGGCGCTTTGCATCTTGGTGTTGACGTACTTCTTGGCGGCATTCACGGCGCGGTCGATCTGTTCGGGATCCATCGCCGAAAAATCGAAGAACAGCAGGATCAGCCGCCGATCCCTCGCGTCCGCCTTATGCTCGGCAGATTGCGCGGCAACCGCAGCAGGCGCCAGGCCGGAGGTTCCGTTTGCAGTCACCATGGTCTGCTGAGCCACTGCCAGCTCATCGATGTTTTCGAAGTCGAAGCTCGCGACTTGCTGCTTTTGCCCGTCTTCCAGCACCGTGAAGTCCTGTTGTTTCAAGTCACGGACAAGGTTTCCCTTTTTATCGCGGGCCACGACATTGACGAGTACGAGTTCGGTGGTGGCGCGTATCGCCGGCGTAGACTGCGGAACGGAAGTCTGTTGCGCAGATGACGCCAATGGCCACTGCGCTAGGAGTACGCAAGAGCAAGCGATGGTAAGGATCCGGCGCAACACGCATTCCTCTCCTAGAACCGAAAGCGCGCGATCATGGTCAGCCTGCGCATCGAGCCGACCGAAGTGACCTCGCCGAACGAGAGCGAGTTCACCGTTGTGTTGATCGCGGAAAAGACCACGTTATTGAAGACGTTGTTTGCCTGCAGCCGCAGTTCGAGGACGCGCGACTCCCGGATCTGAATCGTTTTGCTGAGCGCCATATTGAGCGAAAACTGGCCGGGGCCCTCAATACTATTCCGGCCGGCGTCGCCATAGATGGACCCGGCGGGATTGGTGCAAGAAGCGGAAGTCGTCGAAGAGCAGAACGCAGCCGTATTGAACCATTCAAGGCTGGTCGGGTCGCTTAGAGTCATGCTCTGCCCCGGCACGTAGTTTGCGCGCTCGGAACCGGTGACGCCGCGGCCGATGTCCACGGCCCCGCCCAAGACGTTGGGCGTGAAATAGAAGCCCGAGCCGATGGTCACGCTGCCGCTCCACTGCCAGCCTTCCAGAATGTGCGACAAGGCGCCCTTCGAGGCGAATCGGTGGTTCTCGCCAAAGGGCAGGTCGTACATCCAGCTGCCTGTGAATTTGTGCTTTTGATAGAAGCTCGAGACGCTGCGATCGGCCGAAATGTCAAAGGGATCCTGCGCCACCACGACAGCCCCCAATCCTACCGACGACGCATCGTCAATCGACTTCGAGAAGACGTAGCTGCCGCTGAAGCCAATTCCCGAGGACATGCGCTTCCGCACGCGGATCGAAGCCGAATGTAGGATGGAATCAGCCGCCGAAGACTCGTAAATGAACGGTTGTGCGTCGGCGGTCAAGATGGCGCGCTGTTCGTCCAAATGGGTGCCCTTTGCACCGTTGTAGCCGACGTTCAGGAGGAATCCATGCGGTAGCTGGCGCTGGATGTCCAAATTCCAGATCTGTACATAGCCCAAGCGATAGTTGGGATCGATGGCGTAGTTATTGGTGACAACGCCTGTGGGTGTCGGAAATCCGTTAACCAATGTCAGATTGCTCGTTGTGGGATCGGTTACCGAATTGGTTTGCGTGTTGGCAAAGGGCGGCTGGAACGCGAAATTCTGAATGACCGTGCCGTACTGCGCCAGATTGTAGTTGATGCCGTAACCCAAGCGCACGACGGTGAGATTCAACGGTTTCCAAGCCAGCCCCAGCCGGGGAGCAAAGTTGTTGCGGTCTGGTTGGACGAGCGAAGCGGGGTAGGTCCCAAAAAAGGTGCCTGCCTCCCCTGGCTGAACGGCGGCGGCTGACGCGAATTGCGGCGCGACATCCAGATTTACGATGCGGTTCTGCGCTTCGGTGTACGGCCCATTGTATTCATAGCGTACGCCAAGCAGCAGCGTGAGATTCCCCCGAATCCGCCAATCGTCCTGAACATAGGCATCGTAGGAATTCGCACGGAAGTCGTAGGAGTTCGTCCCGGTCTGCAGGCTCGTCTGTTGCGGCAAGCCAAGCAGGAAGTCGGCAAAATCGTTTCCCGTATCCGGCAGCAAGGTCCCGGCGGAGTAGTCGCCCGTCGCAAATCCCGTGAATACAAACGAGCCGTTGGAGTTCTTTGCGGAACGAAAGCTCTGCAGGATCCGGCGATAGTCGCCGCCAAACCGCCAGTTGTGCTTGCCGCGGTTCCAGGCCACCGTGTCGGAGATGGTGTAGGTCTGATCGAGCTCGCGGCGCGGTGTGGGATCGGTCAAACCGCCGAAGCTGGTGAAGCCGATTGTGGGCAAGCCAAAACCAAAGGGGTCGGTTCCGATGCCCGTAATCCCGGCGTCGCCTGCAACATCCAGGATGCCCGAGTAGAGATTCGTAGTTGCCACGTGGCTGTGGTTGTAGGTGAAGCGGAGATTGTTGGTCATTCGACCGCGGCCATAGACCCAGCCGGCGCTGGCGTTCAGTCCCTGCGTTCCCGTTCCGCCATTGAGCGAGGGGAAGATGCCGACGGAGTCGACCGAAGTTCTCGACCAATTGAGCCCAAAGTTGAGGTTGTTTTGCCGACGGCCTCTTCGCCCGCCGCCTCCGCCGGGCCCTCCGGGTCCGCCCATGATGAAGGGCCCCGATGGGGTAGAACCGAAGTTGTGGACGAGGCGAAAGTTGATCGCGTCCGAACTGCTTTCTCCCGAAGTTACGAGGTGAAAGTTCTGGCCCGAGACGGTCGTCGCCATGTTCGGCAGGGGTATGTACTGCAGCAGGGATTGCGCGGCAGAGCTGATGTCAGCCGGATCGATCTGGTTCAGCACGCCGTTGTACTGGAATTGCTGTCCCGTCTTCGCATTGAAGATTTGTACGGGCGTGCCGTCGCGATTTATAGTGCTCGAAAAATTTCCAGCGCGCTCATCGGGGGTCGGCACGGTCGAATGGTAGTCGTAGGGAGTGCTGCCGCGTGAACCGTTCCACCCGGCGAAGAAGAACCACTTGTTGCCGCCGTTGAAGAGTTTCGGAATGTTCAGGGGACCACCGATGTTGGCTCCGAACCTGGTTTGACTGTAGGTCGCTTTGTCCGTCGAGATCCCCGTTAGGGAGTAGGGCCTCGCATCGAGCGCTGAATTATCGTCCTGAAAGTACAAAAAGCCGTGCGGCTGATTGACGTTGAAGTTTCGGCCGAGCCTGCCGATCATGATCGGGCCGCCGCCTCCACCAGGCCCTCCCGGGCCGCCGGGACCACCAGAGCCAGAGCCGCCTTGTCCGCCGCCCGACCCCGGACTCTGCAGATTCCCGCCGCCTTCCCGCTGCATCCGTTCGCGAAATTCCTGAATGCGGTCTTCCAAGTCCTGCTCGGAGCCGCCGCCAAAATCCTGCGTACGCCCCTGCGCGCCGCTGACGCTCACAGACTCCGTCGGGCTATCCGCTCCAGCACCATTCACCGGTATCCCTTGCGCGTCCGCTGAGTTCGCCCCAAAACCAACCGTGCCGCCATTCGCCACGTCACCGGCGAAGGACGAAAGTGTGCCGCTCATGGCCAAACTTTGAAAGCCGCGGCGCGCCGCCAGCGTTGCCAGATCGGACTGCTGTTCCTGCTGACGCGATGCCAGAACGAGTTGCGTGTCGACCGTCCCAGCGGGCGTTTCCGGCTTCAACACCACTTCCTGCGTGACGGTCGCAAACCCCATGAACTCGATGCGAATGACATAGCGGCCGCGCGGCAATCCTTTGAACACAAACGTGCCGTTCGTCGATGACACGGTCGAGTACTTCTTACCGGTTAGGGTGTTCGAAGCGGTTACCGTCGCGCCGGGTAGAAGCGTTTTGCCGTTTTTTATGACGCCTGTGATTTCGTAAGTTGCCGGACTGGCCGGCGCGGCCGATGGAGGCGCAGCCGGGGCCTCCTGGGCGTTCAGGCAAACCAGAAATACGGTGCCGATCAAAGCCAGGGCCAGGAGGACAATCACGCCGCGCACCACGCGATTCAATTCTGCGGCTCCGGCGGGTTGGGCGGGTTTGGCGGAGCGCCGGGAGCCGTAGGCGCATTAGGCGCCGTAGCCGCTTTAGGCGCAGGTGACACGCCCGGCCCCCCGTTCGCCATGATCTCTTCGATCCGCTTCCACTGTTCAGGAGACATCACGTTCAGGTTTTTAGGAACAAAGACATTGTTCTCAACCGCGCCGCGCGCCATCACGTGGTCGCCAGCGTGAATGTCTGCCATGGTGACGCTCTCACGGCCCCGGCGCAGCGAAGTCTCTTCGTTCAGTTCCAAGGTCTGCGAGACGTTATCGGGGCGCAGCACGGTGAGCCGCGGCGGGTCCATCGATTTGACTTCACCGATCACAAAATCCTTGCCGAGCGACCCGAATAC
>Ga0126370_10001459_pt1 | contig 10811 bp, 6 predicted proteins | sample PanSoiMetaPlot_3_FD_92586 | JGI IMG/M metagenome (GOLD analysis project Ga0126370, IMG submission 92586) | Tropical forest soil microbial communities from Panama - MetaG Plot_3 | ecosystem: Environmental > Terrestrial > Soil > Tropical forest > Bulk soil | place: Panama | collected 2016-02-17 | reverse complement strand
TTGCTTATGACAATGCTCACGCCCGTCCGAAAGCTCCGGGCCGCATCATTCTCACCGTCGACGGCCGGACTGTCGGCGCTCCCCTCGCCTTCACGTCAAGCACCCAGGGCGCCCTCGTCATGCCCGAATTTGCAAGTGAACTTGGTCCGGGGAGGCACACCGTCGCAATCAAGATGGAAGACGGCTCGAGCATGCCGTTATCCGTCGGTGTGAAGTACCACAGCCTTTTACCCGATAGCGCGGAGCAAGCCCGCGTCGGGATTCAGGTCCTTCTTAAGGATCCACAAATTCAGGAGGGAAGCGTCACCGAAGCCATAGTGTCGATCGCCAACAAGAGCGATCAGGTGATCCCAACTCCCGTGGCCATCGTGGGGATCCCCGGCGGCCTGGAGGTCCGTCACGACCAGCTCAAAGAATTGGTCAAGTCCGGCAAAATCGACGCTTACGAAGTTCTGGGCCGGGAAGTTGTGCTCTATTGGCGCTACCTCAAGGCCAAAGACAATTTCGATCTTCCTCTGAGCCTGGTTGCCACCGTTCCCGGGTCCTACACCGGTCCAGCAAGCCGCGCCTATCTGTATTACACCGACGAATACAAGAACTGGGCGCCGGGACTGAAAGTGAGCATCACAGCACGATAGGATCCTCAGTAGGCGCCGGCTTTAGCCCGGCGGGCGGCCTCTGGCCGAAGCGCTTCTGGTTGAAAGTGACGGTTCAAGGACTGACACGGCGGCGTCAGTCCTACGATCGCCGAGCCAAACGACATCAGCAGCAGTACTGCATATCTAATTGCAGAGAGCGGCACGTTAAAACCCGCCGTCTACGTTTGTGTCGCTGTGTCTTTGTGGTTATTGCCGTTTACTGCAAGGTTGGAACCTATTTTTCCAATGAACTAACTTCGGAGTTCCACGCGGCGGCGACCTCTTTCGCAACGAACGCATGACCTTCGGCATTCCAGTGGCTGTCCTCAGGAGCGTACAACACTGCACCGGTAGAGGCGGCGCGGCGCATCGAGTCGGTCAACGAGACGAAGCGAATTCCGGCTTCCTTGCAGAACGCGGCAAATCGGGACTCCAGGTCCCAGGGGTGCCACTGCCGGCACGGACTTCCCGGAGGGAACGTGCACAGGTCGGCGTAGACCCTGAACTTGATTGGGATGTAATAAACCACCAGATTGATTCCATGTTGGCGCGCAATCTCGGCGCCCTGAATCAGTGTTGTCCGGGTTATCTCGAGTCGTTGAAGTTCATATTCGCCAATGGTGCGCTTGGCATAGAAATCGAAAAAGTAAAGTCGATGCACCATACCCCCCGCGTCGCGGAACCAGCCGAAACTGTCGATGCCGTTCGGGACCAGCGGATCGCTCCATTGGCGACCCTGCATGAAGACATTCTCCGTGAACGACCGATTGACGAACTCACGCCACCGCACCGACAACGGCTTTTTTGCCTCAGGCGCCCGCACTCCGTGCTCGTAGGCCATCGCGTTGTCATAGTTCTGGTCGTCGTCGAGGTCATTGCCTTCGAAGAAAAACCACGCCACCATTTTCGGTTCGAGGGGGAGGGCGAACCGCTCGAGAACCTTGAGTTCCTGCTCCGTTCCGTATCCGGAAACGCCCAGGTCAGCGACAGCGCGACCTGTGAGTTCGTGAAGACGCACACCTACGGTTTCCTCATCGGATACGTACGCGCCTTCGATGTAGGAATCGCCGATGAGCGCGATGTCGGCGCGGTCGAGTGCGGCAGGGTTTCGGAATCCGTGGCTGTCGGTCGAGAACGACTGTTGATAACTCGCGCGAATTGGCAGATTGAACAACTGCGCCATGTTGCTGCGCGGGCGCCCGGACCAGTGTGCGTTCGCTGGGCGCCGAAAAGAAAATTCGTGATCCCCGATGAATTCTGCCTCCGGCCCGTTCCAACCGGCCGTGATCGTCCCGCGCAGCCTGCCGTAGTCAAGAAGACCGATAGCCGCCGGCGCTTCCAGAATAAGGAGGCACAACACCAGCGACAACGTAACGGCGACCGCGCGAACTATCGCGAGCCTGCGCTTCTTCGCCCCGTCCACGGCCAGACACCATGCCGCGACGTAAGTCCATCCGAGTGACACGGCGAACGCGGGATTCGTCAGCCGGATCGCCCACGGTTCGAGGCCGTGTCCGAGCCATGCCGTTACGATCCAGACTGCCGTGATCGAAAGCAACCACATCACGATTGAAGAAGTTCGCGACGTTACCATATTGGCAAACCTGTCCCGAACCCGGCAGTCAGACACCCGCCGTTTGCGGTGTTGTATTGCTTCGCCTGCGCGATATAACTCGAGGCGGAAGCGGCGTCGGTAATTCGACCGGCCTCCTTTTTCCGCACATCATATAGATATAGAGAACTATAGGAATAGAGTGTGGTTTTGTCCGATGTATCCCGTCCAGATGGAATCCCGTGTTCGCGTGCCTCGGCCCAAGGCCACAGAGGTTCGCCCCGCAGAGTCTTGTCGCCGTAGAGAAGCGCCAGTGCACTACCTGCATCCCAGGTTGCTTCGAACACAATTCCGGGCCCTTTCCAGGCGCAGAGTCCGGTCAGCACAATTGAGCTGCCTGGCGGCGGAGCAGAAAAATGCTCTTTCATATCGGATAAGATTGCGCGCTGCGTCTGGGAACCCTCTGCCCAGAAGGATGCGACAGTGTTATTGATCAAACAGCCACAGCCGCACAGAAGAGCAACGAGCACGGCGAATATATGGCTGGCACTCTTTGCGGGAGCCAGCAAACGGCACAGGAGACCTGCAATCGAAACCCAGGCGATTGCGACTGTAGCTCCCGCGGCAATTGCCACACGATTGTTCACACCTGTGTTCACTTCATAGAAGCTGTAAAGGTACGAATAACTTCCCCCAGCAATGAGAGTGCCCGCGGCAATAAGCAGGACGAAGACATACGCCCGTGGCAGCCGTTCGCCGGATGTTATAGCGGTTCGCATCAGGTACCCGGCGACAACTATAACCATTGCGAGTGCGATAGCGAATGAGGACCAACTCCAGTACCGATTCCAGATCGTCGACAGGATATGAGGCAAACGGGAACCGTACGCGCGAAACGTCAGATCGATAGAACCCATCCAGGTGTTGTCCACAAGCCACCAGCCGAATGCGCCGCCGCCGGGAGCCCGTCGAGACGTGCCTTGCTTGTACTTTGAGAGCACGATGATGAGAAAGGGATTCGTGACGTAGGACACAGCCGTTCCCGCCCAGCTCCACAGCACTTTTTTACCGTGACGCCGAAGTTGCCAGCGCTTCAGTGCGACGAGAACAGGGTTCAAAAGGAAGAACGGCATGAAGGGCTCGTAAGCCAGCAGACTGAGCGTCAGGCTCAGCGACGCGACGACTTTCCACGGCCATATCCAGGAACGAAACGAAAGCTGGTTCAGATCGGCGTACAGGCTTAGAAAGTAAAAAACCATGCTCAGATTCGCGGCCCAGATCGCATACCAGATGCGATCGGTGGAGTAATGTGGCAGCAGTCCATAAAGGACTGCGGTCGCTAGGCTGAGCAGTCTGCGTTGCGTCAGAGTGCGCAGGACAAGGTAGAACATGCACACACCGGCAAGCAGAGCAGCCGTGCTTACGATGTGGTAGCCCAGCGGCGTCTGTCCGAACAGGGGATACAACACGGCCCACTGAAGTGCCTGAAGCGGACGCGACCTCATTTCCGGCCATTCCGCGAAAACAGAACGCGTCAGTCCAATCACAGACTGGTCGTGCGAAAAATGGAAAATTTTCAGAACCAGCCAGTCGTCCCAGTAAAAGCCGATGCGGGAAATATAAAAGACGGAAGAGAGAATTGTAGTGATGGCGAGGAAACAACAGTCGCGAACCGTATGCCCATACAAGGGTTTATGAAGGACTAGATTGGAATCGTTCGCGGCGCTGTCTGTCATACGTGAGACATGGTTCTGCGTTACCACTCATGCAAATTTTGTTTCTTTGGCAATTTTTCGGCCACAACCAGTACAGGGGAGAAACGCTCTGTTCCTGTCGCCGTGGCTGCGTTCACGACAAGGCAGGCTTAGTGAAGAGTGAGATCAGAACCTCGAGTTCTACACCGGATTTCGTCCCACGAAAGACCTCGTTCGACGTCTGCTCATACCCCACATTCTTGAACAAGTCATGATAGGTGCGGATGATCGTTGGGCTGATGAGGTGATCACTCATTTCGCCAAAGGTATTCGCCATCAGCAGATGGCCGCCACTAAGTGTGGCATTAAATAACTCTGTCCCAAACCACGCAACTTCGAAGAAGGTATAGAGCCAGCCCAGATAGTAGATGGTTTCGTTCAGTACGACGAGATCCCAGAATCCCTCCGCGCGAAGATCGAAATCCATGATGTTTTGAACGCGGAACTCGGTGTTGCCTGGCCCGGCTTCTGCTTCGCGGGCGCGCGCAATCGCCGTCGGCGAAACGTCAAGGGCAAGCACGCGATCCGCGAGCGGCGAAAGGCGGCGAGTAAAGGCGCCTGCGCCGCACCCCATTTCGAGAACGCGCTCGTGGCGGCGGCCGCTGACGATGCGAATTTCCTCGTCGTATTTAGCGCGCTCGAATTCCGAGGTCTCGAACTCCCAGGGATCGCCGCGCTTCCACAATCCTTCGAAGAAGTCCTCCGCCTGCTGATGGCGCCTAGAACGATCGTTCATTACTACCTCGTGATCGCTGGTGCTCCCCATGCTCATTAGGAAGCGTTATCGATCTAAATTACTTCATGACCGAGTCGGCGACCCGAAGTTTCCTGTTGTCCGAGCTTTGAGATCGTAGCGAAAGAGCAAAGTTCGATGTGATTCTCGGCAAGAAATTCAGGGATTCGACTGTTGCACAAAACCTGCAACTCCATGATTCGTTCATCGCTGTACATGCTATCAAAATCGATCCGCTGGGCCGGATGGCAGCCGAGTTCTGTGATACCTGGCTCCAAATCCGTCAACAGTTTCATTAAGGCTTCTAGCATGATGTTATCCGATAGAGGTTTTCCAGTACTTGTCTGACCATAAAACGCCCCGCAATATCGAATGTCTGAGTAAAGACGCAGAGGAGCACCGATCTCATGCGCAATTTTCATGAGAATCGAATGTACAGATTCAGCGCGGTGCACGTGCTGGTGGGAATCGATGTGAGTGGGGTTTCGGCCCATTAATTCGTTAAACGTCGAAAACTGGCGGGATATTTCCTCTTCGACTGCAGCATGATCGTCTTTTCGAACGACTTCATACAACAATATCCACTGGTTGATCCGATACGTCCATTCTCCCAGATCTAGGTGGAGTCCCACGCTGAGGTCGGGATGAGCGCGGGCATAACGCGCTGCTTCAGCCGCGTCAGGCCACCGAACCATCAGGCTTGCGCTTCTGACAACGCCGCGCTCGAAGGCTTCGACAACTCCATCGTTGATGCCGGCGCTCTGGCCGAAATCATCTGCGTTGACGATGAGGCGTTTTGTCGAAGGCATTTTACTCGGCGCTCAGGTCTTCGATAACCTTAGCTAGTACAGTCTCGGCCCTGAAGTATTCGTTTGCTATAGCCAGTGCCGACCGGCTATGCCTATCGTAATCGGATCTGATAGCTTCAAACGCAGTAAGAATATCGTCCATGGTATTGAACGCGAACAACCCGTCCCCTGTCGGTAACACTTTGCCGAATCCGGTATCTTGTGTGATCACCGGCCGGCCGGCCGCGAGGTAGCACGCGCTGCGTTCGCTGAACCACCCGCTCTTTAAACGCACATTCTGGTCTCTGGCGACAGTGAACTCTCCCCGGGAAGCAATGATGTACGACCGATACGACCAGGGATCGGTCGTAAAGGCGTGCGCATCGTTAAGTTTCCAACCGTTTGACATAAGGAGGACGAGCTCTTCTTCCGTCATTCCTTGAGCAGGGATCAAGTCACCGAAGCCCGGGCGCGTAACTTTTGTATCCACCAAACCCATTGAAAGCTCGATGGGTTCAGTGACCAACTTAGGAAGCTCAATGAATTTCATGAATTCACGATCTTTGCTCCAGTAGTAAGTCTCTCCGGCAAACTGAATGTCGTGCCCGCCCTGCTTCCAGTTGCAAACGGTGGTGAATTCTTTCCGTGTTGGAGGTCCATCCTGCCAGAAATCGATAAGAACCGGCTGACGGCTCTTAGACCGGAGCCGTGGAAGCGGCGGTATTGGGCAATCCGGGCTCCCTATGTTTTCACCATAAGTCACAAAGTCATCGTGTTGATCGATCGTCCTCCGTGCGATGCCGTCTCGATTGGCGAACGCGAGTTCATGGTACACGGGATCGGTGCCGTAGTAGACAAGTCTCCGCACCTTGAGCTGCTGTTTTGTCCGTATTCGAGTGGCTCCCGCTACGTTCAATACCAGGTCTGCATCCGCTAGCAGACTTTCCGCTTTTGCTTTGCTCATGCCCAGCCATTCATGGTCCGAATAGCTTCTGCGATAAGCCCACCGATCAGCAAAATCAAAAGCGTCCGCAACGCGCGCGAGATATGGGACGGCGTAGTTGGAGTCGTTCACTTTCATTTTGCGGATGGGGTCGTAGGGCCAGACGGAAGACACTTCCATGTAGTAAACGTCATGTCCAAGACGTCGGAGGCCGGCGGCAATTTGCATGTGCATCCATGCCATCCCGGCATACGGCATCGATGCAACCGTACCCACAACCACAATGCGCAGCGGCGTTACCTTACCCTTCCGCACCGAAGAAAGTTTTCTCACGGACACATCATCCGAAGCCCATCACCGATTTAACGCCTTTTCCAGCCCGATATCGGGCGCGATCACACGCGGAAATACCGTATGCACTGTACTCCAACTAAGGCAAAATCTCCTTGATTCTTGAAACGGCGAGCAACTGAAAACAACTCACATTCTACTTATTTCGGCGCGGAAAGTGTTGTGAGATCGAGTGATACTCGCGAAAACCTGCATGATTTTTACCTTGGCAGAAGGCGTGCTTCCGTTTGAACCACCATGCGTGCTGGATGCGGATATTTTCAACTGTGCGACGAACTTGCGCTAAACGTCGCGTAGGCATCGCCGGCAATGAAAGTTTCCGCCACAAATCCTGCCGCTCGAGTGAGGGGGTCGCAATCCGGTATCCCCGCAATGGGGAAAGCTTCAAGAGTTTAGGATCATCGTCCGCCACTCACCATTTACAGAAGCAAAACGTGTCTGAAGTGCGTGCCCGTTACGGTCCAAACTTCCAGACTGTTATGAGCCACGTGGAGTCGTTGGCGCCGACATTGGACGAGGTGTAGGAATGTCTACCGTATCGGTCATCAGAGCGCGAGAGACGCGGCTACCGGTGAGTGCGGATCTCCGGCCGTCTGTTTCCGGAAAATTTATCTTTATAGGTTCTCAGAAATTCTTCATCAAGGGCGTAACGTACGGTGCGTTCCGGCGAAATGACGCGGGCGAGGAGTTCCATGACATCCACAAGATTCGCCGCGACTTCGCGATGATGGTTCGCAATGGAATAAATACCGTTCGTATACAACACACTGTTCCGCCGAGTGATGTGCTCGATGCTGCCGGCGAATTTCACCTGCGGGTTATCGTTGGTTTGGGCGCAGAACAACACATCGGTCATCTTCTTGACGGAAAGAGCCCACACAAAATCTTTAAGGAGATCCGCGGCAAAGTGCGCACGGCCGGGCAACATCCGGCCTTGTTGTCCTATGCGCTTGGTAACGAGATTCCTGCGGGCGTCGCCCGCTGGTGGGGCAGGGAGCGCATCGAGCGATACTTACACGATCTTTACAATGCGGTAAAGGATGAAGACCCGGAAGCTCTGGTGACATATGTCAATTATCCGAGCACCGAGTATCTCCAGTTGCCCTTCCTCGATTTGTGCTGCTTCAACGTGTTTCTAGAAAAGCAACACGAGCTTCGTGCTTATCTTGCTCGACTGCAGAACATCGCTCTCGATCGTCCTCTCGTGATGAGCGAGTTGGGGTTGGATAGCCTGCGTAACGGAGTTGCAGCCCAGGCGGAGGTCCTGGACTGGCAAATACGGACCAGCTTCGAGGCGGGCTGCGCAGGCGCTGTAGTGTTTTCTTGGACGGATGAGTGGTACCGCTTCGGCGAGGTGCACGATTGGCAATTCGGTCTGACGGATCGGCAACGTCGGCTAAGACCCGCATTGTCGTCGGTCGCTCAGGCTTTCGAAGAGTGTCCGTTCCCGCCGAAAACGGACGTGCCTTTCATGTCGGTGGTCGTGTGCAGTTATAACGGTTCGCGGACTATCGGCGAATGCCTGGATTACCTCACGAAGCTCGATTATCCGAACTACGAAATCATCGTTGTCGACGATGGATCGACGGACAACACGGCGGCTATTGCCCACCGGTATAACGTGCGGCTCATCCGAACGGAGAACCGAGGGTTGAGTGCGGCCCGGAATACAGGGCGGGAGCACGCGCAGGGGGATATTGTCATCTATATTGATGACGACGCCTATCCCGACGTCGACTGGCTGAATTATTACCGGTTGGCATTCCAGGATTCATCACACGCCTTGATCGGCGGCCCCAATTTCGTGCCACTAAATGATCCACCGATTGCCCAGTGTGTGGCGCGTGCCCCCGGTGGACCAACGCATGTTTTGTTAACTGATACCGTCGCTGAGCATGTTCCGGGTTGCAACATGGCATTCCGTAAATCTTCCCTGGAGGAAATCGGTGGATTCGATCCCGTCTTCCGTGTTGCCGGTGACGATGTCGATATCTGCTGGCGTATCCAGGAGAGAGGTTGGACGATTGGATTTGCGCCGGCCGCTGTCGTGTGGCATCACCGGCGGCCCTCGATTCGAACATTCTGGAAACAGCAGCGGGGATACGGCAAAGCCGAAGCACTACTGCAGCAGAAATGGCCCAGCCGATTTAATGCTTCAAATCATCTGCCCTGGGCTGGACGCATTTATCGCGCTGGTGTCAATCTCCTTTCCGGAAGCAGATCCGTCATCTATCACGGGGTATGGGGCGAAGCACCATTTCAGGGTTTGCACTCCGCGTCTGCACTTTGGGAGCACCTTGCCGAAGTTCCTGAACTGTACCTTCTAAATTCCGCCCTCCTGCTGCTGTCTGCGCTCGGCCTCCTTTGGCGGCCCATGTTGCTGTTCATACCTTTCCTTTGCATTTTTGGCGGATACCCGCTGTTGCGAGCGGCACTGAAAGCCCGCCAGGCGCAGTTTGCGGGAGTGCGCCGCTCGCGTCACTGTCGTTTACGAGTTTTGACCGCTGTACTTCATGCATTACAGCCGCTGGCGCGACTCTATGGGAGGCTGCAACATGGACTAACTCCGTGGAAGCCACGTGGAGAAGGGAGCGCGGTGTTTCCTTTCCGCCGGCATTGGAATCTGTGGACGGACAAATGGGTTGAACCTCGGGAGCGATTGCACCAAATGGAACAGGCAATTTCAGCAACGGGTCTGGTAATTCGCCGAGGAAACGCCTACGAAGCATGGGATTTGGAGATCATCGGCGGCCTGTTGGGTTCCACACGCGTGCTGATGGCGGTGGAGGACCATGGTGCAGGAAACCAATACGTCCGGCTGGCAGCATGGCCCCGCTATTCGAAATTGGGCATGGCGCTGTGGATCGCCGGAATGGTTCTGGCTGGTGCCGCTGCGATTAGCGATCAGTTCATCGTTGCGGCCGTTCTCGGATCAGGTTCCGCATTGTTGTTCTTCGAATCCGTACTGGAGGCAGGAAGGAGTCTGGCGGCCGTCCTCCGTCGTGCAAACCAGGACGAAGAAGACGCTCGCACCGAGACCGCTGTTACGGTGTTGAATCGTTTCCCCGCACAGCAGGTCATGCCACGGCTACATGCCGCAGCTGTTCGAAGGAGCGGACCAGATGGCTGATGGCCGCCCTTCGGTAAGGGGCAAATATTTATATATTGGAGAAAAGAAATTCTACATCCGCGGGGTGACTTACGGGACCTTTCGGCCGGATGCTGAGGGATTTCCTTTTCCCTCGCAGGAAACGGTCGAGCACGACTTCTCCCGCATGGCGATCGCGGGAATTAATGCGTTGCGTGTGTACACGCCTCCGCCGGTATGGCTCCTTGATTTGGCGTGGAAGTATGGCTTGTACGTCATGGTCGGCCTACCATGGGAACAGCACATCGCGTTTCTGGATCAGCCCAACCTGCCCACCTCTATCGAAGCTCGAGTTCGAGACATTGTGCGTCAATCTGCTGAACACCCGGCAATTCTTTGCTATGTCGTTGGAAATGAAATTCCATCGTCCATCGTGCGATGGTACGGTCCGCAGCGAATTGAAAAGTTCATACGTCGTCTTTACCGGGCGGTGAAGTCCGAGGCTCCGCAAGCGCTGGTCACGTATGTAAACTATCCGACCACAAAATACCTGCACCTTCCATTTCTCGACTTCTGTTGCTTTAACGTTTATCTCGAGACACCCGAGAAGCTGGACGCATACCTCGCGGAACTCCAGAATGAGGCCGGCGACCGCCCGCTGGTGATGGCGGAAATTGGTCTGGACAGCCACAGAAACGGCGAAGCGGTACAAAGCGAAACTCTCCAATGGCAAATCCGGACGATTTTTGCCGCCGGATGTGCGGGCATGTTCATCTTCGCATGGACGGACGAGTGGTACCGCGGTGGATATGATATCGACGACTGGGATTTCGGCCTCACGAGACGCAACAGAGAACCCAAACCAGCGCTAACGGCGGTGCAGTCCGCGTTCTTGGCGACACCGTTTCCTGCCGATGTTCAATGGCCGAGAATTTCTGTGGCCGTTTGCACTCACAACGGCGCA
>Ga0126370_10001458_pt1 | contig 10816 bp, 10 predicted proteins | sample PanSoiMetaPlot_3_FD_92586 | JGI IMG/M metagenome (GOLD analysis project Ga0126370, IMG submission 92586) | Tropical forest soil microbial communities from Panama - MetaG Plot_3 | ecosystem: Environmental > Terrestrial > Soil > Tropical forest > Bulk soil | place: Panama | collected 2016-02-17 | reverse complement strand
GCTGCTGGCCTTAATCTTCAGAAGGTAGAACTTCTCGACCGTCTCACCAAAAGTGCGGCTGCTGATCTGCTCGATAATGCCGACGCCGTGATTGGGGTAAACGACCTTGTCACCTATGTGGAAGACTGATTCAGAGCTGATCATGAGAAGTACCCGGAAGTGAATTGCTTAAAATTGCGGGGAAAACTGAGGGATAACACCTCTCAATTATACCTAAATACCTCGAACCCCGCAATTCTACCGGCCTTCTCTGGCTTCGGCTGTTGCTTGGTAGCGACCTGAGGCACTAAAACTTCCACGTGTGGCCGCCCTAAGCAGTTGTAGCCATTAGGTTTTGAAACATGCCCGTGGAAAGTCCGCCGCAGTCGGTCGCTCAGAGTCGAGTTGCCCATCTCGATCAAGCTAGGTTTATAATCCCTCTCGGACATGCCTGAGCACATCAAGAAAAAACTACAAGCGGAGATCAACGCCCTCGAACACGAGCTGAACCATGAACTTCCAAAGGAGCTCAAGCGCGCGATTGCCCTTGGCGATTTGAGCGAAAATGCCGAGTACCATATGGCGAAGCAGCGGCAGGAGTTTGTCAAAGCCCGCTTGCGTCAACTCAGCCGCCGCCTCGCTGATCTGTCCTTAATCAACCTGAGCAACATTCCCAAGGACAAAGTCGGCCTGGGATCTACGGTTAAGGTTTACGACACTGACAAGGACGAAGAAATCGAGTACCACCTCGTAACCAGCGAGGAATCCGACGTAGCCGCCGGGAAGATCTCGACTACTTCCCCGATCGGTCGCGCTCTGCTGGGAAGGAAGGTGGGCGAAACTACCACGGTGATTACGCCTACCGGTAGGCGCGAAATCGAAGTTCTCAGCCTCACCACGATTCACGACGAGGCCGAAGCCAAATGACCTGGACCAGTGCCCTCGGACACGCCTGCGGCAAGCTGCTGCAAGCGGTCGTCAATCGCATGGCGCTGGCTCGCATCTCGCCCAATGTCCTGACCTTCATGGGACTCGTCATCAACGTGGCCGCAGCCATCCTTTTCGGATACGCCAACCCTGATAACCAGGCGCGAATGTTTCGCTACGCTGGCTTGGTCGTTTTCGCTGCCGGGTTTTTCGACTTGGTCGATGGCCGAGTGGCTCGTGCCTCGAATCAAGTAACTCGCTTCGGCGCCTTTTTTGATTCCGTTCTCGACCGCTACAGTGATGCCGCCCTGTTTTTCGGACTGCTTGTCTATTACGCCCGTGGCAACCGCTTCTTCTACGTGGTCCTCGCGGCGTTGGTAATGATCAGCTGCATCATGGTCAGCTACACGCGCGCCCGCGCCGAATCTCTGATTGGCACCTGTAAAGTGGGATTTATGGAGCGCCCCGAGCGCCTGGTGCTGATCATCATCGGCGCACTCTTCAACCGCATGGCTCCCGTCCTGTGGGTGATCGCAGTGTTGTCCACGTTGACCGTCATCCACCGCATGTACTACACCTGGCAGCAGACCGAAGCCATGGAACACAGCAATCCCGGCACTGCTGCCTAAGCCCGGTGCTTGTGTTTAATTACCTTCTTGACTAGTCAGCCCATTGCTGTGGCAGTCGTCGGTGTCGGCGCATTTGGACGCAATCACGTGCGCGTCTATCGCGAACTTGAACAGCGGGGCCATCCCGTGCGATTGGCGGCCGTGGTCGATACCGATCTCGCCCAAGCCCGCAGTGTCGCTGAGCAGTATTCTGCTGCTGCTTTTAATTCGGTCGAGCAAATGCTGGCAGGCGAGGTTGCCATTCAGGCCGCGTCCGTGGCCGCCCCTACGATTTTTCATTTGAAAACCGCCAGGGCATTGATGGATGCCGGCATTGACGTCCTTATCGAGAAGCCAGTTGCGGCTACGGTCAGCGAGGCTGAAGAACTGATTCGGGTCGCGGAAGCCAACCGGCGAGTGGCACAGGTTGGACACGTGGAGCGCTTCAACCCCGCCGTGGCGGCAACTATGCCTTTAATTTCGCGTCCGATGTTTTTCGAGGTGCACCGGCTCAGCGTCTTTACGCCTCGCTCCTTGGATGTCGACGTAGTCTTGGATTTGATGATTCACGATCTCGACATTGTGCTGTCCTTCGTAGATTCTCCCGTCAAGCAAATCCGCGCCGTAGGTCTGCCCATCCTTTCCCGCAAGGTGGACATCGCCAATGTGCGCGTGGAATTTGAATCCGGCTGCGTAGCCAACTTCACGGCAAGCCGGGTCTCAACCGAACGGGTGCGCAAGCTCCGCTTCTTCCAGCCGCAACAATATATCTCGATCGATTACGGCAGGCAGGATGTGCTGGTTTTCAGCGTGGGCGAGGAAACGGGGGGTGTGCCCTCGACGAACCCCCAGATAAGAATGGCGAAGCCCGAAATTTTCCCCCAGGAACCGTTGCGCGCCGAATTGCAGTCTTTTCTTGAGGCTGTCCAGACGCGTTCGAAGCCGCTGGTCAGCTTGGACGACGGTCGCCGCGCGCTGGCTTTGGCTTTGAACATCACCTCGGCGATTCACGAACACGGAAGGAAAATCGACATCAAAGGGCTGGAAGCTGCCGGACGATCTGGTTAAGGAGGTATTTACATGATTTTACACTCCGCCCAAACCATTGACGTTTGAGGCACAACCGAGATGCTCGTCCTTCCGCGCTTAGCAGATTGACTCAAATAGTGCGAAAATGAAGAGCTGGCGTCAGCGAGTTCGCTGTCTTGGCAACCATCGCTGGTTGCTTGCGCTTCCATAAGTTAGCGGTCTATGCAGACTCTTCAAATCCCGCCGAGTAACCCTGTGCCCGGCAGACCGCAACCAGATCCGGCGCAGGGTGACCTTTTCAGCTCGCAGGGATGGGAGTCGCCTTATCGCGATGTGGAGACTGTGCCCGTTCTGCTGGTGCAGTTGCAAGACGACCTCTCTCGCTCCCGCATGCGCGAAGCCTTCTGGATTTCACTGATCGTCCACCTGCTCATCGTGATCGCGCTATGGAATTCCCCAATTCTTTCCTCGATCCTGGGACGCCTGTTCCCGCGCAGCGCCATTGCCTTGTCCCCTAATATGGCCTTGAAAAACAAGGACACAACTTTCCTGGCACTGCCACCTGACGCGGAGAAAATTACGCGGGCGCCCAAAACGGATAAGCTTTCTGACAAGAATCGGATCGCCCAATCACGTCGTCCGCATCTCGACCCGAAGGAATTGCGAAAGATTCTGGACGCATCCCGCGCGGGCGCGCCGGGTCCGGGTGGCGCTCCCGCCCCGAAAGCAGCGCCGGCACCAGCACCGCCCGAAGCCGCTCAGAATTCTGGTCCGTCCGCGGCACCGCCAGCAGCCGCCCAGCCGCCCGCACAAACGAGTCAAATGGCGAAGGCGACACCCCCGGCGCCACCGAAAGTTAATTTCGGCGCGACCATGTCGGCCCGATCTGCGATTGAGAATGCCGCCCGGGCTGCGGCCGCGAATCGTGGCACATATGGGGGCGGCGCAGGTGGAGACTATGGCCTCGGGCATGGCCGCCAACCCACCGATGTGGTCGGGAACATGGATGTGCTCAGCGACACCATGGGTGTCGACTTTGGTCCTTATCTCGCACGTGTACTGCAAGACGTCAAAACAAATTGGTACAACTTGATTCCCGAAGTGGCGCGCCCTCCCATCATGAAGCGGGGCAAAGTCAGCATCGAGTTCGCGATCACGAAACACGGAGAGGTTGCAGGCATGCGCCTGGTCGGTCCTTCGGGTGATGTGTCGCTCGACCGCGCGGCCTGGGGCGGCATTACCGGATCCAATCCATTCCCCCCACTCCCCAATGAGTATGGGGGGCAGTATCTCGCGCTGCGTTTTCACTTCTACTACAATCCGGATCGCAACGATCTGCAGTAGCTGCAGGTGTTCGCTTGCCATCCCCCACGGGGAAGGAACTGGAGAGTTCCTGCAGCAGGTCATTTACTCTTGTCATGCTCTCTCCAGCGGGCCGGAGCTAAAATGATGGTGTGGACAGCCCACCCAAACCGCTACCTGCCTGCGGCACGCGACCATCAAAAAAGCCTGTCTACCCGCGCGAGATCGCTGGCCTGATTCTGATCGCAGTCTTGATTCTCACTAGCATTCCTTACTGGCAAGCCATCTCGTGGAACATCCGTTAATCGTGCCGCCATCGGCTCCTGAACCGCTATTGATTGTGGTTCTTGGACCCACTGCTAGTGGTAAGACCTCGCTGTCTCTCATACTTGCCCAAGCGTTTGGCGGGGAAATCGTGAATTGCGATTCGGTAGCGATGTACCGCGATTTCGAAATTGGGACGGCGAAGCCTGGACGCGCGGAACGGTCCAGAGTGTCTCATCATCTGTTCGATTGGGTGGAACCGACCGCTGACCTTACCGCCGGAGCCTATGCCCGCCAGGCCCGGCAGATATGCCGCGAAATCAGCGATCGTGGGCGGCTGCCGATCGTGGTGGGCGGGACAGGTCTTTACTTGCGAGCACTGGTGGAAGGCCTGTTCTCCGGTCCCGAACGATTCGAAGAATTACGCGACCGGTTGCGCGCCCGCGCGACTGAGCGGGGACCACAATATGTCCATCGCATCATGCGCAGGCTGGACCCAGTTGCTGCCGACCGAATTCATGTTAATGACATACCTAAGCTCATTCGTGCCATCGAGGTTTGCCTGGCCTCCCGCCAAAGAATAACGGATCTGTGGAAGCAGGGTCGCGATCCCCTCGGTAGCTTTCGCATTTTGCGCCTCGGCCTGAATCCGGATCGTGCAAGGCTCTATGAGCGGATCAATATCCGTGCGAAACAGATGTTTGAGCGCGGGTTGGCGGAAGAGGCGGCTGATTTGCTCTACAAATATGGCGAGTCAGTCCGGCCACTTTCGAGTTTGGGATACAAACAGGCCGTCCAGTTGCTTCGTGGCGAGCTCACCCGCGAGCAGGCGATAGCTGCGGCTCAACAAGCGCATCGTAATTACGCTAAGCGGCAGATGACCTGGTTCCGGCGCGAGCCCGACGTGGACTGGCTCAACGGTTTTGGAGATGAGTTGGAAATTCAATGCCAAGCGATGGCAAGAGCGAGGGCAGCTTTAACAGCCGCCCAATCTCGTATGGATGTGAAGAAATCCTGAGTAAGCACCGTCCCTATCATCCTGCGGAAAGTCCTGGCAGGCTCGGTCACCGGCGGGATTCGGGGAGTTTCTTCTGCGCGAATTCAGGCAATTCTCCTCGAGTTTTGTTATCGTCACCTGATGCGCAGATTCCTGATTGTTTTACTAACCGTCATTTCCTGCTTGGCAACCGCTGAGGCCAAGGATCAATACCAGCGCCCGGGCCCCATCCATCTGGATCGCGGCGGCGAGAAGTGGGCGGAAAAAACCCTGCGCAAGATGTCCATCGAAGAGATGGTCGGACAGTTGTTCATGATCTGGGTTCGTGCCCGCTTCTACAACCTCGAGGATCCTGATCTTGCTCAGTTGCGAGAAACTATTAAGCGCGACCACATTGGATCATTGGCGATGACCGTTCCCGTCGATGGCGCCTTTCTGATCAAGACCGGCCCCTATGAAGCCGCCATGGCTCTGAACCAGATTCAGCACGACTCGAAGCTGCCGCTGCTGATAGCGGCTGATTTTGAGCGCGGCGTATCCATGCGCCTCGATGGCACAACGGTTTTCCCGCATGCTATGGCATTTGGCGCGGCCGGCAAGCTCGATTACGTCGAGTCCTTCGGCCGCATTACGGCCGAGGAGGCGCGCGCGATTGGTGTGGAGTGGAATTTCTTTCCCGATGCCGATGTTAACTCCAATCCCGCCAATCCCATTATCAACACACGCTCTTTCGGAGAAGATCCCCAACAGGTGGGGGATATGGTGGACGCCTACATTCGGGGAGCGAAAAGCGGCGGCATGTTGACCACCGCCAAGCACTTTCCGGGCCACGGCGATACGGCGACAGACTCCCATCTCGGAGTGGCCAAGGTTAGCGGCGATGTCGCGCGCCTCGAGTCGGTCGAGCTAGCTCCTTTCCGCGAAGCCATCCGGGCTGGCGTCGATTCGATTATGGTGGCGCACGTTACCGTGCCTGCGTTTGAGCCTGATGCCAACCGAGTTGCCACCACCTCGCCCGCCATCGTGACCGGCTTGCTGAAAGATCAGCTCGGATTCAAAGGAATTGTCGTAACCGATGCTCTAGATATGGCAGCCTTGACTCGGCTCTATGGCAATAACATCGGCCGAGCCGCGGTTGACGCTTTCAAGGCAGGAAACGATCTTCTCCTCATTCCCTCTGACCTAGACGCCTCCTATAAAGCAATGCTGGACGCGGTCAAGTCCGGCGAAATCCCCCAACCGCGCCTGAGTGCCTCGGTCTTGAAGTTGCTCGAAGCAAAGGCCTCCCTGGGATTGCAAAAGGCGAGGCTGGTCGATGTCGAAGCCATCCCTAAGCTCGTATCCCAACCGTCCAACACGGCCGTCGGCCAGCAGGTCGCCGATGCAGCTGTCACTCTGGTCCGCGATAACGGAAAGCTGCTGCCGCTGAAAGGCACAGGAACTGTTTTGTCAGGACTTCCGTATCAACCAGGAGAGGAGGTCCATAATCGAGTCGTGGCCGTCATTTTCTCCGACGACGTCCGCAGCGACTGGGGTCGAACCCTGGCCCGGCAACTGCGCCTTCGTGTCCCCGACGCCAATGTCATCTATGTGGATCCTCGAACGGCGGACGCGATGTCGGGTGCAATCTTGAAGGCGGCCGATGAGGCGCAGGCGGTTATCGCAGCCGTCTTCGTCATCCCTACTGCGGGAAAAATGATTCAGGGGCCGAATGGTGTGACCAATTCCGTGACCCTGGCTGATGCGACCGGTAATCTGCTCGAGAACCTATTGACTCATGCCGGAAAAAAAACGGCGGTACTCGCAATGGGCAATCCCTACCTGGCCGCGGATTTTCCTCGAGTTCAGAATTACCTCTGCACGTTTTCCAACGCCAGCGTGTCAGAAATCAGCGCTGTCAAGGCCCTGTTCGGCGAGATTTCGATTCGCGGCCACCTACCGGTCACGATTCCCAACATTGCCCGGCGTGGCCTCGGGATCGAGCGGCAAGCGGCTGTGCCTTATGGAGGTTCGCAACATGCTCAAGCTTCTGTTCACTAATTTCGCTGCCTTGATGCTTGCCCTCATGCAGCTTGGGTGCAGCATCAATGTGAAGAAGAACGAGGAGCAAGGTGATAAGAAAGTGGACATCACTACTCCTGTCGGCGGCATTCATGTCAGCCAGGGAGCCGATCCCCATGCCACCGGGCTGGACGTCTACCCGGGAGCCAAGCTGATCGAAAAGGACGAGAATGGGGACGACAAGAGCGCGAATGTGAATATCTCGACCGGCTTGTTTGGTGTAAAGGTTGTGGCGCAGCAATATCAATCCGACGCCGCCCCGGAAAAGTTGATTGACTATTACACCGGACAACTCAAGAGATTCGGTAAAGTGCTCGAGTGTCACGGTTCATGGAAAGGCAGTCACGCGAGCATTTCTCATTCGAGCGATTCGTCGAAGCAACTCAAATGCGACCAGGGTTCCGGGGAAGCTACCGAACTGAAAGTTGGCACTGAAGACCATCAGCGCATTGTCTCGATCGCTCCGGAAGGCAAAGGATCAAAATTCGCGCTTGTCTTGGTCGAGATCCGCGGCAAGCAAGACACGATCTAAGCTCCCGAATAACCTCCTCGACCAAGAGCGAGGTGCCCTCGACAAGGCGCATCGTATTCTTGCTGCGAGGTGGCCAGCGTCGCCTGATGGGCTGCTGGTTTGCTTGCATCTTGTGACCTGCGGTAATTTGAAATTGGAGTGGAACCTTCTTGCTATCGCTGTGGAGCGCCTGTCGAAGAGGGTGCTCTTTTCTGCAAGCAGTGTGGCGCTCCTCAGATTCGGGTTGCGATTGAGCCTCCGCCCCAGCTGGTAATTCAGCCCGCCGCCCTGGATACGCCCCCCGAGATCCGATCGCCCGAGCCGCCATCTCCCAAACTGCCCTGGGCCGAAGCACGTCAGGCCACTCTACTTGCTGGACTGCTCGAAGCGCTGTTTGCCTTCTTGGGTTTCTGGTTCATCGGAATCCCGGTGGCGGCATTTTTCTCGGTTGCTTTCTACAAAAGGCGGGTTATTGGAGCCAACGTGAATCCCGGCTTGGGTGCCCGGCTGGGGCTTATCAGTGGAGCAATTGGATTCGTAATCTTCGCGTTGCTCGGTTCCGCGGCAATGTTGCTCTCACCCACCGGTGGCGGCCTGCGTGAGGAAGTAATGAAGCAACTGGAACAGAAAGCAGCCCAGTACCCGGTGCAAGCACAGCAAGCACTCCAATATCTGAGATCAGCCGAGGGATGGGGCTTCCTCGTGGCGCTATCTACGATCTTCGCGTTGCTCGCCTTTCTACTGCTTTCGACGATTGGCGGCGCAGTCGCAGGCGGCGTACTGGGCAGAAAAAACCGGCAGTAAGGCTCGTGCCCAATTCGACGTCCTCTCGACTGGATCCCAGACCAGGTAGATGAGCCGGCTCTCGATGATAGGCGTGAGCCGACTTTGCAGTCCTTGCCAGCCATCGCGCCCGCCGCGTATCATCGAGCGTTTATGCCTTCCGAGAACGCTGCACGCCAGTCGGATCTTCGAGAAAAAGCGCAATTGATGTCATCTTCGGAGATTGAACGCACTCTGGTTCGTCTTGCTCACGAAATCATTGAAAAGAACAACGGAATCAGCAATTTAGGCTTGGTTGGAGTGAGGCGACGAGGTGTTCCCCTCGCCCAGCGGCTGGGCCAGATGATCGAACGCATCGAGAAGGACGCCATCTTCGTCGGCACGCTTGATATCACACTCTATCGCGACGATCTGTCTACCCTGGGACCCAAGCCGGTCGTGCAAAAGAGCGAGGTCGGATTTTCCATCACGGGAATGACAATCATCCTAGTGGATGATGTTTTGTACACCGGCCGCACAGCACGCGCTGCTATGGACGCCTTATTCGATCAGGGGCGTCCGCGTCTGGTGCAACTCTGCGTCTTGATCGATCGCGGCCATCGCGAGCTTCCCATCGAAGCCATGTACGTTGGCCGGAAAGTTCAAACCACAGCCCGTGAGATCATTGAAGTGAAGCTCCGCGAAGTAGACGGTACCGAGAAGGTGCTGTTGGTAGAACGGGAAGGCTGAATGCGGTCTTCCGCTGCAAGTGGTTGATCGTTTCTAGAAATTCTCGATTGGGCCAACGATCACCGACTAACGACCGACGACCGAATGACGTCCAACTGCGTACGCCGATCCCTGCTCGGCATCGAGCACCTCGATGGGGATGAAATCCTTGGGATTCTCAAACTGGCCCGAAGGATGAACCCCGCCAAGCCCCGGCCTCTGCTGCGGGGCAAGCGCGTAGTGCTGTTGTTCTATGAGCCGTCCACCCGGACCCGAAGTTCATTCGAAGTTGCGGCGAAATCGCTTGGAGCCGCAACTGTTCTGGTTCAATCCAGCGGTTCCAGTATCGAAAAGGGCGAATCCCTGCTCGACACGGGATACACATTGCGCGCCGTCGGCGCCGACGTAATTGTGATCCGCCATCCCAATGCCGGCGCTCCCCTGCTCATGGCTAGCCGCCTCGACATTCCGATTGTGAATGCGGGCGACGGCATGCACGAGCATCCATCCCAGGCGCTGCTCGACGCCTACACGATCCTGCGGCACAAGAAAAGCTTTCAAGGATTGCAGGTCGCAATTATCGGCGACATTTATCACAGCCGGGTCGCCCGCTCCGCATGTTTTCTGTTGAGCAAATTCGGAGTGCGCATCACTTTGTGCGGCCCACCCGAACTGGTGCCCGAGATAGCTTCTACACTCGCGCCCGGGATTCGCGTGACCCGGCACTTGGAAGAGGCGGTGCGCGGCTCCGATGTGGTCATGCTCTTGAGAGTTCAGAAAGAGAGATTGGCGGGAAGAGACATCGGCCTGGAAGACTACGTCGCCCATTACCAGATGACATCAGCTCGACTAAGATTGGCTGCGAGGGACGCCATCGTAATGCACCCCGGACCGATCATCCGTGGCCTGGAATTGACTGGGGAAGTCGCCGATTCACCGCAGTCCGTCATTGTCGAGGAAGTTAGAAACGGAGTTCCTGCAAGAATGGCAATCCTGGTCAGGGCCATGGGAAAAGCATGACGATGAGAACGAGCGGATCGGCCGCGTTGCCAGGACGCCCCACGCCGGGATCGCTCCTGATTAAGGGCGGTCATGTCAGTGATCCCGCCTCTGGCGTCGATGGCGAACTGGATGTGCTTCTGTGCGACGGCCGCGTGGCCGAGGTTGCGCCAAAAAACAAAATTCGTGGCCCGGCGGACGAGACATTCGATGCCCGCGGCCTTATTGTTGCGCCCGGCTTCATTGATCTGCACGTGCACCTGCGCGAGCCTGGTCAAGGCTACAAAGAGACCATCGCCAGCGGAACCCGTGCCGCCGCCGCCGGGGGATTCACCTCCGTTTGCTCGATGCCCAACACCTCGCCCGTCGTCGATTCCGCGGAATGGGTTCGCTGGCTGAAACAACCGGGACGTGGAGCGGTTGTCAACCTCTTTCCAATCGCGGCAGCCACGAGGGAAAGCAAAGGCGAAGCGCTCACGGATTTCCGCGCACTCGAGGGTGCGGGTGCGGTTGCGGTCACCGACGATGGCCGGCCGATACTCGATGACGAGCTTATGCGCGAGGCTCTTCAGCTCAGTTCCGAGCTGAACCTGCCGGTCATCCAGCACGCCGAAAATACACGACTAACCGAGCATGCTTCCATGCACG
>Ga0126370_10001457_pt1 | contig 10823 bp, 12 predicted proteins | sample PanSoiMetaPlot_3_FD_92586 | JGI IMG/M metagenome (GOLD analysis project Ga0126370, IMG submission 92586) | Tropical forest soil microbial communities from Panama - MetaG Plot_3 | ecosystem: Environmental > Terrestrial > Soil > Tropical forest > Bulk soil | place: Panama | collected 2016-02-17 | reverse complement strand
GCCGAGTAGGTGCGCTGGCCCACCGTCTCGTCCATGCCGAACCGGGTGACCATCTGCAGCGCGATCTCGGTTGCGCGCTGCAGGTCGTCGGCGGCGCCGGTGGAAACCTCGCCGGCGAAGATCAGCGCCTCCGAAGCCCTTCCACCCATCAGCACGGCGATGCGATTTGCGAGATCGTGGCGGGCAAGCAGGAAGCGATCCTCGGTCGGCCGCTGCATGGTGTAGCCGAGCGCGCCCACGCCGCGTGGGATGATCGAAACCTTGTGCACTGGATCGACGCCAGGAAGGCTCGCGGCGACCAGCGCGTGCCCCATCTCGTGATAGGCGACGCGGCGGCGCTCATCCTCGCCCAGAACGCGGCTCTTCTTTTCCAATCCCGCCACGATGCGCTCGATCGCTGCGGTGAAGTCGGCGAGCGTCACCGCTTCGGCGTTGCGCCGCGTCGCCACGATGGCCGCCTCGTTGACGAGGTTGGCAAGATCGGCGCCGCTGAAGCCGGCGGTGAGTCCGGCGACCTGGTCGAGGTCGACGCCGCTCGCCAGTCGGATCTTGGCGACGTGGACCTTCAGTATCGCCAGCCGGCCTGAACGATCCGGCCGGTCGACCAGCACCTGGCGGTCGAAACGGCCGGGCCGCAGCAGGGCGGGATCGAGCACCTCCGGTCGATTGGTGGCGCCGATCAGGATCACGCCGGTCGTCGGGTCAAAGCCGTCAAGCTCGGCGAGCAGCTGATTGAGTGTCTGCTCCTTCTCGTCGTAGCCGCCGAACGCGCCGGGGCCGCGGCTGCGGCCGAGCGCGTCGAGCTCGTCGATGAAGATGATGCAGGGCGCCGCCTTCCGCGCCTGCTCGAACAGATCGCGCACGCGGGCCGCGCCAACGCCGACGAACAGCTCGACGAACTCGGCGCCGGAGATCGAGAAGTACGGCACGCCGGCCTCGCCGGCGACTGCGCGCGCCAGGAGCGTCTTGCCGGTGCCCGGAGGACCGACCAGTAGAATACCCTTTGGGATGCGTGCGCCGAGCCGTCCGAACGATGTCGGATCGCGCAAGAAGGCGACGATTTCCTGCAGCTCGAATTTCGCCTCGTCGACGCCGGCCACGTCCTTGAAGGTGACCTTCGTGTCGGTCTCAACATAGACCTTGGCGCGCGACTTGCCGATCGACATCAGGCCGCCGAGCCCTTGGCGTTCCGCCACGCGACGAAACCCGTAGGTCCAGATCAGATAGAAGATGAAGATCGGCAGCACCCACGACAGGATGGTGGAGAGAAAGGTCGACGACGGCGCGCCGGTAATGACGACCCCGCGCGCCCGAAGCTTGTCGGCAAGCTCGGACTCGACGCGGACCGTGTAGAATTCCTTGCGGCCGTCCGGAAAAGCCTCCTTCAGGGTCCCCTGGATGGTCTCCGCTCCAACCCGCACCTCAGCGATCTTGTTCTCGTCGAGCAGCTGCTCGAACTGGCTGTACGGGATGGTCTCAACCTGAGTGAACCGCAGCCACACGAACTGGACCGCCATCAGGCCAAGGAAGGCCGCAAAAATGTACCAGGTCGCAAACTGGTGCTTGCGCTCCTCCGGCTCCTTCGACGTGCGGCTTCGGGTATTGCTTTTGCTCGGTCCCGCGCCGGGTCGCTCGCCATACCCGAGAAACTTCAAGAAGCGCCAACCCGGCGTGGATTTTTCCGCATCATTCGACGGCTGATCGAGCATGTCGGTCTCCCGTTGGCGATATGTCTTGCATCGCCGCCCTGCCGATCTGTTGCCCTCCACAAACAGAATTGTGCCTACCCAGAGCTCAGCGTACCAGTGTCGCTCCCGGCGGTCCATTGCAGATGCTGGAACAGGTGGAGCGTGCGGCCATCACGTGGATGTCGCTTTCAACAAGTGAAGCAGGCGCCAGTTATGACGGAATTGCGCCCGCTCGATGGGCCGGAGACCGCGCGCCTCGAGCGGCCATGCGCTAGCTTCGCTCCCGACGTGTAGCTTCGAAGAGGAACCAGACCCGCCGTTCTGCCTCGTCGACCAATTGTTCGATCAGGCTGGTGGTGGCGATGTCTCCGTGCTCCTCGCAAAGTGTATGCGTATGGCGCAGGCGCTCGGTCAGCCGCTGGTTGTCCTCGCGGAGCTCCGCCAGCATGTCGAGGGCGGTCACGTAGTCTGCATCGTTGTCGAGGATGCGTTGCAGGCGGGCGATATGGCCGACTGATCGCAGCGTCGTGCCGCCGATCTTCCGCGCGCGTTCCGCGATCGCGTCAGTCGTGGCAAGGATCTGATCGCCTTGGTCGTCGAGGAGCAGATGGTAATCACGGAAGTGCGGGCCGGACACGTGCCAGTGGAAGTTCTTGGTCTTGATGTAGAGGGCGAACATGTCCGCGAGCAGGATCGTCAACGCGCCCGATATGTCGTGCACCCCATTGGCGCCAAGGTCTGTCGGCGTCTCGAGCGGAGCCCTTCTGCGCGCCATTGCGTCGCGAACGTCCATGATCTCGACATCCTTTCACCATGCCGACCTAATGCGGATGTACCACCGAGAGGCACGAGCGTACAATTCGACTCGTGGCAGGCCAGGCAGTAAAAGGTGGTAACGCTGCTCGACCTTGGTCTAGACAAGAGCCACGGTAGCTATGTCGGATATTCTTCTCCCTATTTTCCAAACTAACAAATTACCTCTTCGCGCTCAATTTTTCTATTCTTGCGACGGCGTATCGAATCGTGCGGAAATCGCCTCGCTCGTCGGATCCTGTTGGACCGCGTCGCCGTACAGGCGCGTGTTGTTCACATCGAGCGGGAACGCGATCGAAAAACCCGTCATCAGGCGGCTCCTCGCTTGACTTCGCGATAGAACTGCGGCGCTTCGCGCCGGTCGAACATCCCGTAGTCGCGGATTACCCGCACGCAGCGATGGCGTATCGACTTCGCCCCGTCGGGCATGCCTGGGGACCAGGATTTTGCCTGGCCGGCCTCGCGCCAGGCGGCAAGCAGCAGGAGCTTTCCGGGTTCGTAGATGCTTTCAAAAACGTCCTTCTCGATCAGGTCATGTTTATCAGCGCGCAGACCAAGACGCTCGCCCAACAGGTCTGGTTCGGCGGCCAAGGCGATCGAATCCCGCACGACCTCGGTCAGGGTGATCTCCTTTGCCAGACCGGCTTCGGTCGCATCGAAGCGCTGCTCCACAACCCGAAGCGTGTTTGGCGGCGCTGTATCGAACGTGACCTCACCGATCCGCAGGTGATAGTCCTCAAAGACCTCGAAACGGCCCCTTTGCTGGACCGCCTGATGGTCGCTCTGCGTTCGCCAGCGAACCACCGCCTTTTCGTCGCGCCAGGTCGAGAGCGACAAGACTCGCCCTTGGCTTCGCGCGCTCGCGAACCGGTCGATGTCGACGAATCCATCGCTCGCCTCCAGTTTCGGGCGGAGGTGCTTCGCAAGGCTGAGATACTCCTCGTACTTGCCTTGCTTCGGCTGGACTTCGAAGATTGCGACAAACATTGTTCACCTTCAGCCTTGCTGGTTCCTCGGATTTGCGTCACCCGAAGTTCTCGACTCCTGGCCCATGGATTGCCCCATAGAGTTGATCACGCAGCCTCATCAGGTGCTCGAGCTCGGTCTCCTGCTTGGCAATTCGATTGGAAATCAAATCCTCACCGGCAGCGCCGGAGTACGCCGCCGCCTGCTCGATCAAATCGCGCAGGTTATCCCGGGCGACGGCGATACGCTCGTCGATTTCGGCGATGGTCAATAGGCGATCTGCCATTCTACAGTCTTTCCTGCATGCGCGAGTTGTTCAGTCGGTGTGTCGTTGCGGCCATCCGGTTATCACAAATCCACCTGACCGCTTGGGCGCGCCAATCCGCCTTTCTCGACGACGAAACTTGCGATCTCATCGACACCAGTCCCGTCCTTCAAATTCGAAAATATGAAGGGAAGTTTGGGCCGCATGCGCCGAGCATCTGCCTCCATGACCGCAAGGTCCGCGCCGACCGACGTTGCGAGATCGATCTTGTTGATGACGAGGAGATCGGAGCGTGTAATCCCGGGTCCGCCCTTGCGCGGTATCTTTTCGCCTGCCGCGACGTCGATCACGTAGATCGTGAGATCTGCGAGCTCGGGACTGAACGTTGCGGCCAGGTTGTCGCCGCCCGATTCGACAAAACAGAGCTCCGCGCAGGGAAATTTTTGATTCATCTCCGCGATGGCGGCGAGGTTCATGGACGCGTCTTCGCGGATTGCGGTGTGCGGGCAGCCGCCCGTCTCCACACCCATGATGCGCTCCGCCGGCAGGGCTTGTGCACGCGTCAGAATCAACTGGTCTTCCCTCGTGTAGATATCATTGGTGATCACATAGACGTCGTAGGTGTCCCGCAGGCGCTTGCACAGGACTTCGATGAGCGCGGTTTTTCCCGAGCCCACCGGACCGCCGACGCCCACCCGCAACGGCCCTCGGACGCCCGACGTCGCACGGATCGTGCCATCTGGGCTGACAATGAAGGTCATGAGCGGAAGAGCCTTGTATACTGCGTTTCGTGGCCCATGGACGCAAAGTCGACCATCACGGCGGCGGACCCGAGATCGTCGATCGTGCTCGCTTCCGCCTCGGCGGCCAGGCCGAGGAGTGCGTGCTCGCCTGCGGCAATCGCAAGCTGGCCGTCGGTCTGTCCCAGAGGGATGAGCCGAACCCCGGCAGTCACGAGATTGGCCACATAGCTGTTCAGGAATGCGACCAGCGCCAACCTCGCCGGGATGCCCTGTCTCGCCGCGCGAATGCCCAAGACGACAGAAAGAGCGGGTTGAAGCTTGTGCTCGCGCAGTGCTTGGGCGAGCCAGTCGAGAGCGCGGTCCGGCCACACGTCGCGCAGCGTCGCGAGGCAGGCGGCGGCCTGCTGTGACGCCTCGAGCGCGAACTCGGAGGTGCTGCGCAGGGCAGAGGCCAGCGCCGCAATGCGCAAGAGTTTCGTGCGACTGGGTTCTGCGGTGTGGCGCCAAGCTTCCCGCAGCAGGATCGCCTCGTTGCGCCCCGATCCGTAGCGAAGATCGGCGTCGAGCCACTCAACGAGGCTGTCGCGGTCATGGACGTGCCCCGCGTCGACGGCCCATTCGATGCCATGCGAATAGCTGTAGGTACCCATCGGAAATGTCGGCGAAAGCCAGCTCTGCAGTCTGAGGAGACCGAGCGCCGAGACAAGGCCCAGGTCGCCATGCATGCCGTCATCCATATCGTCACGCATGGTGGCGCTCGTCATGGCGATCGTGGTCGTCTTGATGGAGGTCATGGTGGCCATGGCCGCCATAGGCGCCCCCCTCGGGCTGGAACGAGGCCTCGACCCTCGCGAGGTCGGCGCCAAGTTTGCGGAGCATGTCCTCGATCACGTGATCGGGCCGAATGCGAAGGACCTGGTTGCGGATTTCAGTCGGCAGATGTCGGTTGCCGAGATGCCAGGCAAGGCGCGCAAGCTGGTCAGGATCGTGATGCCGGACCTCGACGACGAGCTCGGCCGCCGCCCTCACCTCGAGCCATCGGCCGTCGGCGAGTTGCAGCCCATCGCCATCCGCCATGGCGATAGTCCTGGGAAGGTCGAGCAGCACGTAGTCGCCCCGATCCGTCGCGAGGCAAATGCGGCGACGATGGCGCGCATCAAAATCGAGCGTCAGAACACCCGCGGCTTCATCGCGTGGCCAATGCCCGGTGGGGCGGTGAACGGTGGCGTATTGCATTGTCATCTCAGTACATGAAGTAGCGTTGCGCCATCGGCAGGACCCTGGCTGGCTCGCAGGTCAGCAGCCGCCCGTCGGCCCGCACTTCGTAGGTCTCCGGATCGACCTCCATGCGCGGCGTGGCGCCGTTGAGGATCATCGACTGCTTGCCGATCCGACGCGTATCGACGACCGGAAGAAGCTGCTTTGCGAGTCCGAGCTTCGCGCAGCTTTCCATTCCGGCCTGGCTCACGAACGTCACCGAGCTCTCCGTCAGGGATCGGCCGAAAGCCGCGAACATCGGCCGGTAGTATTCCGGCTGCGGCGTGGGAATTGACGCATTGGGATCGCCCATGATGGCGGCGGCAATCATGCCGCTCTTGAGCACCATGTCGGGCTTCACGCCGAAGAATGCCGGATCCCAGATGCAGAGATCGGCCAGCTTTCCGACCTCGATCGAGCCGACATAGGTGGAAACGCCCTGAACAATCGCGGGATTGATCGTGTATTTCGCGATATAACGCCGCGCCCGGACATTGTCGTTGTCGCCGCGTTCCTCGGGCAGCGGTCCGAACTGCTTCTTCATCTTGTCGGCGGTCTGCCACGTGCGGATGATCACCTCACCGACACGGCCCATGGCCTGGCTGTCCGAGGAGATGATCGAGCAGGCGCCGAGGTCATGCAGAATGTCCTCCGCCGCGATCGTCTCCTTGCGGATGCGGCTTTCCGCGAAGGCCAGATCCTCCGGGATTCGGCGGTCGAGGTGATGGGTGACCATCAGCATGTCGAGCGCTTCGTCGACGGTATTGACCGTGTAGGGCCGCGTCGGATTGGTCGATGCCGGGATGACATTCGCTTCGCCGCACACCTTGATGATGTCCGGCGCATGGCCGCCGCCCGCACCTTCGGTGTGGGCGGTGTGAATCGTCCTCCCCTTGAATGCCGCGATGGTGTTCTCGACGAAGCCGCTTTCGTTCAGGCTGTCGGTGTGGATCATCACCTGGATGTCCAGATCGTCGGCCACCGAGAGGCAGCGGTCTATGGCGGCCGGCGTCGCCCCCCAGTCTTCGTGCAGCTTCAGGCCGCATGCACCCGCAGCAATCTGCTCGACGAGCCCCGAAGCCAGGCTCGCATTGCCCTTGCCGTAGAGGCCGATGTTGATCGGAAACGCATCGACCGCCTGCAGCATGCGCTGCATGTGCCACGGGCCCGGGGTGCAGGTCGTGGCGGTCGTCCCGGCCGCCGGGCCGGTCCCGCCGCCGAACAGCGTGGTGAGGCCGGAGTAGAGCGCCTCCTCGATCTGCTGCGGGCAGATGAAGTGCACATGGACATCGATGCCGCCGGCAGTGACGATCTTGCCTTCGCCGGCGATCGCCTCGGTGCCGGGCCCGACGATGATGTCCACATCGGGCTGTACGTCGGGATTGCCGGCCTTGCCGATCGCCGCGATCCGTCCGTCCCTGATGGCGATGTCCGCCTTCACGATCCCCCAATGATCGAGGATGAGCGCATTGGTGATGACCGTGTCGACCGCGCCCTCGCGGCGCGCGCGCTGCGACTGGCCCATCCCGTCGCGGATCACCTTGCCGCCGCCGAACTTCACCTCCTCGCCATAGGTCGTAAAATCCTTCTCGACCTCGATGATGAGATCCGTATCGGCGAGGCGCACTTTGTCGCCGACCGTCGGGCCGAACATCTGTGCATAGGCGGCGCGGCTCATCCGATGGGGCACGGTCGATCACCTCCACGAAAAGGGTTACGACGACGTCGGCGGCAGCGGGCCCATGACCGCCTGGTTGAAGCCGTAGATCAGCCGGGCGCCGCCATAGGCGATGAGGGAAACCGCGCGCGATTGACCGGGCTCGAAGCGGACCGCCGTTCCGGCCGGAATGTCGAGGCGACGCCCCAGCGCGGCTTGCCGGTCGAAGGCCAGCGCCGCATTGGCCTCGGCGAAATGGAAATGGCTTCCGACCTGAATCGGCCTGCCGCCCGTGTTGGCAACGGTCAGGGAGATCGCCGAACGATCCTCGTTCAGGACGATGTCGCCGGGGCCGGCCAAGGTCTCACCGGGGATCATGCGAGCGCTCCGCATGCGAGTCCGACGCCCACGACGACGCACGCTCCGCCGGCAATTCGAATGGGGAAGCCCGACAGGATGCGGCGCGCCGGGAGGGCGAACTCGATACCGAACCCGAGCAACGCGGCAGTCGCCAGCCCGAGGCCGGCCATGAACAGGATGCCGTTCACGGTTTCAGGCACTTCTGACCCATGAGCGTGCCCGTGCAGAAGTGCGACCACGCCGATGATTGCCGCGCCGGCCGCGACCGGCAGATCGACCGCGAACACGACCAGCAGCCCCATCACGATGACCGACGCGAGAATGCCAGGGTCGACGAAAGGCATCGCCAGATGCGCCATGCCGAGCGCACCGCCGACAAACGTCATGCCGACGAAGGTCGCCGGCCAGACACACACCGCGCGATGCCCCTTGAGCGCGGCCCACAGCCCAACCGCCAGGATGGCAGTCACGTGGTCAACTCCGATGAATGGATGCGCGATCCCCGTGGCGAATGACTCAGGAGAGCCGATTCCCGGATGAGCGAAGGCCAGGGAGGGCACCATGACCAGGGCAATACAAGGCAGCATCCATCGCATGGTCGATACCTCAGCGGATTGGACTGTGTATGGTGACGAGCTTTGTCCCATCGGGGAACGTGGCTTCCACTTCGATCTCACCAATCATCTCCGGAATGCCTTCCATGACCTGGTCGCGGGTCAGAACCTTCCCGCCCGTGGACATGAGCTCGGCGACGGACTTTTCATCACGCGCTCCCTCCAGGACGAAATCGCTGATGAGCGCAATGCTTTCGGGATAGTTGAGCTTGACGCCCCGCGCGAGCCGCGCCCGCGCCACCGTCGCGGCGAGTGCGATCATCAGCTTGTCCCTTTCACGCGGGGTGAGATGCATATTTCCTCCGGTTCACGAGGTCAGCAGGACCACATCTTGGGAACCCGGAAAGGGCCCGGTCCAAACTTGTCCGCGAATTGCCCGAGAAAGCCGCGCAAGGCATCGCGCAAGTCGGACGACAGATTCGCGGCGAAACGCACGACGATGAGACCGCCGACCAACGTCGCGGCACACCGGCACGCGCAGGTGAGCGAATGAGCAATGTCGCGCACGGACGAAAGCCGTGCCTCGAGGTCTGGTCCGAAATAGACCAGCGTGCCAACGGCTCGGGCGTCCGAGAACAGCGCCTTTCTGTGGAGGTGCGAAAACGTCTCGTCGGTCGCGCGGAAGGTGTCCGCCCAGATCAGCCGGCCGTCCTTCCTGACCCGCCAGCTGTCGCTGATGTATCCGCCGACCACCTCCTCGCCATGTGCCACACGGCCGAGCACGAGGGATTCGAGAGCGAGCAGCTCCGCCCCGGACGAGAGATCGATGTCGGTCCGGCGGTTCAGGCGTGCGCAGTTGAAGAAGATCGTTTCCTGCGGGAGCCAAGCGAGCCTGGCGGCCTCGCACGCCGTCAGCCGTGTTGCGATGTGCGCCGGCTCGCTCAGTGCCCGATACACCTTCTCGGCAGCCTGGGATGTCACGGCGATCGAGGCCCCGGCGAGCGCGGTCACGTCACAATCGAGCCGATCGCCACCCGCGACCCCGCCAGCCGTGTTGACAAGCACGGATTCGCCGATCCCGCCGCCGACACTGCGCGGAAACATGATGCGGAGCGGGGACCGTTGAAACACGTCGACGATGCGAGTGCCCTGGTCAGAGCCGGCGACCACCATCTCGCCGGTCCCGTGGGCGCGCTGCAGATCGCTGTCAGATGCTGCCGTGCCGCCTGGTCCGAGAAAGCCGAGACGGCCGGGATTCTCGGGCGCGACACAGAACGATTGAACATCGAGCATCGGCTTCACCAGGTCGATCGTGGCCGCGCCGGCCAGCGAGGCTGCGGCGGCATCTGTCTCGGTGTCAGGGGCGGCGCGTCCGCTGAGACCACCTCGGGCATCTACGGACATGCACCCGAGCGGACGCGCCGCCTTCGGACGGGATCAGAATCCCGCCAAGCCCTGCGGGCTGTTGTAGGGAATCTTCACGCTGGTGATCTCGCTGAGCGACCCGTTCGGCTGCGTGGCGTAGGCCACCAGTTTCGCGGCATTGCCGTAGATCTGGTAAAGATACGCCCCATCCGGCGAGATCCAGCTGTCGGCTGGGCCGCTGGTGACGTCTCCACAGAGTCCCCTGGCGGTGCCGTCTCCCGGAACCTTGGGGCACGCCGGATCGCACGCGACTTCCAGGCCGCGGCCGTTGATGTGATAGGTGCTGATGTTGCTGTAGCCGAAGTTCGTGGCGTAGATGGTGCGATCGTCAGGAGACACGGCCAGCCAGCACAGCTCGGAGGGCAGACCTGCGCTCGTGTCGATCTTCACGAGCGGGCCGATGCTGATCTTGCCGTCTTTCCCGATGGTGCCCATCGCGCATCCGTCGCCGACGGCGAATCCGATGACGAAGGTATCCGGCCGACCGTGCAGGAAGGCGATGTAGAACGGAGAGCCGCCTCCGCCGTCGTAGAACCTGGCAGTGCCGAGGGAACCGTCCTGGCGCAGGGGAAATACGGCGAGGCCATCGGGATCCGGCGCATTCGAGGCGATCGAGTGGAATGCGCCGCCGCCCCGCTGCACCCAGAGAATAGGCGAGCCATCCGGATACAAGCCTGTGGAAACGATTGGCTCGTCGAACGTGGTGCCGACAAAGACGAGCTTCTCATCGGGCGAGACCACGACCATGGTGGGTACGCGGTTGGGCTTGTCGTGGGTATTCACCGTGTACCGCTCCGGTCTGAGTGTCAGCTTGCCTTGAGCATCGACGGACATCAGCCGGAGATGGTCGGGGCCGAACGAGTGAAGGACCAACAGCGTGCAGCACGCGGGGCTGTAGGCGACCGACTTCGCCGTGCCGCTCCTACCCTCCACCGCGTTTCCGGTTGCTTTGACGTCGATGAGTGTCAATCCGCCGTCTTCGGCAACGGCGAAGCTGGAGACCGAGTTGTCGCCGCCGTTGGTCGTGAAGAGGAAGCGACGGTCCGGCGTCAAGGTGATGCTGCCGGCGCCCTCGAAGGCATTCGGCGCGCTGTC
>Ga0126370_10001456_pt1 | contig 10823 bp, 8 predicted proteins | sample PanSoiMetaPlot_3_FD_92586 | JGI IMG/M metagenome (GOLD analysis project Ga0126370, IMG submission 92586) | Tropical forest soil microbial communities from Panama - MetaG Plot_3 | ecosystem: Environmental > Terrestrial > Soil > Tropical forest > Bulk soil | place: Panama | collected 2016-02-17 | reverse complement strand
GCGGAACTCGAACGCTGCGTTCTCGATCCGCGGCGGCTCGGCTGGCATCGCGGAGACGACATCGAATCTGCGCTGATCCCGCAATATTATTTCGACTATCTGCGCGGCGGATCGGCACAACCGATCGTCAGAACTGTGAGGCACAATCAGATGGACTTGCGCGGCTTGGCCGCTCTTTTTTGCAAAATCAACGCGATGCTTTCCGAACCACCAGACATTCTCGAAGGGCAAGAAAGCCTCGATCTCTTCGGGCTTTCGCGTTTTTTGCAACGCCGCGGAGACAAGGACCGCGCGCATACCGCGTGTGCACAAGCGCTGGCCATCGGTCTGCCGGCTGATATTCGCGCCAAGGCGCAGCGGGAACTCGCGCAGATGGCCAAGCGTCGCGGCGACCACGGAAGGGCTGCACAAATCTGGGAAGAGATGGTCGCGAATTCTCATGACGCTACTCACGCTTGCGAGCAACTGGCAATCTATTACGAGCGCCGAGTCAGGGACCTGCACCGCGCCATGGAGTACGCAAAGTTGGGCTTGGCAAAGCTTAAACGTGAGGGCACTTGTTCCCCACGTGGCTCGAGCGATTCTTATCAGGTAGCTAGGTTTGCGCGTCAGGAGAAAGCTTTCAACGCGCGGCTTGTACGACTGGAAAGAAAAAAAGCGCCGCAGTCTTCTCCGGCGCGGGTCCGGGATGTTCCGGGGGCTGCGGAGCCGAAGGCCAGTCCAAAGCTTTGGTGAAGGCATCGAAAAGTTTGCGGGTCCCGCCCTCCATGGTCACGCAACTTTCCCCAAAACAGTCAAGAAACGCGCTACCCTCCGGCGTGTCGAACTGGAAAAAATTCGGGCGCCGCATCAGGTTTGAGCGTAGGGCATGTTTTTTCTCGAGCGCCTCGGAATATTGCCCGAAGAACCGCGCCGCATGTTCCTCGCTATCGAGATGCGAACGCGTAACCAGGACCAGCTTTTTGGTATCTTTTTGCTCGTATGTCGCGTAGCGGTCGCCATCCCACGATGCTGCCAGCGACTTGGCCCGGCCATCGTCCAAAAACTGCTTCAAAACTTCCTTCCAGCCAAACTCGCCCATAATATTTTCGTCGAGCTTGGCCCACTCTTTCCCAAGAATCTTGTCAAGGGGCGGTAAAAAAACGGTGGAAGGAGTCTTTCCGGTCTTGTAGGCCGCCGGGTGCAGGATTTGCTGCGTGGAAACTGGTGGTTTTTCAAAGACTCCCGCCATAGCCGGCCACCCACTGTTTCTTAGAACCGCCGCGGAGAAATTCAGGCCGCTGATGTAGGGAAAGATCAAGGCGTCCTTGAGAAAGGGCGGCGCGCTATTCAGCGTCGGCGTATTATCCAGATCACCAATCAGCATGGAAGGGTCAAATTCCGGCAAGTCTTTGAGTGAGCGGCCCGTTCCCTGCATCAGGTACTCCACCATTGCAGCCATCGCGCTCCCCTCAAGCACCGCATCGCGCGCAAGTTCCGCGTCCTCATTGGGCCGCGCGGCGCGGCTCCAGGCTTCGATGTGGAAGTGCTGATCTTCAAGCGCATGAGTCAGTTCGTGGGCCATGACCATGCGTTGCAGGTCAGGTGGGCTCCAGTCTGCGATGTAGAACTCCTGGGCCTTAGGGTCGTAGAGCCCTTCAATTTGCTCGGTCAGCACGTTCACCATGAAGGTGTCAAGATCGAACCCCTTGGGGAGCAAGCCAAAAGCTTCGGCAGTGCGCGCGTCGGCGTAGCGCTCGGCAGGATTCTTTTCCTCGTTCATCTGCTTGATGACGTAGGCACGAATCTCTTCGCGCGACCGCAGGGACTTTTTCAGGGGAGTAAGCAGCTTCAACCCGGTGATCTCGCTCATTTGCTGGAGCACTTCGTCTGCGGCGGCAAGGAACTCGGCGTTATTGGCCGTTTTTGAATCCGCACGCGGAGCCACTGCAGAACTATCCTGGGCGTACGCTCCTGAACTGGAACAGCAGACTAGGCAAAAACATAGTACTCGGAGAGTGTGTTTTACCCATTTGGGGGCAACCACCATATCCAAGGCAGAATAACAGAATCAGGATTTCCGCGCCGAGCACCTGGGCAAACACCCCCTAAAAGCGGCCGTGGAGCCGACGTTTCCAATTGAAACTCAGGCAACTCGCCGTTTTGTTCCGGATTCTTAACACACTGGTAATTCTGTAGTACCCTGAACAGAGAGGTTCCCACCGGGCACGAGGGAAAATTCATGCAACCTGGTCTTCGTCTTAGACAAGCCCGCGAAAAACTGGGCTTGACGTACCGGGACGTAGAGCGCGCCAGTTACGAACTTGCTTCAGTCCGGGGGCGGCCGGACTTTATTCTCCACATCAGCCGTCTGGCGGACATTGAAAACAGGGGTGTCGTGCCGGGCCTTCACAAACTCTATACTCTGGCAGCCCTCTATCATCTGAGTCCGCTGGAAATTTTTCGCTGGTACGATGTTCCCCTCGAAGAGTGCTTTCATGACGGGACATCCTTCGAAGTGCCAAAGACTCATACCATGGCCGCCCCCGCATCACTAAGGATTCCCATGAAGTTCGACCCCGCGTTTGATCCTCGCAGGACGGAGCTGCTTTCGCGGATGGTGGAAAAGTGGGGGCATTTTGAAGGGGTGCTGACCAACGGCCACAGCCATCACATCTACGGATATATCGGCGCCAGTGACCGGCGAATGACGCCGATACTGCGTCCGGGCAGCATCGTGCTGGTGGACACCTCCAAGAATAAAGTGGAAGACGGCTACTGGACCACCGAACATGATCGCCCTATGTATTTTGTGGATGTGCGGGCTGGTTATCGCTGCGGCTGGTTCCATCAGAATAGTGGGAGACTGGTCATGCAGCCCCATCCGCTGTCTCATTGTCCCCCGGAAGCGTGGCGCACTCCAGATGAAGCGGAGATCATCGGCCAGGTTGCAGGGATTGTTACGCGTTTGAATGGCTGGGATTGCGCTGCTCGTGAAGAATTTCCAGAAGAGCACGAAGATTAGAAAAGAAAAGTTCCTTGAGATAATCCGGAGCGTTTTCGGGCAAGAGAACGCGGTAAGGTTCCAATTGGCGCCAGTGGGAAACTACCGACGGTAGCCCGCCTTCCATGGCCGCGAGGCAGTCCCGCAAATCCTCTAATTGCTTCTCCAGCGGCATTTCCAGTATTCGCTCGAAAATCTGCTCGTGACATAACTCCAACGCCTGCTGCACGGCCCCCTCCGGGTACAGCGCCGCCAGCCCTTGGTGCTCGTAACGCCCACTGGACAAATCCCGCAACGAAGCCACGTAGACCAGCCTTGCAAACGGCCCCGGAATGCCCGCCAGGGAATTAACGGTAAAGTCCTGAACGACCCTCCGGTTTTGCTGAAGCTTGGTAAGTGCCGGCACAGCCCTTCCTGTTCCGGAATCAGAACATTTCCGAGTTCTGACCCCGCGTGGCTCTGGAAGCCCTCATGGTGCGCGTCCAGGAGGGTTCATCCATGAAAAAATTTGTATTTCTGACGGCAGTCTTATTTCTGGCTGCCATCATCCTACTGCCCGCCATCGGCAATGGCAAGTACAATGTAAGTAAACTCACCATCGCCGACGGTTCGCCTTTGCCTTGGCCTCCGTTCCCCCCAGGCGGTGGAACCCTGGTCGCTGACGGCTCGCCTCTTCCCTGGCCTCCCTTTCCTCCGGGTGGTGGAACTCTAGTGGCCGACGGCTCACCCTTGCCTTGGCCTCCGTTCCCCCCAGGCGGTGGTGGAACGTTAGTCGCTGACGGCTCGCCTCTGCCCTGGCCTCCTTTTCCTCACGGCGGCACAACTCTTGTTTAGGTAATTCGAACAAAAATCGCTAGGCCGCAGCCCAAACGAAAATCGCTAAGGTCTGGGCTGCGGCTGCTCGCCAGTTCACCCCAAGACATTTCAGAAGCCCATGGTCGTTCCTTCCGATCCAGTCCCATCAGGCGGCCTTAAGGATCTTGGCTATTTACCGGCCAGTCACTCAATGTTAGGATACCGGGTGCAATGGCCGGCTTGGCAAAATACATCCAATGGTTGTGGATGCTAAGTGTCGCACTTCAAGTCCTCGTCTGCAGCCTACTTTTCTTTAAGGGCTATTATCGCAGGCTTCCCGTCTTCACCGCCTACGTCTTGTCCAATGTTTGCCAGGCAGCAGCCTTATACGTCACATACAACCTTTATGGATTCAGAACTGGATCCGCAATTGCCATCGGCTGGTCCACGCAGGGGGCCACGCAGTTGCTTCGGATCCTCGCTACTACCGAAGTAATTCGTCTCATCTTGAGGCCTTATCGCGGAATCTGGGGGCTTGGGTGGCGTGTTCTGGTCGGGGCCTTCGCTGCGGTTTTCTCCGTCACGCTCATCGATTCCGGGCGAGGCCTGCAGTGGACCATCGGACTCGCCGACCGGGGATTCCATTTGGCGTTTGGAATTGCGCTGGTCGCCTGCCTCTCTTTGGTTCACTATTACTCGGTTCCCATCCATCCGGTTTACAAGGCCCTACTGGGAGGTTTCTGCTTTTATTCCTGCACGGCGGTTATTGCCAATACGGTCGGCAGGATTCTTTATCTGAAGGGGTATGGCGATTTTGGAATGGGATGGCAATTGGTGACCATGGGCGCCTACATGGGCGTGCTGCTTGTGTGGCTCGTGGCACTGCGCACACCATTGCCCGAACCTCCAAGACAATTGACATTCCCAGAGGCGGAGCGCACTTATTGGGAAATGTCGCCTCGAATTAATGAACGTCTCCGGGCGTTGAACGAACGTCTCGACAATTTCTGGAACTCTGAGGCTACGCAATCATGAGTCTGTCGCTCATTATTTTCGGCACTATTGTTTTGGCGCTGCTCGTGCTCCTGGGCTTGGTGCTCCGCGGCAATGGACAACCAGCAGGCTCTTACGCGCTCCCGAAGGGTTCCGAGGAAGCTGGCCGCGCCCACACCAATTTCCTCCCACAAATGCGGCAGGCATTGAAACCAGATGATGAAGAATTTCTTGCGCGGTCAGGCGTCCGGGGCCTGCGGGAGCGCGTGACCCGAGAGCGACGGCGGGTAGCCCTTTCCTACTTGACCGCATTGCGGGAGGAATTTGAAGAGTTAATGCACGTTTCAAGGGTCATTGCCACGCTTTCGCCGCAAATTGGCGTAGCGCAAGAGTTTGAAAGGCTGCGCCTGCGGCTGAGTTTTCTGTGGCGGTACCGTATCATCTTGCTGAGCTTGCGGGCAGGCTTTGCTCCCTTGCCGCGACTCTGCGACCTGAGCAACTTGCTCAGCGGGTATAGTGTCCGATTGGAAGAGACAATGAGAGAGATGGGAGAGCGTGCTGCACTTGTCGCGGAAATGGTTTCATCGCCCGATCGGCGCCGCATTCATCGTATCTAGCAATAACTCATCCACAGCCGCAAGCAATTCGCTCACTTTGAAAGGCTTTTGCAGGATCCGGGAATTGTTGTCGCCCACCCGTTCGGCGGCTCCCTCGGAAGGAGCCACGGCGCACATCCAAATGAGCCTCCGCGAAAGCGCGGGCTTGTTCTGTGCCAGCCAACTCCCTAGTCCGCTGCCGTTTGGACCTTCAGCTATCTGAAGGTCGGCAATAATCACGTCAAAGTTCTCCTGCTCCAACGCGGCCCGGGCATCTCCCATGTTCCTGGCTGAGCGGATACGGTGATCGCGGCCACGTAGGAACGTGCTTACGGCTTCCAGAACAGATTCGTCGTGATCCAACAAGAGGATGTGCGCGCTCCTTCCGGAATCGGCCTTGGGAGCCTCCAGAGCAGAGCCCGTTGCCGTGATGGGCTGACAAGGCAACTCGATTGTGAAACAAGCCCCACGCCCCGGAACATTTCGCACCCGAATCGTTCCGCCATGCTCCGTAACGATTCCATAGCAGATGCTCAAGCCCAGGCCGGTTCCTTTTCCCACGGGTTTTGTCGTGTAGAAGGGATCGAAAACTCGCGATGGATCTTTGACCCCGAGGCCGCTGTCCGTGAATTCGATGACCAGGTGCTCACCTTCCATCCCCGTTCGAACCCAAAGATCGCCTTCCTTGGAACACTCCAGGATAGCGTCCACCGCGTTGTTTACCATGTTGAGAAACACTTGCTGCAATTGATGAGGATCTGCAGCCGTCACCGGAAGATCGGGAGCGAGGTCCAAATGGACCCGAATGTTGCTCATCCGTAAGTCGTAATCTCGAAGAGCCAGCGTCTCCTCGACCGTTTGATTCATCTTTACAGGGATTCGTTCCGGCTTGTGCTGGCGGGCAAAGCTCAGAAGATTCTGGACGATGCGGTGAGTGCGCTGCGCCTGCTTGTAAAGCTTCTCAGAGTATTCCACGCCTTGCGGTCCCAATTGGCCGCTCGAGGTCAGCAGTTGGCTGTAGCCAAGAATGGCGGTAAGTGGGTTGTTCAATTCATGAGCGACGCCCGAAATCAGTTGGCCTACGGCGGCAAGTCTCTCGCTGTGCAGCAACTGTTCTTGCGTTTTGCGAAGGTTTTCGTAAGCCTGACGCGTTTCTTCGTAAAGATTGGAGCGATCGATGGCGCTCGAAATCTGGCTGCCGACCGCAATCAGCAGGTTCACGTCTGCGGGAGAAAACTCACGCGGAGTACGAGTCCCTACAACAAGGCCGCCGATGACGCGGTCCTTGGACCAGAGAATCACAATGTAGGCGGTGGCAATTCCTTCTTTGACTTGCGCGTCGCGAAAAACCGCCGGCAAAGGTAAACCCTGCGCGGAAATGAATGTGGCGTGGGCATCCTTGATGTGTTGCAACAACTCGGGCTTTACCGAAACCGGCGGGAAATGCCGGGAATATTCCGAGCGGTGACCCGCCGCGGCCACCCGGCGCAACTTTGTGCCGCTCTCATCGAAAAGGTAGAGCGAAGTGGCGTCCAGACTGAAAAGTTCGGCCATTTGCCGTAGAGTCCGCTGCAAGGAATCACTAAGGTCCAGGGATTCTGTCAGCGTCTGCCCGATGGAATTCAGCACCATGAGTTCGCGGTTGCGGCGGCGGATTTCCAGCTCGGCCTGCTTGCGTTCCGTAATGTCCTGAAGAAAGCCCTGGTACGCCGTAACATTTCCCGCTGCGTCGCGCACAGTGATCGAAGTTTCCAGCATGGTGCGCACTTCGCCGTCTTTGCGCCGCATTTCAAATTCAAAATCCGCTACGGCTCCGTGTTCGTTCAACAGCCGTTTCAGCCTCTCGCGGTCCGCAGCGTTTCTGTAAAACGCGCCTGGAATATCGACCGCCATTAATTCTTCGCGCGTTTCATATCCGGACATGCGCAGCAAAGCATCATTGAAATCAAGGAAGCGGCCCTGCGGCGTGGAAATGAAGACACCTTCCTGCACATTGGAAACAAGCGTTCGGTATTTCTCCTCGGCCCGCTTTCGGTCCGTAATGTCCTTCAGAACCTGAACGGTGCCCAGATCCCGCCCGCTGGGATCCGCAAACCTCGAGTTGGAGGCGAGAAAAAAACCCGGAAGCCAGGGATCCGGATGGTCTCCTTCACCGGCGATTCCTTCACAATACGGGCAAACCTGGTACGCAGCATTCTTGGTGGAAAGAAGTTCTGCGACGCTCCAGCCAACCATGGCTTCGCGTTCGCGCCCCAATAGCTGGCGCAAGCGCTGATTGCTCCGCAGAATGCGCCCCTGCCCATCGTGAACTAGGATCGGGTCACCAATGGAATCGAATGTGTATTCCCACTGTCGTCGCACCGTGGCCACTTGCTCAAACAAGCGAACGTTTTCGAGCGTCATCCCAAGCAAGTTGGCCACATTCACGAGGTAGGAAATTTCGCCGGGAGCAAACCGCTTGCGTTCCTGGGTTCCTACGGCGATGACCCCCAGGGGGCCGTTTTTCCCGGGCAGCCGGATCGTCACCAACGACTTCACGCCAGATTCCTGTAGCCGCTTTTGTGCGCTGGGATCCCATTCATCCTGCGATTCTAGGAATTGGGATTCCTCTTTCAGCACACGCTGCGCCCAGGGTTCTGTGGCGGAAACCTTGCCATATTGCGCAAGGAATTGCGGTTCGTACCCCACCGCTGCGCGAGCGACCAGTTGCGCGTCCTTGCCTTCCCCTTCCTTCAGCCGGACGATTCCATGCGTAGCGTCCAGGCTATCCACAAGTTGCGAAAGCACCTGGTCAATTACGTCCTGCACGGAAAGAGTCTGCGTACTGGCGGCGGTCAACAGAGACAGCCGTCGCATCTTGTCATTTAACTCTTCGCTTCGCGTCCGCTCGCTCTCCAGCACCACAACAACCATCGCGATGCCAAGCGCCACCCCCAGAATGTGATCGAAGGCCACGCGCAAAAGGAAGTACGGATGCTGCAGCCAATAGGGGCGATCCAATCCATGGAGTCCAATCAGGAGAAATGCGCCCGCCAGAAGCTGTGAGCCGTTTCCCCTCCGGATCGCCGGAGACCTCAGCAACAAAAACCCGGCAACCAGGCAAGCCGCGCTTTCCAAAACTGTGAGCCCCCAGTGGTACGAAGCGAACCGCTGAGGCACTCTTTGCTCAACGTAGTAAACGATTGCAAGAATTAGAGTAATCAGAGGAAAGCCGGAATAAATTCGCCGGTCCAAGCCCGCTACGCGCGCCGCCACGGCCATCAAGAAAAGGAGAATCGCGGCCGCCTGTCCCATAAGACTAGCCAGATTCAACCAAGCAAGCGGCCTTGCAAGGAACAGCGCTTCGCAAATAGCGGAAAAGGTGAAACAAAACCATCCCGCAAGCCAAAAACGGAAGTAACCTCCCTGTTGATCGCGGCGGAAAAGAAAAAACAGGACTAACAAGATGACGAAGGCGCTGGCTTCGAAGAAGGCAATCCCGAGCAGGCCTTGGTTCTCCAACACGATGCCGCCTCCCGGCCGGACGTGCCGCCACTGTGGCGCTGGAGCTGCCCCGACCTCTAGGTGGACGGCGAGAAGTGCTGAATGGACGACCTCTCTGACGCTAACATGCTATTTTCCGACTGGGCAAGGCCTCCCACAGTAAGGTGTGCCGTCCCTTATAATGTATGCCTGGAGCTGACCAGGGTGGACAACGAAAACATACTTGTCGTGGACGACGAAGAAGCAATTCGAGAAGTCGTTTCCACCATGCTCGAATCGAAAGGTTATCGCTGCACCGTGGCACACAACGGCCGTGCCGCGCAGGACCACATCAAGCGCACTACGCCCGACCTGATTCTGAGTGACATGATCATGCCGGAGATGGACGGCATCAAATTGCTTGAATGGGTGCGCGAATTCGATCCCGACGTTCCCGTCATCATGGTCACTGCGATTCACGACATCTCAACCGCGCTCGAAGCCATCCGCCGCGGCGCCTACGATTACATCCTGAAGCCTTTTGAGAAAGACCAGCTCTTCCTCGGCGTCGGCCGTGCCCTGCAGCACCGGCGGCTCGTCAATGAAAACCGCAAATATCAGCGCGACCTGGAGCAACAGGTCGAAGACCGCACCGCCAGGCTCACCGAAGCGCTCGAGCAACTGGAGCAATCTTACGACGACACGCTGGAGGCCCTGGGCAGCGCGCTCGACTTAAAGGATGCCGAAACCGAAGGCCATTGCCAGCGCGTTACCGCGTTCTGCATTTCCATCGCGAAGACCATGCCAGTTCCCGACACGTATTTGCCGATTCTGGCCCGTGCCGCATTTCTCCACGACATCGGCAAGATGGCCATTCCCGACGGCATCCTGCGCAAGCCCGGCCCACTGAATGACGACGAGAAGAAGATCATGCGCACGCACTGCGAAATCGGCTACAACATGCTGATTCGCATCCCGTTTCTTCGCGACGCCGCGGAAATCGTCCTGGCCCACCAGGAATTTTATGACGGCTCCGGCTATCCTCGCGGCCTGAAAAGCGATCAGATTCCCTTGGGCGCACGCATATTCGGAATCGCCGACTCGCTCGACGCCATGATCAGCGACCGCCCCTACCGCCGCGCCCTCCCGATGTCCCACGCCCGCGAAGAAATCAAGCGCTGCTCCGGCAGCCAGTTCGACCCCGCCGTGGTGAAAGTCTTCTTGTCCATCCCCGAACAACACTGGATCGAGCTCCGCGAAAACCTCGGCTCCCCCTTCCGCCTCGCCCACCTCAAAAATTTGTAGTGCTCGCTCCTTCCTTGCTTGTAACCTGCTCTTGGCCTTTTCTGCTTTTGGCTTTTTCTGCCTACGGCCTTTTCTAAGGGTCATCTCGAGCGGAGTCGAGGGATCCCTCTTTTTAACTTTCTGCTACTACCTTTCCGCCTTCAGAGGTTTATTTGAACTCAGCCATAGGAGGCCACAGCCATAGGAGGCCATAGGAGGCCATAGGAGGCCACTTGTCGGCCCTCAGGTTCTTAGGTAACATGCGCTGGCGGACGGACGGTTCTAACGCGGCGGAGGATGTTTCAATGGCGCTAATTCCCATCAAGACGGCTTCGGAGACTGGCTATTGCGATTGCATCTGTGGATGTTATGAACTGGCCAGCTTGCGCGATGAAGACACCGGGAAAGGCTACTGCCCCGCTTGCGGAAAAGACCATCTGGAATTGAACACCGGCATCGGCCTGCCCAATCCCGCGCCCGTCAAGGTCTCTGCAAATTCCCCGGGGAATAACAAGTCCGCCTCGATGCCCGCCCCCGCCGATCCCCCCGGCCGCCTGCGCTAAAGAAATGATCGAGTTTCAGTCGCCAATCGGCATAGGGGGAGTGGTCACCCACTCTCCCCTGCCACACGACCGGACATGCGGGTCCGCATCCGGCGGTTCGGCGGGTTGAACTAACCATGAGCCGTGAGCTCGGGAAGCCCAAGCGAG
>Ga0126370_10001455_pt1 | contig 10825 bp, 15 predicted proteins | sample PanSoiMetaPlot_3_FD_92586 | JGI IMG/M metagenome (GOLD analysis project Ga0126370, IMG submission 92586) | Tropical forest soil microbial communities from Panama - MetaG Plot_3 | ecosystem: Environmental > Terrestrial > Soil > Tropical forest > Bulk soil | place: Panama | collected 2016-02-17 | reverse complement strand
GATTAAGGCTGACACAGCGGCAACCGCCCGCTCCGACATCGCCGACCCTCTCGATGCGAACTCCTGGCAGCAAGGTCGCTCGCGGTCGTTGGGGCAGCTCGCTGGCTGGCGGTGGCTTGTCGGAGGCGTTCCCGGTCGCCTGCGTTGCTGTACTTGTGTGCTGTACGGCGCTCGGTGACCCGGGCAGCCGCGGTCAAGCGTGCCGCTGGGTGTGCTCGTCTGTGCCGTCGCCGTCCGGCCGCCAGTTCCGGGCGAGGGCGACGAGGCCGCGAACCACGTCGGGGGGCAGGCCCGGGGTGCTTTTCAGGTGCCACAGCGTCGGGTCTTCATGCTCGGCTTGCCCGCGGTCCGGCGAGCTCACGGTAGGCTCCCCGCCTGCCAGTAGCCGTCGGCACGAACCGGGGGCCCAGCCGAGCCGATTCTCGACCATGCCCAGAGTGCTGGGGGAAACCCGCTGGCCGTTCTCGAGCTTTCCTAGCGTCCGCTCGGTGACCCCGGTTGCCTCGGCGAATGCCCGCCTGTCCCGCATGCCTAGCTCGACCCGGCGTGCGACGACGTAATCGGCGAGCCGCTGCCAGTCTTCATCGGCCATATGACCGTCCTTCCCCGCGAGCCGCCGCTCGTCCCCCACCGGCCACGTGGCCATCCTTACCCGAAGAACATAGAAGAGTCTAGCCTCTCCTGTCGCACCTCACAGCAAGGGTCTGCACCTCTCTTCTTAGCTCATCTCGTTCATACTCTTTACTTCCTGCCTTTACCTGCCTAGAGTGCTATAGAGGGATATAGCTTCCTGTATCTTCCTAGAAGTGCCTGGATCTGCGACGACTGCTGGTGACCCGGTCACGGCTGGCCAGGTGTCACCATCTCTGGGACGGCAGCAGGCGGCCCTGGCCGGGGGGGAGCGGGGCCGCCTGCTGCATCGGCACTCTGTACGAGGCTGGCCACGGAGAGCCCGGCCCGGGCCGGACGCCCTGGTGCGCACCGCAGGCATGCCCTTGACGTGCAACCCCGGGTCGTCATACACATCCTTCGGCACAGCTAGATCGCCCTTGACACCCGGGATCTATGGCGAGGTCGCGACCGCTAAGACCACGGGGACGCTCCCAAGGTTCTGGGGGCAGGAAGCCCGATGGCTAGCGTTGCTGTACGGACACCGAGAAGGGCCAGTCTCGTGTTCGAAATCGGCCTTTGAAGTGGAGCTGAGGGATTTGAACCCCTGACCCCCTCGATGCGAACTCTCGGCACCGAGGTCGCTCGCGGTCGTTGGGGCAGGTCACGAGATTGGTGGCAGTCTGAGGGAGTCGCTCGCAGCCTGTGACGTTGCTGTATTCGAGTGCTGTACGGCTGACCGAATCGCTCATCACGACCCTCGTCGAGCGCGGCGCTCGGATCACGATCGATGCTCGCCGGGCCGTTGCCGTAAGTGACGGCCACTGTCCGTCAGATGTGTTGGCTCAGGATCGGAAATGACCGCAGGTACGATGCTCGACCACAATAATGCCGATCATGACGTTCCACATCAACTCACCCTTGGGCGCCGGAGCGACCTTCGGTTCCGGGTCGGTGACCAGCGTCCGAGGCGAACAGGGGCTGGGATTCTTCCGTCTCCAGCTAACCATTGACTTTGTGGTGGAACCCGCCGGGAGCACTGTCAGCCAGCCTGACCTGCCGCAGTTGACGGACCTGATGGCCGAGGTCCGGGTCGACGGCAGATCGATCGGCCGGTTTGTTCCGATGTCGCCCGGATATCTCCCGGTCCGGTCCTACCCAGAACGCTCTGCTCGCGCGTCCGTTCCGTTGACTTGCGACCTGGACAGAGCCCGCGTCGAGGCCATCGAAGGCGTGCGCGGTGGCGGGCATCTCCCGCTCGACATCAACATCAACGTCCGTTTCAGCGACGGAAGCGCAGCCAGTTTCGGTGAGGCATACGTTGTCAACCAGGGTGTCTGGATTGAAGCACTCGCCCAGATGGGCTACCAGCGGACCCTCTTGGTCGAGGTCCCTATCCCCGACCCGGACGCTCAGCCCGAGCTGGCTGATGCTGTCGCTCTGCTCGCTCAATCCCAGGGTCACCTACAACTTGGCCATGACCGGGATGCCGTCGGCTCGCTCCGCGATGTCCTGGAACAGGTCAAGCTCGCATTTGGCGACGACGACACGATCGATCCCGACTTGAACCGGGTCCTATTCGCAGACAGCCGGTCGATGACCAAAGGGGAGCGCCTGCGCGTCTTGCGCCGAGCCTTGATGCTCGTGACCCACCCGGCCCGGCACCGTGACGAGGTGAGCGTGGCGATCGACTGGAGCCGGATCGACGCGACTCAGATGATCACTATGACGGCAGCATTCGTCAACGAGATGAGCGCGCCGGATGCTCGTCCCTCAACCCCTTAACCCCCAGGACATGGGTCTAGCCGTTTTGACTGGTCAGTGGGGGAGTGACGGTCCGGTGCAGGGTGCGCCGACGTGCTGGTTGTCCGGCCAGGTGCATAGCGTGCGGTCCCAAAGTGGTCCCAAGCGTTTCGCCTGGAGTTCTGCGGCGGACTCAGCGGGTTATGAGCCTGCCCAAGCCTGGTTCATTTCGGTTCACACGTGACCACTGCGCGGCTCAGGCGATGGCGCGTACGGGTATGAGCGCGGGTGCACGAGGATGAACTGCAACTGGCGGTGACCCTTTGCGCCCGGGCGTTGGCTACTTGATAATTCAACAGTGCGCATGCATAGACGGGGTTGCTCGCCGCTCCGATCTTTCGTGATCGCTCTGGCGACTGGCAGGGTGCACGGCTGTAGGAGTGACCGGATGTCTAGAAGATGCGGGCATGAAGCCTCACTGATTCGTGCATATCATTTCACTTAACGAGTCAGCGCAGTTATGTGCTAAGAAAATAGTTGCCCATATCTACATAAGCTTCGACATCGGTTAGGTCGCCTTCGAGCCTGAAAGTGGCGGTTAGATGGTACAACTTAGATGAATCGGGGCGAGTCTGAGCAAACACCGACGCATTCTCGGGGACCTCTGTAGACCATGGATAGAGCACCGAGCCGGGGTCGCTTCTTGCGCTGACGTCGATGTTGACGCAGCCGAGCATCGTGTGTATGGTTCCACCTATTTCGTCTGCATAGATGCATACCCGCGCGTTGCCGGATAGCCAGTTAGGCAACGCCACCCTTCCCTTGACTCTGACACTCTGTTCAACGTCTATTTGATCGGCCGGTGTCCCGTCCGGATTGGCCAATTCGTCGACGATGAACTGGCCTTCTGCGCTTGACTGTTCGTACGCGCGGTGGAATGCGGCTTCACTTTGTTGATGCTGTCCAGCTGCTTTCAATACAGTGCCAATCTTCAGAAGATCTTCGCCATGTGCAAATTTGAGCAATATCTCTCCCACAAAAGGTGGAATGTCGTTCGACGGCCGGTTCTCGACCAGATATACAAACGGCTCATAAGCGTCATTGCCGACAGGAGTTAGGCAGCCGCTAGCGCCTAGTATCTGTTTCGATGCCCACTGCAAGCTGCCGGTGAACGTTGACGGGTCCGACCGAGCGACTTCGTGACGATCAATATAGTGAACGTGGAGTTCTTCTATCAAGGCCGAAGGTATCGGTGAGAGGTACCCGGCGGCGCGCGCATCGACAGCCGCGCTAATGATTGCGCCCGCTGTCGGGTTGGCGCCTTGGCGAGCAGATGTCCAGCGCTCTAGAAGAGCTGGTGCAGCCGCGAGATACTCCGCAAAACCCACTCCATCTTCCTGCTTGACAGCCACGGCGATACGCTCGTCATCCTGATATGGCTTCGCATGGGCGAGCTCGTCGCTTGTAAAGGTCTTTTCTAGCTCGATAATAGGCTGAGCCCGGCGTATAAGGTCTTCAAAAGCCCTTACGATGGAAATATCAACCCCAGCCGGAGCAAGGTCACGCCTGGCTTCAGCGCGCAAGGTGGCCAACAGCACCACGTTGGCGTCTGTCGAGGCGAGCTTGTCAATGACAGACTCGATACCTTGGGTCCCAATGTAACGTTCTAGTTGATCTAGCCATACGACTGCATTCGGGAGACGCGCTACGATCTCTTCCAAGTTTTGTAGGGCCTCCGGGCGTTGGTCAAGACGCTCGGGAACGATCAACTTATGCCTAGGAACGCACCGCTGCATTACCTCGTAGGCAAGTCGTGACTTTCCCGCGGCAGATGGACCCTGCACAATCACCAATCCACCGTTTGCGACGGCACGTGCGAGGCGCTCATGAACATCTCGTTCCACATACGGCGGGGTCGCATCTCCCCCGCGCTGACGGTTATCTCTTCTGGGCCTTGCAGGGTGGACTCCGAACCTTATGGGATCCCTCCAATCTTTAACACACATAAGTTTGCCAGACCGCGAATACAGCCGGGTGTTATCCTTAATTATTCCTTGCCGCTTTGCGGGACCCTGAATTGAGTCCGCTATGGCTGCCCTTACCGGATCAATCACCAACCCTCCAGCAAATGCGACAGCCGCAACCAGAGCGACGACCCATGTCGGTGCGTTTGGAAGCCTTGCCAACGCTGCTGTTGCGCCCGCGGCGGCTATCAGAACAGCGACCGGCAACCATCGGAATCTGCGCGTCCAGTCACTCACCGCTTCCCCCCTTCACCGAGGGATACCCCAAAGAGGGTTCTAAGTCAAGTTCTTCTCGGAGCCTTAGCCTCGATCCGCTACACATCGGGCCTTCTGCCAGGGCCTGGTGAGAAGCAGGTATCTGCTAACCCGGGACTAGGAGAGTTGCTGGAGTCTCCGCCCATCCCGAGGACCTCGGGATGTGGTACAGCAACGACGCCGTAGGAGTCCCACACTTGACAGGAAGCCACGATGGTGCCCCGATCGACAGACCGGTGGGTCACGCGCTGGGAAACATGAACATGGGCAGAACCACCGGATCAAGAAGAATGAACAGCGGCATCCCTAAGCTGCCACCCGTGAACAGGGCGACATCGATCCGCTGGGCCGGGTGAGATGGTCTTCCGCGAGGACGTCGGCGATGCCCAGACGGCCCCGCCTGAACGCAGATGAACCGGTTCAGAGACTGCCCCCAGTGAAGGGATCGGGCACATCGGAGGTCAGCCCGGACTATTGGATGCTGTCCTCCACCTGGGCGCGCGGCGTCGTCAGGATTGGCGGTCAGGCCGATGACTATCATCCGGCGGCTGATACGTGTCGCGGGGTCGGATGCTCCGGGTCGAAAGCGTAGCGCCCTTGCCAAGGCGGGCCGCTCGCGGGCTCGTCGGCCATGATCACACAATCCCAGCCTTCGCGGTCGAGCTGGCGGACCCATTCGATGATCCGACCCCGCCGCCACTTACCACCGACGCGCACCCATGCGGCGGCGTGGCGAGGGCGGCGCGGTGCTCCTTCTAGGCAACGCCAGGGCCAGCGTGGCGGGCGTCAGGGACGGGATTGGTCACCAGGCCCAGTTTGGGAACCTGCGTTCGAAAAGTCGGGTGCTGGCTCGGCCCGACCTTGACCGGCGACACGGGTGCATCTACGGCGCCTCGGCCTGTTCGGCGTTACCCGTCAAGCCCGTTAGTGTCCCTTCTGAGTGTCACGGGCACACCGGGCCCTTAAGTCCGGGCCGTGTTGTGGTCAGACATGGTGGTTAGCCCAGCCGGGCAACAGTTCGGTGGTGACCCGCTACTTAGAAGATGCCGCACAAGTGTCCGAGATGGTCGCTCACCTGCGGAGATAGCTCACATGCGTCCGGCAGCGGGTCATGGCATCCGAGCCCGTTGGTGTCGGTCGTGGGTGTCAGCCTGGCCGACTGAGCCTCTCGGTGTGAACTCGTCGCACAACGGTCGATAGGGGTCGCTGGTGCAGGTGAACGGTCTACGGGCGGTTCCAGTGGGTCCTAGGGGGCGGCGTGGCTGCTGCACCGGTTGCTGCACTCTGCTCTCTAGCGAAGCTCCTCGATGCGAACTCATGGCAGCGCAGTCGTTCGTGGTCGTTGGAGCAGGTCACTACCCGCTTTCGATTTGATCTGCTCTGGTTAAGAATACGCTGCCCGCGACGCTGCGCCGCACCGGTAATCCGAAGACGAGCGACAATAAGTTGATGACCTAATATACATATTGTAGAATCTGGCAAAGGCCCGACATTTATCTAAGGAAGAGATAATGGGTATCATAAGTCGACTACGCGAGTACAACGAAATTCCGCACCATATTAGATGTATTCAGAGTGAAGTCTATTCGCTCAGAACACAATTGCAGTCAGTTGAGAGATCTTTGGGAGAAGTGCTTGGTGATCCCATAAAGCTCGACCAACACGGCGCCGAAAATCACACAATGAACCTCTCGCGTGGAAAGAAGCTACTTGCAGCTATCCTTATAGTTCTGAGCTTTGCCACGATAGCTTATTCGCAATATCAAATATCATCAGCGCAAGGAAATATCGCAATTGACCAGCACAAAGATCAGTTCGCAACTGGCCTCTTGACGATTTCGGTGCAGAAGGGCCTGGTTGGGGCGCAGCTAGGCCAGCTTAGCTATTTTAGAAGTAGTAATTACTACTACAAAGGTGCTCTGAAACTATTCAAAGTGGACGAACTTGCCATAGTTGACAATGAGAGACAGCAGACTGAATATTCTTGGCCGTTGATCATCTCGACAGCTTTTCTTGGGGCGTTGCTCGGCTGGGCTATTACAGAATTCCTTAGAGCACGTCGTGGCAACGTACGGGCAGGTGCCGTTGCCGCGAGTGGTCGTGAAACGTCTCGGTAGTTGCCGGAATCCGTGGATCCCCCAGATCACGAACTAGCTCGACGCCTGGTGGGACACCGTGATTGAGCACGAGTGGAAGGATCGCATAGCGCATGCGTACGCTTACCGCTCCGGAGGCGGTAGGCCATCAGTGCTTCTAGCTGCGATCACTATGAGTCAACTTCGGCGCTTTGGTCAGCACCTGGTGCCACACACCAAAATAACGAAGTCGATTGCAGGCCCGGAACCGGCAATGCCAGGGGAGCAGGTCAGCAGGGAGCGCTCGGAAGCCCGAGTGCGGCCGGGACGCCGCGGAACATCACCGACGAGCAGATCGAGACGATGATCACCAAGACCCTTGAAGAGCGGGCTGGGGCACGACATGTATTGGTCCACCCGGCCGAGGGCGGCGGCAGCGCATCCGGTGTCCGGATCATCTGATCCGTAGCTTGTGGCAGCAGGGTCGCTGAAGGTCTTTGCACTGCCGGTGATGTCGCTGGCGGTGGCTGGCGGTCGGTCGTGGGCGCTACGGCTGCTGCACTTTGATGCTGCACGTGGTCGACCACACCGGAGAAATGATCTAGATCGATAGCAACTTGACGACTGTATAGTGAATAGACGAGCGAGCCCAGTTCTATAGCAACCGTTGCTGTACAGCGACCCACGTCTAGCCGCTGGTGTTGCATGATTAACTACAGCGACAGCGGCCAAGAAGAGCTGCCCGGACACGGACTCGCCATGGGCAGACAGTTCCCGCAGCAAGGTCGCGGGCAGAGATCAAACGATCCTGTATCCAGTGCCCGCTGGTAGGATGGATGTAGATTTAAGACTTCAGTTTAAAGACTCCGATGCATTACAGGCAGCTTTACCGTCGGCGGAATAGGTGAGTCAAACTTCGGCGGATCTGACCACGTGGTGACACCGCTAAAGTCGGCCGTGCCGCCGGAGAACTCGGCGCCGTTGAAGGCGATCGTACCGCCGGAGAACATGGCCTTGAAGAAGTGAACCGTGCCACCGGAGAATAGGGCCCCGTCGAAGTTGATCACGCTGCCACAGAACGTGGCCCCTGTGAAAGCGACTGTCCCGCCGGAGAACATGGCTGCGTGGAAGGCGACTGTGCCGCCAGAGAATATGGCCCCGTCGAAGTCGACCGTACCGTCGAATTTTGTCCCCCTGAAGTCAGCCGTGCTACCGGAGAACCTGGCCTTGAAGAAGTTGACCCTGCCGCCGGAGAACTTGGCAAATCTGAAGTCGACCGTGCCGTCGGCGAAGTTGGCGTCGTTAAAGATGACCCTGCCGTCGGCGAACTCGGCGAAGTTGAAGTCGACCGTGCAGCCGGAGAACTCCGCTCCCATGAAGAGGATCGTAGCGCCCGAGAACTTAGCGTCGCTGAGGTAGACCGTGCCGCCGGAAAACTCGGCTCGGCCAAAGTCGATTGTGCCACCGGAGAATATGGCCTCGCCGAAGTAGACCGTGCCGCCGGAAAACTTGACTTCCCGGAAGTCGACTGTACCGCCAGAAAAATCGGCTACGCTGAAGGTGATCTCGCTGCCGGAGAACTTGGCGTTTCTGAAGTCGACCCTGCCATCGGCGAACTCGGCCACGCTGAAGTTGACCGTGCCGCCGGAGAACTCCGCTCTCATGAAGTCGACCGTGCCGCCAGAAAACCTGGCATCTGTGAAGTCGACCGTGCCGCCAGAAAACCTGGCGCTGGCGAAACTGCCGCCGTCAAAGACCACCCCCGTGAAATCGAAGTCAAGGCCCTGCCAGGACACCGCTGCGCCATCTTGCAAGTGCGCCGTAATGACCCGGATGACGGTGTGGCGAACCTCGCGACTAGACCGGTATGTGAGCTGCTCCTCCTGATCGGCTTGGTCGCCCGGGTCAGCCCTATAAGGCATTCGCAAGTAGCCGCACAGGACATCCACGCAGGTCTGTCGGTTAGCCTCCCAATCATCAGCGAGGCCGACCATCGCGTAGACCCCGGCCAGCCGGACGGCAGGCGGCTTGTCGTCACCGAGTTGGCTAGTTGCCGTGGCGAATCGTTCGTTCAGCGTTCGAGTTCGCTGCTCCGTCAGCGTTCTGTCCAGTTGCTTCCGCTGCTCCGTCAGCGTTCTGTCCAGTTGCTCCCGCTGCTCCGTCAGCGTTCTGTCCAGTTGCTCCCGCTGCTGTTCGAGTGTCTTTTGGGTGTCCCGGCTGGTGGCGCGACGGCCAAGATACTGTGCAACCAACGTACCGATCAGGGTGAGAAAGCTAACGCTAGCTGCGATGATCGCCGCCACGACCTGAGGGCCCATAAGCGAAAACTTAGTATGGTTCGCCATGGGCGGCGCCGAGGTTGCATGGTTTGGGAACCTCTCAATGCGAACTCGCGGCCACGCGGTTATCGACGGTGTTTACGCTGATCAGCTGATCGGTAGTGTTCGGCGGGATGCAGCGCGGCGGCTGCACCTTCCTGCTGCACTGTCGGGGACAGCCCGGTCCTGGCCATCCTTCCGACAGGCGCCAACCCCAGGCGGGGAAGATCAGCTGCAAGGGTGGCCGTAGGCCATCACGTGTGACGCGAAGCGCCCTTGTAGGTGATCTTGCCCGGCTTCATACTGGAGCGCCGGGAGGATGGCCCGCTCTTGCAGTTCGCGCGCTTGGCGCTGATCGTTGCGGCGCTTGGCCCGGTGCGGTGGGTCGCGGGGACGGCTCACGCGCCGACGCCGCCGTGGCCCGGAGGGCCTAAGCGCGGCAGGCGGCGCCTAGGCGCGCAACCCTTCCCCGGAAGGCCCCCCCGGTGACCGGCAGGAGTTGCGCCGCGCCCGGGTTAGCGTCATCCTCGCGCGGCGCTTGCCCAGGAGCGGTGGCCAGCCGGGCCCGGCGCGCTCCGCGCGCCCTTGAAGTCTGTAGAGAAAGTTGTCACAACATCGGACGACATCCGTTGTCGGCGTCCTGGCGGACGCGTTCGCGCTGGTCAGGCCACCACCGATAGGTCGTGGCCATCATCCGGGTCCCGACAACAGATGTTTACGAGTGCCAGCTGATGCCTTACACCATCGTCTCAGCGGAGGTCTTGGTCAGGCCACTCGATCCGGGCGGCTGGTGCCGTCTTTGTGGCGACGCTGGTAGTGCTGGCGCGCCGCCTGCCTGGTAACTCCGAGCCTGGCAGCGATCTCCGGCCACCCGACGCTCAGGCCGACGGCGTGGTCGATCAGCACCCCTAGTTCTGCTTCCGCCTCGTCCCGCGCCAGCCGGACTTGCTCGATCTGCTCAAGCGCCTGGGTTGCGGACAAGCGGCTAACCCGTTGAACGGAACCTGCCGGTTCCGCTGGTTCCTGCTGCCAGCTCGGCCGCCCATGCTTAACCCTCCGACCCGACCGGCGCCTCGACCTGCCCATGAATCCAGCATGCGGCCCAGGTATGACAACTCCAGTTACCTGCGGGGTCTGCACCCGCCAACTCGCGCCATCGCATGGGCATCGGGCCTACACCTGCTTCCTGTCTGACCGGGGCAAGCAGGAGCCGACTGTTCTGCGCCCACGATTGGGGCCAGTGCCGCCCCACGACCAGGACTGATTCCATGAGGATTCCAGCCCTGCCTGGTTCCCCACCACCCGGAAGGAGAGTCACATGGACAATCGGCTGTGCTGGTCGGTTCGGCGGTCTGAGCCGGGCGGCCGGTGCAGTTTGGCGGCGGGCAGGCTCGGTTATGCCCTACATTGACGACATTCGCCCGATTATCCTGCCCGAAGAGCTTTGAGCATGAAGCGCGGCCACCCCGACGCGCAGCGCTGGGAGGAGTGGATTAAGCAGCAGCTAGATAAGTTTCCCGCTCTCACAGAAGAGCGGCAGGCTAAGATTGCCGCTATTGTAGCGGGATCACGTCAACGCGCGATGGATCGTATAGACCAGTTCGACCAGTCGGCCTGATCACCACGGCCTCGATCACGGACTGGATCACCTCTCGCTTCGCGTGCAGATCGAGGTCGTCCCACTCGCCGGTGAGCGTGATTTGCTTACGAGCCTTGGTCTTGTTAAAGCTCACCTGTTCGGATTGCAGGTCGTTTCGCTCATCTTCCAGCCTGCGAATCATCGGAAACACGATGGAACCGG
>Ga0126370_10001453_pt1 | contig 10833 bp, 18 predicted proteins | sample PanSoiMetaPlot_3_FD_92586 | JGI IMG/M metagenome (GOLD analysis project Ga0126370, IMG submission 92586) | Tropical forest soil microbial communities from Panama - MetaG Plot_3 | ecosystem: Environmental > Terrestrial > Soil > Tropical forest > Bulk soil | place: Panama | collected 2016-02-17 | reverse complement strand
CGACGGCCGTTACGAACACGATCGGCACAGTGCGGCTCATCTGTTGCAGCGCGCCAACGATCGAGCCCGCGGTGGCAACGATGACATCAGGAGAGAGTGCGACCAATTCCGCCGCGTATTTGCGGAAGCGATCCAGATCGCCCGCACCCCAGCGGTATTCGATGCGCACATTGCTGCCGATGATCCAACCGCGTTCTTGCAGCCCCTGCGCGAAGGCCGATATCCAAGCAAGTGCATCGGGATCGTCCGCGCTCTGGCTCATGAGCACGCCAATGCGCCGCATCCGATCGCCCGGCTGCTGCGCGCGCGCCGCGAGCGGCCACGCCGCCACGCCGCCGAGCAGCGTGATGAACTCGCGACGTTTCACTCGATCACCTCGTCGGCGAGCGCGAGCAACGTCGGGGGGATATCGAGGCCGAGCGCCCTGGCGGTTTTGAGGTTGATCACCAATTCGAACTTGGTCGGCTGTGTGACCGGCAGCTCGGGTCGTCGCTGCTGCGCACTTCGACCGACACAAGCTTGATCGGCAAGCTCGCAACGGCAGCCTTAATACCCGCCCGGTAGACCGTGGTCGTTGGATTGAGGGCGTTCAACAGCACTCCAACTTTTTTAGCACCAGGGACCACTTCCAGTGCCAGCGCAAGCTGCTTTCCCGGTAGGGTATCCGATGAAATCAGAATCCCGGTCACTTGGCCGCCAGGGCGAGCTTCGCTCGCAGCCAGACCGAAGCCGACGGGATCGACCATCGCGGTAGCGACGATTGGGATTGATTGCGATACTTGCGCCAACGCAAGAGCGGCGGCACTGGTGCTAGTCAAGATAACGTCGGGCTTGAGCTTGACCAATTCATTTGCGAGCACCGGCAGGCGCTTGAGGTCGCCAGCGGCATATCGGCGCTCAAGATCGATGTCGCGGCCTTCGACGTAACCGAGCTCCGCCATGCCTCCTCGGTTCGGCAGAGCCAGATTAGGAAGTCCCGCTCAGGCGGACGCTAACAAGACCTCAGCTTCCTCTCGGCCTGCTCCATGACCGCGACAGGCTGGCGATCAACACTGCGACAATTCCGATCAGGAAAATGCCATCAAAGGTTCCAGCACCGCCGATTGAAGCGACCGGAGCGCCCAATCCACGGATGTTGCCAAGATTGAGCAGGTCAGCGCCGATCAGCGTTCCCAGACTGCCGCCAACATAGGCGAGCGGCGCCGCGTGTTCGCGCGAGAGCAACAACGCAACGATTGCTGTGGCAACGGACGGCACAAATACCGGCTCTGCGATACCGAGACCAGGAATGGGACGGGATAGCCAGTAGCACACCGCCGCCACAGCGGCGGTGGCAAGCGCGGCTTCTACCCACAATCGATGCCTGACGAGCAGATAGACGGACATCATGGTGGGAATTACCGCTCCACCGACATTCACCGCGATTAATGTCCCCGGCCATTGGGCGACGACTGGAACAACATAACGCATTCCAAAGAAATCAATCTCCTGCTGTGCCAACACACGCTGCTCGGGCAGGTACGCGACTGGAATATTGAAATAGCTGCCAATGAGAGAGGCAAACAGCAGGAGCAGTGCTGCACCGGAGCTGATGCCGAGGCGCATATAGGCATAGCGCAGCACCCCGAGCTGGATGAGCACGAGCAGGATGACGAATAGCCCGACTAGAATGAAAAAGAAGGGAGGGGCAAGCGGCAGGTAATGAACTTCGCTCAAACTCATCAAACCCTCATCTGTAATTGCGGGTCCGACGCCCGGGAACACCGACACTTGAACTTCGTTGGGCCTCGTCGATTATCTGCGGCAGATTGCTTTGACGCTAGTCCGTATCAGCTTAGGCTAGTGTCAACCGAACCAGCAGCAGCCCAATAGCATATCCGCATGGCCGATGATGATCTGCATGATCAAATATCGAGCCTCGAAGCTCATATCGACGAGCTTACCGGAGCCATAGAGAGCTGTCGGAAACTTATTCTAGTTTCAAAGATAGCCATCGCTGCCGGTGGCATATGGCTGTTAGCCCTCACGTTCGGGGCAATTAGGTTTGATTCAATGGCTATGGTCGGCGCGATTGCAGCTGTGATCGGGGGCACCGTCGTTTTCGGATCGAACACGAGTACATCGAAGCAGGCTGCGGCCGACATCAAAGACGCCGAAGCACTCAGGGCCGAGCTGATCGGCAAGATTAACCTTCGATTGGTAGGCGAAGCTGAAGGTTGACAGTAGGCGACGTGCTTGCACGCGCGGCACTGGGCTTACGCTTCAATAAACATATCGAGGACGACGGTCCGATTGTGGCTTCCGTCACGCGTTGCCGCGATCACGTGCGGACCAGCGAGTAGGTCGCTGCACCCCATTTTGCTGGATTAGGGCGTGGATCACTCGCGACGAAAACTCTAATAAATCCGTGGGAGAACTGAGTGATCCACGTAATCGCAAGATGTTGATCTGTTTACTTGTTGTGATTCCGCCCCTGGGCACCACATCATCATTCGCCCCGTTCGCCCTCGTTCGCAGACATCAAGGAAAGTCCAGAACCATCGGCCTTCTGCCAACACCGTGGTTCGGGCTCGTTCGTTGCCATCCACGCATTTTGTTGGTATCGGTGTTGGTATTCGACATCTCCGAATCAGAACGATACCAACATGCTCGCTGATAGCCGGGTACGCAATGCAAAACCAGGCGCGCACCGCAGGCGCTCGTTTCGAAGATACGTAACTAGTTGATAGAGATGCTGAGACCGCACCCGCTCCCCATACGATTGCCGTTGCAAACATCGAGGCCGGTCTGGCTGCAGTATCGCCAAATCGCGTGTTGAACGAACCGCGGAAAGGGCTGCGGATATGATGCGTTGAATTGTCGGGCATCGATGCGGTCTGCGATGGCGTCGATAATCTCGGCGCAGTTGCCAGAGCGATAGCAGGCCGTGCCATAGGCATGGCTTGCCTTAAACCTGGCCAGGATGCCGGTCCGGTGCAGAAAGTTGTGCACCAAGGTATCAATGGCAATCATGCTGCCGCCGACCTCGGCCCACAGCGCCTTTCCAGTAGGCGCGCCGAGTAGGATGCAGGACAAGGCCATCGTGAGGACCTTGTCCGACAAGCCGTAGACTTCGCGCAGCGGTCCGATGAGGCTGCCGCGCATTCGTGCCAACCGCTCAGGCCCCGGCGGACTATTTGCCGTCGCCAACTGCCGATCAATCCAGCCGACCAAATCCCCGTCGGCAACATCGTCGAATACAGGACCGGTATCTCGGTTGCGGATTGCCGCTTGGACCTTGTCGGCTCTGAGATCGGCTCGAATGTCATTGATCAAGCTCGCTGAACCGGCGAGGCGGCAAATCGCGTGGATCAGCCGGACGGCGTGGTCGATTGCTGCGCCTGTTGGATTGGCATTTTTTGGGTGAATTTGGCGGTTGGTTGCAGGGCTTCGAAGTATGACCGTGGCAGCCATGGCCCTCAGATCATTGCGACCAGCTTACGCTGAGCGTCGCTGTCGCCATCGATGTACCGTTGCGTGGTCTGAATTGATCGATGACCTGCCAATAGCTGCACGTCGCGGAGCGAGCCGCCTGCCTTGTGGACGATCCGAGCGGCGCGGGTGACGAAGGTTCGGCGGCCCGAATGCGACGAGCAGCCTGTCAGGCCAATGTTCTTGAACGCCCGGTTGAACCACACGACGATGCTCAGCGCCGTCATGGGGCCACCGCGCTCGGACGCGATCACATACTCGGATGACGGCGCAACCTGGCGCCAGACGGCGAGAGCGGCGGCGAGGTCCGGGTGTACCGGAATGGACCGGCCGCTGCATTTCTTGGCAGCTTTATCGGCCAGTTCGATCAGGCCGCTGATCTGGCAGTTGGCGTCGAGCACCATGGCCCACGTCAGGTTTGCGATCTCTCCAGCCCGCAACCCTGCCTTAGCCGACAGCAGGACCATTACCGTGTTGCGCAGCGGGTGCCGGGTGCAGCTGGCGTAGACGAGCAGGTCCTTAATGTCGTCCGTTGAAAGAGTTTTGGCCTGCTTGCCTGCCATGGCGCAGCATTACTGATCGAACAACTACAATATACAACAGCGATATAATTTCTAACAACAAAGAAGATCGGAGCGAGCGATCCAGAATGACTGATAAGCAAACTGCTATTTGCTTATCAGTCATAACCAAATCGACTCCCGGATCCATTTTGAGATTCCGGAATGGATCGTTCCATCGTTAATTCCTCAATAATTTTTCTACGCGAATTCTAGATTCTTGATATAAACTGTGCCGGTTTTTCTCAATGGGAGAAATGGGCAATAGCAACGGCAAATCTTAGAACGATGGACGTTCCGTCGCTTTTGAATCTACGCAAGAGGGTTGATGAAACTCTTGCTCAACACCGCACCAAGTTAGAAAAGGAACTGCGGGAATTAGACGGTGGTGGGTATGAAGGTGGTGGTCGCAGGGGAGGTGTAAGCAGTCTGAAAGGACGTAAGGTCCCTCCGAAATATCGTGGTCCAAGAGGTGAGACATGGGCAGGGAGGGGTGCGACACCACGGTGGTTGATTGCGGCGATGAAGGACAGGGGAAAGAAACTAACCGATTTTCTGATTGAGAAGCCATCTGCCGTTGTCAGGAAGAAACGCAGGGCAAAACGTTAATGAAACGTCCCACGTATTCCAGGCTTTATCCTCTAACATGTCCCACCCATGACTTACGCGATATTGTTTCGCCACGCGCCTTGAGGAATTCCATCAAGTTCTGTTCGCTGCGCTCAAACGACATCTGCGATAGTCCGCCGCGAAATAACTCGTATCGCAACCAAACTCTATGGGTGTTGATCACGTCGCTTTTGCAATAGTCCGCGATCTCTTGAATGTGACCATCGCGGAAATATTTTTCGACTTCCGCACCGGTGATGCCCTCACACTTCCCGGGCAATCCCATAACGCGGCAAACCTCATGTAGAGTCGCCTTCGCCTGCGAGCTAAATGAGGAAAGCACATCACAAAGGTCTATTGCATCATCAGTGAAGCGATTGAAATAAGGACGTGCCGCTAATCCTGGTGCTGCAACGCTATGGGTCATAGCGCGATATCGCAAGATAGGTAGGTCAAACGATGACCCGTTGAACGTCACAAATTGTGGCTTGAGTTCGTCGATTCTATTTACAAATGCTGTGATCAATTCCTTTTCGGAACGTTCCCCAACATGAGGCGCTCCTAGAGAATCTACGATCCAACGGTCATCTTCGTAGTGAGCGATCAATGCCCCTATGCAGATTATTGAGTGGTAGAGGTGCTTGGGAAATTTGTCGCCAAGTGCCGCGCGAATTTCTTCGCCGCTCTTTCCGTCGTGACCGTTAGCAGCAGCAAATCCCTTGATGTCAGGAACAGTCTCAATATCCCAAACGAGAACGTGGGGAAGCATGTCATTTGCCTAGATCGATTGCCCGCGAACCAATATTCTCATGTCTACCGACCCATGATCAAACAATTTCAGCGAGATGCACTCATGGATGAGCGAACCTTTGTCTTGGTGGCTGGGTTGATCTTTGCCGTGGTGGCGCTGTTCCACTTGGTATTTTTGCGGAGTGGACCCTCATCGTCGAACTGGTCGGTGCCGAAGTCGGTAAGCTGGGTTGCCGTGATTGTCGCTGGCGGGCTAGCCCCTATCGGGTTGAGAATTAGCCAGCAGGAATAGGGCCGTTTCACTTGCTGGCCTCGTCGAACCATGAGCAATGTAATACCTAAAACGCTGTATGGCTCTTCTAAAAGAAGCTAGCGCGAGATGTTCGAAGAAACAGGTTGCGTTCCTGGTATTGATGGAGAGCAAGTGCCAGCACAAACGATAGTGCCGGACGCGAAGGAATACATCTCAGAGACTATCGACGACCCGGAAGCAAGCTACGACCCGGCGATATGGGATACGCCTGGATTTGCGCTCGTCGTTTCGTGGCTCGCACAAAAATGGAATCGAAGATGCCAAAAGCTCGCACCACGAAGCAGCAAGAACCTGGCGCAGCACTTGACCAAAGAACAACAAAAGGCATGTCTCGACTCGGTTGCGGCTGAGTTGATCCGAGAAATTACGCACAACCGCTTATTGAGCTAACTTAACGCTGGCGGGGTAGACGAATAGCGCCTTCTCGAACGCGGCTATGGAGATCAGGAAATTCTCGACACGCGAAATCACCTCGTCGCGGGGGCCAAGCGTCTTCACAATCTTGAAGGGTAGCTCAGCTCCCCAGAGCCTGCTCGATCAATACTTGATCATAATGTCACCTGGTATGACCAGAAGCATAACAATCAGATTCAGCTGACGTATAGCTTAATCGCACCGATTCGGCGTCGTTCCGTCTGTCCAAAAACTTGTTGATACGATCAAAGACGCATTTACAGGGAGGAATTATCGTAAAATTTGTGCTGCCCTGTAGCAGAGCTTCAGGCCCACTGCTATAAACGAGGGTCGGCGTGGCTCTTTTTCAAAAAGATGCAGTCTGTGTGACCCGTGAGTTGCTGGAGTCATCAAATCTCCCGCGACTCGGCTTGCTTTTGGAGCACGATGACGAGCCCTGGTAGCGACAGGAGCATTGAGATCGATGCTGATCCGGGTTGCTAGCTTGCCGTCGTACAGCAGCGCGAGTTCAACCTGCCTACTGACAGCCCCAACGTCCGGCCGCACGTTGCCATTGGGTACGCAGCGCCCGATTCTTTGGCAGTGCCAGTATGTAGGTTCTCACATCTAAGACGGTGTACAGCGTGCGACCGTCTTTGGTGGGAAGAGGTCGCGTCAATTTTTTGCTGAGATAGGCCCGGCTCATGTTGACTAAATGCGCGGGTCGGCAGCCTTGTACGCCAACGCGGCGCAGCAAAATTGCTTATTTGATCACCTCGTGAGACACCGATAATGTTGGTTCCGTAGCAGGCGTTTCGGCCACTGGCGCGGTCGAAATCTACTCGCTGATCGTGCGCACCACGCTCGAGGTCGGGCGGGTGTCGGCCATCGAGCCCTTCAATTGCTTCAGGATGGCCTCGTCGTAAGAAGCAATCGTGGTCACCGAATACTTCGGCTGCATGAACACGATTTTGTAGCCGCCGGCCTTGAGATCGTTGAGCAGGTCCATCGCGGCCTCGGCCGTCGCATGCTGAAAATCGTGCACCAGCACGATGCCTTTGCCATGCTTTTTCAATTTTTCCATCACCGACTGCCTGATCTGTTCGGGCTTGCGCATTTTGAAGTCAAAGGAATCCATGTCGGCTGAGAAGATCGCGATGTTGCGCTTGCCGAGATAGTCGATGAGTCCGGCGGTTGCCGCAGCGCCGGGAAGCGGAAATAGGGCGCAGTCGGTCCGCCAACCGCCCAGTGCACGGCACTGACGCCCATCTCGATCTCGTCCTTGGGGTTGTACTCTACGGTTTGGACCTTCCCGTTGACGTTGCACCTACCCTTGGTTTTCGACAGATCCTGGTGACACCAGGTGTGCGAGCCGATGGCGTGCCCGGCTGCGGCCACCTGCTTGAGGATCTCGGGGTGGTAGGTGGCATGCAGGCCGATCGGGAAGAAGATCGCCTTGGTGCAGTGCGCGGCAAGCGCCGCGAGGACCGCCGGAGTGTTCTTCGGCCAGGGCCCGTCGTCGAAGGCGAGCACCACCTCGCCTTCGCGCAGGAAGTCGTGCGCCTTGAAGTGCTCGAACCCGAAGCCCGGCCCGCCGGTTGTGTCGATTTCGACCACGCGCGAAACCCCCAAGGCATTGGGATTGCTGCACGAGGTCGGCATGGCAGCGGGCATCGGCACTGCCTGAGCGGCGGGCGTTGGCGACCTCTCGGGGGCATTATCCTCAACGGTCGCAACGGACGGGGGAGCCCGCCGGCCCTCGGTGGGTGTTGCCTGGGATGGCGCGGGCGCCGGCACCGAAAAGGAAGCTTTTTGTAAGCGAATGGCGCCAAAGACCGCCACACACAGCGCAATCGCCAGCGCGGACGCTATTGCTGCCAGACGCATGTCCCACCTCCAACCCTAAGACGCGACAACTCCTTGGGTGGCATGGACGGAATTTCTTTATCCAATTCGAGTGGCCAATTCCAGGTGGAGGCCTTTCACTTTCGAAGAAGTCGCGTGGAATTGAACGCGTTAGTCGACCAGCGCCTCACGGCACTGAGAGCGCTCGCGCGGAAGGAAACGACGAAGGCCGATAGTCCCCGCCCCTGCCCATGTCTGGATTGCTCCGATATCCCGCAAGCACGTCGAAATCGCCGTCATTCCGTTCGCCAGATGGCCGGCTTGCTGAGGCGCGCTTTAGGATCAGTTGAGAGTCCCCGCCGGATCGTGTCTTCAACGCTTCGTGACCGCCCGCCGGTCGCCGTCCGTGATAAATTGACGCCAGTTCAGGGTTGGCGGGCTTGTTACGGGACGGGCACTAACAATTGGGAGGTGTCCCGTGAAAGCTCTCGCGATCAGTCTGGTCGCCGGCGTTGCGCTGTGCAGCGTCACGTCCGCGCCGGCAGCGACCATGCCCATGAGCAATCTCGCGGTCGCAGCGAGTGACCTCGCGCTTGGCCAAAGCGTGCGCTATCGCCATCGGTACCGATTACACAGTTACTACTCCGGTCCTTATTACGGCTACCGCGGGTACGGCTACGGCGAATACGGCTACGCCGGGTATCGCTATGGACCAAGCTCATACCGCTATGGATCCGGGCTATAGCCGAGGTCTGTACAGCCGGGTTTTCATTTCGCCGGCACTTCGACACGTCTAGTTTTGGGCCTGCCGTAACGAGGCGTCCGTGAAGAATTCAGAAGCCGTTGAATGGGCTGGATGATTGAGCGCGCTTAAGTAATCGAATTTGCCGGCTTCTGGCCGTTCTGGCGTCCGAAGCAGGGAAAAGACCACTCGGCGGCGACGCAGCAGAAGCATCCTGAGGTCAAGAGGTGCATACCGACACGCAAGTTAGAAAGCCCGGGGGGCGTCGCGAGGATCAGCGAAGAATCGGCGGCATCCTTCAGCGCGTTTACGACGAGGTGGTACGCCAAGGCGTTCCTGACCGTTTCAAGGAACTGCTGGATCAGTTCGACAAGACCAAAGAGGTTAGCGAGGCCGGAACGGCCTCGTCGCAGGGCCAAGCCGAAGGACGGCGCGAACCCTGATCGTCTCGTCGGCGGGGGGCAAGACGTTCGATAACAAGGGGTCAAGATCATGATGATGCGATCATCGGTACGTGACGCGATGCTCGCAGCGGTGCCGAGCTTGCGGGCATTCGCCATCTCGCTCTGCGGCAATGTGGATCGTGCCGACGACCTGGTACAGGAAACCCTGCTGCGTGCCATGGCGAACATCGATTCGTTCCAACCGGGCACGAACATGCCGGCGTGGCTGTTCACGATTCTCCGCAACCTATTTCGCTCCGAATACCGCAAGCGACGCCGCGAGGTTGAAGACACCGACGGCACCTATGCTGAGACCTTGAAGTCGCAGCCCGAACAGCACAGCCGGGTAGAATTCGATGAATTCCGCGCCGCGCTCGCCAAGTTGCCGCCGGATCAGCGGGAAGCGCTGATCCTCGTCGGGGCATCGGGCTTCTCTTGCGAGGAGGCCGCCGCCATCTGCGACTGCGCGGTGGGAACGGTCAAGAGCCGGGTCCATCGTGCGCGCATCCGGCTGTCAAAACTCCTCTCCATCAACGGCACGGACGATTACGGCCCGGATCATACCACGCGCGGGATTCTATCGGCCGGCGGGCGCAGCTAAGCACCGATGATTTAAGGTACAACCGGGCGGAATCGCACGTTGACACCTATGCGGCGGTTCAGCATGGCCGCTCGCCGCGAGCGCGCAGCAGGCCGAGCGGATGCGGCCGAATCGATACGGCAGTTCGCGAAGCAGGGGGGTGGTTGCGCGGTCCGATAGAGCAGCGCAAGCTTAGGCGACGTAGACGGTGTCGGCTTCTGAGAACTCCATCCATTTGACTCGCAGTCACTGACGAATCAGAACAAGATCGTCGGATGATTGCAATCGGCCTCTTGTTCGTCCGTATGCTGTGCGACTTCTTGAAGCCGCGACCGCGGCTGGAAGCCGAAATCCTGATACTGCGGCATCAGCTCAACGTGCTGCAGCAGCGCACGCCGCGCCGTCGACTGCATTTGCGTTGGATCGACCGCGCCCTGTTCATCTGGCTCTATCGTCGCTACCCTCGCATTCTGGATGCCCTGAGCATCGTCAGGCCCGAGACTGTCGTCTGGCATCGGAAGGGTTCTACCGGCTACTGGCGATGGAAATCCCGTTCGCCCGGGGGCCGGCCGCGGATCGCCCCAGAGGTGTGCGAGCTGATCCGAAGAATGAGTTTTGAGAACTCGCTGTGGGGCGCGACCAAGATTCACGGCGAACTGCTCAAACTGGGTATCGCGGTCGCCCAGTCACCAGCCTCAATCGACCGGGCGGGAGTGAGAGGACGCTTGGCATTTGCGTTGCAGAGGGCAACGCACAACGGCTAATTTTGCCTTCGTAGAGCCTGAACGAGAATACGGGCCTGCTCCATTTGGCCGGCATAGCGCTTGCACCATCCGCTAAGCCCGAGACGAACTCGAAGCCGCTTGATGTCTTTTTCCTTGGCAGCAATCTCTTCCTCGGTGATGGGCGGTTTAATAAGCCTCCGTAGCGCCAGCGCGTGAAAGCTATCCGCATCCGGCGCTAGACGCTGGCAGGGGACGGAAGCAAGTCTGGCAAAGGCGATCATTTCAGCAAAGGTTGCGCGACCAGGCTGTACATCCTGCGCCGTGACTGCCGCACCGCCAACCGCGAAATAGACCAAGACGACCTGACCTAGCGCTCGCCAGGTAGGTGAAGTCATCGACGTG
>Ga0126370_10001451_pt1 | contig 10843 bp, 11 predicted proteins | sample PanSoiMetaPlot_3_FD_92586 | JGI IMG/M metagenome (GOLD analysis project Ga0126370, IMG submission 92586) | Tropical forest soil microbial communities from Panama - MetaG Plot_3 | ecosystem: Environmental > Terrestrial > Soil > Tropical forest > Bulk soil | place: Panama | collected 2016-02-17 | reverse complement strand
TAACATAAGGTTTCAACAATGAAAAAAATGCCTATTCAGTATTCAGATAAGTTTGAAGTCATGGATCAACTATATGGGATATAATCATCTATTCGAATATAAGTCACAATGATAGCTAATCATACATTTTAGAGTGAGGATGGCATCAATAGGTATTGATATTCGGATGGTAAGACATCTGTTTATTCAAGCGTCTTGACACGTAATTATTCATAGCTAATGACTCTGGCCTTTAACTAAACCCGACTATTGGCAGTCCTGACAACTGCTGCCGCTAAGCTTCATATCAACGAATGTATGACATAGTACTATAACACAATTCGCTTTTACGGATTCTTTTCTGTCCTCCTGTAGGATCTGGCGTCGCGATGGTTGTCCAATGATCTAGTCCTTTCAAACTAAATATCTATTCTCTTTCATCTAGGGATTAAATAGCTTACAGAATAGTTGATTTTTATATTTAAAATGAAACTAAATTACTAAGCGCTAAAGGTTATTGTTAAAACCTAAAGATTATTGTTAAATTCAAAATAAAATAAAAAAGGAAGTTTCTTATTCCTGATTTTTCGACAAGAATAAAGAATCTTTTACTTTGTCATGTTGCCGCCGCCGGTTGCATTACCGCCAGCGCCACCGGACATATTACCAGCTGCTGGTGGAGCTTGTGCGTGGACTGGACCAACTAGGTTACCTGTTGTTACTATACCTGTTGTTGCCACGATACCAAAGGCCAATGCTGCTGCAAGTATTACACCGAATGTTGCAACTTTTAGATTTCTGTTCATTAACAGAGTTAGTTGATAGTATTTTATATAAACATTATGAATAATTTTCGGAAAGATAAATTTCATAAATCTATCGTATAGTTTATTGTATACTGCGTTATAATACATATAATATCATTAAAATAGCCTAGAATTGTTTCAAATATAATCAGCTCATTATTGCAATCGATTGATTTTGTTGAACTCACTTTTATTTCTCAATATACCATTCTGCGAACTGCAACAGAGCATTATTTCGATGGGAAAATTCTTGTTTCTTATGAATATTTTTCAACTGACCAAAGGTCAGATGGCTACCACTGGGAATGAAAATAGGATCAAACCCCCAACCTCCCTCTGTTATAGCTTTAGCTATATGACCTCTAATCTTGCCCTCAAAGATTCGTTGTGTCTTACCACTAGAAAAAGCAACGATTGAAACAAATTCTGCTGACCTATCCTCATACCTTCGAAGCAAATCCAATATCCCAGTGTTGCCGATTGTTTTATACACAAATGCAGAATACTGGCCCGGGAATCCGTTCAACCTATCGATAAATAATCCATCATCTTCCACTATTACTGGGCTATTTATATAAGAAAATGCATATCGAGCCTTTTCAAACGCTATTTCACTTATCGAATCTGATTGCATCTCCTTTATTTCCATTTTACAGAATTCTATCTTTAATTCGTATTTTTGGAGAATAGATTTTATTTCCCCAAACTTATTCTCATTAGTACTGGCAAAGCTAAGCATTAAAAGTCATACTTTTAGACCATCAAGAGTATTAAAACCAGACCAATTCAAATTGGGAAAATTTGAATTCTCTATTAGAATAGTAATATTTTATTACTATCGGGCAGACATCCTTTCTAAAAAGCTTCCATTTATCTCGATATGTTATTATAATCTTTGACACTATGCGACATTTTGACCCTTGTCATCTGAACCACCATCATCTCTGCTCTTCTGATAAGCAAGCTTTATAGTTTCGATTACCACGTCTGAAATCTCCTTAATCTCCTTTCTTGTTTGTCCAGTAAGCTCCTTTATCGAATCTATATATGACTTGCACAACTCTTCCATGCGATCTGCTTCCTTTCTTAGGGATTCCATTCTCGTTTCCAAATTTCGCATCTCATCAATTTTTCTAAAGAAAATCTTGACCACACTACCAGGATCCTTGCCCAAACCAAAGTCGCGACCAGCCCCAGCATTAGATATCTCCTCTATAATGGATTTCAATGTTGCAAACTCATTCATGCTGAATCCCAACAACTCTAGATCGCTGCAATATTTTATCTTCGCTAAATTCTGACTGACTTCATTTTCGACCCATTGCTTGGTATCTTGGGCGGACTTCAGTTCCTGTTGCTCCTGCAATATCTTCTGCTTTATTTCTAGCTCTTCATTAGTAAGCGACTGATTGCGTGAAATCTTCTCAACGATCTGATCAAGATCAAATCTGTAATTTTCTGCATTTTGAAGCAATATTGCAAGTCTGCTTAGATCAGCAATGTTTAATCCATATTTTTTAAAATATTGACCAGCCGAAGTATACTGCTTTAGTTGCTCCGCTGTTGTTTTGTTTATATGCAATAATCTGTTATGCTCGACGTGCATAAGATTTTTTTCTGCATCAAGTCTTTTTATCTCCGTGTCCAAATTTTCTTTTTCCTTTATTTTCCGGTCTAAATGGGGAAGAATCTCTGAGATCGGCATTATTTTGCACCGTTCCCATATTTCACTGGCAATTTCCACTAAACGATCAGGCGGAAGGTTGTAATATTTGGATTTATCATATATTTTAGATAAAAATATATCAATTTGTTTAATTTCATCATCTGCTTCCAAACCTTGTAAATGACGTAGCAATCTGAAACCTCTGGCGCATTCGCGAACTGACATGCCATGTCGTCTTATTTCTACGCTAAGCATTCTAAGTGCCTCTTCTGTTGGCTTGCCTACATCGGAAATCCATAAATTAACAATATTGCTGACTGTACCTGCACCAATACTAAGTTCGCCTGCAATCTTGTCTCTGCTCCACCCACTGAGCCATTTAGCGATTACTTCTTGTTTTGTTTGTTCAGAGATTGGGATTCTCAATATATTATATTAAGCTCAGATTTATATAAGCGTCACTTTCGTCGTCACTTTCGTCGTCACTTTAGATAGTTCGAATTCTTAACTAACGTATGAGCATACAAAAAATCCAAAATATAAAAGTCTAGGTGCAACGCATCTATGTCATTCTGGCATATCTTCCTCTATTTTCGATTTCCTGAACAGTCTTTAGAATTTCGGCAGTTAACTGACCATTAATACTGGCTTGTTCATAACCAAGCAAAAAATTAGAGTACAGGTTCTCATACCGATCCGCGTAAGCGCTCATAAAAATCTCTTTTATTAAACGGATGTCAACTGCTTTGTCTTCAAAACGTTCAGAGAAATAAGAAAGTCCAAAATCCATTAGAGTCATCTTGTTATTTTTCTTATTGAAAATAAAGTTTGAAGTTGTAAGATCGCCATGAATAATATTTCTGGCATGTATACGTGCGGCAAATCTTCCTATTTCTTGTGCTAATTCTCCGTCGATTATATCTTTGACACTGTCTCCTTCAATCCATTCCATTATGATCTCAGCGCGCATGGGGTCGAGATAATAAATAAATGGAGTTATTACTCTCGCCAATTTCGCGGCTGAAAGCATATTTGCTTCATGAATCGTCCTCTTTTTACGAATTTCGCTATCGAGTAATACATTTCGATATGGTTTCGCTTTTCTTAACTTTGATATAGCCTTTTGGCCATACCAGTCTATCAAATAAATATCAGCCTCTGCACCTTTCTTGATAATATTCCGACCTATTTGTTGAGGCAATAATTACCTAGATCCTGAGCAATTATCAAATTGAATATAATACTTTTTGTTCTCGCAAGGGTTTTTTCCACGATACCCGCGTTCCTTATATTGGCCAAATTATCATCGTCCCTATTTGCCCTTATTTCCTTACTCAACAGCTCAGATCTATCTTTACCTTCACCTCCAGTATATTAATAGTACTTAGATTCTATCAAAATTTCGTGGACTATTGTGAAGTTGTTTAAAGTCTTGTAGAAATTGCTTACAATAACTCGATTAAGTATTTACCTACCATTTTCTAATTCAATAATTTCAAAATATATTGCTCTAATCTTAAGATGGCTATTCCATTTGTTATTTGCCAAAATAAGAGTTTGAATTAAACTATATAGATTCTCAAATACCAAATCCGAAATATTGAATACGATATAGCACTCGAGATTAATGAGGATTGTAAATTCATAGTGTTTTCTGAGCAAGACTCGAATGAAAAGATGTTCACCGCAGTGAAAAGAAAGATTCAAGATGCTGCAGGCAAAGTTTGCGAAACGATTATTCCAATCAGTCATGAATATTACTATGGCAAAGGCTCGACTATAGCGATTTGTACGCTTTCAAGTATAGATTTATTGCTGAAAATCTCCAAGACTCCTAGCTTAATGAACAAGATATTAATTGTTGGAAGACTGCTTTCCGAAAACAGGGGAATTGATGCAATGATAAGATTCAGTATCAAAAATCCTAGCCTACATCATATTTTAGTATGTGGTGCTGATGTAAAGGGTCATAGAGCAGGTCAAGCGTTACTATCTCTGCATAAAAATGGGATAGATAGTCACGGTAGAATCATGGGATCAACATCACCTTTTCCCATATTGTCTTGTGATATTAAGGAGATTGAACAATTTAGAAGTCGGACTCTGGTTCATGATCTGATTGGAACTAAGGATATAGATAAATTATGTGCTAGAATATCAAACTTGAATTGACTTTGAGAATGCAGTTCCTTGGTATTTGTATCGAGTCTCTTGTTTTTGGTAGCCGTGAACCAGTTTTGATACGATATTAGTGTTTTTAGTCGTAATCTATTATACATTCTTGCACGTTCTTTGGGGTTCCACCTGTAGTACTTTTCTAAAAAGTACAGACAAATGATACAATACTAGAATTAATTGGTCGTAACTTTGACCAGATGTCAAGGTGAAATCAATACAGGAAAAGTCACACTTTCTGTTCTGTTAGTATTGACATTACTACTATTGGTCACAATGCTTGTCTTTGATATATATTTCGTTATACTGAGTGATATGTCTGCTTGGCCAGCCTTAGGAAAATTGACTATTTGTGCACCCATTCCGTTCGGAGCTTTTTGGTGCTCTGTATTCTTTACTATCGTACTCGCCGATGAAGAGAATACACTAAAGGAATAGTCAACTTGTTTCATTTCTACCTGAGTTTTTGGATCGAAGAAGCTAACCAAAAATATTGTATTCTGTCCTGGTTTTAATTCCTGAGGATCCCAACTTAATGTTACTATATAGTTCTTGTTATTAGACTCCTTAGTTATCGTAGACATATGTGTATAGTTGTCTGGAATTGAACTTGAAACTTGTGACAAATTCTTTGCATTTGTTTGCATATAATGTGAAAGCGTTTTCGTTTTTGTGTCTAATAATATAGGATGGTCAATGTTGTCTAAGAATGTCACATATGAATTATTTAGTACCTGGCTTTCCTTTGCACCCGCGTACTTGGGGATCATATCCGTTACATTTACAATAGTAAATATCATTGGAATCACTAAACAAAATTCAATGGGGATGATCCCGATCAATCTTGAAAACCAGTTGCGAAGATTGTTGTGAATGACTACTTGCGACTGGATAGAGATGACGTTGTATCTTGATTCCCGAAAGAACGTTCGGAGCAACACTATGATTAACAATTTCTCAGTTAGATAAGCAATGATTAACAATGATAACTGGTATATATCATTAAAGTCTTGCGAGATTAGATCATGTAACTATTAGAAATAAAAATGTGAACCAATATAATATATGAAGCTAACTTCAGGATCACAAATAACAATTGCGCTATAATATGTTGTAGGAAAACTGATGACATATTTATGTTACTCTGCTTGAGTAGGATCATAGTTTTAATATAGTTCTTCTTTTTATGATAATATTATAGATTGCTGGTATAGAATGTTTCCAACAATAACTACATCTGATCATTACATTAGGTCATTGCTGCATTAATGTGAGTGATTCATTTATGTCCTAAATACCATCTCTTTTACTATTAAGTATCTATTCTAGATTTCTAGTATTGAAAGAAAATGCTCCTGTCAAAAGCTAAATGATGAAAATTAGGCTATACTAATCATATTCATATTCATTTAGAATTTCGTTAATACGTCTCATCATCGCCTCATTTTTCATTGGCTTTAATATGAAATATTTTTCATCAATTTGTCGATCTTCTCTAAATTCCTCGTAGAATAGCTCACTGGCAGTCACAAAACAGACCTTGACATCTTTGTCGATCTCTCTCATTTTTTGAAATAACTCGAATCCTCCTATCTTTGGCATCTTTATGTCAAGAAGTAGAAGATCAAACTTACCAGGACGGAAGCTTTGCAATGCCAGAACTGGATCAGTGTAGCCATTTGTTTCAAATCCGTTCTCTTCTAGTAGGGTTCTTAGAGTCATATTAGCATCTGGCTCATCGTCAACAACAAGAATCAAATTACTTCTTTTCCTTTGAATCCTCTTATCGTTACCTTTGATAGACATAATTATTCAACTTTATTTTATAGATGTTTTTCGTTGATTTTCGAGTTGGAATTCAGGCACTTTATGAGATGGATACGAGTTCTTTACAATCTTAGCAACGGGAATCGTAAATGAGAACATTGCACCTCCAGATGCATTAATATTATTCCTGGCCCAAATTTTACCACCATGAGCTTCAACAATACTCTTTGAAATGAATAATCCTAATCCAGTTCCGTGATATGATTTTGAAACGAACTTTATAAATAATTTAGAAAATACTTCGGGATCTATACCCGATCCATTATCTTCCACTGTAATAATAATACCTCTCCTTTCTCTTTCTTTATTAGTCTCCTGATCAGATTCCTCAGTGCTGTTGTATCCTGATGATTCCTGATTAGATAGAATGTCTAGTTTGATGTTAATTATCCCCGCATCGTCTGTAAACTTGATTGCATTGCTTATCAAGTTCGATAACACCTGAGATATTCTAGACTTATCTGCATCAATATGAACTGATAAGTCTTTAAATTTGCTACTCAGCGGCTCATATAATATTTCCCTTCTTCTGTTGCCGGGATCGACGTTTTTTGTCTCTTCTTTAAATTCTAGTATGGTATTTACGATGATTTCTTCTATGTCAAACCTTTCCTTTTTGAGTCGAAGTGTTTGGCTTTCTATTTTCGTTACATCTAATATGTCTTCTGTTAGCCTACTTAGCCTATTAGCATTCCTGATGACTGTACACAGCATCTCCAAATATCGCTTTGTATTTGATTTCGCAGCTTCACTGTTAGATGATAGCGCGCCATCTTTTATTAATCTAGAGTGAAGTATTTCAGACAAACCAAGTATCGGAACAATCGGAGTTCTCAATTCATGCGCTGCTACATTAATGAAATCCTTTCTCATTTTATCACTTATTTTTAACTGTTCGTAGATCTTCACTTGATTCCATAAACTTTCGAATATGGAAACATAGGACATTACTGTAGGTTTGCTAGTGGAGAATATCGCCAAGCCTATAGCATCAATGAAATTCTCTTTCGAATCGTCTAGTTTTTCAATCACCAAGCTGGAATTTCTATCGACCACCAAAATTGTGATCGTTGTGACCGCACTTTCTGCAAATTCCCTATAATCTATCCGCTGTATGTTAAAATTGCTACAATTTATTGCCATCAATTGGTCGATATCCGCATCAAGAATATTGCTGGTAGGCACGACAATCCTTACTCTAGGTCTAGTCTCACTTGATGAGGCTGCACGGACCAATTGATCTATTATCCCAATGCGTTGCTCACGAAGAAAAGCATTCGTAGTGGGACATAAAAGCAAGACTTCCTCTTTAGCAGACTTTACCATGTCAACAAATATCTCCTTTGTGATTTGTTGGTCTTGAAGAACTTCTGTGATCCCTAATATTTTACCTTCCTCGAGTTCTGCAATCTTCTGTTCAGCTGGACTTGCACGATTCCAAAAACTTTCAAATATATGTTGTTGTTGTTCCACCACTTCCTTAACGTTACTATAAATGAGGTACGGAATTGCTTGTTTCTCTTTTATATTTGCAGCGGCTAGGTACTCTTTTCCATCACTGATTCCAAAGTTACCCATAACTCCGTCTAGATGTCGCAGCTCAGTCACGATATTCAATAGCTCTTTGCAATAATTTAAGTTAAATTTGTTAATTTCAGCAATGAAACGTACCTTTACTCCTCTCCGTTTGAAATCAAGATATGCCTTTTTCAGAGGTTCAAATCCCATACAAACTGAGGGCGAAATAGTATCTCCACATGCATCAAAGTCATATTTGGTGCTATAGAAAATATCCAAGGATTTGTCGGTGGCCTCTTCGCCATAAAACACTTGAGTAGTATCGATATGTAACTTTTTAGTATCATCGTCGATTTCTCCTGCAGCTGTTGTCTGTGGAGACATAATAATTATCAGAAATTCTAATCAAGTCATTATATAAAAATATTTGATACGTGGTCGAAACTATGGAAAAGGGAGAAACGAAAGGTACGATACTGTGCCCATTTATCTATAGTTTCTTAATCTAACTCTTCTTCCACCATTTTTATCAGGTTCTTTATCAAGATAGGTTTCTTGATAAAGCATCCTACACTTATTTTCGGATATATGTCCCGGAGCGCATTGAGATTTACCTCGCCTGTTGACATGAAACAAATTCGCACATTAAGATCTATTTCCAAAATCCTTTTGCATAGTTCAAACCCATTCATAAATGGCATATTAATATCAACTAGAAGTAGATCACAGTCATTAGCCATAAACTCGGATAATAACGTGAGAGGGTTGTTATATGTACTTACTTTATATCTCTCGTTATTATTTTCCAAGGCTAACTTCAAAGTATATGTAATATCAGGTTCGTCATCTACGATAAGTATTGCCTTGTAATTTTGTCTCTCTATGCGAGTACGGCCCAATCCATCTTGTTTTTCCTTCTCCAAAGTAAAGTCAATATTTTCGGATATTTCGGCTCGGTTTCTTTTGTCAAGCCTTCTAGAAATATCACTCATTATTAGGTTGTCCTTTACTTCTATCCTGACTAGACATCTTCAGCTTATACAATATCTTTATGGTCTACAGGAATATATTCTGATACTATTATTATAATTTGATACCATGTGTCATGGCCTATAGATGTATGACTACGTACTTTCCATTATCTAGTTCAAACTTAATTTAAAAACTCTTAAATCCGTGACCTGATTAATTGCGTAGGCGGGTATTCAATTGAAGGTATTCAATAAAAGCCGGAAATATTCATCTTTACTAACAGCTAGATGATGGAGATTAGATTCCTGATTAGAGATCGACTGACCGGAATAGATTGTCTTGATAATATTTCATATTTATGAATTCGATAGCAGATTAGGTACGGGGCTGGGATAGCAAAAATGCCCAAGTCGTGGATGATAAAAACTTCTAGATGACATGGTTATCAAGGTTGGGAGATTACACAGAATCGCCTTTTTCTAGTACGATCTGCCCCCACTTCAAACCTCAGTCAGGAATTTTAGAAAGGATACTGTGTTAACAACATCCTCGGGCTTACCTAAGCGTTCAAGTGGTGAAAGCAGTCGTAACTGTTCTATTCTGATCGAGTCTTTCTAGTACGTATTAACTCTGTCTCTATTGGACCAGACGCTACACCATTAACTGTGATATTCTCGACCCCTTAACTCATTGGCAAATACTTGAACTAGCCTTTTTACTCCTGCCTTCGAAACAATATACGGACCATAAGTTGGAAAGCCATTTGAATGACACTGCTTGAGAAAACTATAATTCGCAATCACGGAATCATAACCGTAGTAACTTGTCAAAGAACAACAAATGTGCCGCGAAGGAACATATCGATATCATTATTAAGATCTAATTTACAATATTCAATAGCTTAAAAGGGCATTTTGCCGCACAGTTTGCTAACATATTGACACCATCAATGATTTCTACTACCATCTTAGACAGTCGATCTATTTCATCACTATCTGCAACATTGCCTTTCATTGCAATACCTCTTCCATACATAGTCTCTATTTGCTATACGACTTCATCAGCTTTGGTGATGTTACAAACATAGTTTGCTACAACCGTAAAGCCATATTGCGATAGTCTCAATGCAATGGTTCGTCCTATGCCGTGTTACTCAGTGCAGTAAATATTAATCAATACCCAATAAACCAATTGTATTTATCAATCAAAATTTCTTGTTTATTGTGCAGCCCTTTGTTAGGTTCCTACTTATTGAATATAATGCCCAAATCAACAGAACCATCGACATTAGTCTTAAAGGGATTTGGTAATTAGATAGGAATGAAGATGTTGCTATACCTATGCCTCCAAAAGTAGAAACTAGTAGTAATCCAGCAGATGAGCAGCTAACACATGTGCTCGAGAAAACACCGATGGCAGAACCAGAGAACAGTGATGCCGTACTTGGCCTCAAACCTTTAGCATGCCTAAATAGGTATAGATTCATACTAATAACCATACCCAATAGAATAGATATTATAGTCGAGAGAATGAATCCGACTACAGCATCACTAGGTAAATAAAACACTACGACTGGCGAAAAAAAGAGCAGCTGATCAAACGTGCAGAAAATAACCCAGAACACCAAAGATATTATACCTGTCAATGCAATGTACATCCAATTCGAGAAAAAGACCATACATATAGCATTGGTGATACTAGATAGTGTCATCCTTAACCTCCAATAGATGCAAAGGAATCAATAATCCATAGATCAACTTTCCTTTTATCCAAGTTCATCGATATAGTCTATCCATTCAACTTCTTATCAATTATTGCCTGGAATGCCGGGAAGGGATACGCGCCGAGCAATGTTTCCCTACCTGTTCCATCTCTTTTTTCTATTACAAATGAAGGTGTT
>Ga0126370_10001450_pt1 | contig 10843 bp, 10 predicted proteins | sample PanSoiMetaPlot_3_FD_92586 | JGI IMG/M metagenome (GOLD analysis project Ga0126370, IMG submission 92586) | Tropical forest soil microbial communities from Panama - MetaG Plot_3 | ecosystem: Environmental > Terrestrial > Soil > Tropical forest > Bulk soil | place: Panama | collected 2016-02-17 | reverse complement strand
CTGCGCAGTTCAATCACACCAAACGAAGTTCGTGGATCGGCAAAGCTGATATTAGGTTCGATTATAACCGCAATGGGGAATCGCACCAGTTAGTCGGACCTAAATATCGTAATTTATGCAGCAAGAAACTGGATTGAGGCTCGCTTGGCAGCTATGGTCGAAATGCTAGTGTCGGCGTCGTGATGAGCATTTGAATCGGCTCCGTCAAAGCCGAAATAGAAAAACATATCATCGCGCCTGCACAACAGGAAAACGATCGAAGTGAGCGCAAAAATGGAAGCTGAGCATTTTTATCACTGCCTTAGGTACTTCTTTAAGGAGAATCCGAAAAACAATTGGGAGAAGAACGAGCTCCAAGATGCACTTAAAGAGCAGTACATGAAACTTCTGAATAGCGATTTCACCGCTAAGAAGGTGATCACGGACACGAACAAACGAAACCCAGACGTCGCGATTGCCCCAGTCTTATAAATTCAACCTTTGGGTACAACATCACCGAATATTTCATCGCTTTTCTATTCCGTCACACTCGCGATGACCTACCTCTGAGGCTTAGACGCGGCGCCGATGCCTTTTTAGGCGTACTACAGTGAACCCAAACAAAAATTGAATCGGCCTTGTGCAGTCCGGGTTCTGACAGCGGTCACCGGCACCTCGCCGCAATAGCCCTATGGAACTTGAGATAAGGGCAGGTGTTTCAGAGTAGGAGTGTTTAATCCATGGACCTTCTTATCAGAGGGACTAATGATCATGGAGAGTTCCTTGCATGGTGATTTTCGCGCGATGCTCAAGCAATATGCCAGGGGTTACCTGGAAGGCGTGCGGCAAGTTTATCGCAGCAAGGAAGAAACGATGGATGTACTAAAGAAATATACTCGGATCATTGACCCACAGGTGCTTTCCGCCAGTTACGACGAAAGCTATCAAGCCATCGAGAAAGAAGGATCTCTGATTGAAGCCGGCGTGCAAGTCTTACTCGGGGAGCAGGCCAAGACCGATTCCCGCGCGCGTAACGCGAAGCCCGGCGATTTTCTCGACCCGAGCATCATCAACGAACTTCACAAAGAGGGCTTTATAAAAGCCCTCTGGGCGACGAAATAAGATTTGGCGCCTGGCAATCACGAAACCGCGACTCGGTTTTGCCGTTAGCGCCCGAATAGGCCCTCGATGCCCTTACGTATACGATCTTCTGTGGAGCTTTTTTTTCGCTTCTGAGAATCTCCCGCAGCGGGCTCATCGCTCTTCGATTCCTTATTGCCCAACAACCGTTGCTGAAGCTCTTCCGTTCCCTTTCCTAGTAATCCACGCTGGACCATCTTGCCTAAATAACTAGCGTCGGGCTTGGCCTTCACGCGCGGGAGCTGGCCCGTGACCGCATAGGGTATCTCGAGCTGATTCTGGTTGTTGAAAAAATATTTGACCTCTTTTGCCGATTGACCGATGTCAGCGGACATCGGCTGTGAAAACGTCAGGGTGGACCGGAAGTCCACTCGCCGATCAAAGTCGACCCAACCGCTTCCCTGGGTGAAGTAATCCGCTGCGGCGATGCGCAGAGTCTTCACGTTTACTCGGCTATCCGCTACGTCAAATTGCGCCTTCATTTCCTTAAACTCCGTGTCTTTCGCCTCGAATGTCGCGGGATATTTGCTGCGCAGTTTCGGATTGATCATGTTCGCCAGTCCCGGCATCCCGGTGATGCCACCCAGCACGTTTTCGGGAACATTGAAATTGAGCAGCGCGCCCTGGAGTACTTCACCCTCACCCTGTCCACGAAGCGTCGGTTTCATCTCTTCCCAATTCCGGCCGCTGCCGGAAATTTTCATATCTGCGTTGAGCCGCCCGCGAACGTCACGTTCGGCTTTCGGGCTTAGAGCCGCATACAATTCCCTGATATCAATGCCCTGAACCTTGGAGGCCAGGGAAAAACGAGGAATGGGCGTATTAAAGCTGTATTCGCCGTCGGCTTGTAAAGTTCCACTCAATGCATTGGCCCGCAAACTGCGGATGTTGGCGATCTTGTTCGCCAAAGAAAGATTCGCATCGAGATTCTTGTACCCAATCTTATAGAGCGTTCCCTGTGTCGAGACCACTTTTGCTTGAACCGTGGCCCCACTTTCTTGCATTGCTAGTTGGCCCTCGCTGGATAGACCCCGAATCACATCGGCCTTGCGCTCGTCGGACAGTTCAGCTTGAAAATCCGCCGGCCATATCTCGGGTGTCGACATCTTGTAGGACAGTGTGAGCGGGGAAAACTTTTCGATTACAGCGGATAACCGGATTCGGGACTCTCCCAGACTCAACGTCGTCTCTTTGATGTTCGCTTTTCGCCCCGTAAAATCAATGGTAGCGGTTAAGTCTTTCACCGCTTTGGGGAATTGCGGCGGTTGGGCGCTCACCCCCGCCAAATTCATTACACCCTGAATCTCGGGAATGGCTCCTTGGCCGAACTTACCTCGCAGAGTCGCCCGCACCTCCGTCTTCCCCGAAAGGTGGTAGTTTGCGATAGCGGGAATAATCTTTTCCCAGCCGTCCAACGAAGCGGGCTTGGAACCGACGCTCAGATTTAACACAGTCTCGCTACCAAGCCTGACGTCGCCTTTGGTTGCCAGCTCCAGGGTGTGCAGTTTGATCTCGGATTGTCGTAGGGAAACCGTATTGTTGGAGTACTGGCCATCCGCAGAAATCGTTAAAGTCATGCCGAAAGGTTTCTGAAAACTCTTGCCAAAGCGAATGGCTCCGTCACTGGCGTCAAGCGCGCCATTGAACGAAAGATTTCCGAGCGTTCCTTTAAAATTGAGATCCTTGATTTTGACGGCACCTGAAAGATCCAACTCCTTCGGCAACGCGGCTTTGATTGGTGGCAACGCCGTGCTCAACTTGTTCAGGTCCAGCGTGTCGATCTGGAGTTTTCCTTCCAACGGAACCTGACTGAGATTACCGTCGGCCGACAGCGGACCAATACGGGTGTTAAGATTTATGTTCTGTTTGGGGGTGAACAAAGCAACGGCCAAGCGCACCGCAAAAGATCCATCACCGTCCCCATTTTCTAACTTAAGATCCACCTGTTGCAACCGAAGATCCGTGTGTTCCTTTTGATCGCGGTAACGTATCTCGCCCCCCGAAACATCGACCAGAGGTATCAACAACCCAGAGGAAGGTTCTTTTGCGGTGCGCTCTTTCGCTTCGTCTTTGTCTTTTTCTTTTTCCTTTTCCTTTTCCTTTTTGGCGACGGTGGAGAAGTTGAAATCTCCTTTTGCATTTCGCACCACGGATATAACCGGGTCATGGAGGATCGCTCTCTTGACCTGAACCCGCCCCCGCAGTAGCGGCCAAAGCTTGAGATTGATCTGGAGGTCCTTGGCGCGCACGAAATCATCGTTAGAATAGGTCGGATCATCGGACATGGTAAAGTTGTTGAACCGAATTCCGATGCCGTTAAGGAGGGTCACTTCCACATCGCCCACAGAGACTTTGCGATTCAATGCCTGCTGGGCCCGATCGACAAGGTAATCCTTATTTCGTTTGATCAGAGAGTTGACATTAAGCAACGCTGCAACCGCGACGCCGCACAATACCAGCAACCCTAGGCCGACAATCATCCATTTGCGCACCTTGTCCTCCTGCGTGACCGGCTGTCCATTGCGAGCCCCACGAATCGTCAAAGCAGAACTCACAAGCCAGGCGAAAAGCGACAGTGGTCGTAGACTCGGAATACTCTGTTAGGAGTATTGTAAGAAAAAAATAATCCTGATGGAAGTCAATTAGAACTTTGGGACGAGGGGAGGGGCCCCTGCCGCTTCGCGCTCCCAGCCTTCTTGCTGCCTGCTTTTTTAGCGTTTCGTAGCTATTAAAATTGAATCTGGATCGAAAAAAAGTGAGCTGGAACGAAACGGCCCTTTCAGCTTTGCAAATCCCGTTTGACGCAGCCACGTGAGAATCTCAGCCAAGGTGTAGCAGCGTCCTTTCGGTGTATGCAGAAGCAGGAGAACGGAAAAAAGCGTAGCCCATTCCGGCGCCAGACGATTGTGGCTCATGAGGACATCCCGCAATATCAATTGCCCACCGGGATTTAAACAGTCGTGGATCTTAGCGAGCAGCGACCGGTTTTGATCAGGACCTTGGCCATGAAGGACATTGGAAACAAAAACGCTGTCGAAGTTTCGTGGCAATTCCTCACGCGAGAAATCCAAGCCCAGCACCCGCACTCGTTTTCCCATGCGAGCATTTTCGATCGCTCGGCGTGATAACGCCACAACGTGCGGATGCTCGACCAGCGTCGCTTGCAGGAGAGGATAGCGACGACAAAACGCTACGCTAAAGGCGCCCAGCCCTCCGCCGACATCTAGCAGAGTCCTGGCCCCCCTCAAGGGCAGTCTCCTAATTAGTTGCGGAGCGATTTTTTGGGCGTCGAGATGCAATGCGTGAAGTAACCTCGCCGCCGCTTTACTATCCGACAAGAAAGGTTTATGCACCTGAGGTCTTCGACCGCCGCGCAGGGCGGAAGCCAGCCCGCCCCATGCATCCCAGGCGTCATAATCAGGCAAATATAAAGACGCATCATCGCCAGCAAGATAGCGCAAAGAGAGGAATGTATTGGCGTATTTTACGCCGCGCTTGCGCAGCAACTTCATGCCACAAAGAGCGTTGAGAAAGATTTCCCACCCGGCTGGCTTCCCCCCGAAATGACTCGCCACAGCCCGGAGAGTTTTTTCCTGTGCGCCGATCCAACTGAATAGGTTGAGATGGGCCGCAGTGATGAGAATGCATGAACGCCAATAACTGCTCTGGCTGCGAAGTTGCACAGGGCGCCATTTTTTACCCGGCATGGTCCTGCTTTTGAACAACTTTCCCAAGCCAGCGCCCGCTTGTCGCCCTCCGGTAGAGCTGCTCATAGCAGTCCACCATCTGCTTTACGGAGAAATGCTCCGCGATCCAGGCACGGCAGCTCCCACGGTCGAGGGTCTGAAGCCGATCAATCATCTCAACCATCTCTTCCTCGCCCTCGACCAGAAAGCCGGTTTCACCATGCTTAATCAACTCAGGCATCGATCCACGCCCGTAGGCGAGTACAGGCGTTCCCGCCGCCATCGCTTCGATAACGACCATCCCGAACGGTTCGTCCCACTGCAGAGGGAAAAGAAACCCCTTAGCCTTGCCCATCATCTCCACTATATCGTGATAAGCGAGACGCTCGATGTAGCGGATCATACCTCCGTCAATCTGCGGCTTCACCTCTTTATAGAAATACTCCTCGCTCCAAGGCAAGTGAGTTGTGACATGACCTACGATCAGAAGTTTGGTGCGCGCCTTCTTGGCGATGCGAATAGCCTCGGCAATGCCTTTGCCAGGCGTCATCCGCCCCACGATCATGAGGAAATCTTCCGGCTTGCCGTTAAAAGCGATCTCGTCCAGATCTACCCCGTTATAGACGACGGGAATCGAGGGATCGCCCAACGCCTTCGCTTGAGCGTGACTGACGCATACCGGAAAACAGTGCGGAAAATGTTCCTTGTAATATTCGTGGAGCTCTCTTTCCATATATGCGTAAGTGATCAGGGTAGGCGTGGTGGTAGAAACGGAGAAATAAGGGGCCAGAGTCGTCCAGTGCGCGTGAATCACATCGAAGCGTTCGGCCTGCCGATACAGGTTGTAGGTGTTCCGCGCTTCATATTCTTTTTCCAGATAGAAGGTGGAATTGGGATCGTCTTGGCTGGCTATCGGCAGGACCGCGTGCAGCGTGCAATCTACCTTTGAGTCTCCCGAAGCGAAAAGCTCCACGTCATGGTTGCGCCGGTGGAGCTCCTGGCAGAGATGATAAACAATTCGCTCCGTTCCCCCATGCGTCTTCGGCGGCACCGAGATATAGACACTCGTGATCTGCGCAATCTTCATGGCAACTATTGAAGCCATTCTATAACAGCAGGAATGCACGGCAAGAGAGCTTTTCTTCACACTAACTCTGTTCCACCCTGGCCATATAAGATCACTTCAATTTTCCCTCTTGCTCCCTAATTGCCTCGTAAAGTGCATCGACTGTTTTGGCATCTCGCTTGCCTGTCACAACGGAGCGCAATGAGAATTCTACAAAAGAACGGGGAGCATACGCCCCGCCACGTTCACCTTCGTCTCACCATGGACTTTGGCTTGTTGGTGGCGGCTGTTTTGGCATTCATTATTTTGCGCAAGTTCCAACTAGAACAAACGAGTTTTTTCGTAACGGCGCCGTTATTAATTCTTTTCACGGCCCGCCTCCGAGATTGGGAATGCTGCTTTCCAGCCAGGCCGGATAAATCCAAGGTCACAGTGGCGCTAAAATCGCTATCGAACGATTACTTGCTACTGACCCACATCGCCCTGCCTGTTTATGGCGGGGATATCGACCATCTCCTGATCGGTCCCAACGGTCTATTTGTCATTGAGGTGAAAAACTACTCCGGTTATGTGAGATGTAACCAAGACGAGTGGGCTGTTAAGACGCGCCGGATGAATAGCCTGAGCAAACAGGCCAAACGAAACAGTATGGCTCTACGCAGCGCTATTGCGTCTTTATATTCTGGGAAAAGAATCGCGGTTCCTTACGTGACTCCTCTACTCGTCTTTGCCAACCCTGAAGCAAGACTTAGGCTGCGCCAGCCTACTATAGCGGTGCTACGGCTGCACGAAGTTGCAGAGTTCATACGAAATTATACGCCCAAACGGCAAATAACCCCGGAAGAGAGGCGACGCATCGTTCATCATCTCGTGTCACTTGATTCCAAAGCAGGAGAAACGGGCCAACAGGAAAATATTGGCAAAGCCCATTTGATTAGACTCAAGTAGGCCTCTAACGTAGCGAAAATTTCAAACCTATAAATCCTTTCTTTTCTCCGCTCCTCTGCCCTATTTCTGGGTTTTAACGCCGCCTGCACTTGCAACAGAAACACGGTACCCTCGACTGCGGGGCGTTCGTAGCCAAAGTCGGATGGAAAAGACAAGACAGCATTCGCCTTGCGATTGTGCTCCCCGGCTAAGTCTCGTCACGAAACGTTCGAATTTTGCGGGGGCATGACAGTTTTCGTAAAGTTATGGCCGCTAACACTCAAAATAAGCAGGAAAATTCACAGCCGTTTCTATGGCATGCTGATTGCTCGTGCATGCTTTCGTGGATTGTCATGAAACGGCCGGTGTTTAATCCAAACTTTGATCGCAACTGGGCTTGGCCAGAGAAGACCTGGTTCCGGGAACGCCTCAACGCCGTTAAAGCTCGCGAACGCGAGGGTCATCGAAAACCTGGGGACCGACCCCAGAACCCCACCCCAATCGAAGCCAAACCAAGTGACGATACCAACCCTGAAAAAAGTTAAACCCAGCAGCTAAACTGTCGCGGGCTCCTTATCCGTTCTCCTGCCACGTTTCCACAAAGTTTCCTTCGACAATAGATCGTATTTCGGTTCTAATCTTTTACCAGTGGCGTTCAATGACGCCGAACGCCGACAATCAGGGTGGACCGTGATCTCGACGGCGTCGCACCAGGTTGACAGACTACCTCTCGTCCGTGATACGTCTGACATTGCTGGTCACTATTAAACTCAGGAGGACAATATGAGCAACGAGAAGAAAATTGTTACGGGGTTGGGGAAGCCGGAACTGCATCGAGTCTTAATCCGAGGGCATGATTTGACCAAGGACCTGGTAGGGAAAATCACGTTTAGCGACATGACTTATCTAGTGTTGTTGGGTCGGTTCCCCAACGACGGCGAACGGCGGATGACCGATGCTCTGCTCACGATTCTGGTGGAACACGGTATGGTTAGTAGCGTCGTTTCGGCGCGGCTTTGTTACTCTACGGCGCCCGAGTCGATGCAGGCAGCGGTGGCATCTTCAATCCTCGGGGCCGGAAGCGTTCATCTCGGTTCCTCCGAGTGGTCGGCAAAAATGCTCGTAAAAGCTCTTCCCGCCAGCAATTCATCTAGCGATCTTGAAGCAGCGGCAGCGACGGTGGTGGAACAACATGTGAAAAAGAAAAAAAGGATTCCTGGTATTGGCCATAGAACTCATCCGGAAGGTGACCCGCGGGCTGTGCGTTTGTTCGAGATCGCGAAGGAAACGGGTGTGTACGGACGGTATTGCGATTTCCTTCAACGGATCTGTAAAGCGGCCGCGGCAAAATACGGAAGGCCACTCCCCGCCAATGTCACCGGAGCGATCGGCGCGATCGCCCTAGACATGGGGCTGCCTTGGCAAATAACCAAGGCATTCGCCCTGATCGGAAGAACTTTGGGAGCGGTGGCTCACATTAGCGAAGAGATTCGCAATCCTATGGCGGAAAATATCAACAGCGCCATTAAGGCACAGATGGTTTACGAGTTTGACAGCAAGTGACGCCGGTTCGGCCCGGCGCGCAAGCAGCGCTGAACAGAGAGTTGGGTCTTCCCGGAAAACTTTGAACAGGCCCCTGGATCTTGAATTCGACGCACAATGGCCGGCATTTCGCCGTATTTCAGCGTCTCTGGTAAACTTGCTCTATAAATCCGTCGCGGACGAGTCGGTCCACCATCGAGTTATCGGAAAAAGTTTCCAGGGAGACTCTCTTCTTTCCCATCGTTTCCAGGATCTTATGAGTTTAGGTAGTCTCTATTGACTGTGCATTCCCGAAAAACTATTAACGGTCGCATGTAAGTTGCGGGCGAAATCGGTGGCGGCTTGGGTAGTCATGTTGAAAGCCGATCGCGCATACTCTTTGACTGCCACCAAAGCGGGAAGCGGAATTTTTCTAAAATGGCCGACAAGACCGGCGACGGCGCTATCGAGGTCATTCGCCGGCACCACATCGCTGACTAAGCCGAACGTGAGGGCCTTGTGAGCATCGATCTCTCGTGTCGAGTAGAGCATGTAGGTCACCGCTTTACGCGGCACACGATCAACGAGCGCCGACATGGCAATCGTCGGCATGATTTCGTGAGCCATCTCGGGAAATTGAAAACGGGCTTTATCGCCCGCGATGGTAATGTCGCAAAGGGCTGCCAAAGCACACCCGAGACCCACCGCCCGCCCCTGGACCACCCCGATGACAGGAATTTTCGCGTTACGAAATGCGCCGTATAAGTTGAAGATCGTCTCGCTTCGCTCGCGCACCACATAGGCTTCGAGCGCCGGGCCGCGCTGGCCCATCGCTTCGCGCCCTAGACAAAAATCCTCCCCCGCGCCTTTGAACAAGATCAGGCGCGATTCTTGCGCAGCGGCGTTTATCATCTCTGTGACCTGAGCCCACGTGGCGTCGGTCTGCCGGTTTCCCACTTCCGGCCGATTGAGGGTAATCGTAGTTACATCTCCGTGTTTTTCTCTCAGTATCTCGGACATAGAGGCACCTCCGTATTCGATTTCGCAACCTTAAAAAAGCCGGCCGCAATTTGTCAATGTGCGGATCTGGTGAGAACCCCTAACCACCCTGCAAGGCAAGCTCGATCCGACTGGTAAAACCTCCTGTGCCGAATGCAATGTGCAAAGAAGAAAAAGAAGCTTATTGGAAATCAGTGCCCCGGGCCTTCTAATACGGCAATGGCAGCTCGGCAGCAGAGAATGTCTTGCTCGGCGCGGCTCGCGCCCGCCACACCAACTCCGCCGACAATCGTAACGCCATCGATAATCGGAATTCCTCCCCCCGCGACCAGCATCCGGCCACGGTGCGAGATCACCAGGCTCCGCAGCCACGCTTGGCGCGCTTGCGGCGCCATTTCTGCCGTCGGCAGGTGAAACGCAGCTGCTGTGTAGGCCTTGTTAAAAGCAAGCTCCGCGGTTCTGGGTTCGGCGCCATCCATCCGTCCGACAGCGATAGCAGCGCCCGCCTCATCGACGACAACAGCGGATATCTTAAGACCGATTATCTCGGCGTACTCGTGAGCGGCACGCACCATCTGCCACGCCCTGTCAAAAGGAACTGGCCCGACGATCGCTTTGTTCTTGCGGAAGAAGCTGGCGTTGACCTCGATGGAGGCTCGGTGCTCGGCCGGGATGTCGACATCCTTGAAGATGGCGTCCACCGGGCAAACGATCTCGCATTGCTCGCAATCGATACAAACTTCTGGATCGATGTAGAATTGCGGCGCACCCGGAGTCGTGTGAATGCAGGCCACAGGGCAAACTTCGACGCACGCTCCATCGTTAGTACACAGGCTGGTGATGATGTAAGCCACTAGACCCCCTTAATCCGCATTACTCACCCTAGAGCCACCTGTTCAAAATGTTCAAGACGTTCAAACGGTTCAAATTGCCGAACGTTTTGAACGGCTGGAACGGTTTGAACAGCTGGGACCAACTTTCCTGTTAGCCGTCCGCCGCGAGCGGCAAATCGGTGCGAATCACGTTTGCAACATGGACCCCTGTTCCGTATTTTGGAGTCACCAAGCGTCCGTCTGCATCGAGCCTTCCTAGACCCGCTATAGCTGCGAGCTTTTCGGCATCGGGATGAGGCGCCACGGTCGCGCGAAAGCCGAGTTCTCTTATCCATGCGCTCAAAACAAATGAGATGAACAACCCTTTCTGCACCGGCACCTGACCACCAATGCCGCGCGCAGTTCGCGGATCGTATTCCGCCGTTACCGCGCAGACGACTCCAAAAGGATAGTCTTCACCTGGTTCGCCATTGGCTGCTATCAATTTGGCGATGCCCACGAGATCCGCCCCGAGATAGCGGGCCAACTCTTTGACGTGACTCGAAGTGATCTCGGGTGTGTGGAGCTCTGCTTTAGTTGGGAAAATGTTGCCTTCGGGCGCGCTCCGGATCATCCCCGTGACTGTATTAGCGATGTCGGCCGGAGGCGTGTTAATAAAAAAATCCCAGTAAGGATCGTCCTCGCGGGAGTCT
>Ga0126370_10001448_pt1 | contig 10846 bp, 7 predicted proteins | sample PanSoiMetaPlot_3_FD_92586 | JGI IMG/M metagenome (GOLD analysis project Ga0126370, IMG submission 92586) | Tropical forest soil microbial communities from Panama - MetaG Plot_3 | ecosystem: Environmental > Terrestrial > Soil > Tropical forest > Bulk soil | place: Panama | collected 2016-02-17 | reverse complement strand
GCGTCGACGGGAGCGAAAAGGCCTTCGCGCGGAAGGATGAGTAGCCGACGGCAAAGCCCGATAACTCTCGATCCGTCAACGGGCGCTCGAATCGAGACACGTGGGCTTCCTGATACGGAATCAGTTTGCGGGCGGCCTGGAGCACGGGGGAGTTGCGCACCGGCTCTCTGAAGATGGCCCGCCCGCCTTGCCGCAATACCCGCTTGACTTCACGCGACGCCACCGCCAGATGCAGATGATGCAAAATCGCCATACCGAACACCACGTCCACCGACTCGTCACCCACCGGCACCTCATGCGCTGAGCCGATGACGAACTCGACGCCCGAGCGGATACGGTTGGCGACCATACGGCGACGCGCAATCGCGATCAGGTCAGGCGAAATGTCCAACGCCACGACCCGTGCGCCGCGACGCGCCAGCACGAGAGAGTTGAATCCGCCGCCGCACCCGTAGTCGAGAACCGTTTTGCCGCGCACATCTCCGAGCAGGTAATGGGAATACTCGAGCGGATGGCACGTATCGGCGAGCGGATGGAGATACCGTTCCAGCTGACTTTCGTCGGCGAGGAGGCGAGAAGCGTCCACACGAGAGGCTTCCCCGGCGCTGCGCTGCACTTCCGCGCGTTCCCATTCGGCGATCGATGAGGGCATCGATAGGCCGCCCTACTCGGCTACGTCTCGCCGGCGCTACTGTGTGGGCTAGGGTCTTCACCGGGTAACGTCGGGCGGGCCGAGGGCGACGCCGGAGCCCTGAGAAGCGAGCGCCGTGTGTCGCGCCTCATACCTATAGTGTGGCATGCAATCGACCGACCTGCCAGGCGAGACAGGAACGGAAAATTCGGCTATCTTGTCACGCACCGGCTGAGCGATCCAAGGAGGCGCGGCATGGCTACACTGACCGGGTCGGACATTCTCGCCAAATCGCTCGTCTCACAGGGCATGGACACGCTCTTCTACATCATGGGCGGTCCGATGATCGAAACCGAAGCCGCCATCATCAAGCTCGGCGCCCGCGCGGTCGACACACGCCACGAGCAGGCCGCGAGCCTGATGGCGCACGCCTACAGCCGCGTCACGCGCAGGCCCGGCGTCTGCATGGGCGCCTCGGGGCCCGGCGCGACCAACCTCGTCACGGGTGTTGCCAACGCGTTCGTCGACGCCGCTCCGATGATCGCGGTGGGTGGATCGAGCCCGCGCGTCTTGTACGAGACGGAAGCGTTCCAGGAGATCGATCAGCTCGCGGTCTTCAAGCCGATCACGAAGTGGGCGACGCGGGTCTACGACGCCAAGCGCATCCCCGAGATGGTCGCCGCGGCTTATCGTCACGCGACGACCGGCAAGCCGGGTCCGGTCTACCTCGACCTGCCGGGCGACGTCCTCGGCGAGACGCTCGACGAGTCGACGATCAGCTATCCGAAGCCCTGGACGCCGGCGCCGCGCACCCACGGCGATCCGGCCGCGATCACCGAGGCGATCGCGCTACTCGCGAAGGCCGAGCGCCCGCTGATCCTGGGCGGGAGCGGCGTGTGGTGGTCGGACGCGGCCGCGACGTTTCAGGCTTTCGTGGAGGCCACCGGGATTCCCTTCTACACGACGCCGATCTCGCGGGGAACCGTTGCGGAGGATCACGAGCTCGCCTTCCTCAACGCGCGCGCGAAGGCCTTCAGCGAGGTGGACGTGCTGCTGGCCGTCGGGACGCGCTTCAACTTCGTGATCCAGTTCGGACGCCCACCGCGGTTCGCCGCCGATGCGAAGGTCATCCACGTCGACGTCAATCCGAGCGAGCTCCATCACAACCGCCCGGCGGACGTCCCGATCGCAGGCGACGCGCGCGCCGTGCTCGAGCAGATCACCCGCGAGGCGCGCGGCAAGATCGACCGAAACCGCTACGCGCGCTGGGTGTCGAAGCTCAAGGTCCTCGATACGGAGAAGGCGTCGGAGATGGACAAGCAGATGAGCTCGGACGACACGCCGATCCATCCGCTCCGTCTCTGCAAGGAGGTCCGCGACTTCCTCAAGCGCGACGCGATCCTGGTGGTCGACGGCCAGGAGATCCTCAACTACGGCCGCCAGTCGATCCCGACGTATGTGCCCGGCCACCGGCTGAACTCCGGTGCATTCGGCTGCATGGGTGTCGGCCTACCGTTCGGCGTCGGCGCCAAGATCGCGAAGCCGAACACCCAGGTCGTCGTGCTCCACGGCGACGGCTCCTTCGGCATCAACGCGATGGAGATCGACACCGCCGTGCGCCACAAGGTTCCGGTCCTGTGCGTGATCAGTAACAACGGAGGCTGGACCGCGGACCCCAAGCAGGACAAGCCCGGCCGTAACCTCGGCTACTCGCGCTACGACAAGATGGCGCAGGACTTCGGCGCTCACGGCGAGTACGTCGAGAAGCCGCACGAGATCCGCGCGGCGCTCGATCGCGCGGCAGCGTCGGGGAAGCCGGCGGTCGTCAACGTCGTCACCGACTATCGCGCGCGGGCGTCGACGATTCGCTTCTCGGCGTATAGCACTTGATCTAAATAGATGGGGGGCCTCGAAGGGCCCCCCAAGCCCCCCGCGCTCGGAGACGGCCCGGCGGAGCCGGGCCGCCCCTCGGGTGGGGCATAAGGTGATGGGGGCCTCGAAGGGCCCCCCAAGCCCCCCGCGCTCGGAGACGGCCCGGCGGAGCCGGGCCGCCCCTCGGGTGGGGCATAAGGTGATGGGGGCCTCGAAGGGCCCCCCAAGCTCCCCGCGCTCGGAGACGGCCCGGCGGAGCCGGGCCGCCCCTCGGTGGGGCATAACGTGGTCGGGGGCTTCGAAGGGCCCCCCAAGTCCCCGCGCTCGGAGGGGCACGTAGCGTGATGGGTTCTCGAAGGCCTGACGCCCCGCGCTCGGAGGGTTTGGGGCTCGCGGTGCTGGACCTGCATCGGAGGGAGACGATGGCGAAGGCGCTCGACGGGATCGTGGTGCTGGACCTTACTCAGTACGAGGCGGGACCGAGCTGTGCCCAGATGCTCGGCTGGCTCGGCGCCGACGTCATCAAGATCGAGCCGCCGGGCGGCGAGCCCGGACGTCGCATGGTCTCCGACAGCCCCGACCTGGATGCCTGGTTCTTCCTGATGCTCAACAACAACAAGAAGGCCATCACGCTCGACCTCAAGGCCCCCGAGGGCCGGGCCATTCTCAAGCGGATGGTCGAGCGCGCCGACGTCCTGATCGAGAACTTCGGCCCCGGCTCGTTCGAGCGACTGGGCTTCGGCTGGGAAGACCTACGCCGGATGAATCCGAAGCTCATCTCGGCCTCGGTGAAAGGGTTCGGCAGCACCGGACCGTACGCCAGCTACAAGAGCTTCGAGATGATCGCGCAGGCCATGGGCGGTGCGATGAGCGTCACCGGCACGGCGGACAGCCCGCCCACGAAGGTCGAAGCCGGACTCGGCGACACCGGCGCCGGCCTGCATCTGGCCATCGGTATCCTCGCTGCGATCGTTCAGCGCCAGGCCACCGGGGTGGGACAGCGCATCGAGGTCGCCCAGCAAGACGCCGTGCTGAATCTCGTTCGGATTCACCTGCGCGAGCACTACTCGAGCGACAAGCCGGTTCCCCGGCGCGGCAATCGTTCACCCGGCGGCGCCCCGTCCAACATGTATCGGTGCCGGCCGTTCGGGCCGAACGACTACGTCTTCATCCATTGCGCGACCCTCGAGATGTGGAAGATCTTTTCGAAGATCCTCGGCCGTCCCGAGATGGGAGACGACCCCACGCTCGCCGACCGGCTGGGGCGCGTCGCGCGCAACGACGAGCTCGACGCGCTCGTCGAAGGATGGACCGAGAAGCGGACGAAGCACGAGGTCATGGAGACGCTGGGGGCCGCGGGCATTCCCTGCGGAGCGGTCCTCGACTCGGGCGAGGTGATGACGGATCCTTCGCTCGTCCAGCGCGGCATGATCGTCGACCTCGAGCATCCCTCGCGCGGCCGATATCCGATGCCGGGCAACCCGGTGCGCATGTCCGACTCGCCGACGCAGGTCACGCGCGCGCCGCTTCTGGGAGAGCACAACGCCGAGGTGCTCGGTCGCTGGCTCGGGTGCAGTGTCGAGGAGCTGACGGCGCTCGCGAAGAAAAAGGTGATTTGAGCGACGGCCGTTCGCGCTAACTGCGCGATTCGGCACGCTTTTATTCCGGAAAGCAGCGCGAGCCGGATTGGCAGTACAGCCTGTCACAGCGCCGGGGTGCGGACGCCGTGAACGGCTGGTGTAAAACGCTGAGAACAATCACCAATCGCCCATGGGTGTTCCATGGCATTTCGATTGCTCCCTCCTGGAGATCGTCGCCCATGTCTGGCATAGCGAAACGCCCCGACAAGCCATTCGAGAGACCGACGAAGCGCGTTCTCATCATCGACGATGAGGAAACGATCCGGCAGGTGCTCACCGAATTCTTCAACGCCTTCACTCACGGGATGACCTACAAGGTGGAGACGGCCAAGAACGGCGCCGAAGGCGTCATGATGATGCTGCGAGGCCGTCCCGATCTGGTCCTCATCGACCTGCACATGCCGGTGATGGATGGGCTGCAGGCGCTCAAGCAGCTGCGCGGGCTCGACGCGAACGTGCCGATCATGGTGATCACCGCGAGCCGCGACACGAAGGCTGCCGCCGAGGCGCTCAACCAGGGTGTGTTCGCCTTCATCCCCAAGCCCTTCGACTTCGGTCAGCTCGAGCACCTGGTAGCGCTGGCGCTGCCCAGCGGCCGCCCGCGCCCGCCGTCGCTCAGCCACGCTTGATCGACCGCTGAAAACGGCGGTGGCCGGGAAGAGCCCCGGCCACTCGTTCGACTCGAGTCGCGCCGACCTACTTGCTGATCAAGCCGTAGAGCTTGCCGGCGTTCTCGCAGACGATCTTGCGGCGCACGTCTGCCGGAAGGTGTCCGAGCTCGCGCGCGACGTACTCGCGTGAATCCGGCCAGACACCGTCCGGGTGCGGGAAGTCCGAGCCCCACATCACCTTGTCCGCGCCGAGCTCGTCGAGGAGCTTCACTCCGATCGGGTCGGTCTGATACGTCGCCCAGCACTGGCGCTTCCAGTACTCGCTCGGCGGCATCGTCAGCGACAGATCCTTGAACTGATCCTCCCACTCCGCGTCCATGCGCCACAGCACGTAGGGAATCCAGCCGATGCCTGACTCGCCTAGCACCAGCTTCATGCGCGGGTAACGCTCGAACACGCCCGAGAAGATCATCGAGGTGAGGATGTTGGACATGTTCATCTGGAACTGCGTGATGTTCGAGGCGAACGCCGAGCGCGCGACCGGCAGGTCGACCTTGGGCGCGTCCGGCGTGTTCGCGCGCGTCGGATCCGAGCCGATCGCGATGATCTTGCGGATGTGGTCGGGCGTGTAGCCGCCGACCGTGTGGAAGTGCAGGGGCAGACCGCAGCCGTCGATCACGTCCCAGAGCGGATTCCAGTACGGGTCCCAGAGCGGCTTGAGGTCGGACGAGTTGGCGATGTCGAGCCCGCGCAGGGCACCGCGCTTGACGACGCGTTCGACCTCCGCGATGGCCGCGTCGAGCGGGTGATTCGGAATCGAGGCGAGTCCCGCATAGCGATCGGGATGCGTCGAGCAGAAGTCGGCGAGCCACTCGTTGTAGATCCGCAGCACCTCGACGGCGGCCTCCGGATCGTTCATGCGTCCGGTCGTCCCGAGCACGCCGTAGAGCACCTCGGCCTGCACGCCGTCGCGGTCCTGGTCCTTCAGGCGCAGATCGGGATCGGTGATGCGCCGGATTCCCCGCTTGCCGTCCTCGTAGAGCCCGGTCGACGCCATCCGGTCGGAGCGATGGATGCGTCCGGGAACGTACTCGCGGCCCGCCGAGCCCATTCCGCACGCCATGCCCAGGCTGGCGCCCCGATTGGTGACCCAGACCGGGCCTCTCGGCCCTTCCTTCGTGTACGGCATCCGGTCCTTCAAGGCCGCGGAGGCCTTGGACGTGAAGAGGTCGGGCGGAAGCCAGCACAGATCGAGGTGGCAGTCGGCAGAGATCATTTCGTATTTCATGCCGGGGAGCGTAGCAGCAGCGAATTGACAAGGCAAGCCGCGGAGCCTAGGGTCGCCGTGCGCAGCCGCAGGCCGTCGCGTCGCTGGGGCTCCGCCGGCCGAGGCGCGCAGATGAGAGAAGGAGAAGCCATGAGATTCCAAGGCAAGATCGCGCTGATCACCGCCGCCGGGCGCGGCATCGGGCGGGCGACGGCCGAGATCATCGGGCGAGAAGGCGGCACGGTGGTCGGCGTCGAGATCGACAAGGATGCCCTCGATCAGGTCGTGAGCGCGGTTCGCGCCGCGGGCGGTACTGCCCACGGCCTTGTGGCCGACGCGCTCGACGCCTCGCAGGTCGCCGGCGTCGTCAAGCGCGTCGTCGACGAGCACGGCCGCATCGACATCCTGGTCAATGCCGTCGGCGGCAGCACGATCATCGCCAAGCCGTCTGCTCACGTCGACGAGCTCACGCTCGACGAATGGCAGAAGATGCTGCACTTCAACTTGACCGGCACGTTTCTCTTCGCGAACGCGGTCGCCCCGGTGATGAAGCACCAGCGGGGCGGCAAGATCGTCAACATCTCCTCGATCGCGGGGCGGGGCGTGAGCCCCACGAGCAGCAGCGCCTACGCGACCGCCAAGGGCGGGATCATCGCGTTCACCCGCAAGCTCTCGTTCGAGCTCGGACCGTTCGGCGTCACCGTGAACGCGATCGCGCCGAGCCTCACGCTGAGCCCAAGGCTGCGCCCGCGCTGGGACCGGATGTCGGAGGAAGACCGCGCTCGCGAGTCAGCGCGCGTGCCCCTCGGTCGCGTCGCGCTCCCCGAGGATCAGGCGCGAGTCATCTGCTTTCTCGCGTCGAGCGACGCCGACTTCGTCACGGGCGTGACGATCGACGTGAACGGCGGTCAGTAGCGGCCCGCCTCGCGCGCGATCTCGACGTCGACGAGGTCCTCGAAGCGGTGGGTGCGCTTGATGAAGCCGCCGGCCTGGAGAATGGCCTGGAGCGTGTCGAAGCCCGGCCGCGTCAGGAGCGGATCGCGCGCCCAGGTCGACTGACGCAGGTACCGCTCGACGGCCGCCACGCGGATGCGCGCGTCGATGTCGGGGAACGCCGGCGCGATCACCGCGGCGATCGGCTCGGCGCCGCTCGACGCCATCCACCGCTGGGCGCGCGCGAGGCCGCGGATGAAGCGCACGATCCGCTCGCGATCGCGCGTCAAGGTCGCGCGCGACGCCATGAACGAGCTGAACGGGACGGGGCCGGTCGCGTCGCCCATGGCCGCGACCAGGTGACCGGTGCCGTCCGCCAGCAGGTGGTCGACGACCGGTGGGCCATGCTCGATGAACTCGCCCTTGCCGGCGCGGAAGGCCGCGACGGCATCGGCCGTCGAGAGGCCGCGCAGGAAGGTGATGCGCGCCGGATCGACGCCGTGACGACGGAGCACGGCCTGCATGCAGAGCCAGGGGGTCGGAGCGCCGCCGAACGAGATCACGATCTTCCCGACCAGGTCTGACCATACGAAGCCCGGCCGCGCCTGACGACCGAGCAGGAAGAAGCCGTTGCGGTCGTTGACGGCGGCGAAGTGAACCAGCGGCGGTTCGCCGCGGTCGGCCTGATCGAAGCTTCGCATGAGACCCGACAGCGCGATGTCAGCCTCACCCCGCTGCATCATCCCGATCGTTCCTGCGCCGAACTCGGCCGTCACCACGTCGACGTCGAGCCCTTCCGCGGCGAAGTGGCCGCCGTGCACGGCGACCGCCAGCGGCGCGTAGAAGATCGAGCGGAAGGTCTCGGCGACTCGGACGCGGCTCGTCGCTCCCACGATCGTGGGAGTATACGCCGCGCTGCGCCACGGTGGGCAGGCCCATCAAGGATGATTTCTAGCCGTCCTGTGAGATGTTTCTTTCCATCCGCTCCGTGCAGGCGGGCTCTATGGCCCTGATTTTACAGGGCAGGAATTGTGGCACCCCCCACGCATCCGAAAATAGGCGATGGCCACGGAACAGAGCGGTCCCGTCCACGCTCGCCCGTCGCTCGAGCGAGCCCAGGACGACCCGGCGGAGCGAGAGTTCCGCCGCCGGCTGCGGCTCTATCAAGAGCTCACGGTCCGCGGGGGCGTCGCGCTCGTCATCGTCGCGTTCCTTTTCGTGTTCCCGATCGAGCCACCGATCGTCGCGCGCTGCATCATGCTGCTGGCGCTCTTCGGACTCTTCCTGAACGGCCCGTACTTCCTCGCCGCTCGTGATGGACGCGCGTTCCGCGCGCAAGCCTACGTGCGGATGCTCGTCGACGTGCTGATGATCAGCGTCGGGCTCTTTTTCGCCGGCGGGCTCGCTGCGGCGCACTTCCTCGGCGTCTATCTCATCGTGACGATCTACGCCGGCATCACGTTCTCGAGCCGTGCGTGCCTGGCCGCCACCGCGGCAGCGACGGGTAGCTACGTCACGATCGTGTCCCTGCAATACGCGGGAATCCTCAGCGCGCCGTTCGAGCTTCCCAACGCCACGATGATCGCGACGTTCAACCTGATCGTGCTGAACCTCGCCGGCGCGCTGACCGCCGTGCTCTCGCGCGCGCTGCGTGAGAGTCGTCAGCGGCTTCGCTCCACGTACCAGGAGCTGGAGCGCCTGGTCGAGACGATCCCCGACGTCATTTACGTGGTCGACCGCGCGGGCCGGCTGACGCTCTGGAACCAGAAGCTCGCGAGCGTGACCGGCCGCTCCCCGGAGGCCCTCAAGGGCGAGCTCCTGACCGACCTGCTCGCCGAGGACGACCGCGCGGCGTTCCGCGCGGCGCTCGATGCGGGGCTCGAGGCGCGGCCGTTCGAGATCGAGAGCCGGCTGCGCGGCGCGGACGGCGTCCTGATCGCGTATCAGTGGACCGGCGCCGCGCTGACCGACGAGCACGGCTGCGTGAGCGGGCTCACCGGTGTGGGCCGAGACGTCACCGAGCGCCGGCGCGCCGACGACATCCTGCGCCAGCGCGAGAACGAGATGCGGCAGCTCCAGAAGATCGAGGCGATCGGGCGGCTGGCGGGCGGCGTCGCCCACGACTTCAACAACGTGCTCACCGTCGTCATCGGACGCTGCCAGCTCATGCTGTCGCGTTACCAGCCCGGCGATCCAAACTACGAGGACCTCGACCAGATCGAGACCACCGCCCAGCGTGCCGCCGGCCTGACGCGGCAGCTCCTTGCGTTCAGCCGCAATCAGGCCTCCGCGCTCCAACCACTCGACCTCAACGCCACCGTCGCCAGCGTGAGCGAGATGCTCGCGCGGCTCATCGGTGAGCACATCGAGCTGGCCGTCGCGCTCGATCCCAAGCTCGACCTCGTGATGGCCGACCCGAGCCAGATCGAGCAGCTCATCGTCAACTTCGCGGTCAACGCGCGCGACGCGATGCCGAACGGCGGGCGCCTCTCGATCGCCACGCGTAACGTCATGCTGAACGCGGCGTTCGTTGCCGCGCATCCCGCGGCTACCGCCGGGTCCCACGTGCTCCTCGAGGTCGCCGACACCGGCTCGGGCATGGACGAGGCGACCCGGGAGCGCGTCTTCGAGCCGTTCTTCACCACGAAGGTGGCCGGCAAGGGATGCGGGCTCGGCCTCTCGACCGTGTACGGCATCGTCAAGCAGCACGGCGGCTACGTCGCGGTGGAGAGCGAGCGGGGACGCGGCGCCACGTTCCGCGTGTACCTGCCGCGGATCGAGGCGCCCGTCGTCGCGCGCCCGGACCAGAGCGGGCGCAGTCCGCTCCCGGGCGGCGGGGAAACGATCCTGCTCGTCGAGGACGAAGCGGCCGTCCGCGGCCTGGTGCGCGAGATCCTGAGCCGGCTCGGCTACCGCGTGCTGGTCGCCGGCGACGGCGTCGAGGCCCTCGCGCTCAGCCGCGAGCTCGCGGAGCCGATCCATCTTCTGTTGACCGACGTGATCATGCCCGGGATGGACGGGCGCGAGCTCGCCGAACGGATGATAGTCGCGCGTCCGGACACGCGCATCCTGTTCATGTCCGGCTACGCCGATCCCCCGATTCCCGACGACATCCTGCTCGAGAAGCCCGTCACGCCCGACGCGCTCGCCCGCAAGGTGGCCGGGGTCCTGCGTCAGCCGGCGCTCGCCCACTGATCCTGCCCGCGCCCGCGCTCGGCGGGTTGACATGTCGAGCGATTCGCCCATAATCGGCTGCCGTGCGTTACCCGTGGCCGGACGGCAAGCAATCCGCGGTCGTGCTCTCGTTCGATTTCGACGCCGAATCGGGCTTCCTCTTCCGCGAGCCGGAGAAGGCCAAGCGTAGCCTCGCCGACCTGGAGGAGCGCCGCTTCGGCCCGCGCGTCGGCGTCGACCGCATCTTGCGGCTGCTCGACCGGCTGCGCCTGCGGGCGAGCTTCTACATCCCGGGCTGGACGGTCGAGAACCACCTGCCGCAGTGCAAGAGCATTCGCGACGCCGGGCACGAGATCGGCGCGCACGGCAACGTCCACGAAACGGTGGCGGCGCTGGATCAAGCGCAGGAGAAAGCCGTGCTGGCCGAGCAGCTCCGCATCCTCGAGGATCACCTGGGCGTCACACCGGCCGGCTACCGGTCGCCGTCGTGGGACGTCAACGTGTGGACGCCGGGCCTCTTGAAGAGCCACGGGCTCCGCTATGACAGCTCGCTGATGGGCAACGACGTGCCGTACGACGTCGCAACCCCCGAAGGCCCGCTGACCGAGATCCCGGTGCAGTGGATCATGGACGACGCGCCGCTCTTCCGTCACGTCTACGGTGCCGGCAACGTCATCGCCGATCCGGCGCGCGTGTTCAACCTCTGGTCCACCGAGTT
>Ga0126370_10001447_pt1 | contig 10847 bp, 10 predicted proteins | sample PanSoiMetaPlot_3_FD_92586 | JGI IMG/M metagenome (GOLD analysis project Ga0126370, IMG submission 92586) | Tropical forest soil microbial communities from Panama - MetaG Plot_3 | ecosystem: Environmental > Terrestrial > Soil > Tropical forest > Bulk soil | place: Panama | collected 2016-02-17 | reverse complement strand
TCCCATCGGCTCACCCTGGCCTTCGGGACCGCAAATTTTTGCTTTCTGCCGTAATCCAGGCGCAAAGCAAGAGCCTGTGCTAGATGTCACTATTGGCTACGGGCCGCTCTATGCGACCCGCTCGGGCGGCCGGGAGCAATATGATGTCTACGTTACGACCGAGGTTTATTCTGGCGCTGTTGCTAATTGTCGCCGGATCTTCCGCAATTGCGCAAAATCAGCCAACGCCTGCTAAGGTTGGACCTTATCGGGTCGTCACCGTTACTCCGCCGCAAGCAATCAGCGACCCCGCTTTCGAGGCGCTTCGCAAGCAGATGGGTGAAGCGGCTGAGCGAAAGGATCGCGCTGCGCTCGCAAAGCTCGTTGTCGGCCAAGGATTCTTCTGGGAGCGCGAAAATGGTGACCGCGCCGACAAAACTAAACCAGGGGTGGATAATCTCGCGGCAGCGCTCGGCTTAAATAACAGGGATGACGCAGGCTGGGATATGCTTGCAAGCTTTGCTGATGATCCGACCGGTTCACAGTCACCGGACCACAAAGGTGCGGTCTGCGCGCCCGCCGATCCGGGTTATGACGGCAAAGCGTTCGACGAATTGATGCAAACCACCAAGACCGATTTGGGCGAATGGGGCTACCCAGTTTCAACGGAAGTCGAGGTGCACGCGGCGCCACAAGTCAACGCACCGGTGATCGAGAAGCTCGCACTCGCCTTCGTGCGCGTCATGCCGGAAGGCGGATCAAACGTTCCGACGTTCCTGCGCGTGGTCACCCCGGCGGGCAAAACCGGGTTTGTTTCCGTTGACCTGATTGCGCCGGTCGGCAACGACCAGATCTGTTACGTCAAGGATGCCGGCGGCTGGAAAATTGGCGGCTACATTGGCGGTGGCGATTCACAGTAGCAAAGAAGAATGGCTGCTATGTCCCAGCCAAAAACGGGCATGTTGCGGTCTTGAAAGCGCGGTGCGATATTCCGGTGTTGCGGTTTCTAGAGCGGCAAGCATTTTGAGAGCCGCGGTTTGGGACGACCGATGACCGCTTTTAACGGTGAGACGCCTGGGACAGAATTACCGACCCTAAAGGGAATGCGCGTTCTTTTGGTCGAGGATTCCTGGCAGCTCGGCATGGCCTTGAAAAGTCTGCTTCGGAGTCTCGATGCGGAAGTGGACGGACCGGTCGCAACCACGATGGATGCCGAGCACCTCATTTCCAAACACGTTCCCGACGCGGCTGTCGTCGACATCAATCTACGACAGGGCGAACGATCATATGGCCTGATCGATCGCCTAATCGGACAAGGTGTCCCCGTCATTGTGACTTCCGGTTACTCCGACCTCCCGATGGTCCCGGCGAAAGCCCATATATTGGAGAAGCCGATCAGCGAAGAAAAACTTATCACGATCCTGCGTTCGGTGGCCGGCGCGCAGTGACGTTCTCGGTACCGGCTTCTCACCGTTGTTCGATCGGGACGTTGATTTTGCAGCACACGCCGTCCGGCGCAAAAATCAGGTCGACCGTTCCGCCAAGCTCGTGAGGGATCAACTCGCGTATAAGGCTAGTGCCATATCCGAGTTTGGGGGACTTCTGGACCGGCGGTCCGCCGGTCTCCCGCCATTCGATCATCACGCGCGTCAGTGTTTTCTCGTCGTTCTCGCGATCCCAATTAACTGAGACGTGACCGTTCGGGTTCGACAGCGAGCCATATTTCACGGCATTCGTCACGAGTTCATGAAGGGCCATTGCAACTGCCTGCGTCGCAGCCGGGGCAAGCGTAACATCCGGTCCACCGATCATTGTGTTCGCGATCGTCGCGTAGGGCGCAAGCTGATTATGTACAAGATCGGCAAGATTGACGCCGTTCCAACGACTTTGGCTCAGAAGCGAGTGGGCATTCGCCATGGACTGAATGCGCCGGTCGAGCACCTCCACAAACTGGTCCATGGAGTTACTGCCTTGGCGCGTATAGGTACTGATTACCGCGACTCTCGCCAGAAGATTCTTGACACGATGATCGAGCTCCGCGATCAGCATCCCTTGCCGTTCTTCGGATAGTTTGCGTTCTGTAATGTCGACAGTCAGCCCCTTGAGGCGCAAACAGCGTCCTGTCGTATCGAACTCCGCCCGTGAGGATTCTTCCAGCCAAATCTCGCGGCCATCAGGACCACCAAAGCGAAAAGTCATTTTATATGAAGGCTTCTCGGGACTGACGGATCGGATAAGGTCTCTGAAGTTAACGCGGTCGTCGGGATGCACACGCGCAAGAAACTTAGTCGCAGAGAATGTTTTTTTTGGATCGAACCCTAGGATCTGGGCCGCATTGTCACTGCGCTGGGAAGCGTTGGTTGTGGCATCCCATTCGAACGCGACAACGCCGCCGACCTTCAATGCTTCCTGCAATCGCGTTTGCCCCTCAAACAGGGCTGCCTCGTGAAGACGGCGCTCAGCGAAAAGCGAAGCAAGAACGAGTGCGCAGAGCGTGATAGCGAGGATGCTCGCTTGCGCACCCAGGATGCGTTGTTCGATGGGCAGATAGGAATCACCGAAATATCCTATGCTAAAGGTTGTCATCCAAACCAATGTGAAGGCGATAATGAATGCAGCCGCCGCGGCGAAGATCGGTCGGCAGCGGGCCGCAAGCCAAAGAAGGAGCGGAAACAATAGCGCGATCGGGACGACGATTCCCCAATGCCCCTGCGGTAGAAAAATGATGGCTACGCTCGTTCCGGTCAGCGCCGCGAGCGCTATGATGCCTTCAAGGAGTTCGCTCCGTGACGGCGGTTGGCGCCCGATCGACGCAAGCTCGATGATCACCGGCGCGACCGTGAGGATTCCGAGTGCGTCCGATGAAAACCAGTGCTGCCATGTAGAAAGAATTGGTGCTGTCGAATTGTGGAAGAACAGGAATCCCGCTGTTCCGCCAATTCCCGAAACAGCAGTCGCGAGAACTGCCGCGGCGAGCAGCCCCATCACGTGGGTGAGCCTGTCGAGACCGAAATTCGAACCAAAGTAACGTTCAATCAGCCATCCGGTTAACAGCGCTTCAACCGCGTTGCACAGCGCGAATACAATGGCGCTCATGAGAGTTCGGTCGCCCATCAGGTTGGCGACAACAGTCGCGATGGCTGCGCCGGCTGCGACCGGCAATCGCGCGCTCGGGCCAAGCGCAATCAAGACGCCCGCCGCAACGCCGGAAGCGGGCCAAAACACCGCCACACCGTCAGGTTTCGTAAGCAAAAGGAGACTTAGCCGCGCCGCGAGGAAGTACGCGATGCCGACCAAGCCAGAGAGAACAATTGAACGGACCAACACCTGCGTCGAATAACGCGTGGCAGGCAATTCGCCCTGGACCTGCTCCGGTAGGTATTGCAGCAAGTTTCCCCCTCCGTTACCCCAGTCGTATAGCACGATCCCAGACGATCCGGGACGGTTGCAACCTCGGCGCGAGCGCGAAAAAGCTGCAATTTATTCCGGTAGATACGACTTTTTTGCGGTACGTGACCGCCGCTTCGGGGAAAATGAACGAAGTTCGCCCTGACCGTAGCGCAGCTTCAACGCTAGGACAGGCGCCATGAGCACAAGTGTCGCCGCATTTGAGCCGATCAGCGGCCAGTCACCGATCGCAAGCCCATAGATCAACCAGAGCATAATGCCCAGGGTGAACGCGCCAGTCGTCGGCAGCGATAGCCCGCGCGTTTTGACGAGTTGCGGCAACCAGCACAACGTGGTGAGCACGGCGCCGATGATGCCGATAACTCAATGAGCCAAGCGAAGATCATGTGCTTCCTGTACGATTGATTCGATTTGCGCACGTCTTGCCTTGCTTGCCTTTCTTGCCGTCGGCGCGCAGGCTCGATGCATGACGCCAGGCACGAGCTCCTCTCGGCACCTATCGTGCGCCCGGTGCGGCGCCTTGTTCGAATGCGGGCTGAGCGCTGATTGTTGGTGCGCGGCCGAAAGCTACCGGCTTCCGATGACGAAAGCCTGGAATGAAGACTGTCTTTGCCCCGCGTGCCTGCGCAAGGCGGCAGAACCGTTGCCCGAAGGCAGGCGCGCCGCCGAAAACATCTAACTATGTAGGATCGGCGGGATCCGAGACACGGCCGTCACCATCGTCTATAGAGAGCAGCCGCAGTCCCGCGGTCCTTCCAGGCGAGACAATCCTATGATCGATTTTTATGCCTTGACCAGCCCGAACGTGCAGAAGGTCTTCATCATGCTCGAGGAGTGCGGGCTCCCTTACAACGTCAAGCCAGTAGATGTGTGGGCGGGTGAACAGTTCACGCCTGAATTTGCGAAGATCAACCCGCTGTTGAAAGTGCCTGCGATCGTCGACAGCAACGGGCCGGGCGGAAAACCATATACTGTGATTGAGTCGGGCGCGATCCTCATCTATCTCGCCGAGAAGACCGGAAAGTTCATACCGCACGAGCCGGTGGCCCGTTACGAAACGTTGCAATGGGTGATCTTACAGGTCGCCAATCTTGGCCCGATGAGTGGCCAGCACGTTCACTTCAGCAGATTTGCCGGCAGCGGCAACAACTACAGCACCAGTCGGTACCGCACGCAGGTTCTCAAGCTGTTCGACGTGTACGAGCGGCGGTTATCCGAACACCCTTATGTCGCTGGCGACGACTACACCATTGCCGATATCGCGTCATGGCCGTGGTTGCGTAATTTCGAATTGCTGAACGTCGACCCAGGCAAGTATCCGACAATAAAGAAATGGGTGGACAAGATTGCCGCACGCGATGGCGTCAAGCGTGCGATGGCTCAAGTTGGCAAACTGACATCGGTTCGAGACAAGGCGAGTGACGACCAGAAGGACCGTTTTTTCGGTCGCGGAAAATACGCTCGGGCATAGTTCCTGCCACGGTCTGGTCACGATGCGGGACTAGTTCCCGCCTCCGAATCGAATCCGTAACGATAGGTCGCGCGCGACGCCACGGTGCCGCGCGCCGGAAACGATATGGCGATGTTCCGCTTCTTTGAGAGATCGCTGAAACCTACTTCCGTCGCCGGCAGCACCGAGCCGCCAGCGGGCTTGGTTGCGTTCTATTGGCACTTCGCCCGCCAGGCGAAGCCCCTATTCATCGGCCTTTTCGCGATCGGCTTCGCCGTAGCGCTGCTCGACGTGATGATTCCGGTTTTCATCGGCAAGGTGGTGACGCTGGTGACGGCGAGCAAACCGGAAGAACTGCTCGCAGCATCCTGGCCGTGGCTGCTCGGCATGGCGACGGTCCTGCTGGTGCTGCGCCCCGCCGCCTATACAACGCAACATTTGTTGATGAATCAGGCCATTGCGGCCAACGTTTCAAATCGTATTCGTTGGCAGAACCATTGGCACGTGTCGCGCCAGTCGTGGGCGTTCTTCCAAAATGATTTTGCCGGCCGAATTGCCACGCGCGTTATGCAGACGGGCCCAGCAATCCGCGAAAGCCTCGTCTCGTTGCTGACCGCAGTCTGGTTCATTCTAATCTACGGTACCTCGTCACTGATCCTGCTCGCCTCTGCCGATCGTTGGCTGGCGCTACCAGTCGTCGTGTGGTTTGCCGGCTATGTCGTCATGCTGCGCTTTTTCGTGCCGCGCATGCAGGATAAGTCGAAGATCATGTCGGAAGCTCGCTCGATGCTGACCGGCCGCATCGTGGACACCTACACGAACATCGTCACGGTCAAGTTGTTCGCCCGGGCCAAGGACGAAGATGCATACGTGCGGGATGCCGTCGACTATCACACAGGCCGCTTCCACGAATCTCTGCGGCTCAACACGCTATTTGCACTGACACTCACTTTGCTGAACGCGCTTTTGATCACATCGACGGGTGCTTTCGCTATCGTGCTCTGGCGGTATGGCCATGTCGGCGTCGGTACCGTCGCCATGGCGCTGCCAATGACCACACAAATCGTAAGTGCATCCGGTTGGGTAGCGTGGCAGGTCACCGACATATTCGAGAACATCGGCGTCGTGCAGGAAGGCATGCTGACAATTGCACGTCCCCATGCGCTGACGGATCGACCTGACGCCCAAACTCTAAAAGTCACGCGGGGCGAAATCCGCTTCGAGGACATCCGGTTCGGCTATGGCCGCGAGCGTGGCTTGATCGACGGCCTCACACTCGATGTGCGGCCGGGCGAGAAGATCGGCCTTGTCGGCCGTTCAGGCGCCGGCAAGTCCACACTTGTGAATCTGCTGTTGCGTTTCTTCGATCTGGAAGGTGGACGCATTTTGATCGATGGACAGGACATCGCAGTTGTCTCGCAGGAAAGCTTGCGCACCCAGATCTCAATGGTCACACAGGACACCTCGCTGCTGCACCGTTCGATCCGCGACAACATTCGCTACGGGCGTCCGGACGCAGGCGAAGCTGAAATCATCGCAGCCGCGCAAATGGCCCATGCGGACGACTTCGTCATCGACCTCGAGGACTGGAAGGGTCGGCGCGGCTACGATGCCCATGTCGGTGAACGCGGCGTCAAGCTGTCCGGCGGGCAACGCCAGCGCATCGCCATTGCCCGTGTGATCCTGAAAAATGCACCGATCCTCGTACTGGACGAAGCGACATCCGCACTCGATAGCGAGGTCGAGGCGGCCATTCAGTCGAGCCTGGGGACCATGATGGAGGGACGCACCGTCATCGCAATTGCACACCGTTTGTCGACGATCGCGCAGATGGATCGGCTGATCGTTCTCGATCGCGGCCGAATCGTTGAACAGGGTTCCCATGACGAGTTGCTGGGTCGGGATGGGCACTACGCCGCGCTGTGGCGCCGCCAGTCCGGCGGCTTCATCGATGTTTCGCAAGAAGCGGCGGAATAGCCATGGCCAGCCCTGTCATCATCCTGTCATGAGGCGCGATCCCACTCGCTGATCTGACCAGCAAGGGGACGTTGCCATGCATACCAGCGATCTGGCCGATGCCACGCCCGCCACCGGCATTGTCTGGGCATACCGCTTTCGGCCCGATGGGGCCGCCGAGCCAATAGCCCAGGAAAGGATCGAAAGCTCTCTGAATGATCATGACGGCGCCTGGGTCTGGCTACATCTCGCACTGGCCGACACACGTTGCCGAAACTGGATCGGCCAACACGCGCCAGTCTCTGAATTGGCGCGCGAAGTATTGGCAGGACCGGATCGGCACCTGCGCCTCGATATTCTCGGAGAGGAGATCATCGGCGTTCTGCCCGACCTACACCAAGAGTTCGCACGGCCTGGAGAAAATCTTGTTCGCCTGCGTTTCGTGATGACCGAACGCTTGCTGATCACCGCACGTCAACGCCCGGTGCATTCGATCGAAAGCAACCGCCGCGCGGTGGAAAGCGGCAAGCGTTTTCCTACCGCGATATCGTTTCTTGACGCAGTAATCGATCAGTTCGCCGACGCCATTGGCCGCATGGCCGAAACCCTCGGTGATGAGCTCGATCGCGCCGAAGATCATGTCATGAACGAGGAGCCCGCTGACGAACGGCAGCGTATCGGACGCGTGCGCATGCAAGCTGTACGTGTGCACCGACAGCTGTCGCAACTTCGCGGCATGTTTCACCGTCTGGAGCCACGGCTCACGGCGTACAGTACAACTATCGCTGCCGCCATCCGTGCGTTGGCACAAAAGCTTGATGCGCTCGACCATGAGGTGGGTTCGCTGCATGAACGATCGCGGCTGCTCCTCGACGAGCTTGACGCGAAAATGACAGCCGTAACCAACCGGCGGCTGTTCACGCTGTCGATCCTCACGGCCTGCCTGCTGCCGCCGACGCTGGTTACCGGCTTTTTCGGGATGAATACCAAGGACATGCCATTCCAGAACACCGATGGCGGCACCTGGATGGCGGCGACGGTGGCTTTAGCTGCTGCCCTTGCCTGTTACTGGGCCTTGCGGCGGATGCGGGCATTCTGAGGCATTGAGCGGAAGGGCTTCCGCGCACTCTTTTCACTGCCAGAACTGCAGACCATAATGCCGCGCCTGATGATTGTTTCCAGCAGTGAAAGCCTCACCATGATCCTCGAAATCGCACAAATCGACGTTAAGCCCGGAATGGAAAGCGAATTCGAATCCGGCGTGAAAAAAGCCGCTCCAATTTTCAAGCGCGCCAAAGGCTGCAAATCCATGAACCTGCAACGCTCGCAGGAGCTGCCGCAGCGCTATCGGCTGTTTGTGCAATGGGAGACGTTGGAAAACCACACGAAGGATTTTCGTGAATCACCCGACTTCCACGAATGGCGCAAACTGGTTGGGCATTGCTTCTCGAGCCCGCCGAACGTCGAGCACGTTGTCGAGGTCATGCGCGGTTTCTGACAATGAAGCGCAGCAGCGAGCACATTCTCACCACCCATACCGGAAGCCTGCCGCGTACCGCCAAAGTCGTAGAACTCCTGCTCGCCGAGGACCGGCACCCGGGGACTCGCCAAGGCGAGCTACAGGCCGCCGTGCACGAGGCGGTCGCCGGCGCGGTGAAAAAACAGATCGAATGCGGCATCGACATCATCAATGATGGGGAACAAGGCCGCACCGACTATACCGTCCACGTGCTGAAGCGGTTGACCGGCTTCGAAGGAGATAGCGCTGCGCCAATGGGTACCGGGGAGTCGGAATTTCCCGAACTCGCCGAAATCCTCAAACATTTCGCTTCTCCTTTTCAGCACCGACCGGCCTGCAATGGCCCGGTCGACTGGAAGGATTGGCCCGCCGCGCAAGCCGACATCGGTCTGGCGATGGCCGCAATGCAGGGCGCCAAAGCCGAGGAGTTCTTCATGACATCGCCCTCGCCAGGCCAGATCGCGCGTTATCTTAAAAATCGCTACTACAAAAGCGACGAGGACTATATCTACGCGCTCGCTGACGTGATGAGGCGCGAATACAAGGCAATCGTCGAGGCTGGCTTTGTCTTGCAACTCGATTGCCCGGACCTCGCGATGTTGCGGCACATGGTCTATTTGAATTTGCCGCTCGCCGACTATCGCAAGATCATCTCGGTGAACGTCGCCGCTCTCAATCACGCAGTGCGCGATTTGCCGCCCGAACGCATGCGTATGCACGTGTGCTGGGGTTCGACCGTGGCACCGCACCACACCGACGTCGAGATCAGGGATATCATCGACATAGTTTTGTCCGGACGGCCGCAAGCCGTCTCCTTTCCAGCGGCTAATGCGCGGCACGAGCACGAATGGAAGATCTGGCGCGATGTGAAATTACCCGCAGGCAAAATCATCATACCGGGTGTCATCGACTCAACGGTCAACACCGTTGAACACCCGGAAGTCGTCGCCGACCGCATTCTGAATTTTGCCAACGTCGTCGGCCGTGAGAACGTCATCGCCGGTGTCGATTGCGGCTTCGGCACCTTTGCCGGCCGGGTGCAGGTGGACAGCAAAATTGTCTGGATGAAGCTGCAATCACTCGCCGAAGGCGCCCGGCGGGCCTCGAAACAACTCTGGGCGAAGGCAGCTTGAACTCACTTTCGCAGCATCGGACGCGATCGCTAGCCGCCGAATAATTTCATTGGCGTCTCTACTAGTATGCGTTGGCGCACGTCTTCTTTCGGCGTCCAGTCAAAGAACAGATCAAGCAAATGTCCGTCGTCGGGCATGATTTGCGCCGCAATCGAAGGATGCGGCCAGTCCGTACCCCACATGAGACGCTCAGGATTTGCGCGCATCAGCGCGTTGTGAAAAGGCCGCACGTCCGAATAATCCGGATACTGTTCGGACATCCTATAAGGCGCAGATACCTTGACGTGCACGTGTCCCTCGCCCACCAGCCTTACCAAGGCCTGGAAGTTCGCGTCGTTGACACCACGCCCGGCCGGCATGTGCAACATATGGTCAATGACGACCGGCATTTCCCTTGAGATTTCGCGAAAGGTCGCGGCGAGTGCGGTCATCAGACGCCAGTCGCAGAATGCCTGCATGACCCAGCGAAGATCACGCATTGCAGTACGAAATACCTCGAACACGTCGAGCCCGACGCCGCGCACATAACCGGGCCTGCCGGTTTCTGAAAAAAGATGAAACCGCAAGCCGCGCATACCGACATCATGCCACTCACGCAATGCGGCCGGCGCTACCCGGGTGTCCGTGATGGCGACGCCTCGCAGTCGTCCCGGATAGCGCGCCAAAGCATCAAGTAGCACGCGGTTGTCAAAGCCGTGCGCATTGCCTTGAACCAGGACGCCGCGCGCAAAGCCAAGATGATCGAGCAGCGCGGCATAGCGTTCGGCCGGAGCATCAGGCGGCGTATAGCCGCGTCCTAGAGCAAAGGGAAATTTGTCGGCAGGGCCGAAGATGTGGGCGTGTGTATCCCATGCGCCCGACGGCAGCATTTGACGCGGCCTGCGCGGCTGAGGCAGCGGACCGGCGATAGGCGGCGGCTCGTTCGCACTATTCATCGATCAGCGTCAACCGAGCCGGATGTTGGCTTCTCTCACCACCTTGCTCCACAGCGCCATCTGGTCCTGCACAAAACTGCCGAACTCCTCCGGAGTGGTATGGCGTATGTCAATATTGAGTTGCTGAAATCGCGTGGTCACGTTGGGATCGTGCAATACGTTGTTGATGCCGGCGTTGAGCTTCTGCACGATCGGCGCGGGCGTGCCGCGCGGCACAAACACGCCGTTCCATTCGTAGGCCTCAAAGCCGGGCAAGGTGTCCGACACCGGCGGAATATCGGGGAGGCTCGCGAGCCGGCCCTTGCCGGTATGCGCGATCGCCTTCACTTTGCCACCCTGGATCAAGCCCACCACGGACGACCCGTTCGAAAAGAAGAATTTCACCTGACCCGCCATCACGTCGTTGAGCGCAAGGCCACCGCCCCGATACGGCACGTGGCTGATTTTGATGCCCGTCTGATGCCTGA
>Ga0126370_10001446_pt1 | contig 10849 bp, 11 predicted proteins | sample PanSoiMetaPlot_3_FD_92586 | JGI IMG/M metagenome (GOLD analysis project Ga0126370, IMG submission 92586) | Tropical forest soil microbial communities from Panama - MetaG Plot_3 | ecosystem: Environmental > Terrestrial > Soil > Tropical forest > Bulk soil | place: Panama | collected 2016-02-17 | reverse complement strand
CCGACGCGGTGCTCGCCACCAACACGTCCTCGCTGTCCGTAACAGAAATCGCTGCCGGCTGCGCGAAGCCGGAGCGCGTCGGCGGATTGCATTTCTTTAATCCGCCGCCACTGATGCGGTTGGTCGAGGTCATCGGTGGCCTGCGGAGCGATCCAGCTCTCGTCACGGCGCTCGTCGATTTTGTTAAGCGGCTCAACAAGCATGCCGTTGTTGCGACCGATACACCCGGCTTTGTTGTCAATCACGCCGGCCGCGCTTATGGGCCGGAGGCATTGCGCATCGTATCACAGGGCATCGCAACGCCACGTGAAGTCGACTTGCTGATGAAAGAGGCGGCGGGATTTCGGATGGGGCCGTTCGAATTGCTCGATCTCGTTGGCGGCGACGTCACGCATGCGGTGATGGTGAGTATCTTCCAACAATATTTTGATGAGCCAATGTACCAGCCATCGGCGCAGATGGCGGTACGTGTTGCTGGCGGCCTGCTTGGACGCAAGAGCAAGCAAGGTTTCTACACCTATGATGGCGCAACGGCCCCGAGCCCTCCGACGATACCAGTGGAATTTCAGGCTGTGCCGTCGGCGGCGTGGGTTGCCGACGAGGACGGCGGAAGCGAGCTTGTCGGCTGGCTGACAGCGGCCGGCGTCAAAATCCAACTTGGCGGGAAACCTGCCGCCGGGGTGCCCTGCTTCGTCGTTCCTCTTGGCGAGGACGCCTCGCACGCCGCAATTCGCCTTGGCCTTGACCCGGCACACACCGTCGCCGTCGATATGCTCGGGCGTTTCGCGGGCCGGCGCACGCTCATGAAGACGCCGCTTACAAAAACGGAAATAATTGGCGCAGCTGCCGCTGCGTTGTCATTGGGCAACGTCCCAGTGACTGCAATCAACGACAGCCCCGGATTTGTGGTGCAACGGCTGCTTGCGATGGTCGTGAATATCGGGACGCGCATCGCTGAACTGCGCATAGCAGCGCCTGCTGATATCGATACGGCGGTCGAGCTCGGCCTGAACTACCCGAAAGGGCCGCTCGCGTTCGGGAATGCGTTGGGTCCCGTGCGCGTGCTCAGCGTGCTGGACGGCATGTACGCCATCACACACGATCCAAAATATCGTGCCACAACCTGGTTGCGTCGCCGCGCGACGCTTGGGGTGTCGTTGCACACGCCCGATTGACCAGAGATGGACAGGAGGGAGACCGATGCACTTGGACGCGTGGATGAAGTTCGTGTTTACGGTGATTGCCCTCTCATTGGCAACCATCGCGTGGAAGCTTCCAAGTTCGGAAACGAGTTACGCACAAGTTGGCATGTGCGGAGGAACCGGCTTCAACCCCTGCTACGTGTCCACGGCGGGAGATGACTTTCTCAATGTCAGGATTGTCAATCGGTGATTACCGGGCGGCGACAATCAGCCGACTGCGAGCAGTTCCATGCTTTTGCTGAAGAAATAAATGCCAAGCGCCAACCCGCCGACTGAACTCCATCCAGAGACAACCCTGCCGAACCGATCAGTCAGGGCGCCACAGATGATCGCAGTGCCATACGGCAGTACGATCAATAAGATGGTTTCAAGCAGTAGCCGCATTGTTGAAGAGCAATTGAGCTGAACTTCGTGTCAGGGGATTTTGAACCGATGCGATTACAACCGCAATACCCCAGCGCGGGATATTGCGGTCAGATGTTGCGGCGTCGAAAAGACGATCAAGCGGGTCGACGCGAGCGAGGCCCTTCGGGCCACATCACCAGCAGCGGACACGGCCCCAATGGTCACGCCAGCAGCGACGGCAGTGCAAGCGTCCCCAGCGGTCGCGCCAGCAGCGGCGCCACGCGACGTCTGACAAAATTCCAAGGTCGACCGTGTAACCGGGCGGCAGAGGTGCAATCGGTGCAGCCTGTGCAGTCCCTGACACCGCCGCAAAGATCAAACATGCAACCGCAACAGCAAGCACTGTCCGCAACATTGTGTCTCTCCCTGTTTTGCTTCACTTGTCGCCCACGGCTGGATCAGAGTCTTTTGGAATCGTCAATACAAAAAGATCACGGCATCGCAAAGTTCGGCCCGAACTGAAACGCTGAAAATATTTCAAATTGAATACGATTTCGATGGGAGAACCTATTGGACCTCGGTCCAATCGAATGTGGCAAGTTCCCCCGCGCTGAATGTTCGGTGTAAACTTGAATCGGATGTCGCGCGAACAGTTCGCGATACGATAATTTTCCGCGGCAATTGGGCCTTGGTCCAATTGATGAGACTGGTCCGAAAACTTGACCTTTCCAACGGATCGAGGCGACGACAATGAAGAGCGCGCGGGTCGGGGGCTTCTATGCATTCTGGGTCATAATCGCGGGCACCAATCCTGTTGATCTCGCTGTCGGTGTGCTTGTTGCGTTTGTTGTGGCGTGGGCGAGCTGGACGCTGTTACCCACCGGAACGAGGCAGGTTCGAATTGTTGCCTTAGCCAGACTTGTGCCGCGCTTTTTGTATCAGTCCGTTACGGCGGGTGTTGACGTCGCATGGCGCGCGCTCAGCCCTCGCTTACCTCTGCAGCCGGGCTTCATCCACTATCAACCGCGTCTTCCGCCGGGGCCTGCCCGAAGCGCTTTCTGCACCGTTACAAGCTTGTTGCCGGGAACGCTGCCGTCGGGGACGGACAACGATGGACGGCTTGTCGTCCACTGCCTCGACAGGACAAACGCGGTCGCCGAGCAATTGGCAACTGAAGAAGCTCTCTTGATAAGGGCGCTAGGATACGAAAGTGACTATGACTAGCTTTTTATTTCTTGCGGCCTGCTTTGTCCTCGTGATGACAGCGTTGGGCCTTGTCCGCGTTCTTCTCGGCCCAGGTGATGCCGACCGTATCTTGTCTGTGCAACTGATCGGGTCCGCCGGGGTCGCAGTCTTACTGCTTTTGGCCGCGGCGACTAAAACGCCATCCATTGTGGACGTTGCATTAATGCTCGCTTTGCTTGCGACTTTCGCGTCCGTCGGCTTCCTCCGGGAAACCTCGGCTTCCCGGAGCGACCGCTCTCATGCAACGGACAGCGGATGAAAATCGCTATTGATATTTTCACCGTTGCTCTTGTGTCGGCTGGTGCATTCTTTTTTATGGCCGGCACCGTCGGATTGCTGCGCTTTCCAGATACACTGACGCGTCTTCACGCTTTGACTAAAGTGGACAATCTTGGCCTCGGTTTGATCGTCGCAGGGCTATTGCCGCAAGCGGACGGGCTCTTGAGTGCGCTGAAGTTGATCAGCGTCTGGATACTCGTCCAGTTGTCGGGTGCGATCGTCTCGCAGCTTATTGCACAAGCGACACAGCGGCCGGGACCTCCGACATGACATATGACCTTGCATTTGACATCAGTCTTGCCGGACTGCTTCTCGCGATCGCCCTATGGACCATAGCCGCGCGTACGAACTTTCCCGCGATCGTCTTGTTCATGATCTATGGATTGGTGCTTGCGATTGTCTGGGTGAGACTTTCAGCGGTTGATGTCGCGCTGACCGAGGCTGCAATCGGTGGCGGCGTGACCAGCATGCTGCTGTTGGGCGCGGCCGCCCGCTTGCAAGGGAAGAACGTCGCGAGCGAGCAGCTTGGCCTTCCAGGCCGGCTTGCGGCAGCGCTCCTTTGCATCTTCGTGACCGCCGGTCTGGCGTATGCGGTATTTCTTCGTCCAGAGGTCGCGGCGACGCTCGCGCCAATGGCGAAAGAGAATCTAGCCGAAAGCGGTCTCGGCAACCCGGTCGCCGGTGTGCTGTTTGTCTACCGCGCGCTCGATACGCTGCTTGAGAAAGTCGTCCTCTTGCTTGCGCTGGTCGGCGTCTGGTCGCTGGCGAAAGACGAGATGTGGGGAGGCATACCTGGCCTCCGCGTCTATGCGCAGCCAAGCGGCATCCTTGTGTATTTGGCTCAGGTTCTGCCGCCCATCGGGATTATGGTGGGCATCTATATGTTCTGGGCAGGCGCCAATTATCCTGGCGGTGCTTTCCAGGGCGGGACTGTTTTGGCCGCCATGTGGCTGCTGGTGATGATGGCGCGCTTGCAGGACGTTCCCGCGACGAGCGCGCCTTGGGTGCGGCTGTGTTTGGTTGTCGGGCCCGTGGCCTTTCTTGCTATCGGGCTTTCGGGATTCGTTTTCGCCGGTTCATTTCTTGGATACCCCGAGGGTCACGCCAAACCTCTCATCATCATTGCTGAGGCCACGTTGACGCTCTCCATCGGCGTAACGCTGGCCCTGTTGGTAGCCGGTCCGCCGGAAAGGATGCCGCAACGATGACCTCAGGGGTCCTCCTTGGCTATTGCGGTGCGGTTCTAGTCGGACTCGGGTTGTTCGGTCTCGTCACAAATCCTGAGATTTTACGAAAAATTCTTGCGTTCAACGTTCTTGGCAATGGGGTGTTTCTTCTGTTCGGCGTGATTGCGCGACGAGGCGCAGCAGCTGGCCTTGGCGCCGATCCCGTCCCACAGGCGCTTGTCATTACCGGCATCGTTGTTGCTTTTTCCGCCACAGCCATGGCTGTCGGGCTATTGGTGCGTCTCAACAAAGTAAGTGGCCAGACCATAATGACCTCTGACGATCCAACGAACTCCGGCAAGTAAGGATTTCCCGGTGGCGCCCGATGCAATAGTTCTTTCCGACGCCACAACAGCGGACGGATATCTGCTTGTCCTGGCCATCATTTTTCCCGTGATAGGCATCCTGCTGACACTGGCATTCGGTGGCCGGTATGTGGAGCGCATTGCGCTTGTTCTTTTGCTCGCGGGCCTCGTTGTTGCAATCGCGATCTTTGCCGCGGTGCTTCGCGACGATCAATCGCTCGTCTACATCGTCGGCAACTGGAAGCCGCCCCTTGGCATTGCGCTTCGAGCTGACGGTGTTTCGGCTGCAATGATGTTGACGATAGCAGTGATTATTTGCGCCATCGGCCTTTATGCGCGCGGTGAGTTTGGCCAGTCGCAAGCAACGGTTCCAACGCGCGCATCTTACGCCTTCTGGGTTTTGCTGTTGGCCATCTGGAGTGGATTAAATGCAATGGCCGTCGGCGCCGATCTTTTTAACCTCTATGTCGCGCTGGAATTGTTGACTTTCGCCGCCGTGCCGCTTGTCTGTCTCAAGGGCTATGAAGAAACGATCAAGGCTGCGCTACGCTACATGCTTTTCGCACTGCTCGGATCGGTCCTTTATCTGCTCGGTATCGCGCTGATCTACGGCGCATACGGCACGCTTGACATCGCACTTCTGTCCGATCGGGTGCGGCCCGAACCGATCGCGTGGATCGCGGCCGCGCTCATGACAGCCGGCTTGCTCGCAAAGACGGCTCTCTTTCCGCTGCATCTCTGGCTGCCGCCAGCCCATGCCGGGGCGCCGCCCCCCGGAAGTGCAGTGCTCTCCGCACTGGTCGTCAAAGGCTCTTTCATCTTGATTGTCCGGCTTTGGTTCGATGCAATGCCGGGCCTCTTAAGCTTCGCAGCCGCTCAGTTGCTGGCCGCCCTGGGCGCGGGGGCGATCCTGTTCGGAAGTGTGCTGGCGCTACGTCAGGCGCGGCTGAAACTGCTGATTGCCTATTCGACCATCGCGCAGATCGGATATCTCTTCTTTATCTTTCCGCTCGCCTCGGGCGATTCCGCAAGCACACCCTGGTCGAGTATCGCGTGGACCGGCGGTTGGCTCCAGCTGTTTTCTCATGCTTTCGCGAAGGCAGCGATGTTCATGGCGGCCGGCCTCATCGCCGAAGCGGTGGGTCACGACCAGATTGCCGATTTGCGCGGTATCGGCCGCGCGCTTCCGGTCACCATTTTTGCTTTCGGCCTTGCCGGCCTGTCGTTGATGGGAGTGCCACCAAGCGGCGGCTTCGTTGCAAAATGGATGCTTTTGTCGGCGACGGTCATGGAAGGACAATGGTGGTGGGCCGTCGTAATGCTCGTGGGCGGCCTGCTGGCGGGCGGGTACGTATTCATGGTGCTGGGCAAAGCACTCAGTTCGACTACACCGCCGGTGTTACGCGTATCCATACCGCGACATTCCGAAGTGCTTGTACTGGCGGTCGCGCTATGCGCGGTCCTGCTTGGTCTGGTGCCACTGCAACCATCTGAATTTCTCACGATTGGCCGACCTGACATTCACACGACTGCTTTGCAGTGAGGTTTGGTTGCGATGAATGCGGAAATGCTACTTGTTCTGACGTTGGCGCTGCCGCTCGTCACGCTGGCGGGCTGCCTGTCTCGGCAGTTCAGGCGCCACGTGGCCGTTCTCCTCGTCGTTGCACCGCTGCCAGCTCTCGCGACGGCGTGTCTGCTGGCGGACGGCTCCACTGTCGTTCTTCCGCCGGCGCTGCTTGGGCTGACGCTGGTCCTCGACAGGCCTGGGGCAATGCTGTTGGGCGCTGCTGCGCTCTTATGGATCACCGCCGGGGCATATGCCGGACGCCGTTTCCGCGGCAATCCCGATGGCGCACGTTTTGCAGTCTGGTGGCTGATGACGCTGACTGGGAACTTGGGCGCTTTTCTTGCCGCCGATATGGTGGGCTTCTATCTGTTCTTCACGCTCGCAAGTCTTGCCGCCTATGGACTTGTCGTATTTGACGGAAGTCCGGAGGCAAAACGCGCCGCTGCCATTTATGTCGGTCTTGCTGTTTTCGGCGAAGCCCTTCTTCTGATGGCCTTCGTACTCATGGCCACTGCAACGCCGGATTCAAGTTTGCTCATCGGCGATGCGGTTGCTTCTTTTGCGACATCGCCGTGGCGCGACTATGCGATGGCTTTTCTCATCCTGGCATTCGGATTGAAGATCGGGCTTTTTCCGTTCCACGTCTGGATGCCGTTGACGTATTCGGCCGCACCCATTCCAGCGGCGGCGGTGCTCAGTGGATCGGCAGTCAAAGTCGGAGTGATCGGACTGATCCGATTTCTGCCCTTTGAGGTCCCGATGCACAACTGGGGCGAGGTCCTGGTAATCGCGGGGCTGTTTTCCACTTTCTACGGGGTCGCCATCGGGATCACACAGGCAAATCCGAAGACAGTCCTGGCTTATTCAAGTGTAAGCCAGATGGGATTGCTCGCCGCCGTGCTTGGCATGGGCCTGTCCGCGGGCGAGAAAAGCGCGGCCTTGGTCGCCGCTTTCTCGGCGACGTTTCACGTCTTGGTCAAAGGTGGCCTGTTTCTGGCCATCGGTGTGGCCACCCCGACGAAACGTGGTGTTTGGCTGGTCTTTGTGCCGGCGGTTGTGTTGGCGTTGGGCCTCGGCGGCCTTCCACTGACCGGCGGGGCACTCGCGAAGCTCGCATCGAAACCATTGATGGGTCAGGGCATCGTAGGCGTGCTTGCCACGCTCTCGGCAATCGGTAGCACGCTTCTGATGCTACATTTTTTGCGTCGGATGTGGAGCAGCACCACTCAGTCGGAGGCTCGGGCTTCGCTCTTGCCCTGGCTGGCAACCGCGCTGGTGGCGATCGTATTGCCTTGGATTCTATATTCGGTTGTCACGGATGAACCATTGCGGGATGCAATGCTTCCAAAGGAAATCTGGGAAGCTCTTTGGCCTGTTCTGTTGGGCTCACTCGCAAGCCTTGCGCTGTGGCGTTGGGGTCGCCTGCTACCGCGCCTACCCGCAGGCGACGTGATTGCGGCTGACAAGGGTCTTGTGCGCCTGGCCGATGCGTCCGGTGCGGCGATGGAGAAGATTGATCGATACTTGCGCGAATGGCCCGTGGCCACTGCGTTGCTTGTCGGTCTGGCGACCCTTCTTAGCGTGAGCGCATCCCTCGGGCGTTAGCCAGATGATCCTGCTCGGCGGTCGAATGCGCGGGCGCCAAAATTGTCCCGACCGGGACAGGCGACTCAACCAAGAAATGTCCCTTGCGTGTCGCGGCCGGAGCGGCACGTCGCGTCAAGGTGTACAAGCCCCAAAAAGCGATCAGGGCTTGTGCAGCAACGAGCGTGTAAGAGAGTCCGCGCGGCGCGACCGACATAGCAAAGCCGGCGATAATGGGCCCGATCGTTGCGCCGATGCCATTGAGGAGCAGCAAACCGCCCGAGGCCCCAACCAATTCCTCTTTCGAAACAACATCGCTCACTTGAGCGATGATAATACTGTAGATCGGGACGACTGTAGCGCCGAAGAGTGCAACACAGAGGTACAGAACCCATGCGTAGGCCCCACGCGGTACGACGACGACCATGCCAAGGAGCATGGTGGCTGCAGTGATCGAAGCGACGATGATCACCAGGCGCCGGTCCATTCGATCCGATAGCCAGCCCAGTGGCCACGCCATGATAAATCCGCCAAGCGTGCCGCTCGACATGAAGAACGCGATTTCGACGGTGTCGAGCCCGCGTTTTTGCGCGAAAACCGGTCCCAGCGCGAAAAACGCGCCAGTGGTCGCGCCGGCAAAGAATGCGGCGACGACGCCGAATGGCGACTGTCGATATAGCTCGCGCGGATTAATTCGCGCGGCGGCGCTGGACCCTGCCGGCGCAGAACTTCTGCTAAGGGCGAGCGGAACGAGGGAAAGCGCGAGCGTGATGGCGACCATGCAAAACGGCCTGAAGCCTGTGGCATCGGTCGCCGGGAGAAGGAGCTGCCCGGCTATGCCGGCCATTAGGCCTGTCATGCCGTAAATGCTTAAAATTTGCCCTCTCGTTTGAACTGTGGCCTCACCATTGAGCCAGCTTTCAACAACGATAAAGAGGCCGGCAAAGCAGAATCCGGTTACAGCACGCAACCCTACCCACGCAATCGGATCAATCAAAAGAAGATGGAGAAGCGGGATTGTGGAGGCGATTGCTCCTAGCGCGGCGAAAGTTCTAACGTGGCCAACGCGTTCAATGAGCATTCCGCTGCGCAGCGATCCGACAACAATACCGGCCCAAAAGCTTGCGCCCACGATGCCGATTTGGGCAGGTGAAAACCCTTCAATATCACCGCGGATACTCAACAGCGTTCCCTGCAGTGTATTTCCCATCTGCAACAGTCCGAAGCCAAGGAGAAGCGCAGCCACCTGTGGCAAGATCGCACGCAGCGTCGTTGCCATTTTCTCTCTCCTGTCCGGAAAAGTTTTGGACCGTCCCGCGACTAAAATGACCCGAACGTCGAGCCCAGGATGATAACGGCGACTAAGGCGATAATCGGCCCTACAATGTTCGCCATCACCATATCGAAATAGCTTTTGCGGTGAGTTGACCCGCAGACCGCGAGCAGCGTCACGACCGCGCCATTATGCGGTAGGCTGTCGAGGGTCCCGGAACCGATCACGGCGATGCGGTGCATGAGACCTGGATCGATCCCTGTGTCTTGGGCAAGTCGCAGGTAGGTATCGCCGAGGGCGTCGAGAGCGATAGTCAATCCACCGGAGGCTGAGCCGGTCAAGGCCGCCAGGACGTTTGTTGCAATTGCGAGTGATACGAGTGGCCCGCCGGAAATCGACAACACCCAATCACGAACGATCGCAAAGGCGGGCAGGGCGGCAACAACGGCGCCAAAACCAACGAGGCTTGCGACGCTGAAAATGGGCAGCACCGAGGCGTTTGCGCCGGCGTCCATGCTTTCCCGCAAAGCCGTCAGGCGGCTACGGTTGAGAACGATCAGCGTAATGCTGGCGACGGCAAGCGCGACGGCAACGGACCAAACTCCGGCAACCCCGGCAAGCGACGTGTTACCCCAGCGGTCCTCAGCCAGGAATGAAAAATCAAGGCGCGGCAGGATTAGAAACGACATCAGCAGGTTGACGACCACCACCACAAGCAGTGGAAGCATTGCCGTGGCGATGGGCGGCCTCGTATCGCTGTGCTTTCCATGCGCTATCTCGGCGGGGTCGAACTCGTGGGACGCCGTTGCGCGTTCGCGAATGAATTGATCATCCGGAGCTACGGTCATGCCAGCGTCGGACTCTCCGCCGTAACCTTCGCCCAACGTACGAGCCGAGGCTTCGGCGCGCCCTAGCCACCACAACCCGAAAGCGAGCATGATTGCCGACGCAATGATCCCTAATCCGGGCGCCGCAAATGGCGTTGTGCCGAAGAACGGCATGGGGATCGTGTTCTGGATGGCGGGAGTTCCCGGCATTGCCGACATCGTGAACGTGGACGTTCCAAGCGCAATCGCGGCCGGCATCAGACGCTGCGGTATGTTCGCCGCACGAAATAATTCCCGTGCCATCGGCGCCAGAACGAAAAATGCGACGAAAAGACTCACACCGCCATAGGTAACGAGCGCTCCCGCCAACACGACGGCCAGGATCGCACGCCGATGCCCGAGCCGAGTGCTCATGAAGTTAGCGATGGTCTGCACCGACCCGCTGTCGTCCATCAGTTTTCCGAACAGCGCGCCGAGGAGAAATATCGGGAAGAATTGCGCAACAAATTGCGCTGCGCTTCCCATGAACGTCTGCGTCCAGTGAGCGAGGAGAGGCTCTCCAGCTAGGGCGGCGGCCAGCAGCGCTACGGCCGGCGCGAGAAGAAGAACACTCCAACCCCGGAACGAGAGCCAGATGAGGAGCGCGAGTGAAATGAGAATCCCAACAAGGCCCATGTGAGATCAAACCTGTTGCAACAGGATGTCCAGATCGACTGAAGAGCGCTTTCCGATATTCGCCGCATTGGCGCTCAGGAAGGCTTCTGCCGAGCGACGGCCCTCGTCGCGCAGCATGGATAAAAAGTCCCATTCGGCATTGAATTTGGAAGACGCCCCGAGTTCGGCAAGAGCCTTGCTCGCAATGAGATGAATCCGCATGTGAGCCCACTGCGCCCCTTCGCTACTCCCCGGATCTGCAACCTGTCGCAACAACGCGATCATGCGCAGCTCTTTGAGAAGCGTGGCGTTGAAAGAGACCTCATTTAGTCGATCGAGGAT
>Ga0126370_10001443_pt1 | contig 10858 bp, 8 predicted proteins | sample PanSoiMetaPlot_3_FD_92586 | JGI IMG/M metagenome (GOLD analysis project Ga0126370, IMG submission 92586) | Tropical forest soil microbial communities from Panama - MetaG Plot_3 | ecosystem: Environmental > Terrestrial > Soil > Tropical forest > Bulk soil | place: Panama | collected 2016-02-17 | reverse complement strand
TTCTTCCGAGCGGCAAAGTCTTCTACTCAGGCGCGCAGACCACTTCCAAGATGTTCGACCCGTCAGTGACTACCTGGAACACAAATTTTGCAACGACAAACTACAGTAGTTCGAGGACGTACGGTACCTCTGTTCTACTGCCATTGACGCCAGCCAACAATTACGATCCTCAAGTGATCATTATGGGCGGCGGCAACCCAGCAACAGCTACAACGGAGATCATCGACCTGGGGGCATCGACGCCAGCTTGGCAATATGGACCTAACATGAGCAAGGCCCGCATCGAGATGAATGCGGTTATTCTCCCGAATGGCAAGGTTTTGGCACTCGGCGGATCTGTGAACGATGAAGACACGAGCACCCTGAGTTTAAATGCCGACCTCTATGACCCGGCCAGCAATACCTTCTCTTCTGCTGGCAAAAATGCGTCACAGCGGCTATACCACTCGGTCGCGTTGCTCCTGCCCGACGCGACCGTATGGGTGGCCGGGGGAAATCCGTCGCGCGGCAGCTATAACAATGCGATCGAGATTTACCAGCCTCCCTACCTGTTCAATTCAGACGGTACAATGGCAACCCGGCCTACGATCACGAGCGCGCCAAGTTCGATCTCCTATGGCAACACCTTCAACGTGCAAACTCCGGACGCCGCTAACATTGCCCATGTCGTTCTGGTCCGCAACGGAACTGTTACACATGCCTTCGGAACAGATCAGCGTGAGGTGGAGATGTCCTTTACCGCAAATAGTGGAGCTCTGACCGTCACGGCGCCTCCCAACGGTAACGTAGCACCGCCCGGATATTACATGCTGCTTATACTGAACTCCGCTGGAGTGCCTTCGCTGGCAAACTTCGTGCAGGTCACCCCGGGTACACCAGATTTTTCAGTATCGGCTAGCCCCTCTTCCCAAACGGTGGCGCCTGGGAACGGCACAACCTACAACGTAACCGTTTCGGCTTCGAACGGCTTCAACAGTAGCGTGTCCTTCAGCATCAGCGGTTTGCCTTCGGGTGCGACGGGTACTTTCAGTCCGAGCTCGGTTCAAGGCTCCGGATCCTCGACTCTCTCGATCACCGCTTCCAGTGCCACTCCCACGGGTAGTTACCCACTTACAATAACTGCGACCAGTGGCACTCTAACTCACTCGACACAAGTGACGCTTGTGGTGGCAGACTTCTCCATTTCGGTTTCCCCGAGCAGTCAAACAGTACGCCGACGTTCCAACACAAAATTTAGTGTGACCATCGCACCGTTGGGGCCATTCTCCGCTACCGTGAGCTTCAGCGTGACCGGGTTACCGGCCGCCACAAGTTCCTCTTTCAATCCAACGTCTGTAGCTGGTTCAGGCACCTCAACTCTCACAATTTCACCTAAACGAAACGCTCCACCGGGCACTTACACGCTAACCGTGACGGGCAGCGGCGGAGGAGCACAACATTCTGCAACCGTCACTTTGGTAGTAAATTGAAGCGAAGCTGTGATGTACTTGATCGCGAGGGAGGATCACAATGACTAGGAAGGTTTCCTTGTTCCCTGGCCTGTTGCTCGTATTGATCGTAGCCACAATTGCGCTCCCACGTCTGCATGCTTTCCGCTTTGGTATTCCGAAGAACCAGGACACGTCTAATTCCGGAACATCGCAGCCAGGGTCCTCATCCTTGAAAGGAACATGGTCCGGCTCATTCTTTTCTGGGCATTCGAATTTTCCGGGGTTCACGATGACGGTGGTCATCAATGCGAACTCTAGCGGCCATCTCGTAGGCGACGCCAGTCTGAATTCGGAATGCCTCAAAGGTGCAAAACTGCAGGTCACCGTCAACGGGTCTAAGGTAGTGCTCGCCGGCAGTGATCAGGAAGGGGATAGCCTAACCGTGCACGGAACGCTGGACAGCACTAACACACTAATGCAGGCGACTTATATCCTTAATGGTAGTGCAAGCGGCAGGTGCGAGACGGATGACGGTACCGGCAATTTGAGCAAGCGATGATCAAGGACACCAATTCTAGTTATCACGGAGAACCTGTGAGCTGTTCGCGGCGGGGCTTTTTTCGCTCCATCAGTATCGGTGCTGCTGCCGGTCTCCTCTGGCCACTAACCGGCAGTTCACAACCCATGGAATTCGAGCCATCGAAGAATAATCAGAATGATGGCCTAATTCGGTTGAATAGCAACGAAAATGCTTATGGGCCTTCGCCGAAGGTGGCTCAAGCCATAGTGTCGGCTGTTTGTAGTGCAAACCGTTATGCACGGATGAAGTATCCCGCCCTCATCGAGCAAATCGCTGTGGAGAACCATGTGAAACCCGAGCAGGTTCTCCTCGGCTGCGGATCGACCGAAGTCCTTCGCATGGCGGCTTTTGCATTTCTGGGTAGCGGAAAACGATTGATCCAGGCATCGCCAACGTTCGAAGGCATCGAACACTACGCACGATCTGTAGATTCTGAGGTCATATCAATACCTCTGACATCGACATTTGCCCATGACCTTGATGAAATGCTAGCGCGTACCAACTCCTCCAGCGGTCTTATATACATTTCGAATCCCAACAATCCTACGGCGTCGCTGACCCCTCGGAAGGATTTGGAGGAGTTCATCGGACGGCTTCCCGCATCCATATTTGTAGTAATCGACGAGGCCTATCACCATTACGCGGGCCAGTCCGCAATGTACGGCTCGTTCATCGAGCACCCGCTCGATGACGAAAGAATCATTGTCACACGCACTTTTTCTAAGGTATACGGGCTTGCGGGCCTGCGGCTTGGTTATGCCGTGGCGTCAGGCGAAACAATTCAGCGAATGCGAGTGTTCGCAACCGAGGACAGCATCAATGCAGTGGCAACTCAGGCCGCTGCCGCGGCCCTGGCGGATAGTGAGGGACTTAATGATTCCATCCAGCGGAATGGGAATGATCGTCAAGAATTCTTTAATCAGGCTATGGCCCGCTCCCTTAAGCCCATCGATTCGCACGCCAACTTTGTCATGATGAATACTTTTCATCCGGCGAGCGGTGTTGTCGAGCATTTTCGCAAGAACAATGTCCTGATTGGGCGTATTTTCCCGCAAATGGAGACACACATCCGTGTTTCTCTCGGTACTCAGGATGAAATGATTGCGTTCTGGCGTACCTGGGACATGATCCCATGGTCGAAGAACATCATGCATCATTGATCAACAGGCCCATCACAGATCTGATCGGAAACAACCAAGCGCGCACCGCGCTATCGAAGTAGGCGTCAGCTTAAGGCCGCATTGACAACGGGCGTTAGGCTTCTAAAGTGTCCACCTAAGAACTCGGAGAATCGGATGTGGCCATTTATTTTCGATACCACGCTTTTTGCTATTACCGCTAATCGCTTACCATCGCTGGCAACTCAGGTTCGAAATGATTTGTTCTGGATTCTGCCCTTCCCGTAGAGTCGGAAAAAATCGGTTCGCCGGCTAGAAAACTGTTGCCGGAAATCGGAGCGATAAAGCGGCAGCCGCGACGAGGTAGACGCTCAGCAAGCGCGTGGCTCGATCAGCCTGGTCTTGCCACCGGAGATTGCCCGACCGTCCGCTGGCTGCATCCAGCGCTTGCGGCTAAGATTCTCCAGTACCACTAGCACGGGTCACAGTTTCCCGAAGTACTAGATTCAGCATCCTTCGCCTCGCCCAGGATAGGGCAGGCTTCACACAGGGAACCGGAGGTCCTGGATCCTTCCTATAACTTCGTGTGCGGTGAAGTCCTACTCGTAACGAAGCGCTTCCACCGGATCGAGTCTCGACGCCCGCATAGCCGGAACCAACCCGCTCAAAACTCCGACGACCAGCAGCACCGCCGTTGCCGTCAGGATGGTAAACAGTGAAATCTGCAGGTGGATGTCGGCCTTGCCGGAAGTATCTTCAAACAGGGGACCCATGAGGGGAAGTGTTCCAACGGCGGCCGCGATGATGTAGGACAAGAGGATGCCGAGCGCCCCGCCGCATACCATGATCATCAGAGTCTCGGCCAGAAACTGCAGCCGGATGTGATATTTCTTTGCGCCTAGGGCGCGCCGCAAGCCGATTTCCCGGATGCGCTCCTCGACCGAGACCAGCATGATGTTCATCACACCCACCCCGCCTATGCCAAGGGTGAGAGTTCCAATAAAGGTCAGCAGTACTTCCAGACCGATGGTGATTCCGTCAATGATGGGACGGAACTCGTCGCGGCCAAACATTTGGATGGCCTTCGGATCAGTGGGAGAAAACTGCTGGCGCCGTGCAATCGCCGCCAGGAACTGCGCCATGGCACGCTTCTCGAATTGCGGGGCAATCGGTTGAAAAACCATTACCTGTGCGTCTTTGGTATCCCACAACTCACTCGCCGCGGAGAAGGGAATCCAGACTGATTCATCGTCACTTGAGAAGTAGTTGCTCAATTGGATCTTGCGAGCCATCACCCCCACCACGGTGAAGCGCACTCCCTCGATCTCCACTTGTTCACCCACGGCGGGCCGGCCACTAAACAGCTGTTCTTTGACGCGACCGCCCAGGAAACATACGCGGCGGCGTTCCAGTTCGTCGGAAGAATTAAGCCAGCGTCCCTCGGACGGCACTTCGTTGCGCATCTCCCCATACTCGGGGCAAACGCCCCGGATTGCTGCAGTTCCGACCATACGATCGCCGTAGCTGATACCGGGCCGTTTCACGCTTTCACGGCATACGTACCTCACCAGTGGAGCGCTCTCCTTGACCATATCGAGGTCAGCTTGTTCGAACACCACTTTTTTGCCGGCGCGCTGGCCTCCTGGTTGTTCGCTGGTCTGCTGCGGCCACGCTATCACCACGCTTCGACCGAAGGCATCGAAGCCGTTCACCAGGATGCTGCGGAAGCTGGAACCATAGGCGATCAAAAGCGTAACCGTCACGATACCCCATACTATCCCGGCCATGGTTAGAGCCGTGCGGGTGCGGTTCCGCTTCAGGGCGACCCAGGATTCGAGGATGATTTGCGTCAGCATAAGAGAAAAGATTCACGGTAAAGGACAGAGGGTCTCAACAAAGAGCCTTCGTGTTCCTTTCCGTCCTTTTGTGATGAGAATCGCCTTACTATCCTCCGGCCTCATACCTCAGCGCCTCAATTGGATCTACCGAGGCAGCCCGGCGCGCGGGGTAGAGTGCCGAGACGATCGCGATACTCCCCAGTAAGCCGAACGCGAGCAGGCCGCTTGTCCACGTCGGCAGCAGGCCGGCAAAGAAATCGGGCATGGGCAGCAGATCAACCAGTCCGCACAGGCCAAAGGCCAATCCCAGCCCGACTCCACCGCTTACCAGAGCGATGCATAACGCCTCTATAAAGAACTGCTGCAGAATCTTGCGTGAGGGAGCGCCCAAAGCTTTGCGTACTCCAATTTCACGAGTGCGTTCCCGCACCGCGACCAGCATGACATTCATCACGCCTAAGCCGCCCAGCAGAAGCGTCACTATGCCCACTGCGCCCAGAAAATATTTCATGCCGTTAGTCATGGTGGCGAAAGCCTGAGCCTCCTGGACAGTGTCCCAGATCGGGCAAGCCTCCTTATCGGTCGGATCGTAGCCATGCAGGATAGCCAGGGCCCTGCGTATCTCACCCTTGCAGGCCTCATGCTGGGCTACGGACTTGGGAGTCACCAGCATTTGATCAAAGGTAAACGGAGTCCCCGGCGGCTTGTCGGGGAAGTCCTGGCGCATGGCGCTAAACGGAATGAAAACCTTGTTTACATCCCAGCCGTCGTAGCTGGAGTCCTGCTTCTTCTTGGCCATGACACCAACTACGACATACGGAATGTCGTTAAGGTAAACGGTGTGGTCGACGGCGTCACCCATCGGGAACAGTTGCTTGGCCGCATCGCTGCCCAGGAAAGCAACCCGCCGCGCCTGCCACAAGTCATCCGGATTGTAAAAGCGGCCGTTGGCGATATTAAGGCTGCGAATCTCGCCAAATGGAGGATAAGAGCCGGTGACGGTAAATGCTGCCGCATTATACGCGGTATGCGAACGCACGCTGTCCTGTTCCAATTCGGGAATCACATACCGGCAGTCCGGCGAGTGATCTTGGACATAAGGAATATCACGGTCTTCCCATCGCACCTGTCGGCCTGCCCGCTGTCCCCCAGCCTGCAAGCTGGTGCGGCCGTGAAAGACGATCATGATATCTTTTCCGAGGGTCTCGGCCTGTTTCGCTTGGCCAACACGCAAACCCTCGCCAGCGGCAACCATCAAGACGATCGAAACGACTCCCCAAGCGATTCCGAACATGGTAAGTGACGTTCGCAGCTTATGAATCCATAAGGTGCGTAACACGTCGTTGATGAGATCGCGGAAAACCACAGTTTTTGGACGCGCCGGGCGAATTCTCGTGAGCCGTGCCGCTATCGTAAGATACGCGGCAAGAGAGTGAATTGTTCAGGGGCGGCGGAATTCGCTTGCCTTCCCCTTACGCACCAGCATCGAGTCCTCCTCCTTGAGCCCTCGTAACATTTAGTCAGGCAGAAACTTAGAAGCTGGCGCCGAGTCCGTGCCTCGACTCTAATTTGCTGCTGGCTGTTTCGACCAGGTGGGTATTCCCAACCGTGGAAGTGCCTAGCCTATTTAGAAGGTCCATTATCGCGATGATCGAGCATGGGAACAAGCAACAGGCCGAAGGAAATCACGGACCGCATGAAGGCAGCGGTTTCGGGTACGAGACGTACAAATAGTAGTTGGTTGCGGTTTGACGATCGATAGACATCGTGTCGGGGGACAGCTGGCATCCCACGTTGAGAAATCAGAGTAGTTCATTCTGGTCGATCAACTTGGCCTGGAGATTAACCACATGCCTAGAAGGTTTGGTCTCAAGCTAGCTGGCATCCTCTACTATTGCCTCTTTGCAGCCGCCGTATTTGCGCAGACTACGAACCCGACTGCGCCACGAACTGAGAACAGCAAACCGACAGCAGTCTCGCCGCCTGATAATCCGGAGCCTGAAGGCAACAACCCGAATCAGGCGCACCAGAACCAACAAGCCACCGCTCCGAACCAACAAGCACCCTCGCTGGGAGATCTCGGGTTTCCTTCGAACGAAACCAAACCGAATCCGGAAGAGCAGGCGCGACTGGATAAGCGATCGCATATGCTGAGGATTCATCAGAGGTTAGGCTTGATAACAACCGTGCCGTTGGTGGCGACCGTGGTCACCGGCAGCTTTGCCGGAGGTAGGAGCACGAGCTCTACGAACCGCGATTTGCACGCCGCGCTGGGCGCGACCACCGCAGGCTTGTACATCACAACCGCTTCCTACGCAATCTTCGCTCCCAAGCCGCATGGGATTGAGACCCGCGGGCCGATCCGCGTGCATAAGGCGCTGGCCTGGATTCATGGCCCGGGGATGATTCTCACTCCCATCCTTGGGGCAATGGCTTTCGAACAAAAGAGCCGTGGCGAAAAGGTTCACGGAATCGCCAGCGCACACGGACCCGTCGCCTACGTTACGGCGCAGACTACGGCGCTGCTATAGCTTCCGTCTCGTTCAAATTTTAATGAGGTTCAATGTACAGAAAAATACTCCTCACCCTCATCTTGTCGACTGCTCTAACCTTTGCAGCCGGCAACGAACAATGGGTTTTGCAGGAGAGTACGCTCTCCTATCATGTGTCTCACCCGCTCCACGAAATCGACGGGGTAAGCCACGCAGCGCGCGGGAAGGGCGTATGCCACGAAGGACAATGCGATTTCCTGATCGCCGCACCAGTGAAGTCGTTTGATTCCGGGGACAGCAACCGCGATCTGCACATGATCCAGGCAGCGCGCGGGGCTCAGTTTCCCATGGTTACCGTGCGCACTCGTCTATCTGAATCAGAGCTAACCTCCAAAACCATTTTCCTGGATTTAGATATTGAATTCGCGGGGCAGACGGTACATTACGCACACCTTGGCTTTCAGCAGGCCATTGAAGGAGGTCAGCATCGCATCTCGGGCACAATCCCGGCAAAGGTGTCCGATTTCAAGATAGATCCTCCGACCCTTCTGACTATGCCCATCAAAAACGAAATGCCGGTGCGTGTGGAGATGGTTTGGCGCTCGGCATGAACCGTCGCATGTGCCTCAGTTCCGGTTGTCCTCGGCAAAGCTCAGGGAAAACGCCAGGCCCCGACTCGGCACGCCCTGGCTCGGCATGACAAGTTTCGGGTCTCGATAACCGGTTCAGACCAGACCGCGTCGGATTTTTCCAAGAAACTCCTGCAACTCTTTACGGGCACGTTCCATGAAGCTGGAATAGACGCGAGTATTCGAGGGCCACCTCCTCGAGTACGAGTTCAGCCGCGTCTTCGGTTTTGTACCCGCGCATGACCAACGCCGAGGGCGCTCTGGAAGACTGGTGTCGGCGGGCTGGGGAAGGCAACGCTGCGATCGCGAGGGGGGTGACCCCAGAATTTCGCGGCCGCCACACGGTCATAGGTTTTCTGGCTTCCGGATCAGCCAAGGTATGGGTAACCTCCGAAGAGCAAGCCAAACCAGGGTTCCGGCTCGGCATCCTTCCCAGATCATTATCCATGAACGAGACATGACGTAGCGGCAAATTCGGGAGAGGTCAGGAAGTCTTAGCCCTTCGCATCCCGGCCTTCTCGCACCTCATTCATAAGCTTATCCAGAAGCTCAGAACGCTGATTTGTCTGTAACTCTTTGTGAAGTTCCTCAAGGGCCAGGGAGACGATGTGGTAATGGTGGGTACCGGCGAAGTTGGGGTCGCTGGTAATTTCTAGCCAGAGATGGTGCAGCAATTCCAGATCTTGCGGCCGCAGGCGAGGAGTGTGAGGCCCCAGCTGATATTCACGGATCGACCCATCAGGACCATAAATCTCCAGTGTCAGACGCGGACGGGGCTCAGGGAGCCGTTCCCAGGCATCACCGGTAAGCTTGGCTTGTTCATCTGACGACAGCTTGTTAGACCGGCCGCAAACGATGCGAGTCGAATCCAGGCGTTGAGCGGTTAGCACGATTGCTTCAAAAACATCGGTTGCCGGAACGACCAGCAGGGATACAGGTTTGCCTTCCTTTTCTGCCACGGCCACAACGCTGGTGAAGAGTTCCTGCTCGTAATGATCAAAAACGTCCTCCGTATCCAAGACGCGGCTGCCGCTGAACGTGTGCTCGCGATGGTAAAGGCGGGCACTCATGACGACCACATCCTGCTTGCTGGTGGAAGTGCGGGCAAGAACCTGACGTAAATAGTAGAGATTCCGGGGATCGCGCACGGCTACCAAGATATTTCCCGGACGAACACCCATGGCGCCACTACCCAGTTCCTGATTGCCATAAACGCGGAACTGATCCAGTTGCTCGGGCTTGCCCTTGCGCTCACGGGCAACCCGGTGTTCCGAGTAAGTGAAAATAGCAAAGAAAACGACGCTGAAGACCAGGCCGGCGATGGTGGCTTGGTACTTTGTGAATAAGTTCACCACCGCAGTAACGAACAGAACGAAAGAAATGATCGTCAGTCCGACGGGAACTTCCCTGCCAGCTATGTGGAAATTGCCGGGAACCTTCCACTCGCGGTTACCGGGTTCCGTATAGCGAAGCACCAGCACCGCCAGGGATTTCATGGCAAAACTCCAGATAACGCCAAACGCATACAGCGCGGCTAATACGTACACATTGCCGCGGCTCAAGATGATGGTTGCCAACTGCAGCCCCACAATTAAGTTGATGATGCGGAAGCTGGTACCAAACCGAAAGTGTGGCTTCTGAAACCAAGGCGTGAGAACACCATCTTCGGCAACGCGATTCAAGACGCCGTTAGCGCCCACGATGGAGGTATTCTCCGCCCCTGCCAAGATGAGGACGCCCACTAAAACCACAAAACCATGAAAGAGCAACTTCGCCCAGTTCGGCCCCGCCAGGTACATGGCGATGCCGCCGATCAGATTGGCGAAGTATTGCGGGCGCACGTTGTCGGGGATCATCATCACTGCAAAGAACGAAACCAGAGAAGTGAACAGCAGGCTGTAAAGGAAGATCACCAGCCCCGTCCTCTCCAGGTTTTTCAGCTTGGGATGCTCGATTTCCCGGTTCACTTGGGCCAAGGTTTCTTCCCCGCTCATGGCCAGCACCGAGTGGCCGAAGCCAACGAAAACGATGATGAACATCAAGTGGCTGAGCCATGTTCCGTTAAGCCAGCCCAAGGAGTTCCGGTTGAGCGGAACCACTCCTGCATGCAGTGGATTTGGGGGGATCGGGATCACCGGGGTCCGGAGGATCGTGTACACACACCACAAGATGAGCAACACCACCATCACCGTGGTGATAATCATGATCTGGACGGCCTTTTCGCTGGACTCGTGGATGCCCTGGATGTTCTTACGCCAGAAATAGAGCACAACGACTACGGCGAAGACGGCCGCGAACCCGTTCTCCGGAAAATGCGCCAACGGCCGGCCCAGATAACGCGCGAGGTCCTCGATCAAGCCGGCGAGATATTGCCCTGCGGAAACTGCGCTGATGGGGCCGGTGAGCACGTAGTCGAACAGGAGGGCCGATACTGAAAATTTGGCGAGGCCGCCGCCCATCGCTTCCTTAACCACTTTGTACACGCCGCCACGAACGAACATGCTGCTCGATTCGATATAGAGCGCTCGAACCGCATAGCTGAACAGCATGACCGCGAGGATGAACCAGGGTGCGCTCTTGCCGATGACTTGCTCGGCGTCACCGCCAGCATAGTAAGCTGACGAAGCAAGGTCGGAAAGAACGATGGCGGAGGCGCGCCAGAAGGAGATAAAAGACAGCATGACCGTCGTCGCGACGAACACGCGTACCGCAGGCCGCCTGGTTTCGGTCGAAGTGCTCATGCACTCGGAAGGCGTGGACAGAGCTCACGC
>Ga0126370_10001442_pt1 | contig 10866 bp, 9 predicted proteins | sample PanSoiMetaPlot_3_FD_92586 | JGI IMG/M metagenome (GOLD analysis project Ga0126370, IMG submission 92586) | Tropical forest soil microbial communities from Panama - MetaG Plot_3 | ecosystem: Environmental > Terrestrial > Soil > Tropical forest > Bulk soil | place: Panama | collected 2016-02-17 | reverse complement strand
TCTTGCGCATGTGCTCGATGGTGATGACGTCGACGTTGCCGGTGGCGGTGACGAAGATATCGGCGCGCTGGGCGGCGTCTTCCATGGTGGTGACCTCGTAGCCCTCCATCGCCGCCTGCAACGCGCAGATCGGGTCGACCTCCGACACCATGACGCGGCAGCCGGCCTGGCGCAGTGAGGCGGCCGAGCCCTTGCCGACGTCGCCGAAGCCCGCAACCATCGCAACCTTGCCCGCCATCATCACGTCGGTGCCGCGGCGGATGCCGTCGACCAGCGACTCGCGGCAGCCGTAAAGGTTGTCGAATTTCGACTTGGTCACGCTGTCGTTGACGTTGATCGCCGGCCACAACAGTGTGCCCCTCTTCTGCATCTCGTAGAGGCGGTGTACGCCGGTGGTGGTTTCTTCGGTCACGCCGCGGATATTCTTGCCGTTCGCGCCGTACCAGCCCGGCTTCTCCTTGAGCCGCTTCTTGATCGCGGCGAACAGCACCTCCTCCTCTTCATTGGTGGCGCCGTCGAGAAACTTCGTGTCGCCGTTCTCGGCGCGCACCCCGAGATGGATGAGCAGCGTCGCGTCGCCGCCGTCGTCGAGGATCATGTTGGGGGTACCGCCATCGGCCCACTCGAAGATGCGGTGGGTGTAATCCCAGTAGTCCTTGAGGCTTTCGCCCTTGACCGCGAACACCGGCGTGCCAGCGGCGGCGACCGCGGCGGCGGCGTGGTCCTGGGTCGAATAGATGTTGCAGGAGGCCCAGCGCACGTCGGCGCCGAGCGCCTTGAGGGTCTCGATCAGCACCGCGGTCTGGATCGTCATGTGCAGGGAGCCCGCGATCCTCGCCCCCTTGAGCGCCTGCTTGGGGCCAAATTCCCCCCGCGTCGCCATCAGGCCGGGCATCTCGGTTTCGGCGATGGCGATTTCCTTGCGACCCCACTCAGCGAGTTCAATGTCCTTGACGACGTAGTCGGCGGCGGCGCCCCGTGGAAAAGCGGTCATGACGGTCCCTGCTTGGTGAGATGGCCTGCGGGGTGGCTATAGCAGGGCCCGTCAGCAAGTGCAATAAAGATATAAAGATTTCTTTATATCGCCGGGCCAACTGACTTATTCGCCTTCGGTGAACCGGCTGGCGACCAGCGTCTCTAGCGCGGCCACAACCTCGGCGGCCTGTGGGCCGCTGGCTTCGACCGTGATGGTCGTGCCGGGACCGGCTGCGAGCATCATCAGGCCCATGATCGAGGTGCCGCCCACGCGCTCGCTGCCGCGCGAGACCCACACCTCGGCGTCGTACTGCTCGACCGTCATCACGAACTTGGCCGAGGCCCGAGCATGCAGCCCGCGCCTGTTGCAGATCTCGAGCACGCGCGTGACGTCGGGAGGAGGCCGCTTTTCGTTGGGGATGCCGGCCGGTTCGGTCATGTCCCGGTGAGCACGCGGCTCGCGATGGTTACGTATTTGCGGCCGGCTTCCTGCGCCGCCAGAACCGCCTCTTGCAACGGGCATTCGTCGCGGACTTTGGCGAGCTTGACCAGCATTGGCAGGTTTATGCCGGCGAGCACCTCGACCTGCGGCCGGCTCATCACCGAGATCGCAAGATTCGAGGGAGTCCCACCGAACATGTCGGTGAGGATGGCCACGCCTTGACCACTGTCGACGCGCTTGACCGCCTCGACAATGTCCTTTCGGCGCTGCTCGACGTCGTCGTCGGGGCCGATCGTCACTGCCTCGATCTGCTGCTGCGGTCCGACCACATGTTCAAGCGCCAAGCGGAATTCAACGGCAAGCCGCCCGTGCGTGACGAGAACGAGGCCGATCATTGAGCTCCCCGCGGGCGCGTCCCGTTTGCACCGCACGAAAGGATGGCCATCTTCACGATCCGAAATCCCGGCGCAAGGGGCTTTTTGTCGATTTTGCGACCGATGTTGCATCGCGGTATCTGGCACCCACAGGTGCGGACGGCAAGTCTCAATCTAACCCGTGCAAGGTTACTTTTCGGCAATCTCGAGCGGGGCGCTGGTTGTGGCGAGGTATGCCAGAACCGCAGGACACGGATCTTGGCCGGATGCGACCGCTAGTCGCGGCAGGGTGATGCCGGCGATCGTGGTCTGCGCAGCGGCCGGTGCCGGCAACCGTTCGCCGTCAGGGGCCGTGAGATCGACCACCAGGCTGACCACCGCCATGGGCTCATGGGCGATCCGCCGGATGCCAAGCCCGCGTACCTCGATCAGTCCAGCGAGCGCCGAGGGGGCGCGCGCCAGGAGCCGCCCATGGCAAGCCGCAAGCGCAACCCGATCATCGGCGATAAGACGCGCGAACCGCAGCCGTCCGGAGGCTGCCGCCTCGATCAGGGAAAGCGCGAGCCGCGACTTGCCGGATCCCGCCGGGCCGCGGATCAGGATGGCGTGCGCCCCGACCAACACCGAGCAGCCGTGAACGGTTGCCGACGGGCTGGCAGCTTGCGCCATCACATCGCCGGCAGCCGCACGGTAAAGCGCGCGCCGGTGATCTTCGGCGGCCCGTCAGTGACCGGCGCCACGGTGCGGTTCTCGGCCCATAGGCGGCCGTCATGAGCCTCGACGATCTGCTTGGAGATCGAGAGTCCGAGCCCGGAATTCTGGCCGAAGTCCTGATGCGGGCGGTAGGTGTAGAAGCGATCGAAGATCTTCTCCATGGCCTCCGGATGAATGCCCGGCCCGTCGTCATCGACGACGACCTCAACGTCGTGCTTGAGCCGGCGACAGGTGACGCGCACGGTGCCGCTGCTCGGTGAGAACGAACGCGCGTTGTCGATCAGGTTGTCGAACACCTGGCCAAGCCGGGAATCGTGACCTAGCACCTTGAAGGCCGAGGCCTCGCCGCCCTCGAACCGCAAAGTGACCTGCGTGCCGTCGTCGCGCGGCACGTCGTTGGCAACGCTCACGACGGTCGACAAAAGCTTCACCAGGTCGACCGGCTCGGCTTCCTGGCGCTGCATCTCGGCGTCGAGTCTGCTCGCATCCGAGATGTCGGAGATCAGCCGGTCGAGCCGTTTGACGTCGTGCTGGATCACCGCCAAGAGGCGCGCCCGGCTCTCTTCGGTCTTGGCCAGCGGCAGGGTCTCGACCGCCGAACGCAGCGAGGTGAGCGGGTTCTTGAGCTCGTGAGAGACATCGGCGGCGAAACTCTCGATCGCCTCGATGCGCCGGTAGAGCGCGCTGGTCATGCTGCGCAGCGACCCGGAGAGGTGCCCGATCTCGTCGCGACGCCTTGTGAAGTCCGGAATCTCGGCGCGCGAGCGGATGCGCCGCCGCACCACCTGGGCGCCCTCCGCGAGCCGGCGCATGGGCCCGCCAATGGTGCCGGCGAGCAGAAACGACAGCACCACCATGACGCTGGCAGCGACCATGAACACCTTGAAGATCGCAAGCCGCTCGTCCGTCACCATCTCGTCGATGTCGGCGCCCTGGGTCTGCAGCATCAGGGCTCCGCGCACGGCTCGCGCCCGCTTGACCGGTACGGCGACCGAGACGATCACCTCGGCGCGCTCGTTGATGCGCACCATGCTTGCGTTGCGGTCGAGCAGGGCCGTGGCGACTTCCTCGTAACCCCGCCCGTCGCCGGTGATCTCGCGATAGTTCGGCAGATCGCCCTTGGCGATCCAGCGCTTCAGCGCCATCAGGCGCCGCTGGAAGTAGTTCGGCCGTTCCTGGTCTGGCGGCGGCAGATCGAAGCGGATCACATCATAGATTGTTCGGCTGTCGAGCAGCAGGTTGCCGTCCCGGTCATAGATGCGCGCCCGCGTGTTGGTCGGCAGGACCAGCCGGCGGAGCACGGGTGCCACCCGTTCCGGATTGATTGGGAAATCGAGCTGCGACTCCTCGGTGGGGTTGTAGGTTTCGCCCGCCTGCAGGTCGAGCAGCCGTTCCAGATCAACCTGGTTGTTGTCGGGGTCGGTGGTGGACGACGACGCCGCGATCGCTGCGGCGATGATCTCGCCCTGCACGAGCAGGCTCTCCTTGCGAGCATCGATGAGGCCGGCGCGGAACTGCGAGAGGTACAAGACACCGATCACCAGCGCGAGAAGTCCGGCGAGGTTGAGGAAAATGATGCGTCGCGTCAGGCTCGATGAACTCTGCCACAGGAAGAATTGCCACGCCCTGCGCGCCAGGCCGGGGCGCGGCTCGGCCGGCTGCGAGCCGTCGTTGAGCGGACCGGCATCGAGCTTGTCATCAATGATCTGCGACGTTCTTTCAAGCACGATCGGTCTGCCGAGTTGCGTGCCCCCGCACGGCCGGCATTGTAGCATCGACCGGCCCGTCAGTCAGATCGCCTGGGAGCGGCTGCCGCGGCAGCCTCAAATCTCCTTGAAGCGATAACCGACGCCGTAAAGCGTTTCGATCATATCGAAGTCATTATCAACCGACTTGAACTTCTTCCGCAGCCTTTTGATATGGCTGTCGATCGTGCGGTCGTCCACGTAGACTTGGTCGTCGTAAGCGGCGTCCATCAAGGCGTTGCGACTCTTGACCACACCGGGTCGGGTCGCAAGTGCCTGCAGGATCAGGAACTCGGTGACCGTGAGCGTGACCGGCTCGTTCTTCCAGGTGCAGGTGTGCCGCTCGGGGTCCATGCGCAGCTGACCGCGCTCGAGCGCGCGCGCATCGACTTCTTTCGGTGCCGCTCCATCTTTGGGCGTCGTGCGGCGCAGCACCGCCTTGACGCGCTCAACCAGCAGGCGCTGGGAGAATGGTTTGCGGATGAAATCGTCGGCGCCCATCTTAAGGCCGAACAATTCGTCGATCTCCTCGTCCTTGGAGGTGAGAAAGATCACCGGCATGTCCGATTTCTGGCGCAGGCGGCGGAGTGTCTCCATGCCGTCCATGCGCGGCATCTTGATGTCGAGGATTGCGAGGTCCGGAGGCGACGTCTTGAATCCGTCGAGTGCCGAAGCACCGTCGGTGTAGGTCATAATCCGGTAGCCCTCGGCCTCGAGCGCAATCGAGACCGAAGTCAAAATATTACGGTCGTCGTCGACCAAGGCGATGGTTGGCATAACCCCTCGTCCGTGGCGGCCCCCGGCCCTTGAAGCCCGCAAAGCTAGGCCGAAGTGTGACTAATCCTCGGCAAACCCGTGATTCGCCAAAGGCTTTGGCACCATAGCGCGATTGTGGCGACGGCGCAAAGCGCAAAACTTCCGCACCTCGATGTGGTGCCGTTGCCAAATTTCGTCAAACCGGACAGGCTTATATCCCGCCCGCGTGGTTAATGGGAGGAACTTCTGAAACCCACGCCCGATTTCGATCCCAAGGCCGCAGCCAAGAAGCTCCTGCGGGAGGGCCGTAGCGGCGCACTGGCGACCCTGATGCCGGATACCGGCAACCCCTACTGCTCGCTGGTTAACGTCGCTACCGCCGCCGATGGCTCGCCGCTGCTGCTGATATCCAAGCTGGCCGTGCATACCAAGAACATCCTGGCTGACCCGCGCGTCTCGTTGATGATCGACGAGCGCAAGGAAGACGACCCGCTGCAGGGCGGCCGGATCATGCTGATGGGGACCACCGCCGCGACCGACGACCAGGACGTCCGCCGCCGTTACCTGGATCGCCAGCCCGAGGCCGAGATGTTCGCTGGCTTCGGCGACTTCGCCTTTTACCGGATCAGCATCAAGAGCGCCCACCTCGTCGCCGGCTTCGGCCGTATCGTCGACCTCAAGCCGGAAGACATCCTGACGCCGATCGACGACGCAACTGAACTCACCGTCGCCGAGCCTGACATCCTGACGCACCTGAACCAGGATCACGCGGACACCTGCCGGCTCTATGCGACCAAGCTCCTGGGCGCCGCCGAGGGGGCTTGGCGTTGCGTCGGCTGCGATCCGGAGGGACTCGAGCTTCAGCTCGACCGGACCGCGCTGCGATTGGCGTTCCCGCAGCGCGTGCGTGCCCCCGGCGTGCTGCGCGTGGTCCTGAAGCAGCTCGCGGATCAGGCGCGCGCCGCCTGAGGCCGATCTCTGCTTCCTGATGGAAGACTCGGCTACGGTCCGCTGGCTATTCTTTCCTCGCCGCCAATGGTGCAATCCCGGAGACGTCGGTCTCGTCGTCCGCGGCCTCCAAGAATTCGCAATGGTTGGCGACGCGCATCCACGAATCTCTAAGCCGCCAGAACAGAATTCGCGTCTGCTCATCGGTCGTTTCCTCGGCGCGGGCGGCGCAATCGGCGGCCTTTGCTCGTGCCTCTTCGGATCGCATGATGATGCCCTCCCGCGGCGCTCGCGCGGCCACGAATCAAACTGGGCAAATCGGGTGCCAGTTCCGCCTGAAGATAAAAAATAAAAACATCGCGTGTCGTGCTGATGATCGCGCTTCCGCCGATCGGCGCCGTCGAAATCCGCGGCAAGCCGACCCGCGTGGTCGCGCTGCCCGGGTGGTTGGCACACAGCAGATCGATTCCAACGGCCGTTGTCTGGTCGTACGTGCAAAAAAAACGTGCTGCCGCAGAACCGGAGAGGATTAAGGTGTCGCTCCTCGTGGTGCTTGCCGGCAAGGCCTTGTCGATCGAACCTTCATTGCACTGCAATAATCAAATTCTATCGAATGGGGCCGATTCGCCGCTGGGCTTGCGGTCCATCGAGCCGTGCACCGCAGCATGGCGTAGGAGCATCGCACGCACTTGGCAGCGCGCCTGATCCCCACTATAGGTCGCGCCCACTGTGGGCTGGCGCTATAATGAGCCGGCCGTGCATTAAGACACGGCGCCTGGAGGAATTCCGGCAGCCGCCGGGCGCTTGAGTGGAGGTTTTCGTGCGGGAGACGGGTCTGAGGAACGGCGCCCAGGGCGCCGATACGTTTGGCTTCAGGGATCTTGCTGCAGTTCATTGGAATCTCGACGCGCCGGAGCTCTACGAACAGTCGATCGCGGCGCACGAAGCCGACATCGTCCAGGGCGGTCCGATCTGCGCCGAGACCGGTGTGCACACCGGCCGTTCGCCGAAGGACAAGCACACGGTCGTCGACGCGCTCACCGAAAACAGCGTGTGGTGGGAAGGCAATCGCAAGCTCAGCCAGGCGAACTTCCAGTTGCTCTATGAGGACTTCATCGCCCACGCGCGCGGCAAGACGCTGTACGCCCAGGACCTCTATGGCGGCGCCGATCCGAAATACCAGATCAAGACGCGGGTCTATACCGAGCTTGCCTGGCACTCGCTCTTCATCCGCCAACTGCTGATCCGCCCCGAGCGCTCCGAGCTTGCGAGCTTCGTCCCCGAACTGACGATCGTCGATCTGCCGAGCTTCAAGGCCGACCCAAAGCGCCATGGCGTACGCACCGACACCGTCATCGCCATCGACTTCACGAGAAAGATCATCCTGATCGGCAACTCCTCCTATGCCGGCGAGATGAAGAAGTCGGTGTTCACCACGCTCAACTTCTATCTGCCGGCGCAGGGCGTGATGCCAATGCACTGCTCCGCCAACGTCGGCAAGGATGGCGACGTTGCGCTGTTCTTCGGTCTTTCCGGCACCGGCAAGACCACGCTCTCGGCCGATCCCAACCGGACGCTCATCGGCGACGACGAGCACGGCTGGGGCCCCGAAGGCGTCTTCAACTTCGAGGGCGGCTGCTACGCCAAGTGCATCCGACTGTCGCAGGAGGCGGAGCCGGAAATCTATGCCGCTACCAACCGCTTCGGCGCCGTGCTCGAGAACGTGGTCTTCGATCGCGAGAGCCGGGTTTGCGATTTCAACGATGAATCGAAGACCGAGAACACGCGTTCGGCCTATCCGCTCGACTTCATGCCCAAGGCCTCTCGCACTGGCCGCGCCGGGCATCCCAAGAACATCATCTTTCTCACCGCCGACGCATTCGGGGTTATGCCGCCGATCGCGAAGCTGACGCCGGCCCAGGCGATGTATCACTTCCTCTCCGGCTATACCGCAAAGGTGGCCGGCACCGAGAAGGGACTGGTCGGTGTCGAGCCCGAGTTCTCCACCTGCTTTGCGGCGCCGTTTCTGCCGCGCCCGCCGGCCGAATATGGCAACCTGCTGCGCGCGCTCATCGCCAAGCACAAGGTCGATTGCTGGCTGGTCAATTCCGCTTGGACCGGCGGCATCTATGGCACGGGGCGCCGCATGCCGATCAAGGCGACGCGGGCGCTCGTCACCGGCGCGCTCGACGGCAGCCTGCGCAACGCGAGCTACCGGACCGACCCGTATTTCGGCTTCGCGGTGCCCTGCTCGGTGCCGGGCGTCGAACCGCACCTGCTCTATCCGATGAAGACCTGGAAGGACAAAGCCGCGTTCGACGAAACGGCGCGCAAGCTCGTGCGCATGTTCCAGGCGAACTTCGTGAAGTACGAAAAGAATGTCGATGCTGACGTGCGCGCCGCCGCGCCTGAGGTGCGGATCGCGGCGGAGTGAACTCACCGGGCTCGTTTCCATTATGGTGACGCCTTCGTGTCCGGGTTTCTGAGCCCGGCAAGCAGCTTGGCGACGTCATCGCGGATCCTCGGTCCATGGGTCCGCATTTCCGCAAGCTCCGGCTCGCTGATGAGGTCGCGGAGTCCGCGCTTGAAGCTCGGCCATTCGCGCGCCAGCGCCCACCACTCGTTGACGCGCGGACGATCGTGCGTCCACAGGTCAAGTAGTCCGAGGTAGTCGAGCCGGGCCGCAAACGGCATGAGGTTGATGTCGGCAAGCGTCGGCCGCTCGCCGACGATCCATGGCCCGCCTTCAGCCAGCGTCTCCTCCAGGAGCTTGAATGCCCGCTCATAGGCGGCGATCGCATGCAGCACGAACGGCGAATGCACGCCGAGCTCATAGGTCGACTTGAAACGGTCCCGCCGCCGCGGATCGCCAACATTCTGGAAGCGTCGCTCGCGCAAAACTTCCGGCATGTTCTTCATCCGCTCGCGGAACATGGCCGAGAAGCTGATCTCGCTGATGCCCTCGAATAGTCCCTCATCGACGATCTTGCTCCAGATCCGCATGCGGCTGCGCCGCCAGGGATCGGCCGGAACCAGGGGCGGTTCAGGGAAGGTGTCGTCGAGGTACTCGCAGATCAGGGTCGATTCGATGACCAGTTTGCCGTCGTGAACCAGCGTCGGCACGACGCCCTTGGGATTGAGCTTGAGGTATTTTGGATCGTATTGCTCGCTCCGGAACAGATCGACGTTGACGGATTTCCAGGTGAGGCCCTTCTGGCACAACGTGATGCGGACCTTCTGGCAGCAAACCGAATTGCCGAAATCGTAGAGTGTAATCATCCGTCACCCCTGATAGACGACCACGATATAGGCGATGCCGCCATGAGTGAATTGGGCGGGCGGCCTCCCACATTCCCATCCCGGTGTGCGCCGCTATCGAGGCGGTGTTGTCGCGTCGAATGAAGGTGAGGCCTTCGCGGCCCGGCAGCCGGGCGAGCAGTTCCGCAAACATCGCCCGCGCCAGTCCGCAGCCGCGGCGGCTCTCTGCTACGCAGATCGGGCCATAAATGTAGGCGCCTGCAGAGCCGGGGTAGGTTCGGAGCATCAATTCGACAATCGGGATGTCGGCCTGCGCCGCCAGCGTGGTTGCCGCGACGTACCCGACCACGCGACCATCGCTGCGCGCCACCAGGACCGGCATGTCGGAGATCGCCGCCTCGATCCAGGCGTGTGACAATGGCACCGAAAGCATTCCGCCATTGTCGAGGAGGTTGCATTCCTGGAGGTCGAGAATTTCGGGAACATCTGCTCGCGAAGCGAGTTCGATTGCGAGGCTTGAACGATGCATCTACGGCCTTCCTGGATTCGCCGAGGTGTCTCGTTCTGAAACTGGCAACTCGACCCTGGCAGATTCAGCGAGGATGCAGCCATGGCGCAAGATGCTCAAGGCAGCATTGCCCGCGTGCTCGCCGGCGTGCAGCCCGAGGCCGCGGTGCCGGCACGCGAAGGCCCGCCGCAGACGGTCTCGCAACGCATGGCGCACTACGCGACGCCTGGCGCAAGCATCGCGGTCGTCGACGACTTCGAGGTCGCCTGGGCGCGCGGCTTTGGCGTACGCACGATCGGAACCGCGGATGCCGTGACGGCCACCACGCCGTTCCAGTCCGCCTCGATCAGCAAGCCGGTATTTGCGCTCGCCGTCATGCGGCTGGTCGAGGACGGGACCCTGGATCTCGATACCGACGTCAACCGCTATCTCACGTCGTGGCAGGTGCCGGTGAACGGTGGCTGGCAGCCGCGGATCACGCTCCGCCAGTTGCTGAGTCACACTGCCGGAACGACCGTGCACGGCTTTCGCGGCTATCCGGCAAGCGGCCCATGGCCGACGCCGGTCGAGGTCCTGCAGGGTGTCCCGCCCACGAACACGCCGGAAGTCGTCGTCGATCTCCTTCCCGGACTGGCGTTCCGTTATTCCGGCGGCGGCACTACGATCGCGCAGCAAGTCGTGGTCGATCTGCTGGGGAAGCCGTTCCCTGCGCTGATGCGCGAACTCATTCTCGACCCCATTGGCATGGCCCATTCAACGTTCGAGCATCCGCTGCCGCCGCCGCTGGCGGCGGGCGCCGCGGTTGCGCATCCGCTTAACGGCAAACCGCTTGCTAGCGGCGCCAACGTCTATCCCGAAATGGCGGCGGCCGGACTCTGGACGACGGCCGGCGATCTCGCGCGGCTTGCGGTTGAACTCATGCGCACGCTGCAGGGCGAGCGATCCGCGCTTCCGCTCCGGACCGAAACGGCCGCTGCGATGCTGCGTCCGCAGCTTTCCGACCAGAGTATCGGCGAGCACTTCGTCGGGCTCGGCTGGTACTGCAGTGGCAAAGGCGACGATTTCCGCTTCGGCCACTCCGGCGTCAACGAAGGCTTCCTTGCCGAATTCCAGATTCTTCCAGCCCTTGGCAAAAGCGCGGCCGTG
>Ga0126370_10001440_pt1 | contig 10870 bp, 7 predicted proteins | sample PanSoiMetaPlot_3_FD_92586 | JGI IMG/M metagenome (GOLD analysis project Ga0126370, IMG submission 92586) | Tropical forest soil microbial communities from Panama - MetaG Plot_3 | ecosystem: Environmental > Terrestrial > Soil > Tropical forest > Bulk soil | place: Panama | collected 2016-02-17 | reverse complement strand
TACTACGTTCCCGCCGCGCGCGACCTTCTGCTTACCGGCAGTCTCGTTCCGCATACCACGGTCTCGAATGCGCATCCCCCGCTGGTGCTGGCGTGGATGGCTCTGTGGTGGAAGTGCGCGGGATTTGCACCCTTGGTCACGCGATCGTCGATGTTGTTGATCGCGGCGTTTTCCTTATTGGGGCTGTACCGGCTGGCGGAGCGCGTGGCAAACACCGAGGTCGCGATCGCCGCCACGGTCTCGACTGCGCTCTACCCGGTTTTTTTCGCCCAGAGTTCACTCGCTCAGGTGGACCTGGCTGCGGCCGGAATGACGTTCTGGGCTCTGGCTGCCTATCTCGAGAACCGGACCCTGGCCACGGCGGCATGGTTCTCCCTGGCCGTGCTGGCAAAGGAAACGGCCGTTGTGACAGTGGCCGCAGTCGCGGGGTGGGAACTCATCGGTGTGGTGGCCCGCCGGGGAAGGTTCGCGGAGTGGTGGCGGAATTCCGAACCCGCGGCGGTCAAGCTGCGACGCCTGTGGCCCCTGGCGGTTCCCTTCCTTGTGCTGTGCCTGTGGTACGCATTCCACCACCGTCGTACGGGATATGTTTTCGGCAATCCGGAGTTCTTTCGCTACAACGTGGCTTCGACGCTGAACCCCTTGCGGTTTCTCCTGGCGCTGGCGGTGCGCTTGTGGCAGGCCTTTGGATATATGCATCTGTGGGTGCTCACGCTCGGAATGCTGCTGGCAACGCTCGCTCCGCCGTTGCGGGACGAGGGCGTTGAGCGACCGGGCATGGAGACGGCAGCGCGGACGATTTTTCTGGCGATCGTCTCGGCGTATGTGATTGCCATGGCGCTGATCGGCGGAGCAGAGCTGGCGCGCTACATGCTGCCGGCCGTTCCGCTGGTGATCGTGATCGCGGTCTCGACACTCGAGAGGCGGCTTCGCCACTGGCCGGTGGCCATCGCGGTGGTCGCCGTGGCATTTGTTGCGGCATGGTTTTGGAATCCGCCCTATGGTTTCTCCCTGGAAGATAATCTTGCCTACCGCGATTTCGTTGTTCTCCACCAGCAGGCCGAGCGCTTTCTCGAAGCCCGCTATCCGATGGCGCATGTTCTCACCGCCTGGCCGGCCTCCGACGAGTTGACACGGCCATGGCTGGGCTTCACAACCCGGCCCATGCAGGTGGTGCGCATCGAGGATTTTTCTCTCGAACAGGTGCTCTCGTCGGCGGAGTTTCGCGAGCACTTCGAAACCGCGCTGGTGTTTTCGACCAAGTATGAGCCGCCGCACCCGTTGCTCGATCACTGGCCGGCCTGGAACCGGTTGAAGGCGCGATTCTTTGGTTTCCATCGCGATCTTCCACCTCAAGTGGCGGCGCAGATTCTCGGCGGGAGAATCGTGTTTGCCAACCAGAGCAAGGGCCAGTGGGCGGCTGTGATTGAGATGGAGCGGGGAGAGATTCTGAACGCCAGGCTTCGCCGGGACGGGCTCGAAAACCCGGAGCCTCGATCGCCCGCCAAGGTGCACCGCAATACCCCCCGGGAGAGCCGATGGCGGCGCTAGGAGACTTGCATCAGGTGGCAGGAGTGCGTCTTGATCACCAGCCAGACTTCGATCCCGGGCGCCAGGTGAAGTGAATCGCGAGCCGCCAGGGTGAGATGGACTTCCATCTCAACCCGGCACTTCACGCGAGCGGCAACGATCACGTCACGCCGCTCGATCGATAGAATTCGCCCCGGAATGACGTTGCGGGCACTTAATCCGACCGGGGCGCAAGTGGCCAGCAGGATGTCTCCGGCGCGAATCCCCACGCGCAACGCCGTCCCCACCCCGCCTCGCACCAGAGGAGTTTCCAGCACCAGCGGGCCCCCGTCTCCAGCAATGCGACAGGTCATGGTGCCGCACTCCGGACGGACCCGCTCCACCACTGCATCAAGAACGTTCTCAAATCCGGCCAGCTGTGCGACCGTCGCCTGCAAGGGAGCCATCATCACTTCGTGGGGTGTGCCTTGCGCAACGATGCGTCCGGCATCGAGGATGATGGCGCGTTCTCCCAGGGCGAAAACTTCTTCCCGGCTGTGCGTGACGTAGAGAATGGGAACGCGATGACTCTGGTGCCACTCGCGCAGGTCATCGATGATGCGCAGCTTGATGGCGGCGTCCAGGGCAGCCAGGGGCTCGTCCAGGAGCAAAATCTCGGGGTCGAGCACCAGGGCTCGCGCCAGCGCAACCCGCTGGCTCTCTCCGCCGGAAATTTCACGGACGTTCCTCTTGGCCAGATGGGCGATGTGGAAGGCGTCCAGGACGGCCGCGCCACGCTGCGCACGTTCTGCTTTCGTCAGGTGGGATAAACCGTAGTTGACATTCTGCTCCACCGTCATGTGCGGAAACAGCGCCAGGCTTTGGAAGACGTATCCCACGTTTCGCTTGGCCGCCGCAAGGTTGTGCCCATTGCTGGAGTCGAACAGCGTGCGCTGGCCAAGGGAGATTTGCCCGGAGTCCGGGGTCGAAAGACCGGCAATGCAATCCAGGAGAGTCGTTTTTCCCGAACCCGAGGCGCCGAACAAAATGGTGAAGCCGGGCGCCGCTTCAAAGGCGAGGCCTAGAACGAAGGGTTGAGTTCCGCCCTCATAGTGTTTGCGGAAGCTGCAGCGCAGGCGGGCATTTCTCTGGCCTGCGTCAGACCCGGACCGACGATTGTTGGGGACAGCTGCGGCGCCGCTCATCGCGACCTATTCTATGAGATGAAGCACCCAACCTTTGCGGTTGAAACCGTAAACCACAGCCAGAAGCATAAAACAGAGAACCAGCAACAGGAGAGCGGTGGCATTGGCCCCGGCGTAATCGGAGGCTTGCACCCGGTCGTAAATGTCGATGGACACCGTGCGCGTCACGCCCGGGATGTTTCCCCCCACCATCAGCACCACGCCAAACTCTCCCATGGTGTGCGCGAAGGAAAGAGCGACACCGGCGATCAGACCGGGCAACGAGAGCGGGGCGATCACGCGAAAGAAAGTTCGCGCGGGAGACGCGCCGAGCGTTGCCGAGGCCGCGATCAACTTGCGATCGACGGCAGCGAATGAGGCGGCGACCGGTTGCACCGCGAAGGGCAGGCTGTAGAGGACGGAACCGATCACCAGCCCGCTGAAGGTGAAAGCAAGAGTGTGGCCCGTCAGCAAGATCCACCAGCGTCCCAGGGGACTGCGCGGTCCCAACGCGACCAGGACGTAAAAGCCGAGCACCGTGGGCGGAAGCACGATGGGCATGCCGACCAGGGCTTCCACCAGAAATTTCCATCGCCAGCGGGAAAATGCGATCCAGTACGAAATTGGCAGACCGATAATCTGCAGCAGGACGGACACGACAAGTGCGAGTTCGAGCGTCAGCCAGAGAGTTTGCCAGTCGATCGCCATGCGTCAGGTCTTTGGCCAGTCACCTTATCACAAGCCGGATGGCTGCCGTCATCGGCGGCTAGCGGGGGGAACGATCCCGTTCATTCGCAGGTAAATCGCCATCTGTCCGTAGTGATCCCAGCCGTGCGAACAAAGCGAAGTTGCCAGGCCCAGGCGCGACAAGCTTCCCTCGCCGAAGGGGCTTCGCAGCGTGGTCCCCACGTTGTTGTCGTTGATGGTGGCGATCGCCTTGTGGGTATATTCAAAGGAATCTTTCAGATACTTGAGGATGTCCGCTTTTGAGGTAATCGACGCTGGACCCTCTTCGTCATTGATGTCGACCGGGGCTTTTTGCTCCAAAAGCGCGGCTGCCAATTCGTAATTTACCGCGGCCACGTGTTTGATCTGCTGGCCAAAAGTGCGAACGCCTTTGAATTCGCCGTTGCTGGGAACGAAAGAAAACTTGTCTTCCGGCATGGCCTCAGCGGCGGAGGTGAATTCACGCTCCAGGTTACCGACGCTTTTATCCAGAATCTGGGTGACGCTGCGACGCTCTTCTTTCGGTTTGGGCATCTGCGCGGTCGCTGCAACCGTCAGCAGCAGAAGTCCGCACGCGACCACTCCCAGGCTGTTTCTCATTGCCCCCCCATTGACTGTTAATCTCTTACCACCGCTGGAGCCAATTCGAACTCGGCTCCCGTCAAGCGATGGCGGCGAATGCTGGACAATCCCACCACCATCGCCAGCGCCGACCAGGCCAACGCCGCCGGCACGCCTTGCCTGGATGCCAGTTCTCCCCACACGGCGCTGCCCACAGCCATTCCTCCCTGAAGCACGAGCAAGTACATGGACAGGGCGCGAGCCCGCATCCACGGCGGGCACATCGTCTGAGCGACCACGTTGAAACACGCCAGGATGCCGATCCAGGCCGCTCCCGCGGTAAACAATACCAGACACAGCCATTCAAAGATATGGACTTGTCCGGCAGCCAAGGTCATGGCAGCGAACAAAACGGTGGCACCGGAGACCAGCCCGTCCATCGAGTACTGCAGGCGGAGCCGAGGCAGCACCGCGGCCCCGGCAAGGGCTCCCAACCCGAAGCACGTCAGCAGGAAGCCGTATCCCTGGGCGCCATGAGGCTGACAGACCACCGGCAGCAATGCCAGCAGCGAAGCCGCGCCAACGCTAAAGGCGCCGGTGCGGATGAGAACCGAACGCACCTGCGGCGCGCCCCGAACGTAGTTGAAACCCTCGACGATGGCCGCGCTCACGCTCTGCGATCGTGCCGCCTCGGAGGGAAGCCGCTTCCACCGATGGAGAAAGTAGACGACTCCGAAAAACGAGGCTGCGTTCAGCACGAAGGACCATCCCGACCCGGCCGTCGCCACCACGATTCCGCCGAGCGCGGGGCCGACTGCGCGGGCAACGTTGAATCCGGCCGAATTCAAGGCCACTGCCGAGGCGTGGCGCGGGGGGGAAATCACTTCCGGGGTGATGGCCTGCCAGGCGGGATCGTTCATGACCGCGCCCACCCCCATGAGGAAGGTGAAGCCCAGAAGGATCCACGGACTGGTGGCGTGCAGAAGCGTGAGGATCCCGAGGGCAGCGGCGGCGACGATCATCCAGCTTTGGGTAAACAGCAGAAGTCGCCGGCGATCGATCAGGTCAGCCAACGCGCCCGCGGGCAGAACCACCAGAAAAACGGGAATGGCGCAGGCTGCCTGCACCAGGCTGACCAGGAGAGGAGAACTGGTGAGCTGGGTCATCAGCCAGCCGGCGCCGACATTCTGCATCCAGGTTCCCGTGTAGGAGACGACGGCCGCAATCCAGAGGGAGCGGAACAACGGCTCGCGCAACGGTGCCCATGCGGTAACGGCGCGGCGGCCGTCCGCACTTGCTACCGACGGAATGGTGACGTGATCTGCCACGGGGCAAGCCCATCCTCTATAGGGTTACGATTCCACCAACGAGTTTCGAGTTGCGGCCGCAAACGGCCACGCAGAATGTCTCCGGGCCCGGATCAAGTAAATGACGATGCCGGTGAGCAAAATGACAACCGCGTAACGGACTTCTTTCTGCCAATTCGGTCGGGCAAAGAGAATGAAAAGAAATCCGGCGCTCGCGAGCAGTGCTGGCAGGGGATACAGCCACATGCGAAACGGCCGGGGCAGGTGGGGCTCGCGGATTCGCAGGACGATCAGTCCGATCGCCTGCACCAGGAACTGCACGATGATTCGAATCACGACCAGCGCGGCAATGGCGTCTTTCAGGCGAAGAAAGCAGAACCCCGCGGCGACGACGCCGAGCGCAAGCAGGGACACCGAGGGGAAGCGGTAAACGGGATGCACCCTGGCCAATGCGCGAAAGTAATTGCCATCCTTGGCCGCGGCGTAGGGCACGCGCGAGTAGCTGAGCATCAGCGAAAACACCGAGGCAAAGGCCGTCCACAGGACCAATGCCGTGACCACTCGAGCCGCCCGCGCCCCATAAATCCGTTCCATGAACACCGACACGATGTACAAGCCGCTGTTGTTTTGTCCCATGTGCGCCATTTCCTGCCACGGCACCACGGCAAGAATGCACACATTCATCACAATGTATAGACAGGCTACGAAGAAAATAGAAAGCAGGAGGGCGCGGGGAATATTCTTGCTCGGGTCCTTGATTTCATCGCCCAGGAAGCAAATGTTGCCGTAACCCCAATAATCGTACGCCGCGAAGACCATGGCGCTGCCCAGTCCGGTCAGAAAGTCGCGGGTCAGGTGAAATGCCCCCGGCGGAAAATCAAACGCCCGACTGGCGTTGAAATGAGTGAGACCCGCGAAAATGATCCAGGCCATCGTTCCCATCACTCCGAGCCATAGCACCTTCGAGAGACGGCCAATGATCGTGATCTGGCGATACAGCAGGAGCACGGTGAAAAGGCAAATTCCCACCGCGACGGATGTGGCGGGGGTGACGATCCAACCCACCTGCAAGGTTCCGGCCCAAGGCAGGCGCAGAACCGCATCGTGCTGCGCGATCACGGTCTGAAGCCCGGGCCAGTAGTAGGCTGCGTATCCGGCCAGCCCGATGCAACCGGAGGCGATCGACAGGGGCGCGCTGAACGAGAGCTGCCAGATGAATAAGAACGACATCAGGCGGCCGAGCTTGTCGTAACCGTAAATCTCGCGCAGGAACCGGTAGGATCCGCCGGAACCGGGCATGGCTGCGCCCAGTTCGGCCCAGACCAGCCCATCGCACATGGCGAAGAGCGCGCCGAAAATCCATCCCAGCAAGGCCTGCGGGCCGCCCATGGCGCCGACGACCAGCGGCATGGTAATGAACGGGCCCACGCCGATCATGTCGATCATGTTCAGCGCCGTGGCGCTGCCCAGGCCCATGCCGCGGATGAGCGTGGGAGACTCCGCTTGGGGCTTTTCTCCGATGGGATTGGGAGTCGCTTGCATGGACAGTGGTCAGTGATTCGCGGTTAGCCCTTGCCGCCCCGCCGCATGGGTTCCCCCGACATCCGCTCCTGTTTTCAGCCTTGCGGGTAGCCGACCGGCGCCCGCCCAGCCACTCATCACTTTTCATGCCCCGCGCTGAGCAGATTCGCATAGAGGCGAACGGCCCCGGGAACTCCTGCGGGCAATTGACGGAAAAACGCGTAACCGGTGTAGAGGTATGTTCCCTTGCCGTAGGGAGCGATCAGCAGGCCGCCCCTCTGTTCGTCTTCGCCGGGGTCGCGGCAGGCCAGCAAGGGCTTGAAGTGATCGTCCCATTTGTCCATGAAGTAGAGGCCGCGCTCCTGGATCCAGCCCTCGAAATCCCTGGCGGTGATCGTGTTGGGATAGCGCAGGACCGGGCTGTCGGGAGCCAGGATTTCGACCGGAGCCTGTTCGACGGAGACGCGAGCCCGGCTCAACTCGGCGGAATACGGCGTGAGTTTTCCGCCGTTGAAGTCCCCGACGCTGGTGTTGTATTGCACCAGCAGGGTACCGCCAGCGGAGACGAAGTCGAGCAGCTTTTTGTTGTTGTCCCCGACATCCTTCTGCGTGTCATAGGCGCGAATGCCCAGCACGATCGTGCCGTATTCGCCCAGATTGACGCTGGAGAGCTTTTCGGCGGGGATCATCGTGACGTTCATGCCGATCTGCTTCAGCACGGTCGGGATATCGTCGCCGGCCCCCATGATGTAGCCGATTCTGAGATCGTGCGGCGCGATCACGTCCACGATGCTGACCTTTTGGCGAGCGGGCTGATAGTAATAAAAGCTGCCGAGATCCTGGCGGCTGACCAGCGTGTAACCTTCGCTGAACGTCTCGCCCTCGGACTCGAAGACCGCGCGGACGGTGGCGCGACCCTGCTCGAGTCCGGCTGGAATGACCTTGAATTCCAGGTCCTGCTTCTCGCCGCGCTTCCGAAAATGCACTGGCACTCGCGCCGGTTCCGAGCGCCAGCCCGGAGGCAACTCCAGGCGCAACTCCCCTTGGATCTCGCGCGCCAAATTGCTGGTGACGCCGACGGTGACCGTGGTGGTGGTTCCGTTGTGCGTGGAGATGACCTGCGTCCCCGGTTCGAGCATGACGGAGAATGCCGGCACGATGGCCAGCGGAGTCTGTATCCTGTTTCCCGCCTGGTCGAGGAACGGCGCGACTACTGCCGTTGAAACTCCGTTGCGGGTACGCTGGTCCGCCCGCCCGACCGAGTATTCGACGCGGGCACGCAAGGCCGGGGGCGGGAAGGGAAGCGTGGCGTACTTCTCGTTGTCGATGTGGTTGACGCTTTCCGTGTCGGGATCGTCGCGGTGCCAGTAAGGTCGCGTGTAGGGCGTGTCTTTTGGCACCCGCAGACGAAAGTCGGCGTGCAGATCGTCTCCCGGCTTGACCGTCTCCGGACGCGTCCGTGCGCTGATCGTGTTCCATCCCGCAGGAACTTCGAGTTTGACGCTATCGATGACCAAGGCTTGCTGCGACCCGTTGTGGAGTGTCAGGGCGACCTTGAACTCATCTCCGGGAGAGACCGCGATGGGAGCGTCGGCTTGCCGGGGAACGGAAGGCTCGGTTGAAAGTCCGGAAGTCGCCTCGGCGGCGAGTGTGACGCCGAGCGACAGATTCAACGCGGTTTCAGCTTGCTGCTGCTTTTGCGCGATTCGAGCCAGCAGGTCGAGCTTTGCCGCGGGGCTCAAACTGCTGTGACTCACTTCGCCGGCGATTGCGTTCCAGCCCGCGACAACCGGGATCAGGCTGGCACTCGCAGATTCGTTGTTGGTCGAAGCGTGAGCGGCATCTTGAACCTGTTGGGCAATTGCCATGAGCTGAGGCTTTAAGCGCGGCAGCTTTGCCGCTTCCGCACCGAGCCGGTCTGCCAGCCCGGGCAGAGTTGTGTCGATGCCATCGAAGAAACTCTGTTCGTGTCCATTCTTGTCTGTGGCAGAGGGCAGCACAGAATCGACCAGACGGTAGAAGGTGAAGCGGTCGCCCGCCGGCACAGACCAGCTGGCGGCTCCCTGCGACTGCTGATGGCGCAAGCCTTCCATGGCGAATTGAATGTAGGACATTCCCAACTCGCTGCTCTTTTCTCCGGTGTTCAGCTTTAGGGTCCAGTCTGCGTCCGGGCAGGCCTGAGCCCCGAAGGAACACACGTTGCCGATGTACAACTTCTTTGCCTGCCAGGGCAGAAGGCCTTGGGCAATCTGATCGGGAAAGCGGTTGGGGTCAGCGGCGGCGCGGAAGGCTTCTTTGCCGAGAATGGCGGAGGCCTGATGATTGCCGTGGCCGTCGCGCTCGGTGCCGGAGAAGCGGGCGATCAACACATCGGGGCGGGTTGTGCGGATCACGCGAACCATGTCGGCGAGGGCGACGTCGTGGCCGCCCCATTTTTCGAAGGTCTCCTCGGCGGTCTTGGAGAATCCGAAATCGGCAACACGAGAGAAGCGCTCCTGGACGCCGTAGTACTGATCGGAAGCCAGCAGCTCTTCGGTGCGGACTACGCCCAGAACGTCGGAGAGATTGCTGCCGATCTTGTTCTGGCCGCCTTCGCCGCGATTCAGGGTCATCAACCATGTCGCGACGCCGCGGCCGCGGGATTCAAGCGTCAGCATGCCGCCGTCTTCGTCATCGGGGTGCGCGACCACCTGCATCAGCCTTGCGGTGGTTCCCAGACGCAAAATTTCAAGTCGCAATCCGGCCCGCCCCTGATCCTGAACAATGGGGGCAGGAACACCTTGATAGAGCAGGCCGGGAAGATCCCCATCGAACTGGTTTTCTTTGACCTCGGTCTGCGAGGAATGGGGCATGGAGCTCCTCGCGAGCGCCGGGGCGCTGGTCTGCGCGCCGGTCGAGACCGCTACGATCAGCCAGAGGGCGAGCAACGTAAATGAGAAAACGGGAAAGCGCTTGGAGCGAAATGAACGGCAGCGTCCCCCAGGCTGCGGCGGAGTGGCAGGTGCGAAATGTCTCACGTTACAAGGATGGGGCCTAGGCCCGGTTTGACGCAAATTCTTTACACGATTTGACGATTCCGGCCGCTCGGCGCCGGTCGCGCGCGTGGCTCGAGACCCCTTCCGGCACAGCCGCCGAAACGGAACGCAAGGCTACACGTCGCACAAATCCGCCGCCTTGCGCAAGGAAGCCAGGGGATCGGCCGTGGGCACGAATTCGTGAGCAACATAGCCTTTGAATCCAGCGTCGGCCACGGCGCGCATCACCGCAACCCACTGAATTTCCTGAGTGTCGTCGAGTTCATGACGACCAGGAACGCCGCCGGTGTGAAAATGCCCGATCCATTGGATGTTCTGCCGGATGGTGTCGATCAGATCGCCCTCCATGATCTGCATATGGTAGATGTCGTACAACAGCTTCACGTTCGGGGAGTTTACTTCCTCCATGACGCGAACCCCCCACGCCGTGTGATCGCACATGTAGTCGTGATGGTCGTGCTTGCTGTTGAGCAATTCCAGGCAGATGATAACCCCGTTGTCCTCGCCAATCTTCTTCACCCGGTTCAGGCCGGCGATGGTGTTTCGTGCACCTTCTGCGTCGGACATCCCGGCGCGATTTCCGGAAAAGGTGATGACGTTCGGAACGCCGGCCTTCGCGGCCCGGGGAATGTTGGTGCGAAAACTGTCCTCGATCGCGGCGTGATTTTCACTGCGATTCAGCGCCTTGCCGATTTCGCCGCCGCCGGCGTACCCCATCGTGCAACTGAGTCCGTAGCGGCGGGGGATTTCGTATTCGTCCGGTTTGAGCAGGTCGACCCCTTTTAGCCCGATGCTGGCGGCATACTCCGCCAGCTGGTCGATGGGGACATGAGGGTAACACCACTGGCAAACGGATTGACGGATCCGGCCCTTGCGGGCGGTGGGTTCGGAGGCGGAGGCCATCCAGGCCAGTGGTGACGCAGCCAGGCTGGCCATCGACGATTTCAGAACAGCGCGGCGGGTGAAATTGGAAGTCACGAAATAAGGGTTCATGGGCACTATTGTCGTGGTTCTTTCAGCAGGTCCT
>Ga0126370_10001439_pt1 | contig 10871 bp, 6 predicted proteins | sample PanSoiMetaPlot_3_FD_92586 | JGI IMG/M metagenome (GOLD analysis project Ga0126370, IMG submission 92586) | Tropical forest soil microbial communities from Panama - MetaG Plot_3 | ecosystem: Environmental > Terrestrial > Soil > Tropical forest > Bulk soil | place: Panama | collected 2016-02-17 | reverse complement strand
TTTACGTTCGTGGCCTGGCGGAAGAACAGGCCATCGGCGCTCATGGAATAAAGCGTTCTCGAGCAGAAAAGCTGATTGGCGTTGAGGCAGCTCAGCATGGAAATGATCACGATCGAGCGGATGATGGGATCGCCAAGGGCTCCGAACACGCGATTGGCTACCGTTCCCAGGACAAACGTATCCCCGGCGATTTGATTCATCGGCACGATGTACAGCGCGATCAAATTGAGGAGCAGATAAATCCCGATGATAGAAAGGACACTGCCGAAAATGGCGCGCGGGATGTCGCGGCCGGGATCACGAACTTCTTCGCCGAAATAAATGATGCCGTCCCAGCCGTCCACGGTGTAGATGACGGCTTGCATTCCCAGCATGACTGCGATCACCAGAGGCCAGCCTGCCGGCAAGGAAGTTGCGACGGCGGACTGCGTGGCAGCTTGGTGCGCCTCTCCGCCCATAAGAAACACGGCACCGACCAGGATCACAAATGCGCCGGTTTTAAGCGCGGCGGTCAGGAGTTGTGCGCCCCTTCCCCAGCGAATCCCGCGCCACTGCAAAACGCCAAACCCGGCGATGATCGCGATGGAGATGACTTTCTGCTTGTGTGGCCCGGCGAGAATTCGAAAAAGATGGCCGCTGTATTCGCTGATGAGGAGGGCGACGGCGGCGGCTGTGCCGCAAGTGGAGAGCCAGTCGCTCCAGCCGACCACGAAACCCGCGTACTCGCCCAAGGCGCGGCGCGAAAAATTGTACTGGCCGCCGCTGCGGGGAATCGCGGCGCCCAGCTCGGCCATGGAAGACGCGCCGACCAGGGCGTAGAGGCCACCAAGGATCCAGATGCCCAGAAACAACCATGCTTTGGGCAACTGAGCGGCAACTTCTCCGGGTGTGTAGAGGATGCCGGCGGCAATCGTGTTTCCGATGGCTGCCGCCATCCCAAACCACATGCCGAGGACTTTCAGCAGCCGGCCGCGGCTATAAGGTTGAGTCGAGGACCCCAACGAGCTGGTCGTCAAATTTCCCCGCTAGCGAGAAGGATGAGTGGCAGCAACAAGTTCCATTCTCGTGCTGCGGCACGAGGCGGCCATCATAACTGGCAGAGCGGAAATTGCAAGCTCGACGCGAAGGCTGATACACGGGGACGCCGAACACCAGTTCGGCGAAGCACTGAGATCTACTCTTGAGGACGAAAGTCTAGCGCGCCGTGCCGACGAAATTCCATTTGCCCCACGCGAAGGACTCATGCAGGGGCGCAAAGTATGCGCGAGCCGTTTTTTTGATGACGTCCGGCAGGCCGAGCCATTGCCAGTACGTACGCGTCTCATGCTCGGTCATGGTGGCGAACGCATCCATTCTGTTGGACAGGCGGCGGATGATGGGGATCTCAGAAACGAAGTGCACAATGGTGAGAAACGGCGTGCGCCAGGGCTCGACGAACATCACGCGGCCGTCTTTGCGCAGAACGCGCCGCATTTCAGAGAACGTTTGCTCCAGGTCCGCAGGCAAATTGGGCAAATGGTGCAGGCCGCCTTGCACAATCAGCACGTCTTTGCTGCGGTCGTCGAAGGGAAGGTTGCGGCAATCAGCAACGATGCAATTCGCCGAGCCTTTGTACTGGGCAATCAATCGCGGAGAAAGATCCACGCCTTCAATGTGCGTGAATCCCAGCCCTTGCAGCGCGATCAAGCCGTTTCCACGTCCGCAGAAAAGTTCCACAATCGCTGCATCATGTGGCAACCGGCGCGCGCCGAGCCGGTTGAGCCGGGCGGTGAACTTGTGTATTTCCTGTTCCGGCGTCTCGAATCGCAGGTAAGCCGCTTCCCATGGGTCGGGAGTCAGCCGTTCCCTTATTTCCGCTTTGGTTTGGACTTCGGTCATTTTGGTTGGCACGCTCGCCATGCTTGATCAAACCCCAAAGAGTCGTTTAGGTTGCTTTGAAGATTCCCATAGGTGGACGTTCAAATTCAAGGAGATGGGTGGGCTGAGAAGCGCTGATTCCGAAGAATTGGTATTGCCTGAAACTGCATTGCGCGGGGCCGTCCGAGTGAAATGTCCCGGTGAGTACGATATGATGCTGCGGCATATGGAAAAAATTTCGACGTCGGATCAATCTCCGTCGCAACGCGTTGGCACGTCTGTGGCAGTGGAAGTGTCGGTGGTCATCCCCTGCCTCAATGAGGCAAATTCGCTGGCTTTTTGCGTAGACAAGGCGGTGAATGCCTTTCGCGCTTCAGGCCTCATGGGTGAAGTGATTGTGGCGGACAATGGCTCGACCGACGGCTCAATCCAAATCGCGGAGGAGCACGGCGCGCGCGTAGTGCATGTACCGAAGCGCGGCTACGGCTCGGCTCTGCAAGCCGGAATTGCCTCTGCGCGCGGTCCGCTCATCATCATGGGCGACGCGGATGACAGCTACGATTTCACAGACGTACCGCGTTTCGTCGAGAAACTTCGCGAGGGCAACGACATCGTCATGGGTAATCGCTTCCGCGGCGGAATCAAGCCGGGAGCCATGCCACCCTCTCACAAGTACTTGGGGAATCCCGGCCTTACCGCGCTGCTCAATACTTTATTTCACGCGCGCATCGGAGACAGCTACTGCGGAATGCGCGGGTTTACGCGCGCTCTCTATGACCGGTTGGACGTGCGCAGTACGGGAATGGAATTTGCGCTGGAGATGATTATCAAGGCGGCGCAAATCGGCGCACGCATTGCGGAAATCCCCATCATCTTGTGGCCGGACAAACGCGGACGACCGCCCCATCTTCGCAGCTTTCGCGACGGCTGGCGCAGTCTGCGGTTCATGCTTTTGTATGCCCCGAACTGGTTGTTTCTTTTACCCGGCTCCATGTTAGTTGTGTTGGGGCTTTTTCTCGTAGTCTGGCTCCTGCCGGGGCAGCGCCAGATTTCGTCACGCATCATTCTGGACATTCACACCATGATTTTCGGCGTAATCTTCACGCTGATGGGAGTGCAAACGCTTTCCATCGGCGCGTTCGCAAAGCTGTTCAGCTATGCGGAGCGCTTTGATCGCGGCTCGGTTTCGTTGAAGCGCTGGCTAAAACGAATCACGCTGGAATCCGGCTTGCTGATGGGTGGAGCGCTGTTCCTTGCGGGTTTCATCGGCTGCGCCTGGATTACCTGGCAGTGGGCATCGAGTGGCTTTGGCGAACTCCATCAGGTGCGCCAGGTGCTTTTCTGGGCGATGTGGCTCTTTATCGGTATACAAGTCATTTTCGCTTCGTTTTTCCTGAGCATGCTGGGCATCAGCCGCGGTACCTACATCGGCGACTACGATCTGAAGTGATTCGCGTAGGCGGTCCGCTCACGCCGAGATGCCCGGCCGATCCAGGATGTAGAGCTGGGGCTCGGTTGAGATCCCTGCCTGCGGCGGGCAGGCTTCGGCCGCAAAGACCGCGGCCTCGGGATGACAGGCTAAGAAATATGGCTAGTGGTCTTATGGCGGAGGAGGCTGGTAGGGAATCAGTTCTGTATTGTCTCTGTCAGGTTCCACGAGCCAGATGTGACGATCCTTGAAGTACGCGAGCAGCTTTGAATTTTGTTCGGGCGTCAGTTCGCGCGCCCAGAGTACTTTCGCCGAATCGATTTCCGCCCCGTTGTAAACCCACTCGTCGTGAATGTTGTGGTCCTCTTCGTAGCGCACGATGACAAGGTGTTTGCCGGGCGTGTGCGAAAGTTTTTCCTGGATGGCGGCGCGGCTGGGATCTCCCTGGCAGGTCCACTCGAGCGGGTCGCAACGGTGGTTCGCAGCGCACAGGCCGATTTCTCCTGCCAGTAGAAAGACCGCCGCGCAAGAGAGCGCAAGTCCGATGGGCCGCCTGGCGATCCGCATCAGGCGCAAATAACGAATCGCCTGAACGAGCAAAAGAAAAATAACGCAAGTCACCGGCGCGGCGTAATGCGGGAAGGACCAAATCGAGGCAAAGAAGCCTGTGGAAACCAGGAGCAGCGAGAGGAGGGGTACCCGCAACCTTCGTTCGCGAAAGACAAACGGCAGTCCCGGCAATAACAGCAAGGTTCCCCACCAGAAATAGGTGGTGGCGCTGCGGATCAATTTTTCCTCCGTCACGCGCCAAACGTCAGCCCAGGTGTTTTGATAATCCTCGTGCTCCCAGCCGTTGTAGAAATCCTCGAATTGCTGATTGTGATAATGCAGAGCCGGCTTGGGGTGGTCCCATAGAAAGAGACCCATCGATCGGTAGGTGCGCGAGTTCAGGACATGAGGAAATAGCAGCGCGTTTCCAGTAAGCCGCCAGTTGTAATAGCCCATGAACGCGATGGTTAACAGCAAAATAGCCGCCAGCGGCGTGAAAACGCGAACTATTGGAGTCTGTGGAGGCCGCGCAGACTTTGTTTTTCCCACAAGCCACCACAGCAACCATACGGCCACGGGAAGGGAAAAGAGGAATCCTTCATATGGCCGGCTGTTAGCAAGGATTGCGAGACCGAGGCCGAGCATTAGCGTGTCGCGCAACTTTGCATAACGAACGATGCGCGGAATCGAGCCCAGCACCAGCGCGCCGCCAGCGGCGGCCACGGCTCCGCCCCAGTAGCTGTTCATCCAGTAGCTGGCAATGCCGAACTTCAACGCCACAAGCACGCTGCCCAGAAGAGCCCATCTTGCCGGCAGCCAGGCTTGGAGCATCCATAGGATTGAGGCGCACATCGCTCCGACGCTCAGGACGACGCCGATCCACGGACACCCCAGCCGTTCTCCCAGCGCGAGAACCGCGCCTTGGGCTGGCGGATACTTCGAGCAATAGGTGGGGAACCAACTGATGTGAAACGACTCGAAGCTCATCCACATCGGGTGCGTGGGATTCGTGAGCCTCCCATGAGCCAGGGTGTCGCCGAGCAATAAGTAGCTGTATTCATCATGGATGCCGGGCACGGGAACGCGAAGAAGCGGCTGTACGGCCAGGCGGACGCCAATCACGGAGAAGAAGAGAAGCCAAATAGCGAGCGTTTTTTGCCTAGACAATCGTTCGAATGGCTGCCAGATAGCACGTAGCGTTTTTTCAAACCATCTAGTGGCAAGAAAGGCCAGCAGGACAAATGCGAGCGCTACGCCGACAAGCGCCCAAAGTCCGCCGGGATACTCCAGCAGTGCGCTGCTCGAAAAATTCATTTCAAGGAAGAATCTTTGATTTAGAGATCCAGCGCGAGGCTGGCGTGCGCTACAGGATAACTGATTTTGCGGTGAGTCGGCGTGGTTCAGGGGGAGTAGTGGGTCCGTTTGGATTTTTGACTTATTGTGTCACGAACCAAAAAATCCAAACTGCTCCACGACCGGCGGGTCCTTAGTGTTCGATTTCGATTTCCGTTCCGTTTGAGGTAGCGGACGGAGCGGCGGCGCGGAGTTCGTCAATATAATCGGCCATTTCGAGACGCAAATTTCCCGCATTGGTCGCATAAGACATGCCGGTCTCGAAGTCCACGATTCCGGAGCGAATCAGCCTTTCAATCTCTCCGTCGAAATGCTGCATGCCGTCCATGGCACCATCGCGCATGGCGTCCAAAAGCGTTTTGCCTTCGCCTTCTCCCTTTTCGACATATTCGCGCGTGCGCATCGAGGACTTCAGGATTTCCACGGCGGCGATGCGTCCGCCTGTTTTCTTGGGAAGCAGGCGCTGGGAAACGATAAAGCGAAACGACTTCGCGAGGCGCGTGCGAATGGCTTGCTGATCGCTGAGCGGAAAGACGCCAACGATGCGCTCGATGGTTTTGGAGGCGTCAATCGTGTGCAGCGTGGACATGACGAGATGGCCGGTTTCGGAAGCTTCGAGGGCAATCTCGATGGTTTCCTTGTCGCGCATCTCGCCGACGAGAATGACTTTGGGGGCCTGGCGCAAAGCCGCGCGCAAAGCTAAAGCAAAACTTGGTGTGTCGGAATGCAGTTCGCGCTGATGGATCGTCGCTTTCTTGTGGCGATGCAGAAATTCGATAGGATCCTCGATGGTCAGGATGTGGTAAGCCTTCTCCGCATTCATCTTGTCGAGAATGGCCGCAAGCGTGGAGGATTTTCCGGAGCCCGTCGGGCCGGTGACGAGTACAATTCCATTCCGCAAATCAACGATTTCCTGCAAGGCAGTCGGAAGGTTCAATTGCTCGAATCCTGGAATTGTGTCCGGGATGACGCGCATTACGATGGCGCAGCTCCCGCGCTGCTTGAAGATATTTACGCGGAAACGCGCGACTCCCGTGAGCCCGTAGGAGAGGTCTGACGCGCCGTCTTGTTCCAGTTTGCGGATGGGCGTCTCGTTTTTGCCGATGATGTCGTTCGCGATGGAGAGGGTGTCCTGGGAAGTGAGGCACTCGAGCCCTTTGTATTTCAGTTCGACCAGCTGGCCGCTGACCTCGATTTGCGGGGCGCGCCCGGGAGAGAAAATCAGGTCGCTGACATGCGGGCTGGCCTTGAGCATGGCAGTTACAAGTTGCGCGGTATGAATCTTTCTTTGCGGCGCCGGCGCAGACACCTGCTCTGCCGGAGCGGGGATCGTTTGAGGAGGTGTTCCCATGTTGAGTGTGATCCTTCTGTGGCCCGATGAGAGGAGGCGAGCCGTGATTACAAGAGCCGGGAACGTTTTCCCGACTCTTCAATTCTAGATGAAGAAACGGGGCCCGATTTCTCCGGTTATCGGCGAATTGCCTGAAAGTAAAGGCCCCTTGCCCTGCTTGCAGGAGGCAAGCTGCGGCAGGCAGGCTTCATTGTTTGGAAGCAGTGTCAATAAAATTGGCCACGTTCTTTTTGAGCTTGGCCAAGTCTTCGTCGTGGACGTACATCATGTGACCCGCTTCGTAATACTGGTGCCAGACGTTTTTGCGGATGTTTTCCGGGAGGCCCATGTGGTCCACGGTGTATTCCGCTTCCATGAACGGAGTCGCCAGGTCGTAGACTCCGTCTTCAAATTCCACTTTCAGGCGGGGATTGGTGATCATGGCCTGCACCAGGTCGAGAACGACGCTCGGAGAGCCGGGGAAAAATCCGAAGTCGCCGCCATCGTGCTTCCAATCCCAGCGATTCGGCCCAAAATCCGCCGCGGGTTTGTAGGCTTTGTCCTGTCCGAATTTTAATTCTTCGCGGATGTAGCCGTTGAACGCGCCGACGAAGGCGCCACTGATAGCCGCGTCTTGCGGGTCATAGTCTGCGGCTTCCCCGATCAGATTGTAGGTTGGGCCGGCAAAGCGCGCGTCGTAGCGGCCCGTCGTCAGGCCTCGATTGCGCTGGAGTTCCTGCATAAACTGAAACAGCCGCACGCGCAGGTTGGCTTTGTCGAGATAGTCTTCGCTCAGTCCAGTGAATCTCGCCACTTTCTTTACGATTTCCGCTTTTTCCGCTTTGCTGAGAGCGTCGCCTTTCATGAGAGCATCCGCGTACTCGCCGCGCGCGAATTTGCGCGCTTCATCGAGGAAAGCATTCAGATTGTCCGGGCGATCTTTCAAAGTTTTGTGAAACCATGCTGTGGCCGCGTAGCTGGGCAGATAGAGAATGTAGGCGAGGTCCTGACCGGGATAGAAAGAGATGTTCCCGAGATCCAGGACCGAGGAGACCATCACGATCCCGTTCAGATACAGGTTGTCATGGCTTTGCAGGTAATTGCCGAGCGCCGCGTTTCGAAACGTGCCGTAACTTTCGCCAATCAGGAATTTGGGCGAATTCCAGCGGTTGTTCCGGCTGATGTAGGTAGCGATGAATTGCGCAAGAGACTTTACGTCCGGGTCCACACCCCAGAAGTCTTTGTCTTGCGCCTTGCCGACAGCGTGGCTGAAGCCGGTCCCAACGGGGTCAATGAACACGAGGTCGGACTTGTCCAGGAGGCAATCGGGATTATCCATCAGCTTGTAGGGAGCGGGTGGGGTTGCGCCGGCATTGACGGTCACGACGCGGCGCGGACCCAGCGAACCCATGTGCAGCCAAATCGAAGCAGAGCCAGGCCCGCCGTTGTAGAGAAAAGATACCGGGCGCTGGCTCATGTCTTTCACATCGCTTCGCGTGTAGGCGGTGTAGTAGATCAGCGCGGTCGGCTCGTCTTTTTCGTTTTTGATGAGAACGGTTGCGGCGGTCGCTTTGTAAGGAATGGTCTGGCCGCCGATTTTTATAGAGTGATCGGTAACCGAGGATTCTTCTTTGGGTGGCGCGGCAGGCGCTTCGGTGGGCTTGTCGGCAGGCTTGTTCTCTTGTGCTCGTGCGGCGGCGGTTTGCAGGCTCATTGCCGCCAAAGCCAGAAGCAATAGACCGGGGTTCTTTACGCAGATTTTTGCAGGGCTCATCGGCTCTCTCCTCGAAGTAACTGGGTTTTATGATTCAGTGAGACTTGGGATTCTAACTGCTTCTACGAAGCAGGGAACTCTTTTGTTCGACGGCGCAGAAGGAAGAACGCCTCGCTGTTTTTTATTGGATCGACTGATAGCTCAGCGCAATCATTTACGATCCAGTCGGCACCCGCGGCGCGCAACTCCGCATCTTCTGCCGTGGTTCGCAAGGCGACAACATGCGCTCTCGCAGCCTTGCCCGCGCGGATTCCGGCGGGAGCGTCTTCGATGACCACGCATTCTGCACCTGCTGCGCCCAGAATCTGCGCCCCCTTCAGGTAAGGTTCCGGATTGGGTTTGCCGTGTTTTATGTCATTTGAAGTGACCATTTGTTTTGGCTCAGGAAGCCCGGCGGCGGCGATTCGCACTTGGGCCAAACGGCGCGTACAGGACGTAACAATTGCCCACTTTTCAGGCGGAATAGCCCGCAGCAGCTCCATCGTGCCGGGCAGGGGAATTACGCCGTCGGTGTCTTCGATTTCGCGGCGCTCGACTTCGCGATTCTCCGCGTCGTGGTTGCCATTCGGCAGCAGCTCCCGGATCGTCGCGATGCTTGGCTTGCCATGCGCTTCCCGCACGACTTTGTCGGCGTCGAATCCGTGCTGACGTGCCCACCAGGCCCACACCCGCGCCACAGCAGGAGTCGAGTCCACTAGGACGCCGTCCAGATCAAAAAGCACACCGAGGCAACGAAGGGAGTTCATCTTAATGGAAAATGGGGTGGGAGATGGGATTTGAACCCACGACATTCGGAGCCACAGTCCGACGCTCTACCAGCTGAGCTACTCCCACCATCTGGAATACCAACATTTTACGACAAATCTGCCGCAGCGAAAAGCGCCCTTGAAACCCGGTGGGTCAGTTTTGGATTTTTGACTTCTTGTGTCACAAAACGAAAAATCCAAACTGGCCGACCGACGAACCCAAGCGTTTTGCGAGTTTTTGGCCAGTAAGCCCGCCGGGTAATCTCTACGATGCAGGCTTGCGCAAGCCGCGCTTCGAAGTGCACACCTCTTGCTAGACTAAATTGACAGTAAACGCGTCCTCGCGCATGAATCAAAATCAAACCGACCGCAACCACTTCGAGCGGCAAATCCTTTTTGCGCGCCCGATTTTCGTTTTGCTGGCGCTGCTTGCCGCTTTGGAACAGCCTGTGTCCCGCCAGGAACACCGTTCGGTCTCTTTCCTGATTGCTTATCTCATCGTGGCGCTGGTCATTACCCAGGTCGAGCGCCTGCTGCGCCGCCGTTCGTGGCATTTGCCGCTGGCGTGTGACCTTTTGGCCCTCGGTTATTTCATGTTTATCAGCCCTTCGACGGTTCCCGTATGGTTTCCGTATATGTTCGTTTGTTACGCCGCGGGAATTCGCTGGGGATTTGAACTCACGGTGCCTTTGGCGGGGGCTCTTTCTCTGACACTCGTTTTGCTCACGGCCGTAAAAGGAGAAATTCACTGGATGCGCGTGGTGGCCTGGCTGGGCCTTACCGCGGCGACTTTTGCCGGGGGCGCGGGCCTTGCGTTTCTCGGGGATCGCAATAAAAGCTTTGCCGGCCAAATCGACTTTTTCTCGCGCATCAACGCGACGATGCAGGTGGACCAGGGGCTGGCAGAGTCGCTGCGCCTCTTTCTTCAGGAGCTGAGCCTCACGTTCAACGCCGAAGAGGCCCTTCTGCTTTATCGAGACGCGGATCTGGAGCGCATTTTTCTGTGGCGCATGAAGGCGGGAGAGAACGACCGCTTGATCCCAGAAAGTTTGCCGCTGTCGCGGACGGACGGGTTTCTGCTCGACGACATGGACGCGACGCTTTGTTGGAACTCGTTGACTGGGCCGGGCGCGGGCTTTGGCTGGGACCGGCGTGACGGCAAGACAATCAAGAACCTGCCTCGGCTACCAGGACCGGTATTGCAGGAACTCAAAATCCGTTCTTTGTTGACCGTGTCATTCGATCAAAGCGGCCAGCCGACCGGCAGAATCTTTCTTTTGAACGGACGCAAGCCTTTTCAGAAGCAAGACTTGAGCTGGCTCGAAAGCATTGCGCAGCACATTGGTCCGGCTCTCGAAAACATTTTTCTGCTGAGGCACCTGCGCGCGCGGGCCATCGAAGCGGAACGCAGCCGCATCGCACGCGATCTGCACGATGGCATTCTGCAGACGCTGCTCAGCATTGAAATTCAGTTGGATGTCCTGCGCCGCAAGGTTTCTGCTACCACCCCTGAGCAGGCCTCCAGTTCCCTGGCTAACCTACAGCAAACCGTCAAGAACGAGGCCGCCGACCTTCGCCAGACGGTGACCGACCTGCGTCCCCTGCGCGTGCAGAGCGCCGACCTGGTGGACCTGATGCGCGGGTTTGCGGAGCGCTATCGAAACGAATCCACCATTGCCCTGGACCTGCTAATTGATTCGACACAATTGCGGGCTCCGGACCGCGTTTGCCGCGAGATTTTCCAGATTTACCGTGAAGCACTCAACAACATAAAAAAGCATGCGAAGGCTTCCCATGTCGTGGTAAAACTGTCGCAGGATGACAGCCGTCTAG
>Ga0126370_10001438_pt1 | contig 10872 bp, 8 predicted proteins | sample PanSoiMetaPlot_3_FD_92586 | JGI IMG/M metagenome (GOLD analysis project Ga0126370, IMG submission 92586) | Tropical forest soil microbial communities from Panama - MetaG Plot_3 | ecosystem: Environmental > Terrestrial > Soil > Tropical forest > Bulk soil | place: Panama | collected 2016-02-17 | reverse complement strand
GCCTGCTGCCGTGTTGGCGGTGAAGACCGCCGCCGTCGCCACACCCGATGCATTGGTGGTTGCCGTTGTTACGCCGCCCGCAAACGCCCCGCTCGCTCCGCTCCCCGGCGCCGTGAACGTCACCGTCGCGCCGCTCACCGGATTGTTGAAAGAATCCTTGACCGTCGCCTGCAACTGCGTACCAAACGCCGTGTTCACCATCGCGCTCTGCGGCGTACCTGCTGTCGCCGTGATGCTTGCCGGAACACCTGCCACTCCACCGACCGGCTTGAAGGCCGCCAAGACCACACCCCACGCATCCGATGAGCTAATCGTGGCTCCCGCCGAAGCGGTTCCCGCTGTCGCCTGCACCTGATCTTCTGTGATCAGCTTGGTACCCGGCACCGCCGGCACAAGGTCTCTGATCGTGTAGCCGGTTCCCCCCGTGAATGTCTGAGAATTCGTGCTGGCGACGGTGGCCAAAAGCAGATCACCATTGGCCGTGGTCGTCAGGTTTCCGCTATTCGGCGAGGTACTTGTCGCGGTCGCGGTGGAGAAGGCGTCGATGGAATTTGATATCGCAACGCCGGAGTATTCCGAAATGGCAAAGCGCAGCGGTCCCGATACGGTCATAGATACCGTAACCGTGTTGGCGCCGCCCTTGACATTCTCGGCGTAATAGATGGCCAGTGTTACGACGCTGCCTGTGAAACCCACCTGGGCAGCCTTTTTGTAGGCGTTCCCATTGGAATCAGTAACAGTGAAAACCTGCGAGCTAGAAAGGCCGCCGCGAATGCTGACGGCAATGAAGTTTCCCGCGGTGTTCGCGCCGGTGAAGGCGAGTGTGGAGGTGGTGGTGGTGCCGGCGTCCTTGCTTGTGTGTTGAACGAGGGAAATGCCAGCCTGCGCCTTCGCTAGGCCGCCTCCGAGAAGTAGGAGAAGAAGGCTGGCAACAAGACGCGCCATGCGAACACCAATCGCCGAAGAACTCACCCGGCGCAAGCTAATCGACATCGGACATCCTCCGAGTATAAAAAGGCGTTTTTTGCTCAAGGGATCGCCTGTGAGCTCCAGCAGTACAGGGCAGACCCTGCCTTTCCTTACTGGCAAAGACTTCCTTTCGAGAAGCATCAGTCGGTCGGAAATCTCCAAACCCCACACCACTCAAATAGGCTGCTCCGGAACCGCCTAAAATGTTTGGCCTCTAGCGGCTTCGGCAACCTCAAAACACGCAATGCTGTTCCAACGGTATTGAGGACAGTACCGGCGTGGTGCGTTGAAGCAATCTCTCTTCCAAAACGAGTGTGACTGTAACGCACTGAAAAAGAAGGAGTTAAATTAAAAGTAATGGACAACCAGAAGATGTGTGGGAAGCGAGCAGGAGATAGTGAGTATCCTGTTTCCGCTCAAAGCCTTCTCAGTTTTTCTGGACAGCAGCCTAGAACTTCCAGAACTCAGGTCGTAGCGTTTACGGATAGACTCTCACTTCAGGAATTGGAACGATGAATTGCCCCCCCCATTCCCGGATGTAAGCGCTCTTCTTCATCACCTCGTCCTTCAAGTTCCAGGGGAGAATGAGCAGATAGTCGGGACGGGTCTCCCGGATGTGTTCGGGGGGGTAAATAGGGATGCGCACTCCGGGAAGAAATTTGCCCTGTTTATAGGGACTGCGATCCACTACGTAGTCGATAAAGTCCTCGCGCACACCGCAGTAGTTCAAGAGCGTGTTGCCTTTGGCGGCGGCGCCGTAGGCGGCGATTTTCTTGCCGCTTTGTTTCGCATGAACCAGAAACTCCAAGAGTTTGCGCTTGGTTTCTTTGACTTGCTCCGCAAAGCGCGAATACGTCTCGACCTGATCGAAGCCTGCGGATTGCTCACGCAGGCGGAGCTCGGTAACGCGCGGGCCGGCGGGTTTCGAAGAATCTTCGGCATGGCGCGCGAAAATGCGGAGCGAGCCGCCGTGAGTAGGAAGTTCCTGCACGTCGAAGAGCGTCAAGCCGTGCGCAGCAAAAATCTTCTCCACGGCAAGGAAGGAAAAATAAGAGAAATGTTCGTGGTAGATGGTGTCGAACTGGCTTTCCTCCATCAAGCGCATGAGATGAGGAAATTCCATGGTGATGACGCCCGTGGGCTTCAACAGAATTTTCATACCCGCGGCAAAATTATTAATGTCCGGCACGTGGGCCAGCACATTGTTGCCGAGAAGCAGATCGGCCTGCTGGCCTTTGCCGACAAGTTCGCGCGCGGTATCGCTGTTGAAAAATCTCACCAGCGAAGGAATGCCTTTCTGAACCGCGACGTCGGCGACGTTGGCGGCAGGTTCCACGCCGAGGACAGGAACCTTCTTTTCGACAAAATACTGCAACAAATATCCGTCGTTGCTGGCGATTTCCACGACCAGGCTCTTTTCATTGATCGTGAACCGTTGAACCATCTCGTCCGTATATTTCCTGGCATGCGCCAGCCAGCTATCGGAATACGAGGCAAAGTAGAGGTAGTCGCTAAAAATATTTTCCGGAGCGACGAACTCCTGAAGCTGTACCAGGAAGCACTTCGCGCAGACATAGACATGAAGCGGGTAAAACGGCTCCATGTGATTGAGCTGGTCGTGGCTCAGGAAACTCTGCGCTAATGGAGAAGCTCCAAGATCCACGAAAGTATGTTCGAGCGCAGCTCCACAAAACCGACAACCGGAACGATTCCTCGAACTCATTCCTTCTCTCAATGCGATTTCGTTGGTTTGATCCGCGATCCTTGTCATAAAACTCGTCACCGTCCGTTTCGAATCAGACTGCCAGCCATAGCGCGCAAACCTGCTGAAACAGTCTTTGCGATGCCCTCGCCGCTTAGTCCATGCTGCTCTTGCATGAATTCTTGGGAGCCGATGTGGGGAGAAAACGCAGAAGGAAGACCAATGCGTTTGAAGGGCACTTTGATGCCATCGGCTTCAGCGAGGACCTCTGCGACGGCGCTGCCGAGACCGCCGAGAACGCTGTGCTCCTCCACCGTGAAAATGGCTTCCGTTTCGCGCGCGGCAGCGAGAACCGCTTCCGCGTCGAGAGGCTTCACGGTATGCATGCTCAACAGCCGTGTTTGAATACCTTCCTTTGCTAGTAAGTCCGCAGCGCGAACCACGTTCAGAAGGATGCCGCCAGTGGAAATCAGCGTGACATCCTTCCCTTCCCGCATGCGAATGGCTTTGCCTAATTCAAATTCAATGGGCGATTGATGGACGACCGGCTCACCAGCTTTGCCTAATCGAAGATAACAAGGGCCTTGGTAAGCGATCACCGCGCTTGTAGCGGCGCGTGCCTCCACCGGATCTCCTGGAGCGACAACCACCAGGTTCGGCAAGGAGCGCATGACCGCAATGTCCTCGACGGCATGATGAGTGGCGCCCATGGCGCCGTATGTGAAGCCGCCGCCGACCGAGACAACCTTGACGTTGGCGTTGTGGTAGCAAACGTCGTTGCGCACGTGCTCGAGGCACCGCAGCGTGGGGAAATTGGCGATGGAATAGGTGAGAGCGATTTTTCCGCTAAGCGCCATGCCTGCGGCGAGGCCAGTCATATTCTGTTCCGCGACGCCAGCATTGATGAATTGTTTGGGCAGTTGCTCCATGAACGGAGTGACCACTCCAAATCCCAAATCCCCGACCACCAGAACGATGCGCTCGTCCTGTCTGGCCAGTTCAAACAGCTCTTTGATGAATGCGGTTCTCATTTGTTCTGGCTAAATCCCGGAAGCAGTTTTACTAAGCATTTGTAGATCAATCGGAGGATCTCGCCGAGGCAGCTTTTGCACCTGCCGTTACCGGGACAGGACTGCGATAGATATCCTCGGTTTCGAGCACAAACAATTCATAATCACGGAGGGGGACAAAGGTTTGGCTGGTCCGATTGGACAAAACGGTGAATGTAAAGCTAGCCGCCACAGTGATGAGCTGAATGAGAATGATTGCTAGTGCTCCCGTGGAGTAAAGAATCCATCCGGGTATCGCCCGGCCCGCGACCGTCCGGATCATTACCATGGAAAGAACTCCGGCCCCCGTTAAAAGGAACCCAGCAAGAAATGTGATGAATAGCCGCACGCCGACGATATCTCCATAGACGGAAATTGCGCTCATACCATGAGTGATGAGGGAAACCATATTCATCTTGGAGGTTCCGGTGATCCGGTATCCTCGGGGGATCGGAGTTGTGGTGAACGGGAGCCCAGAACGAAAGACGGCCGCAGCGTAATGGTTCCACAGTTCGGTGGATGCCACGAGTCTGCCGAGGTAGTGCGAGGGCAAAATGCTGAAGTTTCCCACCTTTGTGCGGATGCCCGTGAGCATACGATGCAGAAGCTTGTACAACTGATAGAAGGCTCGGAACGTATATGGCTCCGTACGCTTACTCCTTTCGGCAAAAACAGCCGTGGTTCCTGAGAAAGCACGAAGCAATTGTAAGGCGCCGTCAGCAGTGTCCTCTCCATCGCTATCCATCACCAGCACGGCGTCACAGGGAATCGACTTATGGATATGAACCAAGCCCATGGCGATGGCTCGCTGGTGGCCAAGGTTACGGCGAAGGTGCAGTACGCGTATGCTTCGCACGACGGAAAAACGAGATTGGAAATCGGCTGGATGGAAGCCTTGAATGGAGCCGTCGTCGACAACCAAGACATCGACCGAACACGGATGTGAAGAAATAGTTTGATCAAGGCGACGGATAAGTTCGCCGGCGGAAGCCCAATCGTCGCGTAGGGGCATGAGGATGACGACGCGCAGCGGAGTCCCCACAGGACCTGGGGTCTGACGGAGGGGGCGTGTGATGCTCTCGGTGACCCGATTGTAAAGGTTACCTCGGTCGAGGTTGCTCATCTGTTTCTCTTTCTTGGAAAGCACCTTATGGTTCTGAGGACCCTCATTGGCCATTGTCCAACTCGGTTAGAGCTTTGGCCATATCGTCGCCCATGGGCGCGCGATAGTGCCAAAGGAGTTTGTTCTCCATGTAGCTGACGCCTTTGCCTTTTACGGTGTGCGCGACGATGCAGCTCGGACGGCCGGTTTCAAAAGGAACTTGTGTAACGGCTTGCTCAACGGCGTCTACATCGTGGCCGTCGAGTTCGTGGACGGCCCAGCCAAAGGCGCGCCATTTGTCGGCAAGAGGATCCAGGTCGATGACTTCTTTGACCGTGCCGAGGCTTTGAATCTTGTTGTAGTCCACCAGGACGATGAGATTGTCGAGCCTGTGATGAGGTGCGAAGAGGGCAGCCTCCCAAACCGAGCCTTCGTCGCATTCGCCATCGCTGATGAGACAAAAGATTCGGCTGGAACGGCCGTCACGCTTCGCCGCAATAGCCATGCCGGTGGCGACGGGAAGTCCGTGGCCAAGAGAACCGGTGGAAAGCTCTACGCCCGGAACGTTCTTGTGCATGACGTGGCCGGCAAGCGGAGAACCGTTTTGATAAAAGGTTGCGAGGCGCTCGACTGGAAAATAGCCGCTCTCTGCAAGAACAGCGTAGAGGGCGGAGCACGCGTGTCCTTTGCTCATAATGAAGCGGTCGCGTTCCGGCCAATCGGGGCGCTGTGGATCATAGCGAAGCGCGCGGCCATACACAGCAGCCAGCAAATCTGCGGCGGATAGCGAACCACCGACGTGGGAAGCGTTGGCGGTGCCGGTCATGCGCACACAATGTTTGCGAATGCGTTTGGCCAGTTCGGCAAGACTAACTCGGGGTGTGCTACTCATGCTGCCTTCCTTCGCTGCCTAAACCAGAGAGTTGAAGAATGCTTCATCATTCATGCGGCGCGCGACTGCATCCAGCAAGAGTGCAGCTGGCGCTCCGTCCGCGACGCGATGATCAAAAGTGAGACTCAGCACGCAAGTTTGGCCGACTGTCAGGCTGCCGTCGCGTATGACGGGACGTGCCGCGATTCGTCCGATGCCAAGAATGGCGGCTTGCGAGCCGTTGAGAATTGGGGTGAAAGCGTCAACGCCATGAACGCCAAGATTACTGATGGTCGCTGTGCCACCTTCGAGATGCGCTGGTTGCAAATGGCCTGTAAGAGCGCGTTCGGTTAGATCCTTGGTTGTGCTGACGACTTCTCGAAACGTAGCAGAATCCGAATTGCAGACCACAGGAACGATCAGACCGCTAGGAGCAGCCACAGCAAAACCGACATTGATTTCCTTGAGGTGAATGATTTGGTCGCCTTCTATGGTTGCATTGAGCTCACGGCGCTCGAGCAGTGCGGCCGCAAAGACCTTGATGAACAACGAGTCATACGAGGGAGCCTGGCCCAATTTTTCGGAGAGCGTACGACGAGCTGCGACCAAAATATCCGCATTGACTTCGCGTGTGAGCGTCGTGGAAGCGGCCGTGGATAGTGTCGCGCGCAAACGGTCCGCCAAAGAACGGCGGAGACCGATAAGGGGGGTGCGCTCGAATAAACGTTTGTCGTCCGAGGACGATGGCGCTGCACCCGTAGGTTTTGAGGTCAAAGCCACAACATCGGCTTCCACGATGCGGCCGCCGGGACCGGTACCTTTCACCTGCTGAAGATTGATTCCGTGCTGTGCTGCTAGCTTCTTGGCCAGAGGACTGGCACGTAAGGGCCCGGCGGAAGGCGCAGCTGATGTTGAGCCCGACGCAGTTTCTGTTTCTTGAACGGCCGTTTGGACGCCGGCGTCATCGGTTGCGGCACCAGCAGCGCTGTCAATACCGGCGGGCGCTGCTTCTCCGTTGCGCAAAATGTATCCCATTAGAGCTTCCACGCGAAGACTCGTTCCGATACTTGCAACGTGGTGGAGAATGCCTTCCTCCGGAGCAGGAATCTCGAATGTGGCTTTTTCCGTGGTGATTTCTGCGACAGGGTCACCCGAGGCAACTCTTGTGCCCCCCGGGCACAACCACGCGGTCAAGACACCTTCTTCGGTATACATTCCCATGCTGGGCATGACAATCGCTCGTGCCACGCGAATCAGGCTCCTGTCCCAAAGAGTTCGTGCACGGCGGAAATGACCTGCGCCGGGCCTGGCGTGTAATGCGCCTCGAGAACTGCTGAAAAAGGAACTGGAGTGTCGGGAGCGGTAACTGTCTTGATCGGCGCATCAAGATTGTCGAAGCCTTTGTCGGCAACGCGCGCAGCGATGTCTCGAGCTACCGAACATACCGGAGTATCTTCATCCACAAGGACCAGGCGGCGCGTTCGGGAAACGGACTCGAGAATCGTCTCTTCATCGAGCGGCGAAAGCGTCAGGACGTCCACGACTTCGCCGTCGATACCCTCGGCAGAGAGCAAATCAGCCGCTTCGCTGCAAATGTGAGTCATGCGTCCGATGCCGCAGAGAGTAACGTCGCGGCCGCGGCGCACGATTTCCGCGCGGCCGATGGGCACGGTGTACGCTTCATCTGGAACAGGTCCTTTGGCTTTCAGGCCGAGGAACTTGTGCTCGAGGATGATCACCGGGCCATTGTCGCGAATGGCGGAAATGGTCAGGCCCTTGGCGTTGTACGCAGTGGAAGGAACGACCACCTTGAGACCGGGAATGTGAGCAAGTACGGCGTAGAGCGTTTGCGAATGCTGCGCGCCCGCGCCTCCGCCGTAAGTCCGGTTATCGCCGCCGCGCGTGCCGTAAGCCGTGCGAATCACTAACGGGAGGTCCACCTGACCGCCCATCATGTAATGCATCTTGGCGGCCTGATTTATAATTTGATCGTAGCAGCAGCCGATCAAATCCACGAACATGATTTCGACAATCGGACGCAACCCGGACATCGCTGCGCCAACACCTGCACCGAGGAAACCCATTTCGGCGATAGGAGTGTCAAGGATACGCTCCGGACCGAACTCCGTGATCAAACCGCGCGTTGCGCGTAGCGGCCCACCCCAGGCATCCACAAAACCGAGATGCGCGCGGCCTGCGGCGCCCGCAACGTCTTCCCCCATCACAATGATGTTCGGGTCGCGGCGCATTTCCTGTCGAATGGCCTCGTTGATGGCCTGACCAAAACTCAACTCTCGGACGGCGGTCGTGGTCATTTCTGCTCTCCGCCCCGTGCGGGAACATAGACGTCGGTGAAAAGATCCGCGGGTTGGGGAAGCGGACTTGATTCTGCAAAAGCAACGGCTTCGTCAATTCTCTTGCGATTCGCAGCTTCGATGGCGTCGAGTTCTGCTGCCATAAGTAGGTTTTGATCGAGCATCTGGTCGCGGAAGCGTCGGATGCAGTCCCGTTCGCGGGCGGCTTGCTCTTCTTCGCGCGTACGATAACGGGCAGTGTCATCACCTTGGTGATGGCCATGGTAACGGTAGGTCATGCACTCGATGAGGGAAGGTCCTTCGCCGCAGCGAGCGCGCTCGATTGCGGCGGCAGTTGCTTCCCAAACCGCAATCGCGTCTTGCCCGTCTACGGTCACCCCCGGCATCGAATAAGCCGCTGCACGGTCAGCAATGCGCGGAACGGAAACCGCATATTCGACCGGGGTCGCTTGCGCGTACCCATTGTTTTCGCAAACGAAAACGACCGGGAGCTTCCAGATGGCAGCTAGGTTCATCGCTTCGTGAACCGCGCCGATGCTCGCCCCGCCTTCTCCGAAAAATGCCGCCGCGACCTGGCTGGTCTTGCGAACTTTGGCCGAAAGCGCCGCGCCAACCGCGTGAGTTACACCCATGCCAACGATGGGATTCACACCCAGCATGCCCACCCCAACATCGGTGATGTGCATCGAGCCGCCCTTGGCGTGATTGCTTCCAGTGGACTTCCCGTAGAGTTCGGCCATCATGCGATGGACTTCCACGCCTTTGGCGATGCAATGCCCGTGGCCGCGATGCGTGGACGCAATCCAGTCGCCGGGTTCCAGCGCAGCACACACGCCGACGGCGCAAGCCTCCTGTCCCGTGTAATAGTGCACTGCCCCGACGGGGACCCCCGTTTCGACAAGCCACTTCAACCGTTCCTCGAATTCGCGGATGAGCGTCAGGCGTTCATACATCCAGACCAGCTTTTCCCGCGACGGCAAGTTCTGCGTAACTCCCGCGTCGCGAACGCCTGAATTTGAACGAGTGTGGGTCAAGCGCTGCAACTCTCCGTTCCTTTCCTGGGCACAGCAGCCTCGCGATAACACTCCGCAATCTCGCCGAGGTTTTCCCAAGCGCTGAGCTTATTTGCGAATCGCTCCGCGGGATTGGCTGAGAGCATCCACTTCATGGTCCACTTTGCAAACCTGCGAACGAGATACAGAGGAATGCCCGCGAGGCGATGCTTTGTTCCCGGCCGGACTCCGAATTGCCGGATGTTAGCCTCGCCTTTATTACGCCACCAAGCCAGGAAATAGTCTTTCCTGAGGCGATTCTCCGATACCGGGTGATAAACAAGGGCAGAAGGTTCGTACCAGAGCCGCTCTCCCGCAGCCAGTAGGCGTTCACCAAACTCAGTATCTTCGTTTCGGAGTTCACTCCCTGGTCGGGGTCCGAGGTCAGTGCGGAAATTTCCGTGCTTCTCGAACATTTCTCTGCGAAAAGCCATGTTCGTACCGATGGGAGCTACAAAGATCTCACCGGCTTGCTCCGTCGGATGGAATGCCACAAGAGGTCCCGCCGCGCGAGCGCTTTCGGGCGCAAGCCACCGAGGGGGAGGACAATTCCACTCGGGAAGAATGCGGCCTCCGGTGCCGGCCCATTCGTCGTTGTGCAGCGCAGCAGTCAGCTTGTTGAGCCAATCCTCATGCACCACTACGTCGTCGTCCATAAAGGCGATGACGTCTCCTTTGGATTCTTGGATGCCGGCGTTGAGTGCATGCGACTTTCCAGGCTGCGGCTCAAACAGATAGCGAAAGCGGCCTGGAAACCAGCTTATAAAGTCATCCACCGTCTTTCGAGTCTGGTCATTCGAGTTGTTATCGACAACCAGAATCTCCCAATCAACCGACTCTGGCAGCGCCAGCGCGGCCGCACTGCTCAGAGCCTTTTGCAGGCTGTGGCAGCGGTTGTAAGTGCACAATATAACGGAGACTCTCATTGAACTTGGCTTGTGGTCCCTGGTTGATGGTTTGTTTTCATTTCTAGATTCGTCGGATTTTTTTTACCACGGCATCCCTTGAAGTTACCGCCTGAGATGTCAAGGCGAACGCTGACTGTCTACACGCTGGCCTCGGGACATTCGCTCGACCGCCTGGGACCACCAATGCCACATGCGCCGGAAGGCGTTCACGGGATGCAAAAAGTGGCTGAAGACATCCCCGATGAGAGCGGCTATCAGCAAAAACGGACTGATGCGATGGCCGTAGGCTGACAAAGTATCCCGGTGATACTGCCAGTACTTTTCTTGCCGAAGACGAAGCACGTTATGCGCAAGAGATTTGTAATACGCTCCGCGTCTTTTTGTTAGTACGCGGGCGTATTCCGCTTGATCCAACAACTCGTGGCCGTATTTCAGAAAAATTGCAAACTTGCCCAAAACAATGACATCAAACTTCTCAGCGAAGCTCGAGGTCGAGCCCGGCCGTGGCCGCGTATAACTCAAAACCTGCTGGCAAAAGCCGAAGTCCGCTTCCTTCAATACCTCGAAACAGAACTCATGATCGGCGTGGAGATGCGGCTCGTTGAAGAACACAGGCCTTTTGCGAACCAGATCGCAGCGAAGCAAGAGGGACGTCATCGTGCCGAGCATGTAGCCGCTGTCTCCAAATAGTTCACTCCGGCATAGCTCTCTTCCGGGTAAAAAACAGGACGGATGGGGGCCAGGGTGCCAAACCGTGGCGCCACTGGCAGGAGAATTCGTCAGCACGGCTTGGCCGTCCATGGTAAACGAGCTGACCACTCCGACGGTGGGATGCTCCTCAGCGACGCGCACCATTTCTTCCACGCACGCCGGATACAGCCAGTCATCGGCAAACACGAATTTG
>Ga0126370_10001437_pt1 | contig 10887 bp, 14 predicted proteins | sample PanSoiMetaPlot_3_FD_92586 | JGI IMG/M metagenome (GOLD analysis project Ga0126370, IMG submission 92586) | Tropical forest soil microbial communities from Panama - MetaG Plot_3 | ecosystem: Environmental > Terrestrial > Soil > Tropical forest > Bulk soil | place: Panama | collected 2016-02-17 | reverse complement strand
AGAAAGGAAAGTGCGCTTTGCGGGTGAAGCACTGCAGGCGGGTTTGCTTACGGTGGGCCACTTCTTCGGCCAACAAAAATGCCAAGAAGTCGCGGTACGTCCAGTTCTCTTTCTCTGCCCGATCGGCGACATCTTGGTAGATACGACGCGTGTGTGCCAGATTCAAACGTCGGAATAATGGTTCCAGTTGCCCTTCCCACAGTTTGGGTGGGTTCGGGGTGGACGCTAGTTTGTCATGGTTACTGATCATGGTCACGGTTGTCCCTCCATGGAGTAGTGATTAAACTTGCGGTCTTTTCCTCCCTGGTCGAATTCTGTCGCCGCGGTCCTCGCCGTCAAGTGCGCTCCGCCGCGCCTCAAAACGGCGCGTCCTTGACCGCTCCGGGCCGCGGCAAACCCACGCTCCGCTTAGGGAGGAAAAGCAAAAACAAAAGACCTCATCCTCCCGTCCCGGCTGCCATCGCCATTGCTGGTTCTTGTGCTGTACTCGCCTTTTCCATAAAAATTTTGCACCAGGATGCCCTAGGAGCGACGCTCGCGAACTCGGTCGACCCATAGCATCCCCCTTCGTGGCCCCCCTTCATTGCACCACCTGCGCAAAGCTCAACTCCGCCTGCAGCGCTCTCTCGATAAAAAAGGCGCCGTAGATCTGCTGCTTCAGCCCTTCCTCGATCGCCCGTCGCAGGACCTCCGGGCCAAAACTCTGCAGCAGCTGGTGCAAGCGATCGACGTCAACGAACCATTCCCGCGGCCGACGATGCACAATCTCAGTCAGATACAGGAGAACCGGCTCGCCCCGCTCGAGCAACTGCTGTCGCTTCAAATAGCGTTTGCCGCGTTTCCCGGAAACCGCCGAGATCATCGCGGCGCGATGTTCGGCCAACCAGGAGTTCTCCTGCGCAGCGAATTTCCGCGGGTGCTCCGCTTCATAGCGCCCGGCCACGATGCGCACTCGTTGCGCATATAAGTACAAAGTCGCCGGCATGCTGATAGCTTCCGGCGGCATGGAATAAGCGTGGCCATCGTGTACTACCGTTCCCGTTGGGCCGACATAAACCGGAATGCGCAGGGCCAACTCGTCCGGCTGCACTTTCAACAGACGCAATCGCGGCGCTTCGTCCGCCAGACGCAGCGCGGGAATGATTCCGGTCGCGCGGCAGGGACGTTCCTGGTTCACTTCACGCTCCCAATCCCGCCGTTGTTGCTCAAGGTCTTGCAGGTCGTAAAAACGACGAACTTTGAAAAACGAGGACTTTATGAAAGCAACCAGATTTTCCACACTGCCCTTGTGCTGGGCGCGATACGGCCAGCACAACTCCACGCCCACGCCCATCTCCAGCGTGGCGTAGGCAAATACCGGATTCCACTCCGTCACCTCGCCGTTCTTGCGCCACTTCAGAGCGATGGTCTTGGGTCGATCGAACACACACAGCAACGGGCGACCGCCCCAGCTGGCCAGATGTTCGGCCAGAGTCCGTACTAGGGTTTCGACTTTTTCATCCTTGACCAAACTCACCCGCACCCAGCGCGAATACTTCAGACGGGAAGCGAAGAAATGGATGCGCTCGCGCGTGCCATTCCGGAACTGCACCTCTACTTCTCCGAAATCGTGCTGGCTGAACTCTCCGGGTAGACCTTCGAAACGCACCAGCGGCTTGGCCGGCTTGGGGCGAAGCGAGGCGACCAGATCGTAGAGCGCGGTCTTGCCGCCCTGATATCCCGCCTCGCGCACCCGACGCAGGATCTCCAGGGAAGCCAAATCTGGCGTCTCCTCAACAATCTCCCCTACCTGTTTCCGGAAATTCTGAACCGTGCTGGGCCGCCCGATCTGTCGTTTGCTTCGTTCGACCTTGTCATCCACATGCACCACCGGCTGTTCTTGCGCGATGCGTTTCACGGAGCGCAACGAAACCCCACTCATGCGGGCCACTTCGGTCTTCCGGTGGCCCGCCTTCAGTAGAACTTCGATCTCATGTCGTTTCAGCATTCCCCACATCCTCCTCTCCTCGACTCCCGCCTAAGCTGGAGTACAGAGAGTTTTAACGTTTGTGGGGCTTCTTAGGCGGGCCAGAATTTCCGGAATTAGGAGGGCCAAAATTTACGGAACCGACAATAGCGTTCATCGACATTGGGTTTTAAGTTTAATTGCGATTTTGCAACAGCGACGACACTATTACGCACGTCGTCCACAGGAGAAGTAAATGCGTTATCTTGAGTCCAACCGCGATCCAACGGGCATCGAAACTATGGTTGACGCTATCACGATTACACAACTTTGCGCTTTCTGTTTGCCCAAAGAGCGGGTCCAACTAATACCCCCCCTCGCTTTGATCGCCGAGACAGCAATGATCTCGCTGGTTACGCTACGCTCCAAACTGCCTCAAGTGATGGTCCATATGAAGGTATGCATGGCGCGTGCGTTCACATCTCGTCATCGGACCAAACACGGCATGAGGAGCATATGCGCCCGGCCAGCAACAGAACTGATCAAACAAGGCACGCAGGCCGTCAACATCGGCGGAATATTCAGTCGGGCGAGTTCCGTTCAGGTGCTGATCCAACTCGGGCCTCGTCGTGATCCCGTGTGGCCACTTGAGAGGCAGCCAGAGGGCTGCCCACTTGTACACCGTGCGTTTGAACAAGGTAGAGGAAGAACTGACCTGCTTTTATCCTAACGCTGCCCTAAACGAATCACCCAGATGGCAGACCATCTGGTGTAGCGACATACTGCCCCAACGTGCCTGATTCTCGGGTCGCAGAGAATTCAGTCTTGCAAGAATAGCCGTCCGGTCGGTATCCTCTGCCAAAGATCTCATCGCGAGAATGAATTCCACACTTCAGGACCGCTAAATCAGGCGAGCGGCGCCCATAACCCGGCAATCTCCAGAGCGACGAGCAGCGCCACGCTGATCCTGAACAGAAACGCCACGCCACCGGCGCCTGCATCGAAGACGTTATTGGGACCGGGGATGAAAAAATGCTCGAGGCTTCCGATCACGAGCCCGATCGCGAACACAACCACCAGCACGAGCGATCCGGCCAGCGTACGCGGCGCCCGAAGCAAATCACACCCGCCAAGGTCAGTACGACCGTCAGCGCGCCGATGCGCACCGCCTCTGCGGACGACAATGCGGGATTGAGCTCACTGGCCAGTCGGAGGTGCCAAATCGTAACGCCGAGATTGCCCAACGCGACGATCGCCGTGAACCCTGCCAAATTGTTCATCTATCGCACTCTGGTCGGAAGCATCATCTTCGTCAGTTTCGCTCGGCCCGTTCCGATCTGCGCTGTGGTGCTAACACGGGTCTCGAGTTACAGATTCAGTTTATACCGGGTGGTTGATGCAAGCAGGCGCGTTAGCATGGGTTGCGGTGCGCCGTGAAAGCGCTAGTCCTCAGCGAGTCCGAGTCCCGCCCGGACTCGGGGCGTGCGGCAAGGAGCGATGGTCCGCACTTTGCATCCGAAACACGGCATAATTTTCTTCATGGCTGAAAGAGCGACAGAGCAGGGGGGCGGACTCAGCCCACGACTTCTGATTCGTGCGCTCCGTCATCGCAATTACCGGTTGTTCTTTGGCGGACAGGGCATCTCTCTCATCGGCACGTGGATGACCCGCGTCGCCACCGCCTGGCTGGTATACCGGCTCACCCACTCCGCGTTCCTCCTTGGGCTCGTCAGTTTCGCCAGTCAGATTCCCATCCTCGTGCTCGGTTCAGTAGCGGGGGTCTGGGTCGACCGCTTGAATCGCCACAAAGTTCTCATCGTCACCCAGGTGCTTTCGATGCTGCAGTCTTTCGCCTTGGCGGCGCTGGCGCTGGAACACATCATTACGGTTAACGAGATCATTCTGTTGAATCTCTTCCAGGGTGCCGTCAACGCCTTCGACATGCCAGCTCGTCAGGCGTTCGTAATACAGATGGTTGAAGACCCGCAAGATTTGGGCAACGCGATCGCTCTTAATTCTTCGTTGGTCAATGCCGCGCGTTTGATCGGGCCGTCAATCGCTGGTCTGATCATCGCCGCCGTCGGCGAGGGATACTGTTTTTTTATCGACGGCTTCAGCTACATGGCTGTCATCGCTTCGTTGCTGGCGATGATCGTCACCTCACGTCTTACTGAACACAAGCACGACAGCGTTCTTTCAGAGTTGCACGAAGGTTGGAACTACGTGATCGGATTTCAGCCGATCTGGTCGATTCTGTTACTCCTGGCGTTGATCAGTCTGGTCGGCATGCCCTACACCGCTCTAATGCCGATCTTCGCCGGCAAAATCCTGCATGGCGGAGCGCACACTCTCGGCTTTCTGATGGGCGCAGTCGGAGTCGGAGCCCTGTTCGGCGCAATAACTCTTGCAGCTCGGCGGAGCGTGCTCGGCCTCGGTCGCATGGTGCCCCTGACCGCAGCCGGCTTTGGCGCAAGCTTGATTGCATTCTCTGCCTCGCAACAGCTCTGGCTTTCGCTACTGCTACTGGTCGTAACCGGCTACTGCTTCATGCAGCAGATGGCCTCCAGCAATACCATCCTGCAAACCATTGTTGAGGACCGCAAGCGCGGCCGCGTCATGAGTTTCTACGCGATCTCATTTCAGGGAGTCGCGCCATTCGGCAGTCTCATCGCGGGCGCGGTCGCGAACCGCATCGGAGCCCCTTATACTCTAATGATTGGTGGCGCAACCTGTATTGTCGGTGCGGCGATTTTTGGGTCGCAGTTGCCGGCCCTGCGCCAACTCATTCGCCCAATCTACGCTCAGATCGGCATCATCCCCGAAGTTGCCGCCGGAATTCATACCGCGTCAGTTTTGCAAGAACCGCCTGAGGATTAAGCTGTGTGGGCGCGATCGCTCTTGCCCTCTTTCCGACGACGACACGAATGAAGCTCGTGGCTACGCTCGCCCTTTGGGCTATTGCCAACGTAACATCAGCTCTGGACGAGCGCCCATAGCGCAACCCTGAGAAGGGATGTGACGCCAATTCACAAAATGCCGGTTGAGTAGTCGGCTTAACCGGCCACTCGGAAATAGGCGCAATTAGTTCTTCATCACCGGCTCGCTTCTAGAGCGTGCAGCGGCGCGTGATTTCGCAGGGCCGGCAGCGGTGCATCACCCTTCAACATGAGCCACAGGATGCAGTTGTACACTTGCTCGTCCGCCCGATCGGGAGCACTGAGGTCTAGCTCTTCTGACATGCGCGCGGCCGCGGTGTTCTGGGGATTCTTCTCATTCAGGTCCTGTTTGGGTGGGATCGGATCGAATGGCGACGGGTCAGGCGTCGCGCCGAAGATATCGGCCAGTGAGCGGCTGAAATAATCGAACTTCGAGAGCCGACCCATGCCGAGGATGTCTTCGATCGCGGCCACCACATCGGTCGTGTTGATAAAGCGATGCACCGTGCCGGGCCGGTTGTATGCCGAGATTGCGTAAAACGGTGCGCGGTGTGAATCGACGTGATCGGGGCCGGCCTGCGCGTCATCCTCAACGACAAAGATCACCGTGTCCCTCCAGTACGGGCTCAGCGATAGCGCCTGCACAATACGGCCGAGGGCAAGATCGTTGTCGGCCATGCAGGCGCGCGGCGTGCATTTGCCCGGTCGTGCGGCTGTAAGGTGGTCCATAGGCAGCCACATGAGTTCGAGTTGTGGCATGTTGCCATCGCGCACGTAGCGTTGATGCTCGGCGATCCACACGTCGGCGCGCTTCTGGTCCGGTGTCACCAAATCGAAAGGAACATAATCGAAATTTATGTCGGCGCCGAGGTCCCGTTGCGTGACCGGCCAGCCCGGGTTCCCTTTGACCATTTCTCCGTAGTCGCGGAAGGTGACGCCTGAACGTTTCGCGAGCGTCCACAGGAAGCCACGCTCCGGCTCGTCACTGTCTTCACCGTCCATATCGGCACGTTTGCCCGCGTAGCCCGAGGGGACGACTTTCTCGCCGTAGTCGGTCACGTAGGCCGCAGTGGACCAGATGTGTCCTTGCGAGCTGACCTCTGCGTTAACGAAGAAGCGGTCGAAGAGTCCGAAGCGTCGCGCCAGCGCATGATGGTTCGGGGTGACGGTAATGTCAGGAAAATAGACTAGATTGGCGTCGCCGTCGCCCTCCTTCATGTCGCCGAGCACCTGGTCATAGGTGCGATTCTCCTTGATGATGTAGATCACGTGCTTGAACGGCGGATAGCGTCGCGCCGCGGGGCTTCGCTGCCAGTTGTTCGCAGCGACAACGCGCTGGGTCAAGGCGCTCAGTTGGGCCGCACTGATGGTTGACGACAGCAAACGCATGCTGCCATTTAGCTGTCCAAGCGTGTAGGCCAGTGGCTTCTCATTTGGCCAATCCGTCAGCGGCACTGGGCCGTCGGGGTTGGCGTGCGTGCCGTGGCCTTTGCCCGAAGCGATCAGAAGTTGCGTGCCGGCTTCTGCCACCGCGGTCGGATACCAGTCGGTCGGGATGCGTCCGAGCAGTTCGTCCGTGGCGAGATCGAAAACGGCGATAGAGTTGTTATCTCCTTCCGCGATGAGCAGCCGCTTCCGGTCGGCGCTGATCGCGAGGGCGTTGGGCGTGCTCCCTTCGGGCGGTGCGCCGGGCGCGGAGTCGCGAAGATAACCGATCACTCTGCGGGAGCGGGTATCGATGGTTGCTACGCGATCACTGCCGGCAAGAGCGACGTAAAGGCGCGAGCGGGTTGCTGCCAATGCTGAGGGGTGGCGGCCGACTTCGATGCGCCCGAGATAGGCGAGTCTGCCATCCGTGAGAACGCGAAACTCTGAAACCGTCGTGCCGCCCCAGGCGGAGATGAAAAGATGGCCGTCGGCGCTGAGAATAACGCCATAGGGGTAGTGATCGGTGGGAAAGCGCTGCACGATCTCGCCCGTCGCGGTGTCTACGACCGCAAGGCGATCACCCACGTTCTCCGCCACGTAAACGAACTTTCCGTTTGGCGCCACCGCCATGCCCGCAGGATAGCTCGTACCCGTGCCGTCAGCAGTCTTGGCCTTAGCCAACTCGAATGTTTTGGCGAGAGTCGCTGTGCCACCTTTCCATGCGTAGGCGAAGAGCTTATCGGTGTAGCCGCCGGAGACATAAAGCGTGCGGCTGTCGGGCGAGATGGCCGCACCGTAGAATGCGCCATCCTGCAGCAGCGTCTGCGTCACCTGCTGAGTCTTCAGGTCCACGACTTGGATGCCTTGCTCGCGCCAGCCGCTGAGCACCACAACGGCTTTGTCCCCACTGGGCGCGGCTACGACGTTAAGCGGCATACTGCCGAGTTCAACCGCATCGCCCGCGGGATCGAGGCGGACGCCGGTGGGGAGAGGCGACGTAAGAACACGAGCTTGCGCGGGCGCTGCCCCGCAGAGCAGAGCAGAAAGAGCGAATCGACTGAGACAGCGTAAACGCATGGCATCCTCACAGTGGTGTACAAAATTGCCATTCCTCGTGTCAATGCTTCACAGACAATACTCCCCTAATTTCCATCGCGATATCATAGAGCTTCGGGCTATCGGTGTTGTCTAGCAGCATGATCAATTCTTTGTAGGCTCGCTTAGGGAACCCCAGGTTGGGGTATGAAAATTGCCCAACCGAACCCGTAGTTGTCCAGGTTTGGCCTGAAAAGCAGATCGCGTGGTTTTGCAGGAAGCGTATAGCGCCTGGTCCCACAAGATGAAGGTCGCTGACGGTCGAGTACAGAGCACCGACTGCGAACGATTGTTGCTGTCAAATTTTCCTTTGCCGGGAGCACGTGGATGGAAGTCGGTGACGGGCAACGTGGATTGGGCCGACAATTTACAGAATTTAACCGCAAGAAACGGAGTTTGGACGTTCCCTGGATTGTGGCACCCTCTCTACTTCGTCGGCGTAACGCCCGCCGAAATGCTGGAGGTCAGATGCTGGGTTTCAAAGTCTTACCGGTTTCACCCGAATTGTGTGAACAAGTTCGCAGCTCGCTCAAGGCTCCGCAGTACGGCCACCCCGCTCACGCTGAGCCTGCCGCCGGATACGGCCCCTGCCGCAGTTGCCTGCGCCAGTTCCATGTCGGCTGCGATCGGCGGCTTCTCTTCACCTATAACCCGTTCGCGGGAATTGATCCCTATCCTTCGCCCGGACCAATTTTCATCCACGAGAACGCTTGCCAACCTTTTGACCAGGTTTCGACTTTTCCGCCGGAACTTCGATCGTTACCTCTAACCTTCGAAGGCTATGGGCTGGAAAGATGGTTCGTCGCCAGGGAGCGCCCCACCGATTCCGACATCGAAGCTGCTATCGCCCGACTCTTCGCGAATCCCGACGTCGACTACATCCACGTCCGCAATACCGAGGCGGGCTGTTTTGTGGCCCACGTTGCACGACTGGACACAGGGGGCAGGTGATCGCCACAGCATATCTTGTGGGATTTTCCGTTGCGATTGAGACGACTATTGCCTAGGTAGTCTCGATCATTTGCCTTTTACTTACTTCACGCACCGTCACGCGGCATGGATTTCGAAATTCCCCCTGTTCCGCAATTCCATTCACAGATATTTCGTTTTTCATGCTCAGAATTGCATTGACAGCGATAACGCAACTGTTTAGTTTGTTCCCCGTCGACGACTGAAAGGATTGGCGAATTAAAACTTATCAGTCCGAAGTAGGCTGAGTGATCCGCTCGGCGGGCAACCTGAAGAGCATCCGGACCCGAAAAAATCGACTGCTTCTGCGAGGAGCAGTTGGGGTTTGGAACCGCGAAAGCGGTGATTACATCAAGGGCTGTGACGGTGCAGGCATTCACGCTGTTGGCTCTCTCGCAGGAGCTGGCGGCTGGAGCATAACCAATGTCGCAGCCTTTTCCTTTGTCCGGAGCAGAACCTGCGCGTCTTTGACTGGTTTGCACGCGGATGGGCAGTTTCTCTTGTTATTGGGCACGCACTTGCCTTTTCTATTTCGTGCAGACCAACCTAAAATCACGCAAATGGAGGGTGGCAAGGATTAGCCAGCCAACATGGGCAGTCAAACGAGATCCATCATCTGCTTAGCCGCAGTGGAGGATGTGCCAGCGATCAAGCGCATTGTGCTCGCGGCGTATGAGAAATATATCCCTAGGATCGGCAAACCCCCGGCACCAATGACCGACAGGGCACGTTGCTTCAGGAAACGTTTGGGTCTTGGAATTGGATGGTGAATGCTCGGCCTCGTTGTGCTGGTCCCTAAACCGACTTATATGCTCATCGATAATGTCGCGGTCTTGCCCGAGAGACAGCATTCGGGACTAGGGCGCATGCTGCTAGCCTTGGCCGAGGCGAAGGCTCGGGAGTGTGGATACCTTGAAGTACAGCTATATGCGAACGAATTAATGCACGAGAATCTCGACTGGTACGCAAGGCTCGGTTATCAGGAGACTTCTCGCATGTTTGATTCGGGGTTCAGGCGGGTGTTCATGAAAAAGCATCTCTGAGCAAGATACCCATCTGAAGTCGCACCTGAGAACGTTCAACAATCTCACGACAAAACATCTTGCACACTCTTGTGCGTATCCCCTTCCCGACGTTAGTGACTTGCATGGGCAAATGTTCGTCGCCGTGCCTGCGATAAAATTTCGGGCGATAGGAGTCATCATCGAACGGGAGAATCTTCGCCATAGAACATCTCTGTGGGCGGTTGGATATGTTCCGCGCCAGCCTCGACCGCGCGCCTGAGGACTGCCTCATTGTTATCGACAAAGATGTGAAGGCTAGCGCTTGTTCGTCCCAGGGTTCTTGGCTCACCATAAAGCTTGTCGTCTGGATCTCCGATCATCAACACAGAGCCGCCGATGGAGATTTCAGCATGAAGAATCTTCCATTAGGATAAGCTATCCGGAACAACTCGACCGCTCCGAATGCTATCAACAGTCTTCAAAAGGCAGGTATGACATTCTGCTCGCGTTCTTCTTGTAGCACCCCGGTGCGCCCAAGTTCGAGCTACCGCCCTTAGAAATCCACTGCCGAAGGTGGTTCAGCCAAGCAGCGGACTTCAGTTGAATCAAATGCTGTGCAGCGATAAAACCGGCACCATTACCCAAAACCGCCTCGCAGTGACTGGTCTGCAGCCAGACGCCCCCTACGGAGAAAAATGATCTTTGCGCTTTGCCATGCTGGCAAGCGACGCCCCTAGTCTGGCCATCTTGGCCGCGGCCGGCACTCACGATATCGATCCGGCAGGTTGGAAAAGACTCCAATTGGTTCCATTCGAACCCGCAAGCAAGCTCTCCGAGGCGATCCTTAGCCAGGGCGGCCGAGCGGTGGCGTGCAATCAAGGGTGCAACGCAGGCAGTAGCCAGCCGGGTGAAAACCGCAGTCGTCGGCAAGAGTGGCGGGGCGGACTACCTTTTGAAGCGCGTGACCTTTTCGGGTCCACGCTGTTCAGCTACTTGCGACATTCTGCCTTACCGTGATAGTTGTCAATCTTGTTAAGGTTCTGCGGGCGGCCCCGACCGTGGATATGAAACTGGCGGCGCACACTTCTGATTTGAGTTCCATCGCGCGCCCGCTTGCTATCGTGAGTGGTCGCAAGCGGTTGTGGCAATTAACCTGCGTCCTTGCAGCTTATCTACTAGCCGGCAAAATCGGTCTAGCTGTCCCGTTTACAAGCGGCAACGTATCTCCCTTTTGGCCGCCGGCAGGTGTGGCGTTGGCGGCGGTATTGCTGTTTGGCTATCGCATCTGGCCTGCAGTCGCCCTGGGCGCATTCACCGTAAATTTCTTCACACCCATCCCACATCTCGCAGCCATTGGGATTGCCTTCGGTAACACCGTAGGGCCGCTTGTAGCGCCTGGATCCTGAGACACGTTCTGGACTTTCGGCTCTCCCTCGGCAAGCTTCGAGATGTACTCGGAATTGCCATTTGTGGCGCTCTCTGTGGCACTGCAGTCAGCGCGACTGTCGGT
>Ga0126370_10001436_pt1 | contig 10888 bp, 10 predicted proteins | sample PanSoiMetaPlot_3_FD_92586 | JGI IMG/M metagenome (GOLD analysis project Ga0126370, IMG submission 92586) | Tropical forest soil microbial communities from Panama - MetaG Plot_3 | ecosystem: Environmental > Terrestrial > Soil > Tropical forest > Bulk soil | place: Panama | collected 2016-02-17 | reverse complement strand
TGTCGGTTGAAGAGGATGACCTTTACGTTCGTCTAACCAGTGGATCTTATTGGTGGGCACGCCAAGGGAAGACAAGGGAGGTCACATGGATGCCGTTACCAAGTCTCCGTTTCCATTTGCATTCATGGACCTCTTCCTCCACGTCAGTTTTCCAAAAGAAAAATGCTGTACGGCAACTTCAGGGCGTGTTCCCAACGCGCGCTACAGGTTAATCGCATTTGTTCACGATCACTTGTATAGTCTGGACCGGACCCGTTCGGAACCAGCCTTTAGAAAAACCATCCCCGGCCAGAACCAACTCGCTCTAAGGGAGGCCACTAAAAATGGTCAATAACCACGATTTTGAAGACCTTATTAAAAAAGACCGGAACCTTCATCAGTCGCGCTCGTGGCGCGGCAATTTCTTGGGCTATCTCGAAAAGGTCAAGGAAGAGCCTTCCGTAGCGAAACTGGCCCACGCCCGCCTTTATGACGTTATTGTCAAGGCTGGCGTCAAAGACATTCAGGACAGCGAGGATCCCCACGTCAAAAGACTCTACAAAGACGAATCCATCAAAATTTTCAACTTCTTCTCCGACGAATTCTTCGGCATCGAAAAAACAGTTTCCCAAATTGTGCGCTACTTTCATGCGGCATCTCTTAAAGGCGAGGAAAGCCGTCAGGTGCTTTACCTGATGGGGCCTGTCGGTTCAGGAAAGAGCTCGTTGGTAGAGAAGCTGCATCGCGGCTTGGAAGAAAGCGAACCGATGTACGCCATCGACGGCTGCCCCATGTTTGAAGAGCCGCTTCATCTCATCCCGCGCCACCTACGAAAAGAATTTGAAAAAATGTTAGGGGTGCATTTCGAGGGAGACCTCTGCCCGGTTTGCCGCTACCGGCTGAAAGAAGAATTCGGCGGCAGGTATGAAGAGTTCCCGGTCCACACGATTGAATTTTCTAAACGAGCGCGGATCGGAATCGGAGTCGTTCCTCCGGTGGATCCGAACAATCAAGACACTTCAGTGCTGATCGGTAGCGAGGATATATCGAAACTGGACCTTTATTCCGAGGGTGATCCGCGGGTGTTGGAATTGAATGGCGCGCTCAACATCGGTAATCGCGGCGTGGTGGAATTTATTGAGGTGTTCAAAAACGAAATCGAATACCTTCACTGCATGATCACCGCGACCCAGGAAAAGGTGGTGCCTGCTCCCGGCAGGCACGGGCTGGTTTATGTCGACACCGTCATCGTTGCGCATTCCAACGAAGCCGAATGGCAGAAGTTCAAGGCGGACCACACCAACGAAGCTATTCTCGACCGTATCGTCATCGTGCGGGTGCCCTATAACCTGCGGCTTTCCGAAGAAGTTAAAATTTACCAGAAGATCATCCGCAATTCCGACTTCCGCGCTCACGTTGCGCCGCACACGTTGGAGATCGCCTCGATGTTCGCCATTCTGTCGCGCCTCGAGCCCACCAACAAATGCGATCTGATGACCAAGCTCAAGCTCTACAACGGCGAAGAAGTAGTGGAAAAAGGCCGCACGAAAAAAGTTGACGTCCAGGAACTGCGCGATGCCTCCAAGCGCGAAGGGATGACCGGTATCTCGACCCGCTTCATCATGAAGGCGTTGGACAATGCCCTCTCCGACAACACGGCGGGCAATTGCATCAATCCCATCAATGTCCGCGAGGCCCTGATCAACATGACCAAGGAAGCCGAGCTGTCCGACGACACGCGCAAGCAGTACTTGGAATTTCTCCAGGACACCTTGCACAAAGAATATCTTGAACTGCTCGAAAAAGAGATCACACGGGCTTTCGTCTACTCGTATCAGGAGCAGGCCGAGGCGTTGTTCCAAAATTACCTCGACCATGCCGAAGCCTACGTCAACAAGAGCAAGGTCAAGGACCGCAACACCAAAGAAGAACTAGCCCCTGACGAAGGTTTCATGAAATCCATCGAAGAGCAGATCGCCATTATTGGCTCGGCGGCGGACGGTTTTCGGCAAGAAGTTATCGCCTACCTCTGGGCGGCCAACCGCCGTGGCGAGAAAATCGATTATATCAGCTACGAGCCGTTGAAGGAGGCCATCGAAAAGAAACTCATTACCTCGGTTAGAGATCTGAGTCGCGTCATTACTAAAGCCAGGACGCGCGATGAAGAACAGTCGGAAAAATACAACGCCATGGTAAAAAACCTTTTGGATCACGGCTACTGCCCCAATTGCGTCGATGTGATCTTGAAATATGCGGCCAACAATCTGTGGAAGGACTGATGCGTTGACCGCCGAAGCTAGATGATACTGTATGTCTGAGGACTCTCACCGTGGAAACCATCTTTCGGGAATATCACCCGTCCTCTGGCCAGCGCAGTGACCGCAGCGCGGGCGACCGCTTGCGTCATCGTCAGAAAGTCCGCGAAGCCATCCGCCACAACATCGCCGATATCATCGCCGAAGAGTCCATCATCGGAAAAAGCAAGGATCGCGTCGTGAAGGTGCCGATCCGCGGCGTCAAGGAGTACCGCTTTGTCTATGGTGAGAACGTGCCGGGCGTGGGACAAGGAGGCGACGGAGAAGTTCAACCCGGCCAAACGGTAGGCAAAGGGAAAGATGGCGCTCAGGGCCAGCAGGCGGGAGATCGGGCGGGCGTCGATTATTATGAAACCGAAGTCAGTCTCGACGAGCTTGTCGAAGTGATGTTCGAGGACCTGGAGCTGCCGGACCTCGACCGCAAGCATTTGCGTCAAATGGAGGTGGAAAGACAGTTTCGTCAGAAGGGCTTTAGGAAAAAAGGCATCCGCGTCCGTTTGGATAAGAAACGTACGGCGCGCTCGCGGGTCAAGCGCAAAAAGGCCACGCAGCGGGCAGCCGTGGCCGCGCCTCGCGGTCAGCGATTTCCCTTTCATAAGGACGATCTCCGCTATCATCATACGGTCACCGAGATGCGCCGAGAGTCAAATGCAGTGGTCGTCTGCATCATGGACACGTCTGGTTCCATGGATACGATGAAAAAATATCTCGCGCGGAGCTTTTTCTTTTTGCTCTACCGCTTCCTATGCACCCGCTACCAAAACGTAGAGATAGTTTTTATCGCTCACCACACGGAGGCTCGGGAAGTCACGGAGGATGAATTTTTCCACAAAGGTGAGTCCGGCGGCACTTTCATCTCTTCGGGCTATAACAAGGCGCTGGAAATCATCTATGAGAGATACCATCCCGGACTGTGGAATGTATACGCCTTTCACTGTTCTGACGGTGACAACTTCGAGTCGGATAATCCTGCGGCATTGAAAGCGGCCAAGGAACTGGCCCAGATCTCGAATCTCTTCGGCTACGGTGAGATCAAGCCCCTTGGCGCGGGATACTACGGCAGCAGCATGATCCAGTACTTTTCCCAGATTCAGGAGCCTAACTTTCAAACCGTCCAGATTCAGCGCAAAGAAGACATCTGGCCGTCGTTCAAGACCTTCCTCACTAAAGACCGCGTTCGCGACGACGCGGCTTAGTTTCGATCAGCCATGGCGGCAGCGTATACCCTCGAAGACCTTCAGGACTGGAATCATCGAATTGTCGAGCTGGTGGAACGATTCGGCCTCGATCCCTACGCACAGGAGTTCGAAATCTGCGATTATGAGCAGATGATCTCGTACATGGTCTATTCGGGGATGCCTTCGCACTATCCGCACTGGTCCTACGGCAAGTCCTTTGAGAAACTCAAAACGCTTTACGACTACGCCCTAACCGGCCTGCCCTATGAGATGGTTATCAATTCCAATCCTGCCATCGCGTATCTCATGCGTGACAATACTCTGGCCTTACAAGTTCTCACGATGGCCCATGTGTACGGTCACAACGATTTTTTCAAAAACAACTTTACCTTTAGAACCATCCGGGCAGAATTTACCATCGAAACTTTTAAAGCCCATGCCAACCGTGTGCGGCAGTACATCGAAGATCCGAGCATTGGATTGGAAAAAGTGGAGCGTATTCTCGATGCCGCCCACGCCCTTTCGCTCCAGTGCCGGCGCAACCTAACGATACGGAAACAAAGCGAAGCCGAACAAAAGGAAGCGAAACTAGAAGATTCAAAACCGGCTACCGACCCCTTCCAATCGGTTCATCGCCGCAAAGAATGGGTTTCCCCGGACCTGGCCAAAGTCCCACTTTATCCCGAAGAGGATATTCTGCTGTTTATTCGCGATCACAACCCCCACCTGGCCGAATGGGAGAAGGACCTTCTCACCATTGTCCATGAACAAGCTCAATATTTCATTCCACAAATTGAAACCAAAATCATGAATGAGGGTTGGGCCAGCTTTTGGCACAAACGGATTCTCGAAGCTTTGGACCTGCCACAAGATCTTAGACTGGAATTCATCGTCCGACACACACAGGTTTTGAGTCCTCATCCCGGCGGGCTCAACCCCTATCATATCGGCATGAAGATCTGGGAGGACATCGAACGCCGTTGGAGCGAAACCAAGCCGGAAGTCGAAAAAAAACCCGCGCCGAAGACCAAAAGCGCCCAGGAAAAGCTCTTTGAGGTCAGAGAAGTCGAACGCGATAGTTCGTTTCTGCGACGTTACCTAACCGAAGAGCTGGTGCGCGAACTCAATCTTTTTGAATACCAGTCACGGGGCAACGAAAAGGTCGTGAGCAAGGTTGCCGACGACGATAATTGGCAAGCGATCAAGGACACCCTGATCCAGAACGTCGGCACCGGAACCATCCCAGTGATCAAGGTCGAGGATTCCGACTATGGTCATAACCGCGGTCTTTTTCTTAGACACTTTCACGATGGCCGCGACCTCCAGCTCGAGTACGCCGAGAAGACCCTTCAATACTTACGCCAGTTATGGGGACGGGAAGTGGCTCTCGAAACGATACTCAACGAGAAGAAATCTCTGCTCTGTTTTTCCGACGATAAGCTCACGATCAAGCCCATTCCTTAGCAAGCTGCTGAAAAAGATTTATCGCTAAGGCCAAAGGGCACGGCGCAAAGCAACTCTATTTCGCTTTTTGCTCCTTCGAAAATTAAGTTTGATGCAGCACTAGTGGCTGACTTATGAAGATGCCGATCGGCGGCCAGCGCCGTAATTCCTTCCCCTTGAGAGACTGTGACAATTCGCTCGGAGCCCTTCGACAAGCTCAGGGCGAGCGGTCAAATACTTGAATTCGCTATCTGCCAATACCGTTCGTGGTGAGGCTCTCGAACCATGAACGGTATTGCGACACACTCTCTGACGGGGAAGGACAAAGGTAGGGGTGATTGGTTTGATCGGTTCCCGACCACCCCTATCCCGGCCTTTCCCCCTCAAGGGGAAAGGAGTTCGCTAAGATGTAACGAGGTGCCTCCATTTTCATCTCTGTGCGGGCGAGCATAAGCTTATGAAACACTCCTTGGTATTAGCGATTGGGTGCGTTGGCGCGGGGCGATTGAGCGCACCCTTCGACATCCTCAAAACAATTGTGTAATTCTAAGCGCGCGGAGCAACGGCGTGGCAATTGAGAAAGACATAGCGGCGCTTCAGTCGTGCATCACTAACAAGTTGGAGCCGGCGGCCATCGCCAACCGCCGGCTCGCTGGCGTCATTGGTGACGCTCCGTCCCAATACTCTAAGAGCCCTAGCCTATGGAACGCTGCCTTTCGCCTGCTTGGCATGAAAGCCATTTACCTCCCGTTGGATGTCGACCAAGAGCGACTGAAAGAGTTGGCGGGGGTGCTGAGGGACTCTGAGCGTGTGCTCGGCGTCAGCGTCACCGTTCCGCACAAGCAGAAGATCATGGATCACCTCGACCAGCTCGACGAAGGGGCCCTGCGCATTCACGCGGTCAACACCGTCGTGCGCACGGCCAACGGACGCCTCATCGGTTACAATACCGACGGCGAGGGATTCGTAAAAAGCATTCTCGAGCCACAGCCGGGCGAGTCTCGGCCCCTGATGGAATTCGTCAAAGATATCGACGTGCTCCTTTTGGGGGCCGGCGGGTCAGCGCGGGCCGTGGCGTTTCATGTTGCGGACGTGCTCAACAAAGGACGGTTGCTTATTTGCAATCGCACCTTCGACCATGCACGGGCCTTGGCTGAACAGATCCGCCAAGCTGGTCGCAACGCCACGAGTATTAAAGAAGAAGAACTGTCCCATTGGGCTCCCCAAATGCAGCTCATCATCAACGCCACCACTAAGGGACAAGGCGGCGTGCGAAAACTCGATCAGGGAAAAACGATTAGCCTAGAGTTTTATTCGGCCCTGGCTCCCGCTCATCCGGTCGCCGTGCCGCCGTCCGAAGCCGCAGATTTCCGCGATGAGGCGAAGGCTTCCGAGAGCGATATCAAAAATAATAATCAAGCTTCCCTCGAACTGGCGACGTCGATTCCGAAGCACGTCTGTTTCTACGATCTGGTGTATTTTCCGGAGCAAACGGTCTTTCTTCGTCATGGCATACAGACGGGGCATCCGACGATGAACGGCAAAGCGATGATCATCAATCAGGCGGTCATCGCCTTCTGTGAGAGAATCTGCCGCGCTGAGCTTCAAACCGGAAGGCTCGACAAACCGGAAACCGCCAAGCAAGTTTTGGAAGTCATGTATAGCGCCTGGTAGCAACGCTTTCTGCCTGCCGCGTGGAATTTACCGTCCGCAACCGGCGCGCGCGATAACTTCTTCTGCGCCTTTCAGATCGGCCGCTCCGGTAAGGCGCAAGATTGCGTCACGATAAGCAAAAGTTAGTGGTGTCACAAACCCCTGCTCGAGGTTTTGTGCGAGATATCTGAGAGGCATTCCTCTGGGCGGAAGAACCGAAAAAGCAGAGAAGGGAAAGAATGCGCCGCTACGTAAGCCGCCGAACCCGTAAGTTACGAGTTACCGTCAACCCATGTTTTGGCGAGATGGATGACAAATCTTTCCGCGTCCTCACAAGTTTTGAATCGATCCGCCAGACCGCCTATGGTATGCGTGTACCGCTCGCCATCGATTTTCCAGGTTATCTCAGCTCCCGGACTCCACAGCTTGGTGCTTTGATACAGGGATGCGTAGGCGATGATAAGATGGTCTTTGTAATACAGGTTAGGCATGATCAACAATGATCAGGTCGTCGACTGGATGATCCCTGGGTCTCATCCGTTGCGCTGATCTTCCATACGCCAAAGATAGATTGATCGCAAGAAGCCGGCCGAGTCGGTTATCTGCTCCACCCGATGGGGCTTCCAATCCCCCATGCCAAAATAATGAGAAACCACCCTGGAGCCCGGCTTCAATTGGCGCGTGAGCGCGCCTTTCAGCGCGAGATTGGCTTCGGGATACAGATATAGCGCTACCACGCTGGCAGGAGAAAGGTCCACGGTCCGGATATCCTGTTCGCGAATTTCGGCACGATCCTCCAACCCCGCCTCTTTGATTTTCTTTCGCGAGTGTTTCACCAACGGCGGATCGATTTCAAAACCCACCGCCTTCGCTCCGTATCGTCTCGCCGCCGTTATGACGACTATTCCCTCTCCAGATCCCAAATCATAAACAAGATCCCTGTGGTTGACACCGGCCAACTCCAGCATCCGATCAACCACTTCTTGCGGCGTGGACAAGAACGGTGCGACATAGGGCGAGCCATAATCTCGCGTTGCCGAGGAGATGCCGCCGGCCGGATTGGTTGCTTCATTCCACATCTTGCTGAGTCGGGTCGAATTTAAGCTTCGTCAGGTTTCGAATATACTGATGTTCTGGAATGGTTGGGCGCGGTTGAAATCTTCTCCGATTGGCCGAAGCGGTGCAAACTCGTTAATCTAAAAACTTCCAGTGCCTAAACATCGCGGCCTGGCCGTAGAAAGCCCCGTTGTCATCCAATAGATTCCAAACCGCCGCTTGATCGATCATAAACCGGCGACCGCTTTTGGCCACCCGAATGCCTCGGTAATCGTCGATGTATCCCTGCCTGCTAACCCTGGCCAACAGCCGCTCGCGTTCTTCCTGCTCGCTTGGCTCGGCTGTTTTTCGCGATGGCAGCTTAACCAGTTCTTCCCAGGTCAGCTCAAACAGGCTCAATCCCTCACGGTTGGCGTAGTTTAAGATCGGGTCGGGAGCGGTGTTGTGAGAGAGTAGGACGAATGGCGCGTAAAACAAGCTGCGGGCCTGCTCCTTCATCGGAGCATCGCTCTCGATCAACCTTTTTTCAGTCCAATGGGTAAAGCTCGCCAGCAAGCGGGAGACATGTTCCTGAAGATAGAAATTTTGTTCAGAGGGTTTATCCCAGATTCTCGCCGTCACCTGTCTCACCAGGGAGCAAGCATACCATTCCCGCAAAAGTAAAGAAAAGATTACCGTTGCGCATGCGACTCGGACCCCACCCGCAAAAATTTCTGGTTGGCAGGATCTCAAAGAATAGCTTGCCCTAAGCGGAGTCGAAGAGAATCATTAAACGGTGAGCGCCTTTCTCTGTTACCGTACACCAGATCGTTAGTCGCGCGTGAGTAGCTCCAGAACGTGGCCGTTAGGATCGCGAAAATAAACGCCGCGTCCGCCCTTGCGTGAGTTGAGTTGTCGATTCTCCATACTCCAAGGATCGCTGCCCCAAGGAATGCCCGCTTCCTGCACGCGCTTAAAGATAGCGTCGAACTCGTCATCATTTACGTGAAATGCATAGTGATGCACCTCGAACGAGTCGGCATTGTCGAAATCCAAGGTAAGCTCGCCATTGACTCGAACCGGCGCAAAGTGACTCATCGGTCCATCATATGTGAGCCCGAAGATCTGCGCGAAAAAACGGGCCGAAGCTTCCTTATCCCGCGCCGGCACAATAGTATGATTCAATTTTATCGCCATGGTTTTCTCCTTCGAGAGTTGGTCCCAACCTAGGTTGTGTCTAGCTTGATGCCACGCAGCTATCTATCAACACAATCGTAGCTCGAAAGCTCTTGTTAGGAAAGGCCGTCGCCTCGTCCTGGAAACGACCATGTTACTTGATAATTTCACAGCAGATCGATAGAAGTCGCACTTGGAAACCGGCGGAGACCAATAAACTATACTATGTGCAATTCTGTGTGGATTCCTCAAGATGATCGAGTCTTTCGGGAACACTGCTTTTCTTAAACAAACTGGAGAAAGAAATCATGCAAAAATATCCCATCATCGATGCCGATGCTCATGTGGTCGAAGCGGTAGCAGGCATGCGTAATTTTCTCAAGCCAGAATACCGGGCGCGTCCCATCTGGACCAATCACTCCTGGGACATGGATTTCGGCGGCACCTTGGGAAAGCACAATGATAAACCAGAAGTCCAGCTTGCGGACATGGATGCGGACGGCATCGACATGCAAGTTATTTTTCCTTCCCGCGGCCTCTCGTTGAACTTCGAAAAGCAGACGCAACTGGCCGTGAATGTAGCCAGCGCTTATAACGACTGGCTGGCGGATTTCTGCTCAGTCAATCCGCGGCGTCTTAAAGGTGTTGCGCTGGTAGCTCTTCAAGACGTGGATGCGGCAATCAAAGAGGCCCGAAGGGCCGTCGAGGAATTGGGGCATGTCGCGATCATGATGCCCACCAACGTGAAAGATCAAGATATCGGCAGGCGTGAGTTCTGGCCGTTTTACGAGGAAGTCGAGCGCTTGGGCGTAGCCTTGGCGCTTCACGGCGGCACGCGAATGGCCGAACGCATGCACGGGCGATTCGAGACTTTCATCTCGGTTCATACCGTGGCGTTCCCGTTTGAATGCATGACCGCGCTCACCGGTTTGATGTTTGCCGGAGTGCCGGAAGTTTTTTCGCAACTTCGTTTTGCCGCCTTAGAGGCGGGCTGCGGGTGGGTACCTTACCTTGTAGACCGTATGGACGAGGAGTTCGAAAAGCGCGGATCCCGAGAGGCGCCACTCTTGAAGCTCAAGCCCAGCGAATATTTTCACCGGGGCCAATTCTATGTAACTTTCGAATTAGAGGAGCGGATGTTGCCCTATGTCATAGAACGATTGGGCGCCGATAAAATCCTTTTTTCATCGGACTACCCGCACTGGGACACAGAATGGCCGAACGCCGTCAAGACATTTCTTTCAAGAAAAGACGTATCGGATGCCGACAAGCACCGTATCCTTTGTGACAACCCGCAGCGCTTCTACGGCTTCCCGGCGGATCTGTAGGACGGCTTAAAACGGATTCGGCCACGCGCTAGGCACGCGTGAGAAGTTCCGAACATGGCCGTTCGGATCGCAAAAATAAACGCCCCGGCCGCCTTCGCGTCAATTCAATTGTCGATTCTCATACTCCAAGGGTCACTGCCCCAGGGAATGCCCGTCTCTTGCACGCGCTTAAAGTAACGTCAAACTCTTTCATCGGTCACGTGAAACGCATAGTGATGCACCGGCGCAAAGTGACTTATCGAATCTCTCCGATAGAAAGGCCCCCCAACTGGACTTGGGCGCTTCGCTGATTCCCTTCCCTAAGGACTCTCACCCGCAATTCAATCCCCTCCCCCGATTCGTTAGCGCTCTGGGTAGCCGGGGCAACCTTGTTTCTTAGATAAACCAGTTTTGTGCTTTATTCGTCAAAGTAATAGTCTGAAAACTGCCAAGGTTGTTTAAAGCGAAGCTTGGGGTCGGTCCTTCAACACTCGTTAATGGAGGTCATTTGGCACGAGGCTGTATGGTTCGTTTCAACCAGACGCTCACGAGAGCGCGAGCGCGACTATTTCCGTTTCTCCTGCTTTTTTTAGCCTGTGTTTTTCTCGCATCGATTGTCCACGCGGTTAGTATCCCTTCTGATTTGCGCGAGATACATCTCCTCAACCGTTTAGCTTTCGGCCCGCGACCAGGGGATATCGAGCGTCTGAAATCGATTGGAACGGAAGAATATATCCAAGAGCAGCTCGCGCCCAAATCTATATCGCTTCCGGAGAGTTTAACCGCCAAACTCGATGGTCTT
>Ga0126370_10001435_pt1 | contig 10890 bp, 8 predicted proteins | sample PanSoiMetaPlot_3_FD_92586 | JGI IMG/M metagenome (GOLD analysis project Ga0126370, IMG submission 92586) | Tropical forest soil microbial communities from Panama - MetaG Plot_3 | ecosystem: Environmental > Terrestrial > Soil > Tropical forest > Bulk soil | place: Panama | collected 2016-02-17 | reverse complement strand
TATATAGGATTATGAATACATACGAATCCTCTGCACGTCGAATAGCATCACATCTTAACGTAAAGCGTCTTACTTCACAACACAAATCCCAAATTCCAATCATGAAACGACTGCAAGAATACCAATTTATTAAAGAAGTACAACAATCATCACTTTTTCGCGACTCGAGATATTACAAGTTGACCACTTTCGGCTTATTTTATATCTTTTCCAATACACTGAACTATTCACCACAGCTACTGACAGATCATAGAGATAGTTCAATGCTAAAAGCACTTCTCTTTCAATATCTACAACCCAACACTATTAGGCAGAGTACTGGCAGATTCTACGCCATTATAACTCAGTATTTAAATGATTGCTGTAGAATAACCTCAAGCGGCCTATCCAAATTCAAATTGCTCAATAATATAGAGCTCGGTCTAGTACAATTGGACTATGATCTGAGACGGGAAGCTAAAGTTCTAGGAACTAAGCTAACAATAATGTATAATGAATCAAATTTGTTAGCTGGTAACCAGGATATAACTGATGAAAATAAAAGGCTTTTACTATATGAACAAGAAAGCACGATGAAAACAATATTATCAAATGATGATAGGTTCTTAGAATTCTTAGACTCAATCTATAGGGAATTTAGTGAAACCTTTTCAGGCTTCTGACTAGAGAATGTATTAGCTAATCTGTACCAATAATGAGTAATCAAGTTGACTACATTTAGAAAATCATCAGTAGCCATACAAGTAAAAGATTAACACTAACTAAGTTCGAGAGTATAGACTTGGATAAGAAGTCACAGGTTACTATGATTAAGATATCCCTAATCAACAGTGACACTACTATTATTCAATAAGAGATTGTTCTTTCATAGATCTCTTTATCATAATGACGAAAACAAACATAGCCGCAACTACTATCCAACCCGACATGCTAAAAAAATATGACAATACACGATATGAATTCAGAGCATCCTCAGAATATGAGGAAAGTGGTTGACCTAGTAGGAGATCGCCCCCTACTCGCATACATAAAGATAAAACAATCAAAATTAGAGGAATCCTATTGAAATTAGTAAAGTGTATTATTTTTCCGATGATAGGCGGAAGCATTAATGGCAAGTATAATGCTATGGTGAGCCCGATGAACCCTATGGCTATGATATGGATTGCAAGGTCATAAAATATGTAATATTGTCCTACTACGTAAAATAATAGCGCCATAGTAATACCTATAAGAAGAAACACAAAAGATATCTTAATATGAATAACGATAAATGTATAACGAGCCTTTTTTTCTCCACTAATTAGACTGAGAATTTCACGATTATCAAATCCTCCGAATGCATAAATCGCGATTGCGAATATCATTGATGATGCAAATAATGCTGCGCTAAAGACAATTGGAAGTAATAATATATTTAGGTATAACAGAGAAGCTAGCCCTGAAATTATGCTGGCAGATATCAAAAGTAGTGAAACTACTGCAAGGATTTTCCGCGGTCTTATGTATCCGAGAAAAGACGGTAATGTTTTGTACTCGATTCCAAAAATCATGAGTAACGGAAAAAGTAACCACAATAGAATCTGTATTAAGAGATTTGAATAACTATATTTTGATAGATCAATCAGATTAACAGTTAGTAAAGTGATTAGGCAAAGAGCAACAAAATAGTCTGATAATCCTAAGAGTTTGGGCCTAATTCTTAATGTCCAAAACAACACAATTACGAAGATTAGAATTCCTATAATCCTAGAGATCATGATCCAAGGTAAAGGTTTTGATATATCTCCAGCTGTGGTTTGTATTATTTGAAGTCCTAAAGATAGCAGTATCAAAATGAATGAAACATAAACTAGTCTAACAGACAAAATCTGCACATTTCTAAATCTAGGGATTATCATGTAGCCTATTCCCATAATAAGCAATGTTAGAAAACCATCTACTTGTAGTATTTTATGAAGTTGAAGTATGCCACGAAGCCAAGATGTAAGATTTGCGCCAAATATAGACATCATCCAGATTGATCCTATAAAGGATCCGACGAATAGAAGAATGATAGAGGCAATTATGAATGGCTTACTCGCAGAGCTGTAGTTTATTGTATTTGCCAAAAGCTAATTCTTGTAAGGATTCTTACTCCAGATCTATTTTATTCTTACAAAAATTAGGTACATTGCAGTCTAATTAAAAATTCTTCGGATGTTATTATAGATAGTTCAAGCAGGATGTTTTCATTCTCATCTATCAAATCGAGTTGGAAAAATATGTAAAATGATTTGCATTAGATGTCAAGTGTAAACTTAAGAAATTGACTGAAAACCAGTTTTTATTACTGTGACTTTCTATCGCAGCATGAAAATTATCAATTTATCAATTGGGTTTGTAAAAAGATTTATCCATCAGTATGAAACGGATTGATGACAGATTCTCAACAAAATTATTCAGTGCTATTGTCACCCAAATCATTTGCTTCCTTCTAACGTAAGTTAATAATTCACGTTGCCAATAGTTAATAATATGTCATACAAAATACATGATTTGAATTGAATCTTGAACAGTGGTGCAAAATAGACGAAAGTATTTCCATTGCAGAAAACGATGAGCAGTATAAACAATATGCTGGATTTGATTATAACGAAAAATTGATGGAAAAATTAGCTGAATTAAGACTTAATAATTCCAAAATCTTTATCGAACATATTGCTCATCCAACACCACTTCTCCTTGGAGCGATTGAAGAAATTGCTTATTCTAAAACCAAAAATCTCGAAATTCAATTGCACATTGCTAGGACTGGACTAATAGTCTCGTCCAAGCACGCATTCAATGGTACTCCGGTCAACTGGAATACATGGAGACAGTTCAACAGCAAAGAGAAGACCGATGTGGGTAGAAAAGAAGTATTCGATGAATTCATCAACAAAACTCATATCATCAGACCTTTAATTGAAAGTAGATTCTCCTCGATTAGGGAAACATACAAAAAGTTTGAATTTCCAGTTAATTATGGTCCTAACGATGCGAAACAAAGAATAGATCCCCTTGTAGGTTATCTAGAAAATGAGAACATCACGTATGAAGAATTGTCCGGATTTGTCAAGCTATTAGGACAAAAGGCAAGAAATCCATTTAGGGAAGCATCGTATGAAATTAGTAAAGAGGTTCTAAACAGAGATGCAGATTATTATGATGACTTTTATTTTTTCCGAAACAAAGTATACAAAGATATAGAATCGAGATTATCAGTAGATCCATTATTTGAAGTCAAGAAGATCCTAAGAACTATGGAATTTGGCCTAGATAATATTCACTTTGACATAGAAGATAGAAAGAACAAGTACCCCTCACCAATCTGCTTCTTTATGCAGATACCTCACGATATTAGAGTTCTATATAAAAATGAGAGCCCGTATTTTGATTTGCAAGGATGTTTTCATGAAACTGGCCACGCTATGCATGCTAGTTCAATATATGAAAACAGTCATTATTGGAACAAATATAGGATTTCAATGGGAATAGCGGAAATATTTTCGATTCTTCTTGAAAGGATAACTAAGAATAGAATCTATTTGCAATCACTCTTTGGTAAAGGCAGCAATGAGATAATTGATAAAATCCATGCAAAAAATAGATTTCTAGAACTATTTTTTGTTACATTTTATGCTGCCAACTCACTAATGAAATTAGAGTATTGGAACAAAAATCTAACAATAGATGATGCATGTAAAGTTTATGAATCTTTGATTAAAGATTATACAGGCTTTGAAGTACCTGGACAGTATTGGTTATTACACCACATACTTCCCGAGTCGATAATGTATGTTCCAAGCTACTTGCTTGCAGCAGTAAGAGCAGCTGAATTGGAATCATATATGAAAAATAGATTCGGGGACACTTGGTGGTGTAATAACAAATCTGGAAAGGAACTTAGAAAAATAATGAAACCAGGAGCTCAAATAGATCTTACTTTATTTTCCAAATTAGATCCAAAAGAATACTTGATGGAAATTCTGAATTAAGATTATATTCAATGCGATAGGATATTCATTTCTTATCAATATGAGTAATAAAGACGAGTATGGAAACAAATTTCTTTCTTATTGCCATATATCGTTCAGACCTAGTAATTAGTAATCTGGTATTTTGCCACAGATCTCGGTTTAATTCACAAATTCAACACCTTTCGCTCTAGATCATAAAACAGAAGCTTTAAAAATAATAGTACGCTGGACATACGATATGACACAAATGAGTGACAGACAAACGCTATATTCTTTATTTGAAAAGTTTGAGAAGCAATATCTGTGCAGAAATCCTTCTCCATACATAACTAACAGTGTTATAAGAAAGATTCAATCATGATCCAAGTGTTGAAAGTTCCGCTGTAATGCAGCTCAATTTCAATTCTAGATATTCACGATATTAAAATCATAAGTTCTATAGCAATACTTGTTAGTTTTTCAATATTCAACTAAGATGGCATCTGATATTGTAGTTCATAGTACTATTTTGCTCGATCTCGAATTTCATTCTCTCATTATATCGTTAATTTTTTGAACCAAATAGCTCCACATTCCTGCAATCTGAATGAACTTTTTCTTCAGTTGTGTAGTCACAAGCACTACATTTGAAGGCTAAGGGTTGTCGACAAAGTTCGCAATAAGCATTTGGTTTGAGATCTGATCCACATCTGATACAGAGTGTTTCACTCATACTATGAAGAAGCATGTATGATTAATAAAAATTTAATCTAGATTATGGAATCTTAAATTATTTGAGCTCGGCTATTTACAATTCATATGGAAAAGAGTGCTAGATTTGGGCTTACTTTTGGAAAAGGGGTTCAAATCTTTGAGACTTATATGTAAAGACTTCTGCAGCATAAATTTACTGCAAAAAATTTGATTAGTCAGTACGACAGTCATAATACGCTTATCGAAGCCAATTTGACATAAAGATGTCCTGTTCCAATGTGATAATAGGGAAAACTAGCATAAAGAGAAATTAACGAATGAATCAGGCTTGTCTAATATAACGTTACTCGACACATTAGCTCTACATACTAGCGCAAAAAGGATTCGAAGCTGAGATATTCGCAAAATCGAACCTTATCTGACACATCTAAATGTGAATCGATTAGAAAGACGAAGTGCAAATAGTCTTGATGCGCTAAATACTATCTTCATCTGCCTGTCACCGGGGTCTTCGATAGATCTAGGCTGGCAATACCGCCAGTTTCGCCAAGTGTTATCGTCTTTGAATCGATAACCGGCAGTGAAATGCATTCCGGATAGCCATATGCATTCAGATGTGTGATACAATTGCTTACACTCACATTCACTTTATCTCCGGGGTAATATCCAACTAATTCGTCAGTATATCCCAGAAAGTGCATCTCTCCGGTCTGGTTTACCATTCTGGTTTCGGACCCGCCCGAGCCTGAAGTCTTATCGTAATACTGATATGTTACATTCACGCCCACTGATGGAACGCCATAAGTGACTACAGCAATACCTTCCGAAATGGGCTCGCGTTTCCCTATATACCATTTCGCAGAGCTTGGACCATCAGGACAGTACCATGCAGCCCTATCTCCATCGCTTCCCACATTTTTATTTGCTGGTATGCTACAAAACCCATTGATATACCCTTTGACAAACTCCGACGAATGCCACGCAAAGCCATGTTTTGGTTGCTCAATATACCATGTTGCATTGATGGAGGCTTTTCCATCAGTTACACCATGTTGAAAGCCGGACTGATAGTCAGCCTGCGGATGATGTGAATGTGGAAGCTGTGATAATTGTCCAGGGTCAGTTGACACAGTTGATAATACAGTTTGTGCAAAGGCAGATTGTGCGTCTATCATTAGTGTTGCGCCTAGCACCAAGACTACAATTGTGCCTAGCGTCGCTGTCATATCTCATCCACCCATGAAGCAGAATCTGGACCCTTATCACAGTCCCAACTGGCTTGATCTGCGTCACTTGACGTTTCAGGACTAGCCTTGCAAAATTCTGTAACATAACCTCTCACAAAGTCCCATGAATGAAATGCAAAGCCCTTGTCTGGCTCTAAAACATACCAGCCGCATCCATTTGGATGTAAACAACTATCCTTTCCGTCACTTACTCCGTGTTGAAATCCCGATTGATATGGGGATACTGCAAATTCAGGCTGCTGCTGTTTTTTCATTAGAAAAACTGATGTGCCTATCAAGAACACAACGCTGATTACCGCGGCTATTCTGGTCTTCATTTCACTCTACCAAGCATAACTTTGGTGATGACATCAAAGCAAAAAGGACTGTCTTTGCATACTTTCTTCGTTCCAACCTACTATATCTAAGATAGATGAGCTTTGAACATTCTTACTAAGACGTCTAGAAGAAGATTCTGTTGTTTCAAAGTGAAACAGTGTCACACAGTTAATTTACCATCTAACAACACTATTCAATATCCAGGGTAAAATTATGTGCATTTGATGATAAAAAGTGCAAGAATGGGGACGCCATCATGAGCAACATTCTATTAACTTAGCATAATCTGATGGAAGGCAGGCAAGACATAGCACGCGTCCATGGCTTAGTTACTAACGAACCGATCTGTATATCGAACAGTCAATCTAAACTTAGCTCATCTCGTCTTCGACAATGTTAATAATCTGGCATCTTGCATATCGTGTTGTATTGCCATTTTTGGATAATTATGCCGGACGTGGTTGTGTAGTCAAACGTTATCCGGTGTGTTGAACTTATTACATTTTAACACTTATAGTGATCCACATATACTATATGATATTATCTATAGATATCATCAGGAATTGACAGATCTGAGGTTCATCATCAGGCACAATAGTTTTACCTATCAATAGTACTATTGTTACTAACTTTGAGTGTTACACATTACACTAAGGAACAGTTTAGATATTGGTCTTTTAGTAGGGCTTGTACATGTTCTAAGGTAGGTATGAAATTCTGTAATAGGGTTGGAACTTCCTCTTGTACATGTGCTCTGAAAAATAACAGAGCAAATCGAATTACTCATAATTCTTTTATGCAAAATGGAATCTCTGTCAAGACATACTGTGGTAAATCAGAGACTGTCAGATAGTAGTTCTAATTCATCTATATTGAATGCCGTACCATGACTAGAATGGCAGACAACTTGTCTTAATAACTACAACTGGTATATACCTTATCAGACAATCTCATACACAAAATACTTTGATTCCTACATATCGAGAAAAGCCCATATGTGGAATTTGTAATGTTCAATTTGACAGTAGGAAGGAACTCCTACGTCATAAATATGAGGCCCATGCACAGTGATGACATGATACATGACTCGGACAAGGACGTTCATATGTAACACTATCTGCCAGAGCCTGCCGAATACTGCCTGTGGTCATTATCTTGTCTTAGGAACGGCATATATCAGATTTATTATGAATCCAGACTATCGCGACTGTAATATACAATTACGACCGCCCTAACTCCTAATAGATAACTCAGAATCAGGCTACCTACTCCAGATATATTGATAAATCGAGCAAATAATACGAATCGTCATAACCAAACACAGATATTATTAATTCTATTAACTATGGTATTAGTAACAGGAATACTTACAAAAAATTTGCCAATAGCCGTATTTGCTGAGTCGACTAACTTGAAACAAGAGCCCAGACAGAACGCAAATTGTGATACAGTAGGTGCTCATAGTCCTATATCAAATTCATGCAATCAACAGTCAACAACATTATTAATAATGGAATACCAACGGCTTCAAATCCCACGGGTACTCAATTGATTAATGAAGTTTGCGATCATGTGATTTTTGATTGTCCGAGAGCCGTATTTCACATAACTGTTACTAGCAATCACCCTCAGCCATCATCTTTCTCTTTTACAGGTTAGTCGAACAGTCAATTAGTTACATTGGATCAGGGTAGTTTCATAATAACAGAGTCAGAACAACCATTTCCATTTCATATAGTCTTCTCGGGTGATTGCTCGGGGGGCTTGACTGGTCCTATCGAGGCTCATGCAACTGGCATCATTAGTGCTGGACAACACCTCAACTGTAATATCAGAAATGATGTAGACGGACATAGTTCTACCCTATACTATAGCCACCAGACTTAGACTCTAGTTTTCATCGATTATTCCTGAATAGCCTCAGTTAGATAAGGGCTTACCCGTTGACAATGCCACTGTAGAAAGTAGTAATAGTATCTCTTAGAAGATATACCTGATCTATCAAGTATCCAAATTCCTCGAATCTCAGATAAGTCCATTTACAGAATTTAGAGCAATAATATGAAAACAATCTATGTTTCGCTTTCACTATTTGCGATATTATTAGTGTTAATGTCAGGCGCGCTGTTTATGTCTGGAGGCGGTGCTTATGCCAGATATGCTAGTACTAAAACCCAGTCACAAGCAAATACCAATAATTGCAACAACGGTACAAACTGTGCCATTACGTCGCCGCAGACTCAAGGAGACAGTAGTGCTAGTTCACCAACTAGTGTACAGATTTCCAAATTCAATGAAGAGAATTCTCCAGGAGTAGGAGGAGAACCAAATCCAGGAGCCAAAGGATTCCTCCAAGTGAAGAAGGTAGTGAACTGTCCAACAGGCTTTCAATGTCTAAGGCCAGGGCCCTCTTCCCCATATAAAATGAAGGTGGATGTGTCAGGCGGGGTAAGTGGATTGGGGTAGAATCCTAAGACATTTGATGGATGCTGCGATACTGCAACTGGAATCACTCAAGTTGTTATTAATTTGATACCTGGTGGAACCGCTAATTATGTGGTAACATAGACAGACGCGCCTACTATACCGGGATTAACCCTTCTAAAGATTCCATCTGCAGACTGTCAAGGCACAATTCAACAGACCCAGACTAAATCATGCACTTTTATTAATGACTATAGAGTAGCGTCTCCAACCACCTAGAAAATTATAGTTTATCTATATCTTGTATGCGACAACTATGTTTCATTCGCAGCTATAGTACAATATTTTTGTCGAAAATTTTCAAATAGATAATAAGATGTGATGGAGAATCAAAATGTTATAATTTCTCACATATGTCAAGACAGCAAGATTTGAAATGATCATATACCAGCTCTAGCACATTGTTGAGATCACTTATCTATTATCATGATCTACTTCTAACCATTTGTATTTGAGATACCCATCGCAAGATCATAAAAGTATAAGTAATAGATGTCTCGTTACTGATTCATGACTTATCTATCAGCTAGTTTGTTCCTATGTAACGAAGAATCTTTTGACAGAGACGGAGTAGTAGAATAGAATGAGAAGGACAACATACTTAGTTATGATACTAGTTCTAAGTGCAAGTTTCCTATTGGTATCACAAAGCAACATGTATGTATATGGTAGCAATAACCGCAATCACAATGATCCAAGGAATCAAGCTTGTTACAATGCAGGTTTTGTCGTCGGACGACAAAATAATCCATATAATCAAAGCATGTTTAGTCAGTGTGGTGTCAATGGTAGGGCTTACTATGAAGGGTTCTTGTCAGGTTGCATTTCCGGTCAAGGAAAAAACTATTTTTCATGCCAACAGTTGACTAGTACTCCAACAAGCAATAGTCACGGCGGAGGCGGCGGTTTTGGCAGCTTCGGTCGTGGCGGCAGCAGTAACCATTAACAGTGGAATATTAATACCACAACGAGTCAACAACTCTTGTGGAAGAGTATTTTTTCTGTCTACTTTACCAATTCCAAACTAAGAACTGATGATTCTAATTTTTACTACATTACCTAGCTGATGTTATGTATGCCTGTTCAACCAACATAACGACCACCTGCCGTAACGCCAGAACCTGAAACCTTATTTAGCGAATTATGCAGCGGTAAACAATGATCCGCTTTAACACGTAGCATAACTGTTACGGGCATTAACACTCAGCAGTCATCTTCTGCAGTTTATTGGTTCGCTCCTTAGTTTCAAAAATCAATCTAATGGTGGCTTGTATTACCTCATTAGTGTGTGAAAGCATGCCTTGTATCTTTCCACTATCACATTCTTCGTGCTGGTTAGCCAATTCAGAATTTAAGAAATTTAGTAATAAGTTGGCGCCTAACACTTCTGATAATGAACTAAAAACATGCGCTATTTCGCCTCAGGATTTTACTCATGCTGAAGTTAAAATAGATGGAGTTGATATAGATGCGACTAAATTAGATAGGGCTACAATAAACTTTTATAATGTAACAGTACCACCCAACGCAGTTAAGGATCTATTTGACTTTGGTCCTCTCGGCACATCTAGAGGAATTGCTGATGGATACGTTCTATTCTTGCCCCCTCTACCTGTAGGAAATCATACCATAGAATTTACTGTCACAGACCATCTTGCTGGTCCTACGTCTGAATTGATAAAAAGAGATGGAACATATACCGTGTCCGTAAAATGAGAGCCATACAACACTGTTTCGAAACGCACAGACGATCGTTAGGAATTCAGCGGTCCTTGGAATCATTTGTTTATAGCATGACCGACCGGACTAGTCCTAACTACCAGATCGAGTAAATTATATAAAGATGAGCATCGAAAAATTGGAAGATAGTAGATAATGTTAATGTTAATTACACGAATGAATACCCTTAATTCTTATCCAATTTTAGATAATGAGTTTAGTTCATTTCGTCGTTCTTATAGTGACAGTCATGATCGCCTTCATGATCAGCACTATCTTTCCGAGCCTTCTGCCTCCGTTACTGCTCCTAACTACCCACAAAATCAGGAATCAACTTTACATACCATTGTAGAAACTGATGCAAAAGTATCTCTAAAGCCACCATTTATCAAAAGAATACTTCTTGTGGATGATGATCCTGATATTAC
>Ga0126370_10001434_pt1 | contig 10891 bp, 10 predicted proteins | sample PanSoiMetaPlot_3_FD_92586 | JGI IMG/M metagenome (GOLD analysis project Ga0126370, IMG submission 92586) | Tropical forest soil microbial communities from Panama - MetaG Plot_3 | ecosystem: Environmental > Terrestrial > Soil > Tropical forest > Bulk soil | place: Panama | collected 2016-02-17 | reverse complement strand
CGAAGCCCACCAGATTCAGCACGCGCCACGCCTTGAACCACGCGATCGTCAGGATCGCGGCATTGAGCACGGCGTAGTAGCCGAACAGCATGACGTGGCTGCCGCCGCCGGTCGAGGCGAGGATCGGCGCGAGGAAACCGCCCGACGAGCCGAGCACGGCCAGCGCCAGCGCGTCCTGGGCGACCGCCGTCACGGCGGAAAGAGCCGCCACCGCGACGAGGAGCGCGAACGCCTGCACGGGGGACAGTAGATGGTAGAGCCTGAAGGCCGTGAAGATGACCAGATAGAGGATACCGATCCCGCCGCCCTGCAGACTGAGCGCGTAGCCGGGGCGCTGCTCGCGGAGCCGCCAGCCGAGCACGAGCAGCACGAGCGCGCCGGCGGCCACTCCGGCGAGCCGCAGCTCGATCGGCAGATCGAAGCGCTCGCTCGCGTACTTGAGCAGGAACGCGACGCCGAAGAACAGCACCACGACGCCGACCCGCACGACCGTGTTGCCGCCCGTGAGCCAGCGCCAGATGGGCCACTCCTGCAGCACCGTTCCGAATGGCGGCTCGTCAGCTGGCGGCGGTGCCGCGGCTGCGGCGGCGCGCTCGACGGCCGCGACGGGTTCGGCGGTCGCGGCGGACTCGGCGGGCGGCGCGAACGTCTGGATCGTCTCGGCGCGGGCGATGGGCGGTGCGGTCGGCACTGGCTCCGGCGTGGCCGAAGCCGTCCCCGCCGCCACGCCGGGCGCCCGCCGGTCGCCTCGCTCGAGGTCTGCGAGGCGTCGATCGATCCAGTCGAGGCGGGCGGTCAGCTCGGTCAGTCGAGTTTCGAGCTCGCTCGGTGGGCGTGCCCCCGGCTCGGCCAGAAGTCGGCCGACGATCAGACCGGCCAGCGCCCCGACGACGGCGCCGATGGCCCACGTGTCGGGGTAGATCTGATAGGCGAGCAACCCGCCGATGAGCGCTCCAGGCATCCACATCATGGGAGCTCCTCCAGGGCCGCGGCAGACTTCGATGTCGCCAGTTTTCAGAATGCCCCCTCACCTGAGCGCGGCGGAAGACTATTGCGCGCCAACGACAGCTGCGAAACGGCGGCCGGAGCCGGGCGCGTGGTACGCTGAGGCTATCCCTGCGGTCGCCCGCGATTCCGTCGCGTCGAGACCCGGCGCGTTCTGAAGGGTTGCGATGAAAACGAGGTACCTATTTATCGTCGCGCGGCGTGTTCCGACGACGTATGCCACGATGCGGGACACCTGCAGCCGCTACGACGATATCGAAGTCATACTCGACCGACGCCACGGCCAGCGGCGCCGGCTGACCCTGCCCACTGCGGCCGATCGTCGCGTGCACGAGCGACGAAGCCGCAAGATCGACCTCGTGCTCAAACAGCTCGGGTGGGTCGTCGTGACCCAGCCCGCTGAGTCCGGCGGAGGCGAATCCGCGAACTAGCGGGGCCGTGGTACCCTCGCCGGGCCCTACGTGCCGCAGCTCGCTGTGGAGCTCCGGCCGGCTGTGCCATCAAGGAGAATGGGGTACCGCCTATGAAAAGAGGCCTGTTGGTTCTTGCGCTCGGCTGTCTTCTCACCGGCTGCGGCAAGCACTACTGGGAAGCGCCGGGGCGCGGCGTCGCGGAGTTCGAGACCGACAGTGGCCAGTGTCTGCAGGAGGCGAAGACCAAGTACGACATCTCCGAGCGAGTCTATCGCGGCTGTATGCGAGCTCGTGGCTGGGCGCGCATTCAGACGACCGATCCGACGGACCGCCAGTTCAGAGGCCCTGAGGAGGAGGAGGAGTTTTACTCGCCGCCCAATCCGCTGGGCGAGCGCGGCATCTCCGGCCGCAGTCGAGCCGACGATCCGGCGTGCACGGGGCCGAGGGCCGCGCGGCCGTCACACTGTCCACGGTGAGGTAGATTGACGCTCTCGGCTCGCTCTTTGGCGGCCGGTGCGTGCGTTTCTGCGTCGCGGCGTCCGCTAAGTTGAGCACCGGAGGTACTTCTCATAGAAGCGAGAGCGCGAGCCCTTTTGACCGCACTCGTTATCGGGTTGGTCTCCATGTCGAGTAGCCCGCTCCCCGCCGAAACGCAGCGGCCCAAGCGCGGAATTACGCTCGACGACTACATGAGAATGGACCGTCACGGTCAGACGATGTACATGGTCGGCCTGATCGAGGGCTTCATGACCGAGGCCACACTAGGCCGGCTGGCACTTGCCAAGAATCAGGGTCGGCCCGACGGAGAAATCGAGGCAGAGATCTTCGCCTGTCGATGGGACAGTTATGGGTCGATTCAGGCCCACATAGAAGCGGCGCTCCACCGTGTGCCCCGCGAAGAGTGGCCGATGACGCGTGTCTCCCTCGAGAGCATGGCCCCCCTTGCCGAACGGTTCAATGCCGGATGCCCGTGGGGCAAGAAGTGATTGCCCCCGCCTGACGCCGCGCGAGCCGGCGGCGGGACTGAATCAGCGCAACTTCCGATTCGTTGTTCTAGTTGATCGCGAACGCGATAACTCGGTACGTCCCGGTGTCGGTCTGGTCGGCGGTACTGCCGGCGCTCCGGACCCGGACCGCGACGGCATAGTTCGGGTTTGACGTGCTCGGCGTCCAGGCAAACGTGTTGCTGGCGGACCAGTCCTGCAGCACAGTCCAGGTCGCACCGTCCCAGAGCCACCACTTGAATTGATAGGGCGCCGTGCCCCCCGCTGCGATTGCGGTGAGCGCGACGGTCGTGCCCGGCATCGGCGACGCCGACTCCGCCGTCAGTCCCGTCAAGATCGGCTCCTGAATCGCGGACGAGCCCGCGCCGTTTGCCCAGTTGCTTGCGATACCGCCGACCAACCCGCCGGCCGCCCCACCGCTCCGTGCGACGGCACTTGCCACGGACGAGCAGCCGCTCTCGATGTCGCTCGAATCCATCGCTGTAACCGCAACGAAATATCGCGTACCGATCGAGAGTCCCGTCAGCGTGTACGTCAAGGTGTCGTTGCTCTGCGGGCTGGAGGTCGGCGATGCGATCTGCACAAACGCCGATCCCGGACACGGCGTGCCCGCATTGCCGTAATAGAGACGATAGGAAGCCAGATCCGTCAGAGGGCTTCCGTCGGTATTCATGGTAGGAGCACTCCACGACGCCTCAAGAACTCCCGGCGTGCCCGAGGGCGGGGCCGGGGGAGTGTTCGCAGGCGGATTCGAGGACGTGCTCGAGGCCGCGGCCGACGAAGACGCCGGAGCCGAGCCAGAGTCCGAGTGCGATGAGCCTCCACCTTCGTCGCACCCGCTCGCGAGAAGCAGAGCGCCCAGCGCCAGACAGAAACTCAGTCGTCGTCGTATCGTCATGAGCGTACTCATGGCCACCTATCGGGTATTCGCTCGGGTCAGAGCGTCGGGGTTCTTATTGAACTGGATCGGCTGACGAGGACTGGTTACCTCAGGGTCGCCGGATTTTCAAGCCCCTATTCTCGAGCTCACCGCTGAGCACCATGAGCTTGCACGCTGCGACCGCGATTTCCGACACTTGCCGGCGGGGCGAGTGCCTCACCATTGTTCGCGCAACCACCACCCGGCCCGTGGCGCACTCAGAGTTCGGGGGCTGGTTCGATGGGACACGCCCGCGGCGGTGGCTATTGCCCGGTCTTCAGAGGGCGACGTGGCTGCTGCAGGTCTCGCGAAGACGCCACAGCCCTTACAGCGAACGATACTGCGCTCGGCACAATTTCTTCAGGTGACAGGGACAGTGCTGGGGGAGTACTCTCGCGTTCCGCCTAGAACCGAAAGGTTTGAGGCTTCCGGAAACTCTTCGGACTACTAGATGCCTGTGCGGGCATCCACTTCTGAGGTTTGATCATGCATATTCGCGTTGGTGTCGTGATCGCGTTGGCTCTCGCGCTCGCGTGGTCGGCCGATGCGCAGCAGAAAAGCGCCGGGCGCGAACCTTTTCGAATCGGTCCCGATGACGTTCTGCGAATTTCCGTGTGGAAGAACGACGCCATGAGCGGCCCCGCATTGGTAAGACCGGACGGCATGATTACCTTGCCCCTGGTGAATGACGTGCAGGCCGAGGGTCTGACGCCTCTCGAGCTGCGTAACGTCCTAGCCGAGAAACTCAAGGAGTTCATCCCGAACCCGGAAGTCTCCGTGATCGTGACCGATATCCGAAGTCTCAGGATCTCAGTCATGGGCGAGGTCACGCGCCCGGGCCGTTTCGAGCTGAGGACCCGGGTGACGGTGCTGGAGGCTCTCGCCATGGCCGGCGGGTTCACGCAATTCGCGGCGCGCTCGAAGATCGTCATCCAGCGTCCTGAAGGCTCCACGATGAAGCTGATCCCGTTCAACTACGACAGAGTCGCCGCCGGGCAGCAGGAGAACTTCTTTCTCCACGGGGGCGACATCGTCCTCGTGCCGTAGCAGGCACGGAACCGCGGAGGAACTGAGCAATGACCGATGAAATTCGCAGAGGTGAAAGCGTCGCGAAGTTGGTCGGAATCTGGGAACGGCGGAAGTGGGTAGCTATTCTCGGCTTCGCCGCCGTGTTTGCGATCTCCGCGACCGCGACGTTCGTACTCCCGAAAATCTACCAATCCGTCGCCACCGTGAGCATCGTCGGTCAGCAGATCCCGCCAGACGTCGCCAAGCCCCCGGTCTCCGGCTCCCCCGACGCCCGTCTGCAGACGCTCAGCCAAGAGATCCTCAGCCGATCCCGGCTCGACGACCTCATCCGCCAGTTTGACCTTTATCCGAAGGGCCGAACGAAGCTCTCCGCCGACGCGCTGGTCGAACGCGTGCGGCACGACATCGAGGTGAAGCCGATCGGATTCGATCGAACCGGCATGACTGCCTTTACCGTCAAATACCACGGGCCAGACGCCGAGACGGTGGCGACGGTAGCCAACACGTTGGCCTCCTACTACGTCGACGAATCTACAAAGGTCCGTGAGCGCCAGGCGAAAGGCGTGACCGAGTTCGTCCGCGCGCAACTCGCCGACGTCAAGACCACGCTCGAGCAGCAAGAGCGCAAAATTAGTGAGTTCAAGCGGCAATACCACGACGAACTCCCCGCAGAGATGGAATCGAACCGCCAGCAGCTCGAACGCATCACCAATCAGCTCCGCGTCAACCGGGAGAGCCAGATCCGGACCCGGAATCAGATCGAATCCGTGAAGAGCATCCAGACGATCCCGATGGTCCCGGCGCCGCCAACGCGACCAGGATCCGCCGTCCCCGCGCCATCGAGCCCTGAAACTGCTCAGCTCAATAAGCTGAAGCAGGAACTCGACAAGCTCAGGCAGGAACTCGATGTCCTTCTCGCTCAATACACGGACCGCCATCCCGACGTCATCCATAAGAGACGTGAGATCGGGGCTCTCGAACGCAAGATCGCGGACTTGGAACGCACGATTGCGGAGCGCCCGACGATGCCGGTCCCGCTCAAGGAGCCGGTGGTCCCGAGCCCCAACTCGGAAGCCATGCGGTTAGAGCAAGTCCTTGCAGAGTTGAAGGCAGAGCTGAACTCCTTGATGGAAGCGGAAGCCAAACTCGCAGCGGAAAGCGCAAAATATCAGGCGAGAGTCAACAGCACGCCGAGGCGAGACGTGGAGCTGCAAGCGCTGTCTCGTGACTACGACTCTACGCGCGAGCTGTATCGCACCTTACTAAAGCGATACCAGGAAGCCCAGCTCGCCGAAAGCCTCGAGCGGGGCCAGAAGAGCGAGCAGTTCCGCATCACCGATCGGGCGGTACCGGCAACATCGCCGTCAGCGCCCAACCGTTCCCGCCTTCTTCTTATGAGTCTGGCGCTGTCGGCTGGGCTCGCGGTTGCCCTCGTGCTCCTCGCTGAGCAGCTCGACACCTCCGTTCACACCATCGACGAGCTTCGGGCCGTGACGACCTTCCCGGTGCTGGGCGCCATTCCGCGGATCGTGACCGAGGCCGACGCACGCCGGAGATGGCGGCGAGTCTCATTCGCCACGGTCGGCGCCATCTGTGGACTCGTACTGCTCGTCGGCTCGACGTATTACCTGACCGCGGGGAACGAGGAGCTGCTCCGCATCTTGTCCTGGCGATTCTGAAAGAAAGGCCGCGGTCTCCTGCAGGTCTTCGGCGTTGTCTATGATTGACCAGCGCGCCCGGCTTCATATGGCGGCAGTCGGCTGCGCCGTTGCCACAGGTGTTCTAGGCGGGTGCGCATTTCATGCAGTGCCATTCACAGAGCCCGTGGTCGGCCACGCGATGGTGTGGGAGGAGCCGAGCACGGCCTTCCCAAACGTCGAGCGATTTGCGCTCCTCGGCTTCATTGGAGACGGTTCCGAGCCGGCCTGCCGCCGCATACGCGAGGAGTTCATCGCAAGGGCAACGGAGCTATTCTCCCGGCGAGCCGGGATCACAACGGCCGATGCTCGCGCGACGCTCCAGAAGGAAGCACCAAACTGCGCGCCAGTCATTCTGCGACCAGCATCGCCAACGACGGCCAATTTCGTGGTCGCGCTCGGTCGTCGCGCACTGTTCACCGAGGTGCTCGGCTGGCGAACGGAGTCGTCGTGTCGGGATGGGCTGGTGAAAATGGATCTCGTCCAACTCCAGTGCGTGCCCGCATTCGTCATACAAGTTCCGTCGCGCGCAGCGTGAAGCGGGCGAAGGCCACCGCGTGGGAGCGCACGCGCCGCGCGCGGTCAGATCGGTCGTCCGGTCTATTCCCGCGCCACCGAACGTTTTTCGCGCTCGAGAGCAAGATCCGCTGGACAACGTGCGCTAGTCTCTGCGGGATCTGATCAGCTCCTGGCGTCCAGCGCCGAAAATCGTAGGGGCGGTTCGGCGCGCGAACCTACACTGGTTTCATGACGTCTCGCGACGCAGTCCGGACCCTTTCGCTCGCGCTGGCCGTCGCGGTTGTCGCGGGGTCACTCGGCGTCCTCAGCGCGCGGGCGCAAGGGCCTGCCGCGCCGGATACGAGCGCCTCCGACCTGCGCGCCGACACGCAGCGCATCGCGCGGCTCTTCTACGCCGGACAACACGAGGCGGTGGTGCGCACCGCGAGTCCCCTCCTGGCGCGCTATGGCGTCACGTCGGCGTCCCTGCCGATCGCGCTCTTCGAAGCGGAGAGCCAGCTGCAGCTGGGACGACGCGACGAAGCGGCGGGCGGGTACGAGCGCACACTTCCGGTGATCGCGACGCTCAACAATGTAGAGCAGCGCGACTTCGCCATCGTGTTCTTCCGGCTCGCGCTGCTGGCCCGTGAGAAGCGACAGCTGGACCAGGCGCTGGCGAGGACCCAAGCGGGGCTGCGGCTGGAGCCGCAGAACACGTGGGGCCAGATTTTCCTGGGGGAGCTCTTCAACGAACGCGGTGACCGAGCGCGTGCGGTCAGCCACTTCAAGGACGTCGCGGCCGCGGCGTTTCCCACGAACGAGGAGCGTGCGGTACTGGCGATCAAGATCGATCGGCTGACGACCGGCAAGGTCGGCAGCTCGGTCCAACCGCCCGACGTGCGTGGCGCGCGCGTGCACGAGGGTCTCTCCATCGGGCTCGTGCCGCTGCAGGATCTGCCCAAGGAGGTCGTCCTCGCCGACGTGTGCGTCGCGCTCGAGGTGGCGTGGCGCCTCCACTGCGAGGTCCTGCCGTCCATCGCAATTCCCGACGCCGACGTCTTCGTGGTCGACCGCGGCCAGTACGATGCCGACAGGCTTCTGAACGAGCTGGGCAGGCGCGGCGCAACCATGCTTCGCCCGGGGCGCTACCTCATGGCGGTGGCCGGGCGCGACCTCTTCGGCCCGAGGACGAACTACGTCTTCTCGTGGCAGACTCGCGGCGGCGAGTCCGGCATCGGCGTGATCTCCGCCTACCGATTCGGGGCGGCGCTCGACGAGTTCTACGAGAAGGGCCCGGTGCTGATGCGACGCGTGACCATCCAGGCCATCTCGACCTCTGCGTCGATGCTCGGATTCACTCGGCCGACGAACCCCGAATGCCCGACGGCATACCCCAACGACTTCCACGAGTTCCAGCAAAAGCGGGCGCGGCTCTGCGGAAGCGACGAGCAACAGCGCGATACGCTCCTTCGGGCGCGCGGCGGAACGGCGAAAGCCTTCAGCGAGGCGCAGCGTCGCGAGATCGACCGGGTGTATCGCGCGTACTATCTGCAGTGAGCCGGATACGCGCGTCTTGCGGATACCACCCCGAAGCGAAGACTGATCCCGACGAGCTACCGCGTACCGACCTCGATAGGAGTGGCTGGTATCTGGAGCCGGCGGCGGGACTTGAACCCGCGACCTGCTGATTACGAATCAGCTGCTCTGCCACTGAGCTACACCGGCATCCGTCAGCATCCTACACTACTTACACATCGCTCGCCCCCGCCAACCGTGGCGTCGCTACCATTTTGCTACCACTCGCGTTATTTCGGGCCTCGGCCAGCCGCACGAAGCACAACTGGTCGCTCTTATCTACCCGTTCCAGGGTATTGGCCGTCAACGCTCGCTCCCAAACGGCGTCGGTCATGTTCGCGGCGACGTTATATGAGCCAGGACTGAGCAAGGCGCTGTTGGCATAAACTTTCGTGCCGATGCCGCCCGACGCAACTTCGAAATTGGCGGTCCAGACCATGGTGAAGCGCTTGGGCTTAACCCCGGTCCCGCGGTCGATGAGGTCACCTTCGATGTCCACATGCGAAGCGAAGATTGGACCATCGCCGGAGTTCGCTAACACCAAATCGCCGTACGAGCTAAACTGCAGGACCCGAACGTCTTCGTGCCAGAAGACAACGCGCCGAACTTGTGGAAGAGTTGCCACCAAGTAGACAAAAAGAGCCGCCGCCGCGCCCAATACGCCCGCGATCGTACTCACATACTTGAGTTCGTTCTTCCAGCGGCTTTGGAAACTCGAACACTGCGGGCAAATACTCGCCCCTAGGGCGATTGGCGTCCGACACTCGATGCAGGGTTGAGTTTCCTGAGGGCTATTTGTCATAGTCGACGACCAATTCGGCGATCGTTATCGAGGGCTGACCTTCAGCAGCGAGCGACGCAACGAGGAGGCTGGCACCCGCCAGGCGGATGAACGCTTGCCGGTCCAAGATCCCAGCCTCGATCTTCAGCGGAGCGCGTACCCGTAGAGCGGCCCATCTCCGAGCGTACTCGACTTGGTGGCGTAGCCGAGATAGACCTGCTTGCCATAGAAGAACGGTAGCCCAGCGATGAAGAAGTCCGGCATTCCCCCATTAGCGCCGAGGTCATTGAAGGCCAGGTTGCCGGTCGCGGTAAGCATTGTTGCGTCGCGAATCCACAGCTGAAAATTCCAGAGATTCGCATCATTTCCTGTGACCCATACGGCGAAGTTCTTAGGGTTCCCCGGACAATACGGCCCGATCCCGATGGCCGTCGACAACGCCGAGCAGAAGGGGATCGTAGAATCGCTGAAGAAGTACGCAGTCGATCCGGAGTCCACCGCGAACGAAGAGAACGATAATTTATTGGTCGAACCAGTGGTCCCAGCAGTCGTCGAAGCAAAGAACGGATCGAAGGCGTCCAGCTTAACAGTCTTGATTGGATTGCCCGCCGAGTATTTCTTCGGATCGTTGTTCCAGGTCGTGTCGATTCCCAGAATTAGTTCGCCATAAGCAGTCGCCTGGCCGTTGTCAGGAATCACGGGAAGATTGATGATCACCCCGTTGTTGTCGACCGGCAGCGCCAGGACGGGATTTGTCACGCGTTGTGAAGGGGACGTTGATTCCATGCAGGTATTCGCATCGCAGGTGAAGTAGACTCCGGAATCCGCGCGGCCGACGTCAATCCCGAGGATTCCGTTGGCGTGGATATCCATCGGCGAGCTCCAAGTTCCGATGTTGCACGGAGACGGCAGCGACTGCGCCCCGAAGGTTGCGTCGATCATCTGCACGGGAATCGTGATCGCGGGCTCTGACGCCAACTTGACGGTTGCGGTCTGCACCGGGCCCCAGGCGTTTCCGCTCGCAAACGATTCGCACACCGCGAGTGGCGTGCCATTGCTCAGGATCTGAGTCAGGCCAACAGTCGTCAGCGCCTGCGAGAAGATCCGGAGGCCCCCGCTGCCCGTGTCGACCTGGATGTGATCGATGGTCTGACAATTCGAGTTCGCATCGCAGATCGTCAGAGTTGTGTACAACATGTTCGCCACCGTCCCCGAAGTACCGAAGGCGGTCGACACTTCGAGCGGCATTGCGTTGGTGACGATCTTCTGGCCCGATCCCGATCCGTTGCACGATGCGAGAAGCAACGGTGCGACGAGGAGAATCGATCTGGCCGTGACGTTCATGGTGTCACGACGGAAGGCGACACGCCTTGTGGGAGAAGATCGATGCGGACTACGCGTCCTTCGTAACGCCCCTTGAAGGCGACGATCGCAACGCTCAGGCTGTCGGTTCCAAACTGGGCCGTGTGCAGCGTTCGGCTGACGCCAGGGCCCGAGATCTTGTATGGATCGAAGCCCAGCAGCGCCTGGAGACTCGGCATACGCTTGCCCTTCCAGGTCACGCCGAATATGGCATTCGTTCCGGGGTGGATGTACTCCTTGACGACCAAGTTGTCCGACGACATCACGTTGTAGCGATACCCATTAGCGGCCCGAGTCTCGGATTTCTCGAGATGCAGCGATTCGCGCCGCTGGGCGGGACCCTGCACGGGCTGACCGAGCTGCGCTTGGGCTGCGCTGGCACACAAGAGAATCAGCACCACACCCTGGATCACTCGACTTCTCGCCGGCAATGTCCGGGGAATCTCGGCTTCCTTTGCACTGATCGGCAACATAGGCACCTCGCTTGGGATGGCTGGCGGGAGTCTAGCAAACGACGGCTGATCGCAGGAGTTGGCCGCGTGGGTGGAGCATGGGCTAATCCTTCAGCCGGTCTGCTCGCGGCGACGGAACAGATAAGCCAGGGTCTG
>Ga0126370_10001433_pt1 | contig 10895 bp, 8 predicted proteins | sample PanSoiMetaPlot_3_FD_92586 | JGI IMG/M metagenome (GOLD analysis project Ga0126370, IMG submission 92586) | Tropical forest soil microbial communities from Panama - MetaG Plot_3 | ecosystem: Environmental > Terrestrial > Soil > Tropical forest > Bulk soil | place: Panama | collected 2016-02-17 | reverse complement strand
TGTTTCTGTTTCTGATCGCGTCGGGCCTGTCGCTGATCTTCGGGGTGCTGCGCGTGCTGAACTTCGCGCACGGCACCTTCTACATGCTGGGCGCGTATCTGGCGTACCAGTCGATGCTGTGGCTCGGGCCCGGCCCGGGTCTCTTCTGGATCGCCGCCCTCGGCGCGGCCCTCGGGATCGCGCTGCTGGGCGGCGTCGTCGAGCGCGTGCTGTTCCGCCACCTCTACGGCAAGGAAGAGCTCTACCAGCTCTTGTTCACCTACGCGCTCGGGCTGATCCTCAGCGACGCGGCGAAGATCTTCTGGGGCACCCAGCAGAAATCCGTGAGCCGACCGCCAGAGCTGGTCGGGTCGTTCTCGCTCTTCGGCACCACCATCCCGCTCTACAACCTCTTCATCATCGTGCTCGGCCCGGCGATCGCGCTGGCGTTCTGGTTCGTGCTGCAGCGCACGCGGGCGGGCCGCTGCATCCGGGCGGCGGCCCTCGACCGCGAGACCCTCGGCGCGCTCGGCGTCAACGTCGACGCGCTCTACACGGGCGTCTTCATGCTGGCGTCGTTCCTCGGCGGCCTCGGCGGCGCCCTGATCAGCCCGATGCGCGCGACCACGCCCGGCATGGACACCGAGGTGATCGTCGAGGCGTTCGTGGTGGTCGTCATCGGCGGCCTGGGCTCGCTCTGGGGGACATTCCTCGGCGCCCTCGTCTACGGGCAGGTGCTCTCGTTCGGGATCCTCTTCTTCCCGCGCTTCTCGATCTTTGCGGTCTTCGCCCTCATGGCGGCGGTGCTGATCATCCGCCCGTGGGGCTTGCTCGGTCGGCCGCTCCGGTGAGAGCACGCGCGCTCTGGGGGCCCCTCGTGCTCGTGGCCGCGCTGCTCGTGCCGGCGCTCGGCTCGCGCTTCTACACGTTCCTCGCCAATGACGTGGTGATCTGGGCGCTCTTCGCGACCAGCCTGAACTTGCTCGTTGGCTACACCGGGCTGGTCTCGTTCGGCCACGCCGCGTACTTCGGTGTGGGCGCATACGTCACCGGCATCTTGATGAAGAAGCTCGCTGTGCCCTTCATCCTGGCGTGGCCGGCCGCCGGCGTCTTCGGCGCCGCGTGCGCGCTCGTCTTCGGCTTCTTCTGCGTGCGGCTGACGCGCATCTACTTCGCGATGCTCACGCTGGCCTTCGCCCAGATCGTGTGGGCGATCTGCTTCAAGTGGAACGAGCTCACCGGCGGCGAGCAGGGCATGCCCGAGATCCCCTACCCGGATTTCGGCTGGATCGAGCGCGTCGGCGGCAGCGTGCCGCTTCTCAGCTGGCGCACCGCCGAGTACTTCTACTTCCTGACCGTCCTCCTGGTGGCGGCGTGCCTCTGGGCGCTGCATCGCATCGTGAGCTCGCCGTTCGGGCGCATGCTGACGACGATCCGCGAGAACGCCGAGCGGGCGGAGTTCATCGGGGTCAACGTGCGGCGCTACGAGCTGGCCGCCTTCGTGCTGGCGGGCGCGTTCGCCGGCCTCGCCGGCGGGCTCTTCGGCATCTTCAACCGTGGGGTGTTCCCGGACTTCGCGTACTGGACGAAGTCGTCCGAGGTGCTGATCATGACCCTGCTCGGGGGCATGGGCACCTTCTTCGGCCCGAGCATCGGCGCGCTCGTCCTGATCCTCCTGAACCAGCAGATCGTCTCGTACACGGAGTACTGGCCGCTCGTGCTGGGCGTCGTCCTGGTGGTGCTCCTGTTCGGCTTCCCCGGCGGCATCGCCGGAGCCGTCGGTACGATCGTCGGCCGGCTCTTCCGTCGTGCGCGCGGCGCCGAGGTGCGCGGTGCTTGAGGTGCGCGACCTCGTCAAGGTCTTCGACGGCTTCGTCGCCGTGGGCGGGGTGAGCCTCGACGCGCCCACCGGCAGCATCGGCGCCATCATCGGGCCCAACGGCGCCGGCAAGACGACGCTTTTCAATCTCATCACCGGCCACCTCCGGCCCGATCGCGGCCACGTGAAGCTCAACGGCCGCGACGTCACCGGCATCGCCCCGCACGACCTCTGCCGGCTCGGCGTGGGGCGCTCCTTTCAGCGCACCAACATCTTTCCGCGGCTGACCGTATTCCAGAACGTGCAGGCGGCGTTTCTCTCGCATCGCGGACGCGGCGGCAATCTCATGACGCCGGCCGAGCGCCTCTACCGCGACGAGACCCTCGCGCTGCTCGAATCGATCGGACTCGTGGACCGGGCCGGCGAGGTCGCGGCCTTCCTGTCGCACGGCGGCCAGAAGCAGCTCGAGCTCGGGCTCGCGCTGGCCCTCGAGCCGGCGGTGCTGCTGCTCGACGAGCCGACGGCCGGCATGTCGGCGACCGAGACGCGCGAGGCGATCCGGCTGATCGCGCGCATCGCCCGCGAGCGCGGGCTCACGTTGCTGTTCACCGAGCACGACATGGAGGTCGTCTTTTCGATCTCCGAGCGCATCACGGTGCTCCACCAGGGACGCGTCATCGCAAACGGGACGCCGGACGAGGTCCGACGCGACGAGGCGGTCCGCCGCGTCTACCTCGGCGAGCGCCACTGATGGCCGGCCGGCCCGAGCCCATCCTGGTCGTCGAGGACATTCACACGGCGTACGGCCTGTCCCGCGTCCTCTTCGGCGTGTCGCTGCGCGTGACGCCGGGCGAATGCGTCTGCCTGCTCGGCCGCAACGGCGTCGGCAAGACCACGACCATGCGCTCGATCATGGGGCTGACGCCGCCGACCAGCGGCCGGGTCGTGTGGAAGGGCCGCGACATCACGCGCGAGGCGCCCTTCCGCGCGGCCGGCCTCGGTATCGGGTTCGTGCCCGAGGACCGCCGCATCTTCGCCGACCTCACGGTGTGGGAGAACCTCGACGTCGCCGAGCGGCGGACGCGTCCCGGGGGCTTCACGACCGAGCGCGTCTTCGACCTGTTCCCGCCGCTCCGCCCGCTGCGGGATCGCGCCGGCGGCTTTCTCTCTGGGGGCGAGCAACAGATGTTGACCATCGCGCGGACCCTGATGGGCAACCCGGAGCTCCTGCTGCTCGACGAGCCGTCGGAAGGGCTGGCGCCCCTCGTCGTGGACCACCTGCAGGAACAGATCGGCCGTCTCAAGGCCGAGGGGTTGACGATCTTGCTCGCCGAGCAGAACGTCGAGTTCTCGCTGGACCTGGCCGACCGCGTCTACGTGCTCGAGAAAGGGCACATCCGCTACGACGGCACCTCGCGCGAATTCCGCGACGACGCCTCGATCCGTCAACAGTACCTGGCGCTCTGATCCGGCCAATCCGGATCGCCCTTACAGGTAACCACCCGATGGACGGCTGAGCCCCCAATCGGAACAATCGGTCCCATGCCCGATGTGCTGTCCTCCGCCGCGCACGCCGTCAGACCGCCGCTCGCCGCCGATATCATCATCGCGAACGCCCCCGATCCGGTCTTCGTGTGCGACCTGGAAGGCAAGATCCTCGAGGCGAACGATGCGGTCTCGCGCCTCCTGGGCCTGCGGCGCGACGAGGTGCTCGAGCAGTCCATCTCGCGCTTCCTCTCGCACGATGAGGCGCGGGAGTTCGTGGTGGCTCTCCGCGAGGTCGTCGAGCGCGACGTGACCCGCAACGTCCGGCTGCAGCCGCGGAGCGCGTCGGGCGAGATGATCCCGACCACCCTCAACGCGTCGGCCCTGCGCGACACGGACGGCAACATCATCGGGGCGATCGGCATCCTCCGCGACATGCGCGAGCTGGACCAAGCCCGCGCCTACGCCGAGAGCCTCATCAAGAACGCGCCGGATCCCGTGTTCGTCTCCGATCTCGAGGGCAAGATCCACCAGGCCAACGATGCCGTGTTCTCGCTGCTCGGGTTCCGCCCGGACGAGCTGATCGAGCAGTCCCTCTCACGGATCATCTCGCCGGAGGAGACGTGGGAATTCATGGTCGCGCTCAACGAGGTCGTGGAGCGCGGGGTGACGCGGAACGCGCGGCTCCATCCCCGCAGCGCCTCCGGCGACGTGATCCCGACCACCCTGAATGCCTCGGCTCTGCGCGATACCGACGGCCGGGTCATCGGCGCCATCGGCATCCTGCGCGACATGCGCGAGCTGGACCAGGCCCGCGCCTACGCCGAGAGCCTCATCAAGAACGCGCCGGACCCCGTGTTCGTGTCCGACCTGGAAGGGAAGATCCTGCAGGCCAACGACGCCGTGTCGCATCTGCTTGGCTTCCGGCAGGACGAGGTCGTCGAGCAGTCCGTGTCCCGGTTCCTCGGCCTCGACGAGACGCGCGAGTTCGTCGCGGCGTTGCGCGAGGTCGTCGAGCACGGCGTGAGCCGCAATGTGCGGCTCCACCCGCGCAGCGCCTCCGGCGAGGTCATCTCGACGACCTTGAACGCCTCGGCGCTGCGGGACGCGGACGGCGCCGTCATCGGCGCGATCGGCATTCTTCGCGACATGCGGGCGTACGAGCAGGTACTCCATGACCTCGAGGAGTCCCGGCGCGAGCTCCGCGACGCGGACCAGGCCAAGGACCGCTTTCTCGCCGTCGTCTCGCACGAGCTGCGCACGCCCCTGACCGCCATGCTCGGCTGGGTGCGGCTCCTCACCACCGGCATGCTCGACGACGCCACGTCCGCGCGCGCCCTGCCGGTCATCGAGCGGAACACGAAGCTCCTGGCGCAGCTCATCGACGACCTCCTGGACGTCTCGCGTATCGTGGCCGGCAAGCTCCGCCTCGAGGTGGGGCCCGTCGATCTCGTCGCTGTCATCGAGTCGGCCATCGAGGCCGTGCAGGGCCTGGCGGACGCGAAGAGTATCGGCCTCAAGGCCGTGCTCGATCCGTCGGCCGGGTCGGTCGCCGGCGATCCCGGCCGCCTGCAGCAGGTCGTGTGCAACCTGCTCGCGAACGCGATCAAGTTCACCCCCAGCCGGGGCCGCATCGATCTTCGCCTGGAGCGCGCGAGCACGTGCGCGCGCCTCACGGTCCGCGACACGGGTCGCGGCATCAGCCCGGAGCTGCTCCCGCACATCTTCGATCGCTTCCGGCAAGACGAGCAGGCGCGACGCTCGAGCGGCCTGGGGCTCGGTCTGACGATCGTGCGGCACATCATCGAGCTCCACGAGGGCAGTGTGCGGGCCGAAAGCGAAGGAGAGGGCCGAGGCGCTACCCTGGTGGTCGAGCTGCCGCTCCCCGTCGACGACGTGCGCCCACCCTCGAAGCCACCAGCCGTCTATCGGCGACTCGACAGCGCCTCCTCGCGCGTGATCAATCTCGCCGGGCGACGGATCCTCGTCGTCGACGACGAGGCCGACGCGCGCGATCTCCTCGCGCAGATCTTCGGCCAGGCCGGGGCGGACGTCACCGTGGTGGCCTCGGCAGACGAAGCGCTCGAGACCCTCCGCCGGTGGCGGCCGGATGTGCTGGTGAGCGACATCGGGATGCCGGGCGACGACGGCTATGCGCTGATCCGCAAGGTCCGGGCGCTCGGCGCCGACGAAGGCGGCCAGGTCCGCGCCGTGGCACTCACCGCGTATGCGCGGTCGGAGGACCGGGCCCTCGCGCTCGAGGCCGGCTTCCACACCCACGTCGCCAAGCCGGTCGATCCTCTCGAGCTGACGGCGCTGGTCGCCGGCCTGGCCCCCGAGCGACGCCACTGACGTCGAGCGCCGGGCTGCGCGGCTGCCTACGCAACCCTTCGACACTACCCAAAATTCCGTCAAGATCTGCTGAGTTATCGCGCGCGCATTGAATCGGCGGCCCGCGAGGGCTCCGCGTGCTAGACCGGATATAGGTCGATTTCACGCGGGAGGCGCCGATGCCGACGTCGACGGTAGTTCAGATCGTCGTACTGCTCGTGCTCTTGCTCATCGTGGGGAGCTTCCGGCAGCTGTTGAAGCTCGGCTTCGTGCAATTCGCGTTCAGGGGCTTCCTGAAGGACGTCGGCCGGCAGGCGCTCGCGAATCAGCCCGACCAGATCAGGCTCTCGCAGCAACCCGGCCATCAGTGGAAGGACGCCGCGGGCGTCAACCGGCTGGTCGAGCCGTTGCTCAGGCGCGGGTTCACGGATGCCGGACCCTACAGCGTCGACGTGATGCCGCACGTGACGTTACGCTTCCTGGTGAACCCCTCCGTGTCGATCTACGCGTGCGTCTACGAGCACGCGAAAGCGGGCACCTGGCTCGACCTCGTGTCGCGCTACACCGACGGCTCCGGGGCCACCTTCACGACCATGCGCCCGACTGGACTCGATCCGAATCCTCGAGAGACGGTTGTCAACGCTCCCGGCTCATCGTCCGACATGCTCTACGGCCGCATGCTGGTGGAGCGCCCGCAGCGGCCGCTCGTCCGTCTCGACGCCGCCGAGGTGATCCGGCTCTTCGAGGCCGTCTACGCCGAGCAGATCCTCTGGCGCAAGACCCGAGGTGTCTCGGCTCGAGAGGTCGGCAACGTGGCAGCCGCTCCGCCGCGCGCGTAACTCTCCCCGCCGTCCCCGATTCAGGCTTTCGTCAGCCCCGCGTCCTTTGTCATAATGGGTTGCCGCAGTCACGCTCGCTGGCGAATTTGCCAGGCTTTGCCATTCAGGAGAACCCCGATGCGCAAGACGTTTGTGACCATTACGGCGCTGGCGCTCGTCCCGTTCGGATTGTCCGGGTGTGTGTCGAAGAGCGAGTACACGAAGGCCATGGAATCGGCGGAGGTCCGCTACAACGCCCTCGAGGCCCAGAACGCGCGCCTCAAGAGCGATCTGGCGGACTCGGGCAAGCGCAACGAGGAGCTGGAGCGCACGCTCACCATGAAATCGGGTGAGCTGGGCAAGAGCATCGTGGACCTGCGCCAGCGCGTCAGCACGCTCGAGGGCGACAAGGCTCGGCTCACGGAAGAGCTGGCCGACGCCAACAAGGCGCGTGAGGAGAAGGTGCGCGAGGTCAGCTCCACCTACGACCAGCTCGTCGCGAAGATGAAGGGCGAGATCGACAAGGGCCAGGTGACGATCTCCGAGCTCCGGGGCAAGCTCACGGTCAACATGGTCGAAGCGATCCTCTTCGATTCCGGCAAGGCCGAGATCAAGCAGGAGGGGCTCGTCGTGCTCGGCAAGGTCATCGAGATCCTCAAGACCGTGAACGACAAGGCGATCCGCATCGAGGGGCACACGGACAACAAGCCGATCGTCGGTCCCCTCACCCAGCGCTACCCGACCAACTGGGAGCTGTCGGCCGCGCGTGCGATCAACGTGGCCCGCTACCTCCAGAAGCAGGGCATCGAGCCGGGCGTCCTGTCGGCCGCCGCCTTCGGGGAGTTCAAGTCGGTGGCCGACAACGCGACAGCCGAGGGCCGCGCCAAGAATCGGCGCATCGAGATCGTCCTGGTGCCGAAGGACTGATCGGCCGCGCTGCCGTCACCGAGCGGCGGCAGAGGAATCTCGTGAGGGCCCACGGAGAGCACCCGTGGGCCCTCGTTTTTCTCGGGTCGTTCACGGCAAGTCCCGCTCGTCGTCCGGGCTGCGCCGCGCGGCCACGGAGACGCGATATGCTGTTGACAGATGTTCCCCTATCGCGACGAGAACCAGACGCAGCGCACAGCCGTCGTCACTCTGCTGCTGATCGCCGTCAACGTGCTGACCTGGCTCTTCGTCGAAGGGGCGGGCGCCCCGCTGGCGGTGGCGCGAGCGGTGTGCGATCTCGGACTGATCCCCGGCGAGCTGACCCTGGCGCTTCCTGCCGGGACGCGGTTCGCGATGGGCGACGGCCTCGTCTGCCTGACCGACCCGGGCCGGCAGGTGTCCCACGTCTTCACGTCGATGTTCCTGCACGGCTCGTGGATGCACCTGATCGGCAACATGTGGTTCCTGTGGGTCTTCGGCGACAACATCGAGGATTCGATGGGCCGCGTGCGCTTCGCGGTCTTCTACCTGCTGTGCGGGATCGCCGCGGCGCTCGCGCAGGTCAGCCTGGATCCGGCCTCGCGCATTCCCATGGTGGGCGCGTCTGGGGCGATCAGCGGCGTCATGGGCGCCTACCTGATTCTCTATCCACGCGTGCGGGTGTTCTGCCTGCTCATCCTCGGCTTCTTCATCACCTCGATCGCGCTGCCGGCCTGGACGATGCTCCTCTACTGGGCCGCCATCCAACTGGTGAGCGGCCTGGTCGGACTCGCCGCCAAGGAATCCGGCGGCGTGGCGTTCGCGGCGCACGTCGGCGGCTTCCTGGCGGGCGTCGTGCTGATCAAGCTGTTCGCCCGCGACGGCGACGTGACGGCCCACCAGCGGGATCAGTGGGAGCCGCGGCGACTCGTCCGCCGCTGAGCCGCGAAACGTCGCGCCAACGGCCGGCGCGACGCCGCGCTCCCCGTTGTTACGCCGCCCGTGATTCGTCCGAGGAGCCGTCGCGAATCAGCACGATTTTGCCCGTGACGCCGCCCTCTCCGAGCAGCTCGTGCGCCCGTCTTGCCTCGCCAAGAGGAAATCGCCGCGCGATGAGCGGCTTGATCCTGTGTTGTCCGAGCAGGTCCAACAGAGCGATCAAGTCCTGCCGAAACCACGCCGGCCTGAGCCGCTTGAGCCACTGAATGCTGTAGGGCAGCACCCGTTTCCGTCCCGGGAGAAGCCACCCGCCGGTGATGTACACCCCGAAGATGGCGATAGCGCGAAAGCGACGACGACGACCTGGACGGCCCGACGCCAGTCGGCCTCCACGCAGCGAGGACGTGAGGCCATAGGCCACCACCTTCCCGCCCGGACGAAGAGCCTTGCGGGAACGCCAGATATGGGTGCCACCGATGCCGTCGAAGACAGCGTCCACGCCGGCGCCCGTGAGGCGGTGAATCTCGTTCACGAAGTCGCGATGCTCGTAGTCGATCGGGATCCCGCCCAGATCGGACACGGCGGTCGCGTTGCGCGATGAGCACGTGCCGTACATCTCGAGGCCGGCGAGACGCCCGAGCTGCATGAGCGCCGAGCCGACTCCGCCCGCGGCGCCGTGAATCAATACGCGCTGGCCCGGTCCAACTCTCGCAGAACGATGCAGCATCTGGTACGCCGTGACGTAATTCAGCACGAGGCTGACAGCCTCGGCGGCATCCAATCCAGATGGCACTGGAACCAGATCGTGCTGCGGCAGGCAGACGAACTCCGCGTACGCGCCGTAGATCGGCAGCGCGGCAACGATCTTGCCCGGTTCGATTCCAGAGACACCGGCGCCGAGCCGATCCACCATGCCAATGAGATCCCAGCCGGGTGTGAACGGCAGCGGGGGTGTCTCGGGGTGAAGGCCTTCGCGCATCATGAGGTCCGGCAAGGCGACGCCCGAAGCCAGCACTCTCACTCGCACTTCACCAGGCCGTGGCTCGGGGCGCTCTTCTTCGAGGACCTCGAGGGCATCGGGCCCGCCGTAATGCGTAACGAGGATGCGTGTGTGCTTCATGGCCCACCTCCTTGCTCTGAGGGTTCCGCTTGCTCTCTGGTCTGGGCATAGATGGCAAGCGTCGGGCCAGCTCTGCATGCCGTTCGAATACCCCGGAATCGTTAGAGACTCCGGAGAAGCCGCGAAACGCGGCGACGGCTCATCCGGGGCGAGCGTGCATCACCTGGGGCGCGGGCGCCTCGGAAAGGATTGAGCCGCGCCCCTGCTCCGTGGACGCCTCCAGAGCGACCTCATCGGGCGCGGCGTCGTCCTCGGCGGCTGGGATGACCTTGGCCATGGCCGGCGCCCGGAGCAGCACCAGGGCGCGTCCCTGGAGCGGGTAACGCTCGCCGGGCGCGAAGGCCGCGCGGTCCTCCTCGGGCTCGGTGGTGTCGAGAACCCGATCCCATCGGTCCGTGCGGGTGGCCGGCAACGCGAACGGGATCGATTCGTGGTGTGCGTTGAACAGCAGGAGCAGCGTGTCCCCCACGAGCGGCTCGCCGCGATCATCCAGGTCGCCGATGAGATCGCCGGCCAGCCGGACTCCCACGCACTTGACGAAGCCGGCGTTCCACGCGTCGTCGGACATCTCCTGTCCGTCGGGCCCGAACCAGGAGATGTCCTTGATGTCGGTACCGCGGATCGCTCGGCCCTGGAAGAACTTCCGACGCTGGAAGACCGGCTGCGTCCTCCAGATCTCGATGACGGCGCGGACGAAATCCAGCAACCGCTGGCGTCGCGGGTCGAGATCCCAGTCGAGCCACGTCAGTTCGTTGTCCTGGCAGTAGGTGTTGTTGTTGCCTTGCTGCGTGTGGCCGAGCTCGTCGCCGGCCAGGAGCATCGGCACGCCCTGCGAGAGCAGCAGAGTGGTGATGAGGTTCCGCTTCTGGCGCTCGCGCAGCGCGCCGACACGAGGATCGTCGGAAGGTCCCTCGACCCCGCAGTTCCAGGAGTTGTTCTCGTTGGCGCCGTCCCGGTTGTCCTCGCCGTTGGCCTCGTTGTGCTTTTCGTTGTAGCTCACCAGATCGTGCAGCGTGAACCCGTCGTGGCACGTGATGAAGTTGATGCTGGCGTAGGGTTTACGACCGCTCCAGGCGTACAGGTCGCTGGAGCCGGCCAGCCGGGTGGCGAACTCATTGGTCGTGCCGCCGTCGCCCTTCCAGAACCGCCGTAAGACGTCACGGTACTTGCCGTTCCACTCCGTCCAACCAGCGGGGAAATTCCCGACCTGGTAGCCGCCCTCGCCGACGTCCCAGGGCTCGGCGATCAGCTTGACCTGCGACAGGATCGGATCCTGGTGAATGACGTCGAAGAACGAGCCGAGCTTGTCGACCGCGAACAGCTCGCGGGCCAGGGCGCTGGCCAGGTCGAACCGGAAGCCGTCCACGTGCATGTCCAAGACCCAGTATCGCAGGCTGTCCATGATCAATTGCAAGACGCGCGGGTGCCGCACATTGAGGGTGTTGCCGGTGCCGGTGTAATCCATGTAATAGCGGGGATTCTCGGGCACGGAGCGGTA
>Ga0126370_10001432_pt1 | contig 10900 bp, 10 predicted proteins | sample PanSoiMetaPlot_3_FD_92586 | JGI IMG/M metagenome (GOLD analysis project Ga0126370, IMG submission 92586) | Tropical forest soil microbial communities from Panama - MetaG Plot_3 | ecosystem: Environmental > Terrestrial > Soil > Tropical forest > Bulk soil | place: Panama | collected 2016-02-17 | reverse complement strand
CGCCTTCTCGAACGAGACTAGCTCAGTTTTGACCGACGACTGCAGCCTAATCGACCAGATCTGCTGGCAGGCGCGGGCGCTCGCCGACCGTCAGCGTCATCTCGCGGCGCTGACCGTCGCGCATGATCGTGATGCGCGCGCGCTGGCCAGGCTTGAGCGTCTTCACCTTCGCCAGGTAGTCCTGATGCGTGCGGACTTGCGTGTTCTCGATGGCGGTCAGGATGTCGCCGCCGAGTAGGTACTCCTCGCCCTGCACGACCACCGAGAGGCTGCCGCCGCGGACGCCGGCCTTGTCGGCCGGGCTTCCGTCGTAGACAACCTCGACCAGATAGCCGGGCGACAGGGGCAGCCGGAGAATCGAGGAGACCTGGGGATCGATCTCGCGACCCTGCAGGCCGAGCCACGGGCGGATCACGCGGCCCGTCTCGCGCAGATCGCGCAGGATCGCCTTACCGGCGTTGATCGGCAGGGCGAAGCCGATCGAGTTCGCCTCCTCGGAGATGAACGTGTTGATGCCGACGACCGCGCCGCACCGATCGACGAGCGGGCCGCCCGAGTTACCCGGATTGATCGGGGCGTCGGTCTGGATCATGGGCTGCTCGGCCAGGCCGGGCAGGATGCGGTTGAGGCCGCTCACGATGCCGCGGGTCATCGTCTGCTCGAGGCCCATCGGATTGCCGATCGCCACGACCTCGTCGCCGACCCGCAGCGCCGAGGAGTCGCCGAGGCGCGCGACGGGCAGGGGCGACGGCGTCTCGATGCGCAGCAGCGCCAGGTCGGTCACCGTGTCCATGCCGAGCACCTTCGCCGGCGTGCGCGCGCCCGAGTCGAGCGTGACCGAGAGCGAGGCAGCGCCGTCGACGACGTGGGCGTTGGTCAGCACGTGGCCGTCGCGCTCGATGAGCACGCCCGAGCCGACCACGGTTTCGAAGCGCCGCTGCGGCTTGGCCTTGTTGATCTTGGTGACCTGGATCGACACGACGCTCGGCGAGACCCGCTCGAAGAGCGAGGCCAAGGGCTCGGTGCACGGCTGCTGCGCGAATGCCGCCGACGGCAACGCGATCAGCAGGGCGAACAGCAGCGCGCGCATCAGGCAGGATGATACACCGGCCGCAAAGACGGGGGCGGTATAATCGGACGGTGCGCATCGCGATCCTACCGCTGCTGATCCTCTCGTTCCTCGCTCCGTCGGCGGCGCGCGCCGCCGACCGCGTCGTGGCGGCGACGCTCGACAACGGGCTGCGCGTCCTGTTGCTCGAAGACCAGCGCAGTCCGATCGTGTCCTTTCAAATGTGGTATCGGGTCGGCTCGCGCAACGAGCATCGCGGCTCGACCGGCATCGCCCACTTCCTCGAGCACCTGATGTTCAAGGGCACGCCGAGCCACGGCCCCAAAGAATTCGCGCGGCTGGTCGAACAGAACGGTGGCCAGGACAACGCGTTCACGTCGCAGGACGTCACGTCGTACTACGTCGACATCGCGGCCGACAAGCTCGACCTCGTGATCGAGCTCGAAGCCGATCGCATGCAGAATCTCCTCCTCGATCCCAAGGAGATCGCCTCGGAGCGCGAGGTCGTCATCGAGGAGCGGCGCACGCGCACCGAGGACGATCCAAGCGGCTTCCTGGGCGAGGAGGTCAGCTCGATCGCCTTCAAGGGGCATCCCTACGGCGCGCCGATCATCGGCTGGATGGAGGACATCAGGCGGGTGACGCCGGAGGAGATCCGCGCGTTCTACAAGACCTACTACGTCCCGAATAACGCGATCGTCGTGGCGGTCGGCGCCTTCCGGGCCGCCGACGTCCTCGAGAAAATCAAGAAGCGCTTCGGGCGGATCCCGCGCGGCAAGGTGCCGCCGCCGCTCCTGGCGGTCGAGCCCGTGCAGAACGGCGAGCGGCGCGTGACCGTCAAGAAGCAGGCCGAGCTCCCGATCGTCTACATGGCCTGGCACGTGCCCAATCACACGTCGGACGACTCGGTGGCCCTGGAGGTGCTCTCGACCATCCTCGCGGGCGGCCGCGCCTCGCGGCTCTACCGCGACCTCGTCTACCAGCGTCAGCTGGCGCTCGAGGCCGGCGGCGACAACGCCTACTTCTCGCTCGATCCCAATCTCTTCTGGTTCTGGGCGACGCCGATGCCCGGCCAGATCCCCGAGAAGCTCGAGACCGAGCTGGTCGCGCACATGGAGCGCCTGAAGACCGAGCCCGTCACCGATGAGGAGCTCGCGCGCGCGAAGAATCAGATCGAGGCGGCCTTCGTCTACCAGGAGGATTCGATCCATCAGCGCGCTTCGCTGCTGGCCCGCTTCGAGCTGCTCGGCGGCTTCGCCCTGAAGGACTCCTTCCTGGCGAAGGTTCGCGCGATCACCCCGGCCGACCTCACGCGCGTGGCGCGCGCCTGGTTCGCGCCGGAGAGGAAGAGCGTGGGCGTGCTCCTACCGAAATCGTGATGCGCGTGCTGACGCTGGCCGTCCTCGTGGCGCTGGTGAGCGTGGTGCCGGGCGGGTCGGTCGGCGCGGCGCCGCTGGCCCACCGCGAGGTCCTGCCGAACGGGATCGTCCTGCTGGTCGCCGAGCGGCCAGCGGTGCCGATCGTCGCCGTGCGCGTCCTGTTGCGGGCCGGCGCGGTCTACGACCCGGCCGAGCGCGCGGGGCTGGCTAACCTGACGGGCGCTGTGCTCACGCGAGGGACGGCGAAACGCACGGGGCCCGAGCTCGATTCGGCGATCGAGTTCGTCGGCGGCAGCGTCGAGGCCGGGGCCGGCCGCGACAGCCTTACGGTCTCGATGACGGCGCAGAAGAAGGACCTGGCGCTGGGGCTCGATCTCGTGTCCGAGGTCGTCCTGACGCCCACGTTTCCCCAGGCCGAGGTGGCCCGGAAGCTGTCGGAGATCCAGGCGGCCATCAAGCGCTCCGAAGAAGATCCCGGCACCGTCGCCGCCCGCGCTCTCGGGCGGCTCGTCTTCGATGGCCATCCGTACGGCCGTCCGGTCGAGGGGACGCGCGAGTCGGTGGGCCGCCTCACCCGCGACGACGTCGTCGCGTTCTACCGTGAGCGGGCGCGGCCCGACACCACGGTGGTCGCGGTCGTGGGCGCGATCACCGTCGACGAGGCGCGCCGCGAGATCATGGCGCGGCTCGGATCGTGGGCGCGCCCCGCCGATGCGCCCGTCACGGTCGCGGCCGCGGCCGCGCCGGCGGCGGCGCGCGAAGAGACGGTCAAGCGCGAGCTGACGCAGACGACGATCATGTTCGGCCGTCAGGCGATCTTGCAGACGGATCCGGACTACTTCCCGATGGCCGTCGCCTCCTATGTGCTCGGAGGGGGCTCGGCCTCGCGTCTCTACACGCGGGTGCGTGAGGAATCCGGCCTTGCTTACTCCGTGTACAGCTGGGTCGCGCCGTGGCGACACGGCGCGACGTTCGCCGTGTCCTCGCAAACCCGGACGGCCGAGGCGCCCAAGGTGATCACGATGATCCGCGAAGAGCTGGCGCGCATGGGCCGCGAGCCCGTCGCCGAGCGCGAGCTCGCCCTGGCCAAGCAGTACTTGATCGGGAGCTTTCCGCTCCGGCTCGACACGTCCGGCAAGGTCGCCGACTTTCTGGTGGCCGTCGAGGACCGCGGGCTCGGACTCGACTACGCCGATCGCTACAAGGAGCGGATCGGCAAGGTCACCGCCGCGGACGTGCAGCGGGTGGCCGCGAAGTATTTCGCGCCGACAAGCTTCAGCCTCGTCATAGTCGGCGAGACGAAGTGAAGCGGCTCGCGGCGTCGCTGCTGGTGCTGCTCGCGGCCGGACCGTCGGCGGCCGGCGCCGCGTCGTTCAGCCTCGAGGCCCAGCAGCGGACGGACGCGCTGCGGGTGGGCGCCCAGTCAATCACGCAGGACGCCTTCGACACGGAGTGGCGGGTGACCAACCAGGCCGGCGATACGCTCACGGTGATCACGCCCTTCCACCGGCTCGTGCTGGCCGCCCGGAATGCCGCGTTCAAGAACGAGCCCGTGAAGGAGCGGGAGCCCGAGAAGCTCCTGAAGGAGCAGCAGGACCGGCTCGTGGTCTGGGCGAACCTCCGCGGGCCGCGTCCGGACTTCGCGCGGTTCTTCGTGCCGAGATTGATCCTGAGCGGCCGCGAGATCGAGCCGACCTTCGTCCAGAACGAGCGCACCGCTGCCCCGCTCGAGGGCGGCCGCTATCTCGCGCGGTGCGTCTACGGGTTCCCCGCCAAGGAGCTCGAGCCGAAGTCCCGCGTGGTCCTCGTCGTCCGCGATCCGGACGGCCGGGACGTTAGCCGCTTCACGATCGATCTCGCGTCGATGCGTTGAGCGCCGCCGCGCCGCGCGACTGAGCGTGCGCGGATACGGCTGGGCCGGGCTCGGCGTCATCGGTGCCGCCGAGGTGCTGCTCTTCGCGGGCGAGCCGACCGTGGCGCGCTGGTTCACGCCGATCGTGTGGACCGGGTACGTCCTGTTCGTCGACGCGCTCAGCGCGCGATTCAGTGGCCGCTCCTATCTCACCACGGACCGGCTCGACGGCCTGCTCGTGGCCCTGGCGTCCGTCGGGTGCTGGTGGCTCTTCGAGCTCTACAACGCGCCGCGCTTCTGGCGTGGCGGCGCCGACGCCGAAGGGATCTGGTGGCGCTACCACGGGCTCGAGCCGAATCTGTTCCTTCGACGGGTCGGCTACGACTGGGCTTTCGCGACCATCTTCCCGGCGATCTTCCTCACGGCCGCCGTTTTGCGGGCGACGATCTTCCACCGGGCTCGCGTTCGCCCTTGGCGACTCTCGCCCAGAGTCCTCAGCGTCATGCTCGCGGCGGGAGCGGTCGGCGCTGTCCTCCCGCTGCTCGTCGTCTCGACCTGGCTCGTCCCACTGGTCTGGATCGCCTGGGTCCTGATGCTCGAGCCCTTGAATTACCGGCGAGGCCGGCCGTCGTGGCTGGCCGATCTGGCCGTCGGGGACGCCTCGCGTCTCTTCGGACTCCTGGCAAGCGGTGCTCTCTGCGGCGTCTTGTGGGAGCTGTGGAACTACTGGGCCGCGGCCCGCTGGACGTATGCGGTACCGTATCTAGGCGAGGTCAAGATTTTCGAAATGCCCGTGCTCGGTTACCTCGGCTTTCCTCCGTTCGCGCTCGAGGCCTACGCCATGTACCACTGGCTTCGCGGTTGCCTCGACCGGGAGCCGCCGAGCCCGGTGCTATAATTCCGGCCGCAGCGAGCCGAAATCCCCTGGAGGAGTCTCCATGAAAGCGATTCGCGTCAACGCGCCCGGCGGTCCCGAAGTGCTGCACTACGAAGACGTGGCGGATCCCACACCGAAGGCAGGCGAAGCCACGGTGAAGGTGGATGCCGCCGGTATCAACTACATCGACGTTTACCAGCGCTCTGGCCAGTACAAGCTGGCGTTGCCGCTGACGCTCGGCTTGGAAGCCGGTGGAACGGTCACCGCGGTCGGCCCGAGCGTGAGCGAAGTGAAAGTCGGCGACAAGGTCGCGTATACGGGAGTGGCCGGTGCGTACGCGCAGTTCGCGGTCGTCCCCGCCGCTCGGCTGGTGACCCTGCCGAGCGGGCTCACCACTCGCCAGGGGGCCGCGGCGATGCTGCAAGGGCTGACGGCGCACTATCTCGCGTGCTCGACCTATCCCCTCAAGCCCGGCGATACGTGCCTCGTCCACGCGGCGGCCGGCGGCGTCGGGCTGCTCCTGTGTCAGATCGCGAAGATGCGGGGGGCGCGCGTCATCGGCACGGTCTCTACCGAGGACAAAGCGAAGCTCGCACGCGAGGCTGGAGCCTCGGACGTGATTCTTTACACGAAGCAGGATTTCGAGTCCGAGGTGAAGCGCCTGACGGACGGCAAGGGGCTGCAGGTGGTCTACGACTCGGTCGGTCAGACGACGTTCGACAAGGGCTTCAACTGTCTGGCTCCGCGCGGCATGATGGCGCTCTACGGCCAGTCGAGCGGCCCGATCGGCCCGTTCGATCCGCAAGTTCTCAACGCGAAGGGCTCGCTGTTCCTGACTCGCCCGAGCCTCAACCACCACATCATCACGCGTGCCGAGCTCCTCGAGCGCTCGAACGAGCTGCTGGGGTGGATCCGCGACGGCAAGCTCAAGCTCCGGACCGAGTTCGAGTTCCCTCTGAAGGATGCGGCCGACGCACATCGCGCCCTGGAAGGGCGGAAGACGACGGGCAAGGTGCTGCTCATTCCCTAGCCGGCCGGGCTAGAATGACCTGGGAGGTGACCATGCGAACAAGAGCTTTCCTGCTCATATTCGGTTTGTCGCTCGTCTCGCTCCTGCTACTCGACACTGCCTCGGTGTGGGCTCGCGCCACGAGCGGTGGAAGCCGTGGCTCGCGCTCGTACTCGTCGCCGGCCTCGCCGTCGACGACTCCTTCGAGCCCTTCGCGGACGACGACGCCCACCTCGCCGCAGCCTATGCAGCAGCCTGCGCCGCAGCGGCCGGGCATGTTCGGCGGCTTCATGGGCGGGCTCGCGGGCTTTGCGCTGGGCGGCCTCATCGGCTCCCTGCTGTTCGGCGGTATGGGCGGGGGCTTCGGCGGCGGCATCGGGCTCCTCGAGCTCCTGCTGATCGGCGGCGCCGCCTTCCTCGTGTTCAGGATGCTGCGCGGTCGCTCGGACGCTCGACCCGAGCCCGCGTATGCCGGCGCCTACGGCTCGGCGGACCGCGGGTGGCCGGCCGGCAGCGGCACCGTGATGGAAGCTCCGCCGGGCGAGTCGGATCTCGATCGTGGGGTCGGACACATCCGCTCGATGGATGGGAGCTTCGATCCGACCGGCTTCGCCGAGTGGGCGAAGGGCACGTTCGCCGACGTTCAGGCCGGTATCGCCAGGCGCGATCTGAGCGCCGTGCAGGATCGTCTCACCCCGCAGGAGTTCGGTCGCCTCCAGGCGCAGTGCGATCAGCTTCGCGGCGCCCGGCGGACCAACCGGATCGAGCGAGTCCAGATCGGTCGGGCCGAGGTCACCGAGGCCTGGCAGGAGAGCGGCCAAGATTGGGTGACGGTGTACTTCGCCGTGTCGCTCGTCGACTACACGGTCGACGACTCGACCGGCGCGGTCGTGGAGGGGGCGACCACGCCCGTGGACATCCAGGAATACTGGACCTTCACGCGCCCGGTCGGCCCGAAGCCCTGGCGGCTATCGGCGATCCAGACCGCATAGCTTTCTCGAGGGGTGCGCGGTGAAGCGCGCCTTGAAGTGGCTCGGGATTGTCGTCGCGGTCGTCGTGGTGCTGGCGATCGTCGCCGCGGTCGCGCTGCCCCGCTTGATCGATACCCCGCGAGTGCAGGCGATGATCGCCGGCAGCGCCGCGCAGGCGGTCGGACGGCCCGTGAAGTTCGCGTCGCTGTCCGTCGGCCTGCTCCCGCTGCCGTCGATCGAGCTGCATCAGCTCGAGGTCGCCGAGGATCCGCAGTTCGGCACCACGCCGTTTCTGACGCTCGAGACCGGCCGGATCTACCTCAAGCTGCGTCCGCTCTTCTCCGGTCGCGTCGAGTTCGGCGACATCACCCTCGTGCGGCCGCGGATCGCGCTCATCCAGAATGCCGACGGGCGGCTGAACGTGGCCAGCCTCGCCCCGCCTTCCGAGGGAAAGGCGGCGTCGCGCCCGGGCCGGCCGAGCGGCGGGGCAACGGGCGGCGCGGCCGCGGCGATCGTGTCGCAGGTGAAGATCGACAAGGGCCTGGTCACGTACGTCGCCCACGGCAAGGGCCCCGCTCAGACGCCGTATCGCGTGGAAGACCTCGACGTCACCGTGACGGGCCAGGGCACGCAGCTCGCCTTCAAGGGCAGGCTCGTGGTGCGGCCGGGCGATCTCGCGGTCAAGCTCGCCGACGGGATCGTCGCGGTCAACGGCGCCAAGACCCTGGTCGAGGCACCGGTCCGCGCCAAGATCGGCATCGAGGGCAAGGACGTGGAGAAGCTCGTCGCCGCCGCGGCCGGCCCGACTCCCACGATCGCAGGACCGATCAAGGGTGATTTCTCCCTCGGCGGCACGCTGGGCGCCCCGAAAATCTCGGGCACCGTCGAGCTCGCGAGCCTCCGCGTGACTCAATCGAATCAGGCCTGCCCGGAGCCGAAGCAGCGGACGCTGGCGTTGGGGCCGCTCAAGGTCAATGGCGCGTCGTGGGACGGCGCGCGCTTTCAGAGCCGGCCCGTGACGACCTCCGTCGGCGGCGGCCCGATTAGCACCAACCTCACCTTGACCTTCGATCACGGTGCCCGCGTGCAGCTGGGCGATCTGGCGATCAAATCGGTGCCGGCCGAGAAGGTGCTGGTGGACTTCCTCTGCGAGGGCTACGCCGTCTCCGGTCCGCTCGACCTCACCGGCGCCCTCTCGACGAACACGTCTGATCTCGTGAACACGCTCGGCGGCTCGGGCCATCTTCGGATCGGTCCCGGCCGGGTGGTCGGCCCGCAGGCGCTCGCGCTCGTCGGGGTGGTCATGCGTCTTGCGGGCGTGGCGTCGGCGGTGATGGCCGCCGACGTGCCGAAATCTCTCACGTCGGATCCGGTCGACTTCGAGTCGATCACGGGCAATTACCAGATCACCAACGGGGTCCTCACCACGAAGGATCTCCTGTACACCGCCAAGGCAGTGAAGGTTGGGGTCGTCGGCGACTACGGCCTTGCCACCGGCCGCATGAACCTCGATCTCCGGGTCGATCACGGGAAAGGCGAGGTGCGCGCGAAGGTCACCGGGAACGCGGCGTCGCCGTCCGTCCGCATCGATCCGTCCTCGGTGGCCAACCAGATCGACCGGGAGAAGGTCGAGGGGGGACTTCAGGACCTCCTCAAGCGCTTTCGCCGCTGACCGCGTCGGCGCGGACTACGCTCGGGTGGCGGTGAAGCGCCCGCCGCCGAGCTTGCCGGCCTCGATCAGTCCCGCGAAGAACGCGTGCAGCTGGTCGTGCTCGACGTAGTGCCGCCGCCCGAATCGCGCTTCCTGCTGCGGCCGGAGAGCCCTGTGCAGCTCGAGCCGCCGCCGTACGATCGCGCGCCACTCGCCGGACAGATCCTCGGCCTCGACGGCCGCGAAGCCCGCGCGTCCGAGCAAGGTGCGATAGCTCTCGAGCGTTTGAAGGGTCGTGGCCGCCATCCACTCCCAGAGCCGCTGCCGCTCACGGTCCGCGAGGCGCGGAAAGGCGATCCAGTCTGTGAAGGCCAGGCGACCGCCGCGGACGAGCACCCGGTGGCATTCCGCGAGGACGGCGGGCTTGTCCGCGATGTGCAGCAGCGCCTCCTGGCTCAGGCATGCGTCGAAGGCGCCTGGCCTGAAGGGGAGCGTCGTCGCGTCGGCGCGGACGACCGTCACCCCGCCTTGCTTGACGAGCCGGTTGAGCCGAGCGGCGCCGGCGGCGCGGCCGGCGTGCAGCTCGAGCGCGACGACGGACGAGCCCCGGCGGCTCGCCAGGAATCGCGCGGGCCCGCCGAGCCCCGCGCAGAGGTCGAGGACGCGGCTCGCGGCGCCGGCGCCCGCCCGCTGCGCCAGGCTGTCGACGGCGGCAAGCCCGCCGTAGTGGTCCTGGTCGAAGGCGAACAGGTCGTCCGCGGTCGGCGCGTCGGCACGCCCCCGCCCGGCGAGGGCTGCGAGCACGTGGGCCTCGCTGATCAGGTGCTCGTCGTAGTACTCCCGCACGCGCCCGGGGGTGCCTTGAAGCATTTTCGGGGGTATGGTAAAAGCAAACCGGTTTCATCACACCTTTCGGCGAGGGAAGACCATGGGTACCGGAGGCCGGGGCGGTCTCGAAGATATCGTCGTATCGACGTCGGACATCTGCTTTATCGACGGCAAGGAGGGCCGGCTCGTCTATCGCGGCTACGACGTCAATGATCTCGTCGAGCACTCGTCCTTCGAGGAAGTGATCTTCCTGCTCTGGCACGGCGGCCTGCCGAGCAAGAAGGAGCTGGTCGCCCACACCAAGGCGCTCAACTCCACCGCGAACCGCAAGCTGCCGCCGGGCATCGTCTCGCTCCTGAAGGCGCTGCCGAAGAAGACCACGCCGATGGAGGTGTTGAGAACCGGCATCTCGGCCCTCTCGGCGTACGATCCCGACGCCGCCGACAATTCCAAGGACGCCACCGCCCGCAAGGCGCTGCGCGTGACGGCCCAGATGCCGACCCTGGTCGCCGCCTGGGACCGAATCCGCAAGGGTAAGGCCCCGGTCGCGCCGAACCCGAAGCTCAATCTCGCGGCGAACTTCCTCTACATGCTGACGGGCAAGCGGGCGACGCCGCTCGCGGAGAAGACGTTCGACGTGGCGCTGATCCTCCACGCCGACCACGAGTTCAACGCCTCGACCTTCGCGGCGCGCGTGACGGCGGCGACGATGTCGGATCTGCACTCCGCAATCGTCTCGGCGATCGGCGCGCTCAAGGGACCGCTCCACGGCGGCGCCAACGAGCAGGTCATGCTGATGGTGCAGAAGATCAAGACGCCGGCGAATGCCGACGCGTGGATCAGAAAGACCCTTGCCGACCACGGCCGGGTCATGGGCTTCGGCCACCGCGTCTATCGCGTCGAGGATCCACGCGCCAAGCACCTGCACCGCCTGGCCAACGAGCTCGGCAAGCAGGCGGGCGACACGAGCGCCGTGCAGATCCTGGACACGGTCGTGCGCGTGGTCGGCGAGCAGAAGCGCATCTTCCCCAACGTCGACCTCTACTCGGGCGCGGCCTACTCGTCGATGGGCATCGCGACCGATCAGTTCACGCCGATCTTCGCGATGAGCCGCGTGGTCGGCTGGGCAGCGCACGTGATGGAGCAGCACGCCAACAACCGGCTGATCCGGCCGCGCGCGGAGTACACGGGCCCGACGCACGCGACGTACATCCCGATCGACAAGCGCTAGCGAGGCTGTGCGCGCAGTCCCGCGCGTCAGCCT
>Ga0126370_10001430_pt1 | contig 10915 bp, 11 predicted proteins | sample PanSoiMetaPlot_3_FD_92586 | JGI IMG/M metagenome (GOLD analysis project Ga0126370, IMG submission 92586) | Tropical forest soil microbial communities from Panama - MetaG Plot_3 | ecosystem: Environmental > Terrestrial > Soil > Tropical forest > Bulk soil | place: Panama | collected 2016-02-17 | reverse complement strand
TTGGTCACCCGCTCCGCCGCCAGATATAACTACAGTGGCAACTGGGCAAGTTCCACTGACGGGTCTTTCACCCGCTAGAATGCCAACTAGCTTCGCTGCAGCTCCCCGCCCAGCAACCACCAATAGTGCGGGCGCTTTCAAGCAGGGCAGATCGGAGTGTACGTCGTCTTCGTGGAATCCTCGGTAGGCGATTTTCGACGGCCCGGCGATTGCAGGTAGGCAGCCATTCCGCACGAAGCCGAATATGATCATCTGTCCAGGTCGGAACAAAAGTCCGCATTTGGTCCAAACTAGCTCCTTTCTGCGCAACCTGTCTGCGCAACCTGCATCGCGTTTAAGAGCCATTCCAACGGAATCGGATACTTGCGGCGTCCGGGGCCTCCCACCGGAGGATCGATCAACACGATCTTCTGCGTTTTCGCCCTCGAGCCTCGCGATGCGCGAATAGCAATGCGCGCTCCCATGGAATGGCCCACCAAGACATAGCCGCTCGATATTCCAACCGCCTCAGCGAAGGTCACAACGTCGTCAGCACAAGCATCGAGGCCGTAATCGAGATCGTAGCGACTTTCGGACAATCCTCTTCCTCTGACGTCCAGAATGTATGTCTCATAGTGCCGGCCAAAACGCTCTCCGACAAACCCCCACGTGATCGCTGGACTGGTGATACCAGGTATCAGTATCAGCGGAGTTCCTTGTTTTCCGTAACGCAGATAATGTTGTCAAATGCCGTTCGCATAAACGTGGGCTCCGTACAAGAAAGTGCTGCCCATGATGAGATTCTCCCTGTAGACCCCTTCTTTCCAGGATTGATTGTTTAGGCCCCAATTCGGGTGCGGCACTCGCTATTCGATGGAATTGATCCGTGCCAGCATCGAAGATAAGGGCTCGACATCGGCATACTTCGCGTCAATGTCAAAGAGATTCCATTGGTGCGGACCTGGGGGGGATTTCCCGACGCACTCCGATGGGACAATCGTAAGGTAGCCAAAGGATACTGCGTCGATCGTGGTTGCCCGAATGCAGCCACTCGTAACGCATCCCGCCACGATCAGCGTGTCCACCCGAGCGCAATTAAGAAAGGCAATATCGGCGTGCCGAAGAATGCCGAAGATCCTCTTTTAATCCAGACCGGTTTGCCCGATTGAGGTTTGATCCGCTCATCGATTTCACAACAAGGTGTCTTTTCCACCAACACCGCCAGACCGGGCATCTTGCGAAGCAACGTCGCACCGTCCGCACCGCTGACAGCCGACAGCAGTAAAGGCTATCGGCAATCCTTTGTGTCTCGCTGCATCGAGCAGAATCTTTGTGGCGGCGATCTCCGCCGACAGGTCCCCGCCAACCGGGCAATCCGGGTCTGTGAAGCCGCGCTGAAAATCGACGATCAGCAGAGCCGGTCGGTCTCCATAGCCGACTCGGCCACCAATTCCACTTTGTCGATATGTAGCTCTAGCCCGATCGAGTTCCTCTCCCACATCACCGCAGTCAGCCGTCATTGGAGATCTTTGGGGATGATGCGGCCACTATCGGCAATTAGCTCGTCGTCCAGAAAGAAACGATGGTGACGCAGGGCAAAGTCCTGATGACATCCGGTTGTGTGTCTCCCTCCAAAGGTCGCGTTTTCTCCAAGAGCAATCAGCGTCGTGCCGTACATGGTCCGGCCGTCCTGACCGATAACATCGAGTGGATCTTGAAATGTCAACGAATTCCACAAGGCGCGCGGATGAGAACCCCATCCCAGGTGAGAAACTGCAAACCCCTCCGGGTCCTTCCATCCTTCGATGTAGTCTTGAATCATGAAAGCGTCGTAGCCCCCCTCGATGGAGACCACTACGCCCTTTTCGAAACGCATTTTAACTGGCGTGGTGAGGAACCGCTTCGCCGGATACCATATATCGCCAGGATCCATGACCAGCATTCCGTCACCTAATCCCTCCTTGGGGATGGTGTACTGGAACGCGCCGGGCCAGTGGTCCCAGCGTCCGGGTTCGTCCGTGTAGCCATATTGGCCAATAACGGGCCGGCCAGTCATATCGAACCGCACCTTGGTCCCGCTGTCCGACTCCAGCCGAATGCGCTTGGTCTTCTTCAATCGCTCCATTCCGCGTTCCACCCAAGCACGATCTTCTACAGTAGGAAACAGTCGTTGTAGCGCCTCCACAGGGTCGTGCACCATCAGGATTTTAGTGCCGGCACCCAGAATTTCACGCTGTTCTTTCGAGTGCAGCAGTCCTCAACTGGAAAGATCACTCACCATATCTGCCCTTTTCAGTGTGTCTACCGCGAGCGTCGACTTAGATAAGATCGCCGAGGACACGTTCCCGCTGCGCATGACCGGAACCTGTTCCTGGGGCGGAGATGGCATCATGATCGTCATCGTGTCTGCGCCAATTCCTCTGGCTGCACCATACATCGCTGCCGCGTATTCTTGATTGGTGTCAGGTTCAGTCAGAATGACCAGCGATTCAGTAGGCTTGAGCTTGCAAAGTTCAAAAATGCGTCGAAACAGCGGAACCAATTCGGCCGTTCGGAAGGCGGTTGCGGTCGTTACAGACATAGGCGTGTTCGCTCCTTAACATTTCTCCCAGGGTCACAATCAGTGCCCAGGGCTATCGGATTCGCCGATTCCCATATGAACTTAATTCTTCTGGTCGGAATCTGTGTCAGTGTAGCGAGCCATTTTTCGTTGTCAAACTTTTGGCCTGGGCATGTAGTGGACAGTATTCCGCGATGCAATCAGCCTAACTTCCTAACTGAGGAAGAACTCATGCCAAACTCTCGCAATGAGCCAACGAGACGGCCGGCCCCCGGGAGCTGGCTCTCCCGATATTGCAGGTTGTCGGTTTGGAAAAGGAAGACGCCCTGGCACTTTATCGTCGAGGTTAGGATGTTGCCCACGACACCGACATGCGTCATACCTTCAGGTTATGCAGAAAAACATAACTTTGCCGCATCTGATCCAGTGAATTCGTCGGCCATGTGTTCGCCGGAACGCCATGGAGGGTGCCAACACCATACGCTGCTACTTCAGCGAAGTAATTCTGCATGGGCGCCTTCTTAGCAATCTCAAAGATCTTTTTCCAATTTAAGATCCCTTGGCCGACCGGAACGCTGGTCTTACCGGGTAGGTAGTCTTTAGCATGCATGGAGAAGTAACGACTTGTGTATTTATTCAGATATTCGATTGCATCTGCTCCACCGAACGTCAGGTTGCCGACGTCAATCTGGAACATCACCAGTTTCGGATCAGTGTTGGACATCAGTACGTCATATGGGCGCACATCATCAATGACGAAAAATTCAAGGTCATGGTTGTGATAACCAAGTTGGAAACCCGCCCGGCCCACTTTCTTCCCCAGTTCGTTGAGCTGGGCGGCCTGCCATTTCCAATCGTCAATTGTTTTCGTTTTGCCGGGAGCGGGCGCACATATGATGTTCCGCAGCCCTAGCTCGTGCGAAAACCTCATCTTTTCGTCGAAATCGTCGTGCAGTTCTGAATAGTAAAACTGGCAGTTCTCACATTGCATGCCGACGGACCGAAGTGCTCGGCGGATATCCTTCGCTGACATCTCTGCCAGAGGCGATTTCTCGTATCCATATCCCTTGAAGGAAACAAGATCAACGGATTGGAACCCCATGGCACGGAGCTCCTTCCATCCCCCGTTCCAGTCCTTCATCAACACAAATCTTGCATCGTAACCTTGGAATCCGATAGGTAAGCCCAATGGATTGGCGCGAAGAGCAGGTCCCAGCGCATGTAAGAGAGCGCCGCCCCCAATTGCCGATCCGAAACGAGCTAGGAACCGTCTGCGAGATAGAAGCGATGGCACGGCTGCCTTCCGAAGAGGAAAGGACCTTATCACATCTGAAATTCAAAGACAACACAGCCGGCCCGACAAAACGTTATCAGAAACTCGGCAGCCTTATTCATTCTTTAACTCAGAAATGGTCGCAGAGAGTGCGGGCCGCAGAGAGTGCGTCCAGCACCTGCGGGAATCGTTTTTCGTTCCGCTCTGAACCTTTGCTCCAACTCAGGCCCCGTAAAAATTAGGGCCCTGCGAAACGCTTTGATGCAGTCATCACTGTGTTCTGCACGCAGGATCGATTGCGATTTATCCCGAAGTTCGCGAACCAAACTGTCTACTTCCCGTATCCGCTTTACCAATCGGCACGCGCAGCAACATGTCCTTCAGCAATGCAATCTATGAGCTCTTACTCTGCTAGAGGGAACTGGGTGGGAACCGCGACCGCAATCGTTGCGAACGTAATTGTACGCGAACGTAATTGTACTTGACGTGTTTTGAAGTCAAGTGTATTACCGGAATGCCAGAGACGATAGGGGCGGCGTGTTGAAGGCACGAATAACTTTTGGAGACTAGTTATGACATTGGAGAAAAAGATTCCACATGTCTGAGCGATCAGAAATCGAAGCCACCCATCGCTCGACCGCCAAACACAAAAACCAAGACGGGATCAGCCGCCGCGACTTCGTCACCCTGGCCGCGAGTGGACTTTCGGCTACCTCTCTTCTCGCCAATCCTGCACATCTGACAGCAAAGGCCAAATCCTTTCCCGGTGATCCTTCCAGCCAAGCGCTTGGCGCCGCCCCGCATCCCGAACCTCGGTCGGACCTGAGTCCGGTACCTGATTTCATGCCTGACTGGACCTTCACGGGTTCGTCTCTGTCGGATTGGAAAATGGTGGGTAATGCCAGTTGGAAGGCCGAGAATGGCGTGATCGTCGGCACGCCGTCGCCGAGCGGTGGTGGCTGGCTGATTTTGAACAAGCCTTTTCAAGACGTTCAATTTTTCGGAAGGATCCAAAGTAAGGGTGACTGCAACGCCGGCATAATGTTCCGAGTTCAGACATCGCAAAACGGAATGACCGGGATTTTCGTGTCGCTGCGCGAGTCCGACCTCAAGACCTACCGGCTCACCATTGACCTAAATGGCCGGGAACTCAGGCGCGAGGGTTTACCTGCGGCCCCGTCCGAGGGACGCTTCGCCTTCTCTGCCGCTCAGCCTCAAATTCCCGGCACCCCGCTTATCAAAGAAAAACAGACTTCAATGCCTTCGCGTCCGGCCGCCTTGCGCGGCATCAAGCTTCCCACTCCGTTGCCAGAGCTCGAGCCTCCTCCGAATGGGCTCTTTAAAGACAAGTGGAACCAGGTCGAAATCGTCTGCGATGCGGACGTCGTTCGTCCGCTTCTAAACAATACCGCCTGGCAGGTGGAGTCAGGTACCACGGACGATGCGTCTGAATATGGACCGATCGCCTTGTATGTGGGCACCACCGACGAGGTGGAGTTCAAGGACGTCTCATACAAGGATCTTGGTGTTCGCCAGATCGAGCCGGAGAAGATCTCGAGCAATTTCCGAATGCAACGCCTCGATGAGTTTTACTACTCGTGGGGTGTGGCCGTGGCTGATCTCAACCGTGACAGCCACCTGGATGTCATAGCGGGGCCGTATTACTATGTCGGCCCCGATTTTACCGAACGTCGCGAAATCTATCTTGCCGAATCCTTCAACCCCTCCAATCAGTATTCGCCCAACATGGTGACCCACGCATATGATTTCCATGGAAATGGCTGGTCGGATATTCTCGCTACCGAAATGCGAGCGATGGTGCTCTACGTCAACCCACAAGGCAAGAACAGGCGCTGGACTCGCTACCCCGTAGTCCCTGAAATTTCGTCAGAAATCACTGTGCTCGAGGACATTGACGGCGACGGCAGGCCGGAACTTGTGTATGTGTACCAAAATACGGTCATGTACGCAAAATATGATCCAGCTGACCCGACCAAACCCTGGGCCGTTCATAAGGTATCTGCGCCTGGTCTCGGATATGTTCATGGCGTCGGAGTTGGCGATATTACCGAAAAAGGGAAAATGAGTATTCTAGGCCCCGCTGGCTGGTGGGAGCAGCCGGCGACTGGGAACACTCAGGACCTCTGGACATATCATCCCGTGAGCTTCGGACGCTGTTCCCGCTCTGGACTCGTCGGCGGTGGCCAGATCTATGTCTACGATGTGAACGGCGACGGTTTGAATGACGTGGTCGCCTCGCTTGAGGCCCATGGTTGGGGACTGGCCTGGTTCGAACAGAAACGCGACCGAACGGGAAACATTTCCTTCGAACGACACATGATCATGGACAACTTCTCGACCAAAAATGCCGGAGGGGTTGCCTTCTCAGAGCTGCACGCCATGACGGTAGCAGACGTTGACGGTGACGGCATCCCCGACATCATTACTGGAAAGCGCTACTGGTCTCACTTGGAGAGTTATACCGGCCCAGACCCCAATGGGTCCCCAGTACTCTACTGTTATCATACGGTTCGCAATCCCAAGGCACCGGGGGGGGCGGAGTTCGTCCCAGAGCTAATCCATAATCTCTCAGGTGTCGGTTCTCAGTTGGCCGCGGCAGACCTGAACAACGATGGGGCGATCGAGATCCTTACTGCAACTGACCGTGGCAATTTCATTTTTTGGGGGAGACCATCTAACAAGCAATGCTAACGGACCAAACCGCGACTTGAGGCATAAGGGTCGGTTTTCATGGTTACTTCATGAGTGTTGATTGCAGGTACGCGCCAACGCTTCGTTAATTGCTCGCCGTTGTTTGTCGCCTCATTGAGTTGTGCAGGAGAGTCGCTGTTGGTAGCAAAGGGGGAATACACGTCATGAGACGTCGAGACTTTTTAATCGGTTCTATCGCTGCCGCGTCCACCGCCGCCTGCGTGGGGGCGCATGCTGTTCCCCGCATGGCTAAGCTAGACCGCGTTGGTGTAATGTCGGGAGACTTTGACAGCGTTTTGGCAGAAACGAGGGACTGGAGCCAGCGCGTGCCTCCCAAAGAACTTGACATCTTGGACTTTCCGCAAATGCTCGCGGACCATTATGACATACATAACGTAGAAGTGCAGCAGTTCCATTTTCTTTCGATGGAACCGTCTTATTTTGAAAAGTTTCTCGGACGGTTGAGGAAGGCGAAGTCCCGCATGATTGACATGCCCCTCGAATTGGGCACGAGTGGCTATAACGAAACGATCAGCCCTTGTTCTCCAGATCCGCAGATTCGTGCGCATGCTATCGAACTCACAAAGCTATGGATTGATAGAGCTGCGATGATTGAGTGCCCTAGCGTGATGGTGAACCAAGGGAGGACATTCGGCGACGATCTTACGCCGGCTGTCGACGCACTCAAGACACTGCGCGACTATGGCAAGTCGAAGAACGTTGCAATCATCATGGAAGACCGGGGATCGATCAGTGTCGACACGCTTGTAAAAGTAATCAAGGATTCCGGTATTTATGCAAATCCCGATATAGGTAATTTCTCGGACGAAGCAAGTACCGAGAGAGGACTGCGTTTAATGTACCCGCTTGCGCTAACTGTTAGTCATGTTAAGTGGAATCCTCAAAAATTCGATTTCGCAAAAGTTATTCAGATCTCGAAGGACATGGGGTTTAAGGGCGTGTATTCACTGGAAACTCGAGGCGGCCCTGAGCCTTATGCCACGATACAAACGCTTCTCGATCGATTGTTGGAGAATCTCTGATCGATGGCGACCTAGTCGAGAGGCCCTAGCTTGGCGTTGCTGCCAGCTTTATGAAAAGGAAGTGATAGACCGCTTAACGGATCGCATCGGTTCGTTCGAAGGTCGGTCAAGGCCGATTGACGTGTGCAAGGCGATCACGGTGCGGTCGCGTTCCGGAATCTTGTGCTGGTGACCCTTACCCGACGCGAGGACAAATCGATGCTCCGTCGACGAGGTGGCCAAGCTTGGCCTATTTCCCTGGGCGTCGTTCAAGACTGGACAATGGTGTGACATTTCTGATCGTCGTGCCAGTTACTAAGTGGTTCTTAGTAGATGCGGCTAAAACTAACATCTTTTGTATCACAATGACTTTTACCGAAGGGGATAGTGGATAAATCAGAGAACGGTTGATCTCGGTCTATACTAAACCCCTGCATGACTTTCGTGCAAGACGATCCGCCGAAACGTTACCCGTACACACCCACAAACATCGGTTCCAACTTCCAACTTCATTGGACGCCCAGCCCGGCAAGCAATCCGCCATCGACACGGTAGTCACACCCTGTACAGAATCCTGCTCTATCTGAGGCTAAAAATGCTGCTAATTCAGCGACTTCCTCAGGTGTACCGATGCGCCCGAGCGGATGTGCCGACCCAAACCGGATAAATGCATCTTCGACCGGCAGATTTTGCGCGAAGTGCGCTGCCGAACGAGCGAGCATGGGTGTGCGAATCGAGCCGGGGCTGATTGAATTAACGCGTATGTTGTCAGGAGCATGATCGAGAGCCAGAGCACGTGTCAGACTGTGAATTGCTCCCTTTGATGTGGCGTAGGCCGCAACTCCCCGCTGGCATGCGTATCCTTGAACGGAGGCGAGATTGATGATGACTCCGCCTCCACGCTTCCTCATCTCGGGGATAGCCAGATGCGCTAATAGATAAATGCTGCCAACGTTGACCATCATGCACCGGTTCCAATCTGCAAGGCTGGTTTCCAAGACGGTGCCAAAGGGATGGATTGCCGCTGCATTAACAACGATGTCCAAGCCACCAAAGCAGCTAGCGGTTTTGCCGATCACCGAACGTACTGCGTCCGGATCGGTCACATCGCAACACTCGACGTGCAATGCGAGCCCACTACTCCCCGCAGCCCGAGCCATCTCCTGGTTGGCACTCTCTTCAATGCCGCACGCAACAACAATTGCACCTCCCATTGCAAAGCGTTTGGCAATCGCAAGGCCAATTCCACTGGTACCCGTAACAATTGCAACTCGCCCGGCAAATTCTTGCATAGAAATGATCCTTTCGCATACTGCATACTATTCAAGCTGTTGCGGCTCGTAACCAGCAAGATCGGATATTGAGTGGTTCAAACCATGAATTACACCTCGCAACTCGGCGAGACCTTTCAACCGGCCCACAAAAGAGTACCCAGGATTCACTTTTTTGCGGATATCGTCCCCCAGCAGATGTCCGTGGTCCGGACGCATAGGAATTTCGTGGTCTAGTCTGCCTTCACGCCGGCGACGCGTTTCTTCTTCCAGCATTACTCGGATCAGTGCCACCATATCCGAACTGCCGGCCAGATGCTCGGCCTCATAAAATGATCCGTCTAGTTCCCGCGTGACTTGCCGAAGATGGGCAAAGTGAATACGAGCAGCGAACTCATGGGCCATGCTACACAAGTCATTGTCGGCTCTCGCCCCGTACGACCCGACGCAAAAAGTCAAGCCATTTGCCAGAGTGTCCCTGCAACGACAAATAGCCCTTACATCGTCCGCTGTCGAGACGACTCGTGGAAGTCCAAAGAGCGACCAGGGAGGATCATCTGGATGGATGGCAAGGCGAAGGCCAAGCTCCTGCGCAACCGGAACTACCTCCCGCACGAATGAAACGAGGTTTGCGCGCAAATCCCCAGGCGTCATGCCATGGTATCTATTGATACATTTACGCAGGGTCTCGCGATCGTAAGCTGCCTCGGCCCCTGGGAGACCAGCGATGATCGTAAGTTCTAGGCTCTTTCTACGCCTTTCTGACATAACGTCGAAGCGGGCACGAGCCGCCCTTACACGATCGTCAGAATAGTCAGCCTCCGCGCCTTTGCGTCGCAGGATGTGGAGGTCGTACGCTGCGAAGTCTGTCCTATCGAAGCGAAGAGCGTAGCCTGTGCTAGGCAGATGCCATTTTAAGTCTGTTCTCGTCCAATCCACTACTGGCATGAAGTTGTAGCAGATAACATCAACCCTGGCTTTCGCGAGCGCGGCTAGGCTGTCCTTCCATGCGTCCGTGAAACGCACGTAAGGCCCGGATCGTAGCTTGATCGATTGGTGGATCGGAATACTCTCGGCAACCGACCAGACAAGACCGGCTGCGCGAATCTCATCTCTCCTTCTTATTACCTCTTCCAGTGGCCATGCTTCACCTTTATAAAACTGATGGAGAGCGGAAACGACGCCGATTGCCCCGGCTTGCTTCACGTATTCCAAAGAAACGGGATCATCCGGACCAAACCATCTCCAAGCCTGTTTCATGTCGTAGGTTGCCCTTCGTCGCTATGTTTCGCTGCGGCGAGCCTTGCCTCGGAGCTTTTCTCTAGGCGAGAAAGGCGGCCAGTCTAGACTAATGTCTTGAACGAAGCGGACAGCTTTTCGATCAAAGAGGTGTTCCCGTTCCGTATCACTGAACGCAGGCTGAGAGGCCTGACTCGTAGCGTCAATTACGCCAGGAATATTAGCACAGGCAGACTGCACGATAGCAAACATGAAATCGTTGGCCTGCTGACAGAACTCAGTGTGTCGCAGGAATGTGACGAACTCGCCAATCCGTTATGGATAGTGCGATCGCCGAGACCTTCGCTGCGTAGGTTCGCGACGAAGTCATAGAGCTGCTGCGTAGTGACCTGAGAAACGACGAGATTGCCGTTAGAGGCATAGAGAACTGCTGAAGGCTGTACCTGAGAATGTCTTTGAGGACTTCGGTAGCAACGTTCTCCAGGTAGCGGTCGATGGCCTGTTCCTCGACTAGCTGGTGGGGTTAGGAATTTCAAAACTCCGAAAAGCGACGGCTTGGGCGCAAAGTTCGCTATCCGGTACCTTATCGTGACGCTGGCATGCACTCAATTTCCTTGTCGACACGGGTACAAGTGATCGCAGGCCGCTGCGACGAGCCTGTTGCAGGCTTAACTTTTCTGTTTCGTGCACGCTGATCATTCATCGTCAGCATGCCTTATCCTTCGGACTCATCTTGTATTGGAAACATGCCCGTTCGGTCAAAATAATAATCCGAGCCAGTATTCATGCTGCTCGGGCCTCGTAGTATCGCAGTAAGCCACCGAGTCGTTCTTTGCATTGCACAGTTCCCCGGCGGCAG
>Ga0126370_10001428_pt1 | contig 10916 bp, 9 predicted proteins | sample PanSoiMetaPlot_3_FD_92586 | JGI IMG/M metagenome (GOLD analysis project Ga0126370, IMG submission 92586) | Tropical forest soil microbial communities from Panama - MetaG Plot_3 | ecosystem: Environmental > Terrestrial > Soil > Tropical forest > Bulk soil | place: Panama | collected 2016-02-17 | reverse complement strand
CGACTTCACCGCCGCCAATGGCGCGACGTGGGTCGTCCCTGACAGCCACTGGCGGCGCGACGATGACGGCCCGGGCTGGGCCGAGGCGGTCCAGGCGGAGCTGGCCAAGGGGGATGCGCTCGTGTTCCGCTCGGATGTGTTCCATGCCGGGGGGGCGAACGAGACCGAGACCGAGCTCCGCCGGCTGCTGTCCCTGGGTTATCAGGTCGGGTGGCTCCGGCCGGTCGAGAACAGCACGCTCAGTGTGCCGCCCGCCGTCGCGGCCAGCCTGCCCGAGGAGGTCCAGGATCTGCTGGGCTACTCCCACGAGATGGTGCTGGGGCTCTACCAGGGCGGGCATCCCCGTGGCGCGCTCCGCGAGCATGCCCGCGCCGTCACCAGGTGACGAGAATGCTCGCGGGCCCGTCTTCGAAGGGGTGGCCCGTCCATGGGATGTCTTGCGGAACGACCCTGAGGTCCGGGCAGTGCTGGCCGATGGCTCGCAGCGCCGCGCGCAGTTCGGCCCGGGCCAGTTCCGCACCCAGGCAATGGTGCCGGCCGTACCCGAAGGCGAGATGGCCGTTTGCCGCGCGAGCCTGGTTGAATCTCTCGGGTTCGGCGAACCTCGTGGGGTCGTAGTTCGCGCCCTCGAGCCGTGCTAGCACGAGATCGCCGGCCGTGATCTGCTGGTCGGCCAGCACGACATCCTCGCGTGCCCATCTGGGCAGCGCCTCGTTCCCCGGCCCGCTCTGCCGCCGCAGCATCTCCTCGGCCGTGCCGCCGATTTCGTCCTCACCGGTGAGGCCGCCGAAGCCCCGAGTCGCCGCCAGGTCGGCAATTCCTGCGGCGAGAGCGTTGGCGGTCGTTATGTATCCGGTGATGACGACGGTGATGGCGACGTTGATCTGCTCGTCTATGCTGAACCCCGGGCTCTCCGCCAAGATCCGGCAGAGCAGGCCGTCATCCGGTGCCCGGCGCTTGCCTTCGACAACGGCCGCCATATATTGCCACAATTGCTGGGCGCTTGCCGCATACCGTGCGATGAGTTCCGGATCATCCGGCGGCACGACCAGAGCCACCGCCGCCTCGACCCAATGATGAAACCTCTCGCCGTCCTCGATCGTGATGCCCAGCAGTTCACTGATCACCGTCAGCGGCAACGGCCGGCTGAGGCGGGCCACGAGGTCGGCCGGGGGACCCTGGCTCACCATCTGCGTGATTAGCCCCTGAGCGATGGCCTCGATACGGGGCCCAAAAGCCTGGATACGCTGCGACGTGAGCACCCCGGCCACCAGCCGCCGGAACCGCCGGTGGTTCCGGCCCTCCCCCAGCGGCGAGGGGCCGTCCGAGCTTTCGGTGGCCTTTGTCACCGCGAACCGCGCATCGGCCAGCACCGCCGTCACGGCCTGATGGCTGGTGACCAGCCACGCCTCTCCACCGTCCGGCAGGCAAACTTTCGCAACAGGTTCGTGGCGTCTTAGTTCTGCATAGGCGGGCGGCGGATAGAAACGGTTGGGCCGCTCCAGCGGAAGGTCATGCGAGGTCGCCATCGGTTACTCCCGGTGCGTTTGTGCAGGATGTTCGTGTGTGCATTAGCCACAGTCGAACACCGGACGTGAGCACGGCCTGGCCGTCACGGGCACGCCATGCGCGGGCGTCAGGACCGGGCCCCGGGCTTTGACGCGCTCGTCGCCCGGTTCAGCCGCACGCATGGTGGTGAGCCGCAAGGTCTCCCTGATCACCGTCTTCATCTCGACCATCGCGAAACTGGCGCCCAGGCAGCGATGCCGCCCGCCGCCGAACGGGAAAAGGTGTCCGGAGGTGGCGGCTCTTCGATGAAGCGCTCGGGGCGGAACGCGTGCGGGTCGCGGTAGAGCACCGGCGTCGAGTGCAGCAGCGCGAGGGATGGCACCACCATGGTGCCCGCGGGCAACCGGTACCCACCGATGTCGACGGGGACCGCCAGCGTCCTGGCGATGTCCATGACCACGGGGCGGCAGCGCAGCGTCTCATGGATGACGGCCTCGAGGTACTCGTCACCGGACGCCATCTGCCGCGTCAGCCGGCTCAGCGCCTGCGGGTTCTTGAGCAGCCGCTCGAAGACCCAGGCCAGAGAGGTCGCCGTGGTCTCGTGACCGACCGCGAGCAGGGTAATCAGCTGATCTCGTATCTCCACCTCGGGCATCTCCCGGCCCGCCTCGTCCCGGGCCCGCAGCATCAGGGACAGGATGTCCGAGCCCTGCCCGCTGGCTGGCGACCCGCGGCGCCGCCTGATCTCGGTGTAAATGATCTTGTCGATGCGTTCGCAGGTCGCCACGTAGCGGCCCCACGGGCTGCGCGGGCCAAGGCTGTGGCGCAGCACGGGGAACAGCAGGATCGCCGGATTGATGTGCAAGAGCGCGGGGATGAGCTCGCGCAGGTCATCGAGCTGTGCCGCGTCGGTGATACCGAAGACGGCCCTGATCATGATCTCGAGCGTGATCTGGAGCATCTCTTCGTAGAGCTTGAACGGGCCGCGTGACGGCCATCGGCTGATCTGCCCGGCGACGACCTCCCGGATCACGCTGGTGTACCTCTCGACGGACCGGCCGTGAAACGGTGGCAGGAGCAGCCTGCGCGAGCGCACGTGCTCCGGCCCGTCCAGCAGCAGCAGCGACTTCCTTCCGACGATGAAGTCGATGACGGTATAGGCAGCACCCGCCTTGAAAACTTTCGAATCACCCTTGATAACGTTTCTTATGATCTTTGGGTCGGTAATGTAAACGACCCTTCCCACGGGGAACACCCGCAGGGTGAAAATGTCGCCGTAGCGCTTCCTGCATGCCTGGGCGAATGGTATTGGCCGTACTACTGATTGCAGTGTCTGGATAACCGCGGGCGCGGCGGGCCCGGGGGGGAACGATGTTCTCCTCATGAGGCGCTCTGGCGGGACTCTCGCCGGTCGTGTTTGCGGGCGCACCGGACCCACCTGCTGAGCGCCCGCAGCGCATAGGTGTGGGCGATGAGGTCGTCGCCGTAGACGAGGTCTTCAAAGTAAAGACCGACGGGGCTGGGCTGCCAGGTCCCGCCGTCCTGGCTGGCCAGCAGCCATTCCACGGCACGGGAGATGCTGGGCGTCCAGGCGGGCTCACCGGCTCGCAGCAGCGAGTAGAGCGCCCACCCGGTCTCCTCGGCTGTACCGCCAGGCATGCCGACCTGCACGGTGACCGGCCACGCACCGTCGGACCTCTGGTTTCCCAGCAGCCATGCGCGCGCCTTGGCGGCGACCGGGTCATGCGCCAGGCCGAGATCCGCATAGGCCTCCAGCACCTTCGCGGTGCCGTGGGTCGAGTCACGGAACCACAGCGACGGGGTGGCTCCGTCCGGCTGCTGGATGCGCTGGTAATAGGAGAGCGCCCGCCCGATGGGGCTGCGGGGCGTACGGGGATCCCCGAACCGGTTGAGCGCCATGACCACATGCGCCGTGACGCCGGTGCATGGGCGGTCGTTGAGCAGCGAGGAGTTCCGTATCCACTCTGACCAGGAGCCGTTACGGTTCTGGCGCGACCTCAGCCAGCGCAGTCCGGTCCCAACCGCCTCATCGTCCGCGGTCATGCCTAGTTCGCCAAGCACCGTCAGGACCACCGCGGTGTCCTCGCACTCGGGCCATCCGGAGGGCACGTTCCACGACCAGCCCCCTGCCGGGATCTTCAGCGGCGTGAAGGGAACCCGCCACTGGGTGGACAGCAGCCAGTCCCGCGTCGGCCGGAGCCGTTCCGCACCACTGAGATCACCGCTCTCGGCGAGCGCAAGGATCGCGTACCCGGTGACCGCGATCTCAAGGTCCCTGTCGATCGCCCACGACCCGTCGGGGCGCTGGGTCGCCAGCAGATAGTCCAGCGATTTCCGCTGGATATCGTGGCCCGCGTCGGCCACATGTAGTCCGATGTAGATCAGCGCGGACAGCATGGGGCACTCTTCGATTCCGCCGTTTGGCCCCATCGCCGACCGCAGCCAGGCCAGCGCCCGAGGTTCGGCGAGCCGCTGGGCGAGCCTGCGCAGCTGTCCCGCGTGCATCACCCGGGACTGCATGATGCCGAGCGCCAGCACGGCTGGCAGCCCAATGGTCACCTTGTTGCGCAGGCGTGACGGCAGGAGCATGACCTCAACCGGCTGGTAAGGTTGCGCCTCGACGTCCCGCAGGCCGACGAGCGCCCAGGCGATCGGGGCCGCGGCTGGCCAGGTTCGTGGCCCGGGGCCCGTCATTCCCGGAATCACCGCGTCGCCGTCATTGGCGTCGATGAATTTCATCCCGTTCTCAATGCACTGAGCGCAGCCCTCGGGGTCGAGCTCGTGCAAAGCGGCGACCGCGAACGCCGAGGCACCCGGGCTGCTCGGTGGGTCGTCATCCGACATGCTCCAGCCGCCGTCGGGCAACTGGTTGCCGCGCAGCCACTGCAGGCCGGTTTCAATGCGCTGCCGGTAACCGGTCCGGTCGGCCCGGGCCAGAGCGAGCAGGCCGAGCGCGGTCGGGATTGCCGACGACGACAGCCGGTCGGTCCATGCCCCGTCGTCACGCTGCCTGGAATAGAGGTATTCGGTCCCCGCGGCCACAGCCTCCTCCGCGGAGGCAAGCAAGGTAAGTGTATCCACGCAGCCCTCCTTCCGGCCGTTTAGTGGTGAATAGTTTGCATGCCGGTGATCTAAGCCTCGATCTGCGTCGAGAATTTAGCAACCAAAAAGTGCACGCGCCAGTTTCATGATGTTTCACCGGGCACCGGGTCCCTTGACATGAACGAGCCCGCCGCATGATATTGATGACAGCCATGGCCGCCGCCTGGTCACGCGGGCGACTGCTCGTTCAGCGTTCCAGGCTGCCTATTTCAGCCGACGTCATACCTACGGGCTCAGATCGTAAGCGGTCAGGTCAGTATTGACGGGCGGCGGCCACTATGCATAAGAACGGATGATCAGTTGCAGACAATACGTGGCAATGGCTCTGCTGGCCACCAAGGGCACTCACAGCGCCGTGAGGCTGGTCTGATGGTGACGGACGCGCGGACCCTGCTGAGCGCGGACCTCCTCCCGTTCGCGGCACGTGTCGAAGAGGAGATCCGGCGGCGTTACTCGGCGCCTGGGACGACGCTCGATGCTATTTCTGGCTACGCCATGCTCCCACCGGGGAAGCTCTTCCGGCCGATCCTGCTGCTGCACTCGGCTCTCGCCGTTGGCGGCGACGTCGAGAGCATCCTCCCCGCCGCCGTGGGCACCGAATGCGGCCACGTAGCCAGCCTGATCCACGACGACATCATCGATCAGGACGACCTTCGCCGCGGCCGGGCATCCGTGCCAGCCAGATACGGCATACCAGACGCCATCGTCGCAGGTGACATGCTGATCTTCCAGCTCTTCGCCAGCCTGGCAGAATGCCGGTACAACGGGGTGCCCGACAGCTACGTGGTGTCCGCGCTGGAAGCGGTGGCCCGCGCGGGCCGGGACATGTGCCTTGGCCAGAGCATGGAAGCCGAGATCGGCGAGCGGCTGGACCTGGAGCGGGAATCCTATATCACCATGATCCGCCTGAAGACCGCGGCATTCTTCCGTGGGGCCTGCGAGAGTGGCGCACTGCTGGCGGGCGGGAACCCGGCGCTGGTGGCGGCGCTCGGGGATTATGCCGATAATCTCGGGCTGGCTTTTCAAATATGCGACGACCTGCTTCCCTACGTGAGCACGACAGAGCGGACGGGAAAGGCGGCCACCAGCGACATCGTGAATGGCAGGCTGACGCTGCCCGTGATTCTCGCGTATCAGCGGGCGGAGGATAAGAGGAGTACCATTAGAAGCCTGCTTGGCGGCCCCGCGGACGCCGCTCACAACCTCGAGTTGCTTGACGAAATACTGGAAACAACCGGAGCGATCTCCTCAGCCGTAGATATCGCCTACGGCTACGTGGCGCAGGCCAAGGCCGCGCTCTGCCGGCTGCCCCACACCTCAAGCCGTGCGCAGTTGGCATCGTTCGCGGATCTCGCGGTGGACAGGTACCTGTGAGAGCCCGTCCCGTGTGGTGAGCCGCGCTCGCACCACATCCCCCGAGGTGCCATGCTGGGAGGAGGCCGGAAGAAGGGCGGATCGGGATGCGAGTCGCCTGGCGTAAGGGTCTGTGCAGGGGTCGGCCGCAGTAGCGGCGGCGGCCACGGCGGGCCTGGTTCTGGTGTCGTGCTCGTCCCCCGCGGGCGGCGCGGGCGCGGGAACCACGTCGCACAATGGCAGCGTCATCTCACTGACCTCGATCTCCACGCTGAAGACGCTGTTCAACCGCGACAGCGGGCACCCGCGCCTGGTGCTGATCCTCTCCCCCACTTGAAATGACGTGCCTCGCGGGCGCCAGTTGGGTGCAGAGCAACATCTTGAGCAGGATGACCGATCCCGCACTTCGGGTGCTGGTGGTGTGGGTGCCATTCCTGAACGGGACCCGTGGTGCGATCAACCCGTCGGTCTTCCCCGATAGCCGCGTCACCAGCCTGTGGGATCAGAACGCCCACCTCCAGCCAGTGGTTCTCCCAGCACGTGACCAACGAGCCGGTCCCGACCTGGGATTACTACATGCTGTTCGCTCGGCATCGCCGCCTACCTCCGGGGACGGCTGAACGAAGCTGACGACTGGTATCGCAAATCCCTCAGCATCAAGGCAAAGCTAGGCGACCGGTCTGGCGTGGCAGCCACTTATCACCAGCTTGGAATGACGTCCCAGCAACGCGGGCGACTGGACGAGGCCGAGGACTGGTACCGCAAATCCCTGGCTATCAAGGACGAACTCGGGAATCGACCCGGCAAGGTCCTGACCCTCGCTCAGCTTGGAATGCTTGAAGTTGAGCAAGGTCATCCTCACAAAGCGCTGGAGCGGGCCGTTAGATGTGTCACGCTGTTCGACGAGTTCCCCCACCCTATGACAGGCACCGGACCTGGTGATCTCGTACGCTTGACCGCGTATCTCGGTATGGATGCCCTTGAGGCAGCTTGGCCGAGGGTACGGGCAACGCCTTGCCGGAAGCCATCCGTAATTACCTAAGTGATAACGAAACCCCTGGCTATGCGGAGCATCTTCCCCTGTCTGAGAAACAGATCAAGAAATAGTGCAGCACATCGGCCACATGCCCCATAACTGGATTCTCTGAGCGCTGTAACTGAGATAAAGGGCGACAGCACCGACCACGCCGAGCCGACGATCCGCGCGGGTCCGGCGGTGCTTCACGTCACTTGACCACCCCTCCGCACAGTTGTCGGCCGACGAATGTGCATGACCTGCAACACATGGTCATGCACATGCGGAGCGCGCTAATTTCGGCAGAGTCGGACGTCTGGCAACGATGCGGTCCATACAGATCAGCCAGTTCGGTCGCCATATAGGAAGTCCGTCCGGCTTGATGCCATGCTGGGCGCACAAGCGCAAGTGCACATAGATCTGGCCGAGGACCATCATGGCAGGCTGTCGGCGGACGCCCCGCGGACGTGGGGCACGGTCACCCGCATCCGGGCGGTGCACTGCCGGTACGCGCCTACGCGCGGCGGGGACTCTCGCGCGCTCTATCCGGTGCCTGGCTCTGGCGTTCTTTCCGACATCGAATCGGCAGATGGCTGGACACCTGACCACGGCGACGTGAAGTTCGTGGGCTACCTCGTCGACCTGCACTACGACGGAGCAGGAGCACACCCCACATGACAGCCCATGCTGGCCGCGGCATAGCGGATGACTAGCTCTGCCAGGCCAGCGTCAGAACCGGAAGCGAGTCAGGCCGCCCGGCTCCGTCGCCAAGGTCACGACCGCCGAGCGTGGCTCAATGCGAGATACGTTCCACGGCGGTGGTCCTTGCGACGGCGCGTTGAACGGGGCAGTGATGCCCGGCCCGCTGCCGGGTGATGACCGCGCGGTGCTGCTGCTAGGGCCGACGGACAAGCGTCCGCCGGCTACCTGGCCGGGCAGGGGGCGCCGGGGCCAGCCGGCGAGGACAATGTTGCGACGATGGCTTTTGCCGATGCCGTGCCACGGTCCGCCACGCACGGGGTTCGGGTGGCGCTATGACGGCCGCGGCAGACGCGTCGCTCCTGGCGCTCGGTGACGTGTGCCTGCACGTCACCGTCCGGCCATCCGGGCCGGAGGAGTTCTGTCCGGGAGACGTCGAGCTGAGCCCGGGCGGCAGTTGTGCGATGGTCGCGTCGCAGGTGGCAGCGCTCGGGCGGCCGGTCACGATGTTCGGTGTCGCGGGGGACGATGACCTCGCTGCTCAACTGCGCAGCCACCTCATCGCTGACGGTGTTGACTGCCGGCGCTGGGCGTCGGTTGCCGGCCCCACCGCGCGGGCAGCCATCCTTGTTGGGCCGGACGGGGGCCACCGCGTCGTCGTAGAGCAGGGCGGCGTGACCGAGCCGGGCGAGGCGCTGGTGGCAGCGATGGAAGAGGGCGCGATCCCGGACGGCGCCCTGTGCTACGTGCCAGGCTTCCCGCAGTACGACCCGGTCCGGGCTGCCCTTGCCGAGCGCCGCGCGCGCCTTGTCTGTGACTTCGGGTTTCGGCCGTGACTCACCGACCCGCACACGGCCCGCGAGAACATACTCCCTCGCGTCAAGAGCGTGGGCGTAGCCATTTGCAGTGGGGCCTCATTTACCGAGACCGAGAACCGCGCGCTGGCCGAGGCCTGCATCGGAACGGCGCGGCCGCCGTGGTCACCTCGCTCGGCTCGCGGAGGTGCCTCGTGAGTGACGCAAGCGGTACCACGCACATGCCCGGCTTCGCCGCCCGCCCTGTCAACACGCTAGGTGCTAGGGATTCGCTGGTCGCGGGCCTGCTCGTGGCGCTCGCAGACAGCCATCCCCTTCCGCAGGCATGCCTGTTCGCACAGGCGGTAGCCGCGGTGAAGATCACTACGCTTGTCCAGCCCGCCGCCCTCGCCAGGGTCCGTGCCCTGCTCGAGACCGTGGGGTGGTCGCGATGGCCGCTGATGTAAGCCTCGGCGCGCATCCGAAGGGGGACGAGCGCAAGACAATCTTCAGCGCATGTTCGGGGACATGCAGCGGGTGGACCAGGCCCGCCGGTACCTGGACGAAGTCCTTCGCACCGGAACCGGCGTCAGCATCATCGCGGTCGACCGCGACCGGCCGACCGTGGTCCGGCGCCGGGGCGTGGGCGAGAAGCACCGCCTCGTGATGCAATTCCCTGCGTTGATCCGTTCACACATTCCGGAGACGACGTACGCAACGCGGTCTACGCGGCGGATGCCTCCATCGCGACGGTGCCGGGGGGCTTTCCGGTGACCGTCGGCCAGCAGCGGAAGCTTGCGGCGCTGGCACGGCATAGCCGCCGCTCCATTGACTCGCTTGTTCACGAGGCGCTGCAGCGCGCCATGGTGGAGGCGACGACCAGCCCAAGGGCGCGACGCGGCCTCAAGAGAAATTCCAGAATCGCTCCAGCGCAGCCCGAGACAATGAAGAGGCGGGGGCCGGGCCCGGCGAAACGCGGTCGGCTGACGTCTCGTCAGCGCTCATGGGAAGGACGGGCGAAAGAAAGGCATGAATGCGATCTGCAGTAACCGATGAGGTCATCGCACTCGGGAGCGAGGTGGCGGCCGCGGATATCGCAGGTGAGCTGCTTGTCCCGGCGCGCCACGGCGGATGAGGAATGCGGCTCGTGCCCATATTCGCCGGGAGCCCGAACGTTGTCACTCTGGCCAGCAGGTTCGTGGCCACGGTCGCTGGCCAGCACGTGAGTGACACGGTCATTGATGAGGTGGCCGTCATGACGCGATCGCTCATCGGGGAGAGAACTGCCGCTACCGAGGGGGTCTCACAACAGCCGGATTTCGCGGCGGTATGTGCCGCAAGAATTCAGCCGGAGTCTTCGTTCGATTCCGGTGCGGTGAGCTACGTACGGGGGGATGGAGGAACGGAGGCGGGGGTGTCCCTGGAGCAGGTTCGGTACTCGGTGCTCGGCTCCCTGCGCGCGTGGCGCGCAGACATGGAGCTGGATCTGGGCCAGCCCAAGCAGCGTGCTGTTCTGGCGATGCTGCTGCTCAACGCGAACGCGCTGGTGCCCCAGACAGCGATCATTGACGGGGTGTGGGGGGACGAGGCCCCCGCCACAGTGGTGAACCTCGTTTACACCTATGTGTCCAGGTTGCGGCGGATTCTCGAACCGGTCCGGGGACCGCACGACGCCTACCAGTTGCTGGTGGGAGAGCCGTCTGGATACATGCTGCACGTGGGACCGGGCCAGCTCGACCTGGAGGAGTTCCAGAACCTGCTCGACCAGGCCAAAGATCGCCGTGCCGGCGGTGATCTCGCCGGAGCGGTGGATGCCTATACCGCCGCGTTGCGGCTGTGGAACGTGTCGCCGCTTGCTGGCGTCCCCGGCCCGGTGGCTGAAGCCGAGCGCAGCCGGCTTGCCGAGCTGCACTCGACCGTCCTGGAAGACCGCGCTGAGGCGATCCTCGAACTCGGCGGCCACCATGAGCTGGCTGGCGAACTCCTGGCGCTCGCCGCCGAGCATCCGCTGCGGGAACGCACCACCGCGCTGCTGATGACCGCGCTTTACCAATCGGGGCGGCAAGCGGAGGCGCTCGAGGTCTACATGAACACGCGGGCGCTGCTCGCCGAGCAGCTGGGCATCGATCCCGGGCCGGGACTACAGCAACTGCACCAGCGGATTCTGGCGGCTGACCCGGCGCTGGCCGGCAGCAACGGTGCTGGCGCGGAGCCTGGCCCCGGTATGCCCGCCACGGTGCCGCACCAGCTGCCTGCCGATATCCCGCACTTCGTCGGCCGGGCCGAGCAGCTTCGCCAGCTTGTCACCCTGCTGGAAACGGCGACCGGCGCGGGCGGGACGGCCGTCATCGGCGCGGTGGACGGCATGTGCGGGGTTGGCAAGTCCGCGCTGGCGATCCACGCCGCCCACCAGGCCGCCGATG
>Ga0126370_10001427_pt1 | contig 10916 bp, 9 predicted proteins | sample PanSoiMetaPlot_3_FD_92586 | JGI IMG/M metagenome (GOLD analysis project Ga0126370, IMG submission 92586) | Tropical forest soil microbial communities from Panama - MetaG Plot_3 | ecosystem: Environmental > Terrestrial > Soil > Tropical forest > Bulk soil | place: Panama | collected 2016-02-17 | reverse complement strand
TCGGCCTCGAGGCAGTAGCTCACTGCCCCAAGCTAGTGACAGCACGCCTATGCTGCTCCTGTTAGGCCAGACGAAAGTGTTTCGAGGGGAATTTCTTCCACTGTGAATGATCCCACTAGGCCGGTTGAGCTGAGACTCGATCCTTGCTGTGCTCGATTCACCCAGCACTGAAGTCTTGGGCTACTCTCGCCTCGCTCCTCGGTGAACACTGCTTTTTTACCTGTTCCTTTCTGGTTTCGCGACAAATCGATAGCCGACGCCGCGGACGGTGAGCAGGTGGTGGGGACTGGAGGGATTTTCCTCGATATAGCGGCGAAGGCGGACAACGAAGTTGTCGATGGCACGGGTGTCGGTATCTTCGTGCAAGCCCCAGACTTGCTCGAGGATGGCTTTGCGGGAGACGGCTTTGCCATCGTTGCGAATCAGGTGACGGAGTAATTCGGCTTCCATCAAGGTGAGCCGAATAGTGTTGCCGTTGACATGGAGTTCCAAGCGGCTGAAGTCGACGGTTTTGCCGTCGAAGCGGAAAATTTCATCCGGGTTGGTCTGTTCGGTTCTCCTCTGGGCAGAAGGCGTACGCATCCACTCACGCCGGCGGAGCAATCCTTGGAGACGGGCCAACAGGATGGCGAGTTCGAATGGTTTGGGAAGGTAATCGTCAGCGCCTGAGGCGAAACCCTTTAAAACATCTTCGGGACGGCCTCGGGCGGTCAGCATCAGCAGGGGAACGAAATTCTTGGCCGCGCGCAACTCGCTCGCGACTTGAAAGCCATCTTTCCCGGGCAGCATGACGTCGAGCACGACGGCGTCGAAATCCAGTTCCTCGCCGTGGAGTAGCTCGAGCGCCGTCTCACCATCGGGGGCCACCTCGACGGAGTGGCCTTCGGCCTCGAGATTGAACTGCAAGCCACGGGCCAGGTGCGCCTCGTCTTCGACGATCAGGACACGGCTCATGATGCTTTGCTCCGTGGCAGCTCGAGAGTAATCGTTGCGCCTCTGCCTTCTCCTTCGCTTTCGGCAGAGACTTTCCCGCCATGCTTGCGAGCGATGGAGCGGACAATGAAGAGACCAAGTCCGGTTCCTTTTATCTGGTTCAGGTAGCGGCTGGGAACACGGTAAAAGCGCTTGAAGATTCGCTTGAGTTCGTGAGTCGGAATGCCAACACCGTGATCGCGTACCCGGAGTAAGATGCGCTCCGCATCCGGCGCTTCCAGCGAAACGCTTATATCAACATGACCGCCGGAATACTTGACGGCGTTATCGAGTACATTGAACACGGCAGTTCGAAGTTCCTCGCTGTCGCCGGTGACCGTGGCGCTCCCGTTCAGAGACGAACCCTCCATTCGCATGGCTTCTCGAGTAAGGTGATGACGGTTGCGGGCCAGGTCCACACAGTCGTCGACCAGGGTTCGGAAGTCCACTTGCGTGGCGTACTGCGGGGCACGCTTGTGACTGGCACGGCCAGCTTTGAGCACTTGTTCGACTGTGCCCAGAAGGCGGTCGCTGTCCAGCAACATGAGGCGATAAAAATCGTTACGCTGGGCGTCAGTCAGCTCGCGGCGTTGCAGAGTTTCCAGATAAAGGCGAATGGAGGCGATTGGGGTTTTCAGTTCGTGCGTGACAGCGTTGATGAAGCTGTCGTGTTGCTCGTTGCGGCGGATCTCGCGGATTAGGAAGATGGTGTTCAAAATCAGGCCGGTAGTGATAGCGCCGAAGAAAACTACTCCAAGAAAAACTTTGAGGCCTTCCCTCCAGTTGAGGATGATCCAGCCGAAGCCAACCGCAGCGGCGAATGCGGCCAGGCACACGCCCAGTGAGAGAAAGAAGGCTATGGCTTTTCGTCTGCTCGTGATGCGCACACGAGAATTCTAACGGGGTCACCCGCTGGGAGACAAAGAGCCCCGCAGGCTCAAAAACAAGGTCAGTCCTTGCCGCCTCGTCTTAAAGATTCCCCTTAGGCGACTGGCTGGGTGTGGAGTACCTTTTCGCGCTCCTCAGCATCCAGCTTTTCCTGGCGTGGACTGGAGGGCAGCGCTAACTCGAGCACCTCGTCAATCGTCTTGACATAGTGAATGCTGATGTTTTCTAGCTGCTCGGAGGTAAGATCCTCCTCGACGTTCATCTGATTTTCGGCCGGGAGGATGATGTCGTGCACTCCGGCCCGCTTGGCAGCCAGGACCTTCTCCTTGATCCCGCCTACGGGAAGGACATTGCCGCTAAGCGTAATTTCACCAGTCATGGCCGTCAGGGGGCGAACACGCCGGTCACTCAGCAGCGAAACTAATGCCGTCGCCATCGTGACACCTGCCGAAGGCCCATCTTTGGGGATCGCTCCGGCGGGCACGTGCATGTGAATATCATGCTGAGCGAAGAAATCTTCGTTGATGCCCAGCTGGCGGGCATTGGAACGCACCCAGGTCAGGGCGGCTTGCATGGATTCCTGCATGACCTGTCCAATTTGACCGGTCATGGTGAATCCACCCTTGCCTTTCATCGTGTTGGCCTCAATGAAGAGTACGTCACCACCGGTCGGGGTCCATGCTAATCCGACCGCGACTCCGGGGCGTTGCGTGCGCTCGGCAATTTCACCCTCGGTGCGTACTTTGACCCCGCCAAGAAAATCCTTGATCACTTCCTCGGTGACCACCAGCTTCTCGGTCTTGCCTTCGGCTAGACGGCGGGCCTGTTTACGGCAGATGGTTCCGATATTCCGCTCCAGGTTTCGCACGCCGGCTTCGCGTGTGTAGTGACGGACAATGTCGCGAATGGCCTGTTCCGGAAATTCGATCTGTTCGGCGGTAATGCCGTTTTCTTCGATCTGTCTTGGGATGAGGTACTGGAAAGCAATATGTACCTTTTCTTCTTCGGTGTATCCCTGCAGTTCGATGATTTCCATGCGATCGCGCAGGGGATCGGCAACAGGATCGAGCATGTTGGCGGTAGTAATAAACAGCACCTTCGACAGGTCGAAAGGAACGTCAAGATAGTTATCGCGGAAGGTGGCGTTCTGCTCGGGATCGAGCGCTTCCAGCAGCGCCGAACCGGGATCCCCGCGGAAATCGCGCCCCACCTTGTCGACTTCGTCGAGCATGAAGACCGGATCCTTGGTCTCAGCGCGGCGAATACCTTGAATGATCTGTCCAGGCAAGGCGCCAATATAAGTGCGGCGGTGGCCTCGGATCTCGGCTTCATCGTGCACTCCGCCAAGAGACAAACGAACAAATTTACGCCCCAGGGCGCGAGCGATGGACTTGCCCAAAGAAGTCTTGCCGACTCCGGGAGGTCCAACGAAGCAGAGGATTGGCCCCTTCATGTTCGGTTTTAGGCGTCGAACGGAGAGGTAATCGAGGATGCGATCTTTCACTTTTTTCAGATCGTAGTGATCGGCATCGAGAATCTCTTTCGCCTTGGGAATGTCCACCTCGCCGCCGGAAGTCTTGTTCCAGGGCAGCACGGCCAGCCACTCGATATAGTTGCGAGTGACAGAGTAGTCGGCCGCCATGGGGGACATGCGCGACAAACGGCCCAATTCCTTGAGAGCCTCCTTCTTTACCTCATCCGGCATTCCGGCAGACTCAATCTTCTGACGCAAGTCTTCGGTGTCGCGAGCGCCTTCATCCTGCTCACCCAGTTCCTTCTGGATAGCTTTCATCTGCTCGCGCAGGTAGTACTCACGCTGCGTCTGCTGTACGCGGTCCTGCACTTCGGACTGAATCTTGTTGCGAAGTTGCTGGACTTCAAGCTCCTTGGCGAGATGCTGGTTGATCTTCTCCAGGCGAATGCGGACATCGGTGGTTTCCAACACGTCCTGCTTGTCGGCCGTGGTAAGCGAGGGCAGGGAAGAGGCTATGAAATCAACCAAGCGGCCGGGTTCTTCGATATTCATGGCCACGGTCGACAGCTCATCGGACAAAGTCGGCGAGCCGGCTACGATCTGCTGGAACAGAGTCAGCACATTACGTTGCAAAGCTTCCAGTTCGGAACTTTTCGGAGGCAGGGCCTCCGGAACTGTCTCCACCCGCGCCCGCATAAACGGGGTCAGTTGAGTAAATTCGGTCAACCTAACCCGCTCCAAACCTTCGGCGAAGACGAAAAGGCTCTGGTTCGGCATTTTAACCACTTTGTGAACTACCGCCAGACTGCCTACCGTATAGAGGTCAGTTGGCTGAGGATTATCGACCCGCGCTTCACGCTGGGCGACCACAATGATGGTCTTGTCCTCACCTAAGGAATTGATTAATTGGACCGAACTTTCCCGGCCCACCGTGAGGGGAAGGACAGCATGAGGAAATAGGACCGTATCGCGAACAGGCAGAGCTGGCAGAGAGCGCTGCTCTTCGGCTATTTCCTTTTCCTTGTTCTTAGGCGTAACTGCGCGTTCGGAGCGTGCTTGCTGTGCCATGTTGCTCCTTGAGTGAAAGTGACTCAACCTTTCGATGAACAAAGTGCCCATAAAGATGCAGTCATCGGCTATTGTGTTCTCTTTTTGAGCCACGGGATTCTAAATCCTTCTAAGTAGGTTTGCATGATGTCGGAGGTTTCATGCCAGGGTCAGGCGGGAATCTGGGATTCCCTTCCAGAATATTTCGAAAAATGGGTGCCGACGGACCCGTGCGGAGACAAGAACTCAATGTTCACGCCTTCTTGGCTCGCTTAGGTGCCCAATCTTTAAGTCTTAGGCCCGCGCCTGGCCAATATATACCGCCGCCTTTGACACCTGTTGTCATCTTTTTTGCGTGTCGGCAGCGCCCTTCTGGTTCAACGCGCCACGGCCTGTCGATACGCGCTTTACCAGCGAGCACACGGCGCTTTTTCTCGTCTGGCCGGGCTATACGTGATGATGAGCGATCTTGGTGTGTTGCTGCTCGAGTGTTGACCGTGTGCCGCCGTACAGAGGTTAACCTGCGCGCGGACCGCCGAAGCCGGTTGAGTTTGAGTTTGCCGGGAGCTGGAAGCTGATGGCGCGCGGCTATTTATAATTCTGTCATGCCGGAAACGGCCGCCGCAGATCGCGAACGCCTGTGCGGCATCGCACGTCAACTTTTCTTCCATGCGATCGCCGAAGCTAGCGTTAAGCGCGCTTTCGAGCGCCACATTGGCTGTGAGCGGGGCGTGCTCAGAGTTTGCGAAGAGCACTTCGACCTCCATTCCTATGGCCGTATCTTCGTGGTTTCGATTGGCAAAGCGGCCCACAGCATGGCGCGGGCGCTGTGCGACCAGGTGGGCGAGTCGCTGGAGGGAATCGTCGCCGATTCGGTTCCGGCGTCCTCGCAGATAAGGGGATTTCGCTACTTTACCGGTGGACACCCTCTACCCAATCGAGAATCATTGCGCGCCGGTGATGCGATTCTGAAATCGCTGACCGGGCAAACTCCCGCCTCGCTTGTGCTTTTTCTCCTTAGCGGGGGAGGTTCATCGATCGTAGAGAAGCCGGTTGACGATCAGATTCGGCTCGCAGATCTGATTGAAACTTATCGAGTGCTTGTCCAATCGGGCGCGCCGATTGCAGAAATGAACGCGATACGGAAACATCTGTCTTCTGTGAAAGGAGGGCGGCTAGCCCGCGCCGCATACCCGGCGCAACAGGTCTCGATTCTGATTTCCGATGTCCCTGATCACACCCTCGACGCCCTCGCGTCCGGCCCCACGATGCCCGATGCAACCAGCGTGGAAGACTGCTATGCCATAGCCGGGAGATACGGGATGCTGCCGCAGCTGCCTGCATCGGTTCGTGAGTTGTTCGACCGCCAGGCTCTGGAAGAGACTCCCAAGTCCGACGATCCCATATTTCATCGCTCCCGATGGTGGCCGATTCTCTCCAATGCCGCAGCCGTGAAAATTGCCGCGGATGAAGCTAGGCGTCTTGGCTTCACGGTCGAAGTCGACAACCGCTGCGACGATTGGGATTACCAGCGCACCGCCGACTATTTGTTGGAACGGTTGCGCGATATGCGGAAACGATCGGCGTGCGTTTGTCTGATTTCCGGAGGTGAGGTCACCGTGAGAGTGAAGAATGGAGGGATCGGCGGGCGCAACCAGCAGTTGGCGTTGGCCATGGCGCGGCAAATGGAAGGCGAGAATATAGTCGCGCTAAGCGCCGGCACTGACGGCATTGATGGCAACAGTCCCGCGGCGGGCGCCATTGTCGATGGGACCAGCCTAGCTCGCGCGCGGGCTGAAGGTTTGGACCCGGACTCTGCTCTGGCTCACTTCGATACGTATCTCTTTTTTCAGAAATTGGATAACGCCATTATTACAGGCCCTACCGGCAATAATCTGCGCGACTTAAGGATTCTTCTGACGTGCTGAGCTCTGGTTGAATGGATTCGATGAAATAGAGTGGCCGCGTGCCGCCCCAGCCGAGACCGCGGCGCGACAAAAACCGGAGCTTCACACTGTTTTGCCCCTGGCCGGCATGGCCTCGAATCTTGCGCCCTCTCTATGTGGCTCCTGCTCCGGTGGCTCGGGTAATACCCTTGTCCACATCCTCGAAATCAAGGCCAGCAAGATTCCGGCGTCGGCTGTAGACGCTGCGGACGACACTGTGCTCGGGAAATTCATCGTTGAGCATGAGCGTGGAATCGCCGATTTGATGTGGGGTGGTGGAGTGAAGCCCTCGGGTTGCTGCTCACGAGAAACTCCTCCGGCGTCAGATCCTATGGCCCGCTGACCTACCTGAATCTAAAAGGCTGTTAAAAAAAGCGGGTGACGCCTTCTTCGAGAACGAGGACGCGATCCTTGATCCCGGCGGCTGCGGCCTCCTGTTCAAGCAGTTGAAGAGGTTCTTCGATCGGCTCATGCGAGAGGCGGAAGGTGCCGTAATGCATCGGGATCATCCAACGTGCATTCAGGTCGAGAAAGGCGCGCGTAGCGTCGGCAGGATCGGTATGGACATTGCGAAATTGCGGAGGGTTATAGGCTCCGATGGGCAGCAGAGCGAGTTGGGGTGCCAGCCGACGGCCGATTTCCCGAAACCCGGAAAAGTAGGCAGTATCGCCGGCGTGGTATAGAGAGTGTTTTTGGTCGCGCAGCACATATCCGCCATACCCGCGGTGCGAATCTTTTAGGATGCGCGCGCCCCAATGCCGCGACGGAACATGGGTCACGGTGAGGCCGGCATGACGATAGCTGTTCCACCAATCGACTTCGACAACATCTTCAAATCCCAGGTCGGAAACTAAATCAAAAACATGACGGGGAACCACAATGATGGGGCCGCGGCCACGCTTGCGCGTCGTATCGTGGGCAATGGCGCGCAAGGAGGGGCGGTGCAGGTGATCGAAATGGGCGTGCGTGACGAGCACCAGATCGATGGGCGGCGGGTCGCTGACCTGCACGCCCGGTTTGCGCAGCCGTTTCAGAACAAACAGCCAGCGGGCAAAATTCGGGTCAATGATGGCGTTCTGGCCCGCCATCTGCACAAAAAAGCTGGAATGCCCGATAAAGGTCAGCCCGAGTTCGCCATCCCTTACCAGCTGTGGCTTGTGAACCGCGCCCCTTCTCGGCGTCACTGCCGAGTGCCGGATCAACTTTGTGAAAGCTCCGGCGCGCCGCCGGAGAGAACGATTAGTGAGAGAGCCCTTCATCATTATCTGCAAAGAAACAGTTGCCAATAAAATTCGTCCGTATCCTACCTCCAGGCACGGGTCGTAAACAATTCGGAATGCATTTTAGTTGAACTCACCCCCTAATTCGATGCGAATCGCTTGACCCCGGTTACAACCGTCATTTCTAATCCAGGCAGTCGAATCAGCAAATAAGAAGGAGACACTGCGGATGCGCGTTGCATTTTTGGGATTGGGAATCATGGGCCAGCCGATGGCCACAAACCTGGTAAAGGCCGGACACGATGTAGCGGTGTGGAATCGCACCCCCGGTAAGCAGGTGGAGGGCGCGCGCAACGCTGCTTCACCGGCCGACGCTGCTCGCGATCGCGAGGTCGTCTGGATGTGTGTCTCCGACACCACAGCCGTCGAGCAGGTTCTGTTCGGCGAGAACGGAGCCGAGCTGTCCCTTGCAGCAGGCATGGTCATTGCCGACTCCAGCACCATCTCTCCTTCGGCAACGCGCCAATTTGCACAACGAGTACGCGGCCGGGGTGTGGATTGGGTCGATGCACCCATGACGGGTTCGAAGATCGGGGCCGCCAATGCTGCTCTGATTTTTATGGTTGGCGGAGATCAGCCGGTGCTCGACAAAATCAACCCGCTGTTTGAGGCGATGGGCAAGCAGGTGTTCCGCATGGGCGCCACGGGCAAAGGCCAAGCGGCAAAGCTGACGATGAACCTGCAGATTGCTCTGATCTACGAGGGTTTCGCCGAGGCTTTAACACTGGCCACCAAGCTTGGCGTAGAGGCCGCCACTCTGATCCCGCTGGTGCAGGCCACGATGGTGCGCTCTGGCGTGGTGGACTACAAAGCACCTTTCGTTCTGCACAGGGATTTCACTCCGAATTTCCCTCTTCGGCTCATGCACAAAGATATTCGTTTGGCGCTGGATGCCGCGCGCGAATCACGCATTAAATTGCCCGGCTTGGAGGCGGTGGAGGAGGTTTATGACTTGGCCAGCGAAGAGGGACAGCAGGATCTGGATTATGCTGCGACCCTAACGCTGTTGGAGAAATGGGCGGGAGTTGAGGTAAAAGGCGAGACACAGCAACAATCTTGACTGCGGCAGAATTCTACCCCGTTCCGGCTCGCGCCTGACTTGAAAATCACTGATCTTCACCAGACGCTTGGCCGCGAAGTAAATGCTTTCACAAAGGAGCAGCCGTGACGCGCGAAGCTAGATGGATATCCGGCATCATTCTCCTAACCGTGCCCACCATCCAGTACGGTGGATATTTTTTGTTGACGTCGTTGATGGACAAGAACAGCGGCTACATGGAAAATCCGCTGCGACAGAATTTCTTTCGCGCCGGACATGCACACGCGGGAGTGATTGTGATTCTGTCCCTGGTGTGTCAGATCCTAGCGGATGCGGCGGTTCTGCCCGCCTCCCTGCTGTGGTTCGTACGGCTCGCCGTGCCGCTCTCTGCGATTCTTATTTCGGCTGGATTCTTTCTCTCCGTACTGCCACCGAATACCACGAAGGCCGGTGGAGCGGTTTTCCTGATTTATTCGGGCGCAGTCGTTCTCGCCATTGCCGTGGTCACTCTTGGCGTGGGACTGCTCAGAGCTCCTCAACCGGGCTAAGAGTAGAATCGGCGCACATCGTGCTTCGGCTGAGCTCGGAGGCTAGGGCACAAGAACCAATGGGAGAATCGTTTGACATGAATGGCCAGCGCTGGAAGCCTTGGTCGGAGGCTGGCGGAGAGACGCTCAGTTGAATAAATTTCCTCGAGTTTTTATCAGGCAAAATTGCACACTGTTCGGGTGCTAGTTCAGCTATTGACCAGCCGCCGGCAGTGGAATAGATTCCAACTTTCATACGGGGAGACTATGAATTCCGGAACCATCACTCGCAGGAACTTCAGTGGGAAATTGACTGCAGCGTTTTCTACCGCCGGCCTCATGTTAGCTGCGCTGGCGGGCAGATCCGAAGGCAAAGCCAAAGCAGATAAGAGTATCCGCAAGCTGAAAGAGGACGGCACGGCCGCCGATCCTAAGTCGTTCATCACCCCCATCGTGATCCACAATGGGTTGATCTACGTGGCTGGTCAGGGCGCCCACGATCCGGGCCCGGCTGAGCAATTCGAAATTGGTCATCACACCACGATGGTGATGGATAAGGTCAAAAAGTTGGTGGAAACCGGCGGCGGGACGGTGAACGGCATTCTGCAGCTCACAGTTTTTCTTGCCGACATCAAGTACTACGATGGCATGAACCAGGTGTTCAAGACTTACTTTCCGAATGGTGGTCCAGCCCGCACAACGGTTGCTGTGGCGGCTCTCCCCGGAAATTCCCTGGTGGAAATCAACTGTATTGCGGCGGTCGTGAAGTAATCCTCTCGCCTCCAACTAACCATATTCAGAATTCAGAACTGACAACTCGCCTCAGTGCTTACCAGTGCTCGCGATGGCCTTCCAATTACCTTTGTAACCGGCTATTACACAAGTATTACAACCGCTCCGGCGCGGCGCTGATATTTTAATCCTGGTTCGACACTTTCAACGCACCAGGAAAAACACCATGGACATTCAGGCCCTCAAAAGAAGATCACCCGCGGACAAAGAGATTAATTGGATCACGGCCTCGTTCATGGCGGCGTTCCACCTTGGCGCGCTCGCCGCATTCTTCTTTTTCAGCTGGAAAGCGTTGTTCATTTCAGCTCTGCTGTGGTGGATCTCGGGAAGCATGGGCATCGGCATGGGCTACCATCGGCTGCTCACCCATCGGGGGTATAAGACGCCTAAGTGGGTTGAGTACTTCCTGACACTCTGCGCCACACTCGCACTCGAAGGCGGCCCGATCTTCTGGGTGGCCACGCATCGCATTCATCACCAATTTTCCGATCAGGACGGTGACCCTCATTCGCCCCGCGATGGCAAGTGGTGGTCGCATATGGGCTGGATTTTGACGGGCAAGTCCATGCACCACGATACGAGCACTCTGGCGCATTACGTTCCGGATCTCGCGAAAGATAAGTTCCACGTCTGGATAACGAAGTACCACTATGTGCCGATAATCGTCGTGGGCGTGGCGCTGCTGGTCCTTGGCGGACTGCCTTTCCTGCTGTGGGGGATGTTCCTGCGGACCGTAATGGGACTGCACTGCACATGGTTGGTTAATTCTGCCACGCACATGTGGGGCTCACGCCGTTTCAAGACCCGCGACCTGTCTACGAACAATTGGCTGGTAGCGTTGATGACCTTTGGCGAAGGCTGGCATAACAATCACCATGCTCATCCGACTTCGGCCCGCCATGGGCTCAGGTGGTATGAAGTTGATCTGAACTGGTACGGCATCTGGGCGCT
>Ga0126370_10001424_pt1 | contig 10924 bp, 10 predicted proteins | sample PanSoiMetaPlot_3_FD_92586 | JGI IMG/M metagenome (GOLD analysis project Ga0126370, IMG submission 92586) | Tropical forest soil microbial communities from Panama - MetaG Plot_3 | ecosystem: Environmental > Terrestrial > Soil > Tropical forest > Bulk soil | place: Panama | collected 2016-02-17 | reverse complement strand
TGAAGGAGAAACTTTGGTGCCCGAGAGAGGACTCGAACCTCCACGACCTTGCGATCACTAGCTCCTGAAGCTAGCGCGTCTGCCAGTTCCGCCACTCGGGCACGAGTGAAAAAAGTTGGTTCCGGGAGGAACCAACCACACGAGGCATTTTCAATTTTGCCCGGCGGCCAGTTCTTTGTCAACGCGGGTAAAGTTGCATTGCCTCGATGGTCGTATGCTGCACAATTCTGAAATCTCTTCTAGTTGCTCTGAAGAGGGAATCGGGACGGGGGCCGAAAAGGGCGTTTGGGGCAACATCAATTCTAGTGATAGTTATCACTAGAATTTTAAATCGCCGGTGCTATACTCCCCGGCTAGAAACAGCTTTAGCCCCCTTGCCGGCTGCAGGGGCGGTCGGCACGGTGGGCCGGTTCCATCGGGAGGTCTCCATGGAAAACACCCTTACACCGCCAGTCTTTTATCTTCTGATTGCCTGGGGTATCGTCACTGCTGTCTTTATCATCCTGCTGATTAGGCGCGGCGTCTTGTCCAGCCACGAAGACGATCAAATCTTTCTCGACGCGGCGGAAGAACATATGGCCCGGGAGCAGCGCGAGTTAGTCGCCAGAATCAATACCCTATCTCGCCCACTGCTGATCACCGGGGTCCTCTCGGGCGTGCTTTTGTTGCTGGCGGGCAGCCTGTGGATTTACGAGGGCCTGAAGCATTTCTAAGCTTTCTCGGCTGGGTTTTGACCGCCGGATGACTGTTAGAACCCGTTTGGCTTGGCTGGTGTCTGCTGGGGTGGTGTCGCGGGCCCAGGCGCGGGTGGCGTCAGTGACGTATGGTTGTGCACAATCACCCAGTGCCCGTTCCTTTTCTCCACCACGACCGTGGTTTGTCCTTGTGATTGCATCGGTTGACCATCCAGCGTAGCAATGAAATTCCACTGATAGCACGCCCAGGCGACGTCGCCTCTCACTTTGATGTAGGTATTCGTTCGATCCATTCGAACCCGCTGCAAGCGTGCGCGCTGCTGCTGGTAAGTTGCCAGGTAGTTTGTCCAACCCATGACGGGCGGCGCCCAAGTGGCGCTTACGATCGAAACGTCATCGGCATACGTGGAGTGCAGCTTCTCGACGTCGCCAACCTGTAACGCGCCCATCATTTCCGACAACATATAGTCAATCTGTTGTTCGTCGCTTAGAAGCGTCTTTGGGCTGTCGCCTTCGTCTTTCTTCTTTTTCTTGTCTTTTTGCGCCGCGGCAGAAATGCTCAGAAGCAGAAGCCCAGCCGCCAGTAAAAGCGTCAAGGTACAGCGCCACACACCCAACCTGTGAATCATTACGTATTGCTTTCTCATTCTTGGTTGGCCCCTCTGGGGCATGAGGATAGCACGCTGTGTTACGGCCAGAGCAGGTGCGACGTCGTTGTGTTGCGTTGATTACTTCGCCCGCGACGCGCTGAGCAGGTTAACAAACAGGCGGTATGCGCCCGGAACTCCATCCGGTAACTGCCGGAAGAACGCCAGCCCGGTGTAAATGTAGGTTCCTTTGCCGTAATGTCCGTAAACCAACCCGCCATTCAAGTCCGGCTCGCCGGGATCGCGCATCGCGAGTAGCGCCGTGTACTTCGCGTCGAATTGCGTCCAGAAATAGAGACCGCGCTCCTGCACCCAGCCTTTAAAATCCTCTTGTGTGATTTTGTTTGGCGTGTTTAACAGCGGGTCGTTGGGTTTCAAGAACTTCGCGGGCGAGTTTTCATCTGTGATGCGCGGAAGAATCCGCGGTGCTGGCGCTGCGCCTTCTTTCGCAGGCGGAAGCGGCGGCGAGATCAACGCAGGATACGGAGACGGTCCCAACTTGTCCCAGATAAAATCGCGGTTGTACTGCACGATCAGCGTTCCGCCGTTCGATACGTAATCCAGAAGCCGCTGGTTCGCGCCCGGAAGCTCTGGACGCAACTCATAAGCTCGCACTCCCACCACGATGGCCCGGAACCGCGACAAATCTCCAAAAGCCAATTCTTTCGCATCCAGCATATCCACCTGGATGCCCACGCGCCGCAGCGCTTCTGGTATAGGCTCGCCCTCGGCGGTGATGTACCCCACGCGAAGGTTTTGCGGTACTGCAACGCCGAACGCATGCACCACGCATTGCGCTGGCTCGCTCCAAAGCTCCGTCGGCAGGCTTGGCAGCGGCTCCAGCGATTGCGTGAACCTTTCCCCCTTTGCGCCTCGCGAATGTTCCCCCGTTCGCTCTGCGGAAGCCGCGATTCTGTAGCGTCCCGCGGCAAGCTTTGGCGGCGGCGTTACGGTCACCTTCGCGTAGCGATCACCGGTTCCGCTGAATTTCAGTGCCACCGGAGCGCTCGTCTTCCAGCCTTTTGGGACTACGAGCCCAACGTGCACTTGACCTGGCTCCGTTGCATAGGAATGCACACGCAGCAAAACATCAAAGGGTTTTCTCGGCTTGGTCAGGTTTTCGAGATCTTGCTTCGGTTCCACCGCAAGGGTGTAAGCAGGAACCACCTGTGGGCTCGTGCGGTCCACTCGTGCAGAAGTGGATCGAACGCTCGTCACCGGCGAAACCGCCGTGAACGAGTAGCCTTCAATCACCGCTTCTTCGCTGGCCGTCATCAGGGGTGGCGGCTCGGGCAGAAGTGCCGCCATCGGCCCGTCACCCATGTGCAGCGGCTTTTGCCCCGTCTGGACGGTAAAGCGAATCACGTTCGGCGAGTCCGTCTCCTCTTTGGAAATGCTCCATTCCGGCGGCAATCGCAGCGTTGGTTTCTTGAAATCGCCTGATAGGCCTTCGCGGTGGCGGGATTCCACACGAACCGTAAAAGTTTCACCGGGAACAATTTCACTTCGGTCCGCAGTTGCTTCGACACTCAGCCCTGCGGCCAGTTCCAGCGCCTCTTCGGCCTTTTCCCTCTTGCGTGCCATGCTTCTCGCCAGCGACAAAAGCGGCTCTGGATTATTCCCCGAAGGATTTGGCTTCGGCACCTCGTTCAGCTTCCTGCCGGCCTCTGCCAAAGAACTCGTCGCGGTTTTCCAGTCCAGGCGCAGCGCTGCGTCGCGTGCCCCAACCAGCGCCGCGTCCACCGCCCGCATGAGCGGATCCACGCCCATGTTCGCTTCTTCGTAATCCTCATCTAGCGGACCAAGCGGCTGGGTGAGAATCGCAGGATTCAGCTCGCCTCCGTCCTCACGCTTGAGTGCAATCGGGCGCCGCAGGAAAGGGGAGCCCAGGAACACCGCGATTCCTTGTGAACGGTGATTCGCGAAGGCATCCAGCCCAATCTCGCGCCAGGTCTTCCCATACAATGGGGAAATCTCATCGAGCGGAAGCAAATAACCTTGCGGCTTTTCACTGCGGTCGAGATCGAGAACCACTACTGGTTTTCGATCGCCCCATGGCGCCAGGTCTTTTCTTTCCGAGGCTGGGCCATGCAACGGGAAAGAAGGGTCGGCTGCCAACTGCACCGCTTTCGGCGTCAACCGCCCCGCGGCCTGATGATGGCCATGCCCGCCGTGCACGCCGCCCCAATTATTGATGACCACATTGGGGCGGAACGCACGAATCACGCGAACCATGTCCTCAAGAACCTGTTCGCCCCACACTTTTTCGGTTTCTTCCGGGGTCTTTGAAAACCCAAAATCTTTAGCGCGCGTGAAATAAAGTTTCACTCCATAGCCGCGTGTGGCCGCCAGCAATTCCTGCGTACGAATCACCCCCAGCTGCGGTGCTTGCTCCGGGCCAAGATCGTTTTGACCGCCTTCCCCGCGCGTTAACGAAAGCAAAGCAACATCGGCGTGCAATCCACGCGCCAGATACGTCAGCACCGAGCTCGACTCATCATCGGGATGCGCGGTGACGTAAAGGATACGCGTGGTCACACGCGCGCGCTCGATCGCCTCCACGGTTTCGGGCAGTCCCGGCCCGGTTCCCGGCGCCGGCGGAAACTGTGCTTTAGCAACGCTTGGAAAAGTCGCGCTAATTGCGCTTGCAAACAATAGGGCTGCAAATTTCCCAGGAAAAGAATTCACACGTCCCCCAAAACAATCAGCTTGGAGTTTCCGGATGTCGACTGTCAATTGTCGGCTGGGAGCTTTCAAACGGCCATTGTTTCTTTTCCCACGTCCATACCAGAAAGGCCACAATCCCAAGGGCAATCTGCAGCAGCCCCCACTTTCGCGCTGCGCCGGTTCTCCAAAACAGCCACATCCAGCCGGCCATCGTCAAAACCGCGGGCACCGGGTAAAACCACATCTTGAAGGGAAGCTTGTCCGCACTCCACCGCTTCCGCAGGAGCATCACTCCCACGGCCTGGCCGATAAACTGCACAATCAGCCTCACGGCCAGAATCCCTACGATAGCGGTTTGTAAGTTCAAAATCACGCTGAACAAAAAGGCCAGACTGCCCAGCACAAGGAGAGAAACGTGAGGAAACCGCTTCGTCGGGTGCAGTCGCCCGAAGATCGGGAAAAAATTGTTGTCTAATGCGGCCGAGTAAGGAACCCGAGAAGCTCCGAGCAAAACAGAAAAAACAGAAGCTAGCGCCACCCACAGAATCATGCCGGTTGCAATCTTTGCAGCCGTGGCGCCATAAAGCCTCTCAATAAACAGGCTGGCCAGGAATTTTGAATCCTGAGCCTCACGCCAGGGCACCACGCCCAGGATGCTGGTCTGCATCGCCAAATAAAGAACAGCGATTCCCAGCACGGAGAGAAAGATTCCCCGAGGAATGTTCTTCTCAGGGTCGCGAATCTCTCCCCCCAGATGACAGATATTGTAGTAACCCCAATAGCTGTAAACCGTATTGATCATAGCGGCGCCGAGGCCCGCGAACCAAATACTCGAAAAATCAAATGCCCCCGGCGGAAAATCAAAGGCCAGCTTTGCGTCGAAATGCCTCACCCCTCCCCAGATCAACCAAAGCATGGTGCCAACGACTCCCACCCATAGAAGAACGGAGATTTTCCCGATCGTTCCAATCCGCCGGTACAGAAGAAACATCAGAAAAAGGACCAGTGCACCGGAAATCGCCTTGTGTTCGAACGTCGTGAGTGGATGAAGATACATCGCCTTCGACAGATACTCGGCATAGTTTGCAAAGCCGATGGAAGCCGAGGCAACGGAGAGCGGCACGTGCAAGAACGTCTGCCACACAAACAAAAAAGACATCAGCCGGCCCCATTTCTCGGGGCCGTATGCTTCTCGCAGAAAAACATACGTTCCGCCGGCTTTGGGCATAGCCGCACCCAGTTCCGACCAAACGAAGCCGTCCAGCGTAGCCAACAGTGCCCCCGCCAGCCACGCAATCAGCGCCTGCGGTCCGCCCATCGCGCGGATCACCAGCGAGCTGACCACGAACGGACCGATGCCCACAATCTCGATCATGTTCAGCGCGACCGCTTCTTTCAGCCCTAAGCCGCGCTCGAGGCCCGGAGTCGTCGCTTTGTCAGGCGTCGTCATCAGTCCGCCGAGAATAGCAAATGCCCCCCGTACCACCCAACTCTCATTGCGGGAAGGGAACAGTTTCGATTGCGGGCGCGGAAAAGTCTCTCTCCCGGACGCCATTTCGGTTTGCAATGCTTCTCGAACAGCTTAAACTCGTCCTGCGCAAGACCTGACCTTGTGCGAAACTTCTCTGGAATGGAAACTGTTGCTCCCTTGGCGTCTCTTCGCAATGCTGGAATCACGGTATTCTTTCTATTGGCGTTTTCGGCCGGCCCGTGTTGCCCTTCTCAGCTCAACCTGCCGCAAGAAACCCCGGGCATCCTCGAAAAGATTTACTCTTTCGATCTTGACGAGGCTCAGGCAGCCGCAAGGCAACTGCAAAAAGAGCATCCAGACCACCCCATCGGCTATTTGTTGGAATCGGATGCCATCTGGTGGCGCTTCTGGTGTGCGGCGGCGGAGTTCAAGTACGGAATGAGCGATGCCCGCCGCCGTTCGAAACTCCCGGCGGACCAACATTATCTCGAACTGGCAACCACCGCCTCTTCGTTGGCTTCCGCTCAAATTCAAAAAAGCGACTCCGCGGAGATGCAGCTTTACGCCGGCATGGCCGATGCCGCCGCCGCGCGCCTTTATGCTTTACGCGGTGAGAATCGCAATACCGCCCGCTTCGGCGTGCGCGCCCGCGATCACTTCCTTCGCGCCAAGACTCTCGACCCCAGCCTGGCCGACGCCGATTTTGGGCTCGGCCTCTACAACTACTATGTGGACACCCTCAGCGCCCTCGCCAAAATCATGCGCTTCTTCATGGGCATTCCAGGCGGTTCGAAGCAGGAGGGAATTCGTTTGCTGGAGCACGCCATCGCCGACGGCGTTCTCACCACGAATATCGCACGATTTTACCTGGCCATGAATCTGCATCGCTACGACCAGCAATACGAACGCGCCCTAAGTATCATCGGCCCCTTGGCCGAAAAATATCCGTCGAACCCGCTCTTTCAATTGGCACGCGGCGATCTGCTCGCCAAGCTTGGCCGCAAAGAACAAGCTCTGCATTACTATCGCGCTGCGATCGCCCTGCCCGTTCGCGACCCGGAGAGCAAGGCGCACATCCAACAGTTGGTTCGGGCGGCCACCAACGCTCTGGGCTTGGCGCAGGAGTCCGCTTTCTGACCCCCGACGTCAACAGCCTTCACTTTTGCTCCCATGAGTTTCGCATTCTAACGACCGAGACTCTCCGGCTTTCCACGTTGACCTGGCCCCCGCTCGGATGGTAAGCATGTAGGGTTGCGTAAGGGCTGTGATTTAGGGCAGAGCGTCCTCATCCATAGGGGGTAGGCCCCTAAACGGACGTTCTTCTCATCTGGCTCCGCCTTGGTCAACGCTTCGCGCGGATTTGGCATCACACCCCCTAATGTGCGCCGGCATTTGCGGCCTCCCCGCCGCTTGCCCGGACAGACCGACCCTGTGTTCGGGGTCACCGGATTCAAAGGAGTGGCAATGAAGCGGTTTTGGACAGCAATGGCTGTCGCAGTTTGTGCAGTTTTCGCCGTTACCGGCTGCAACGATTACGGCAACACTTTTCAGAGCCCTGGCGGGGCTTTCGTCTCCTTTCTCTCCCCTTCTCAAATCCCTGCTTGCGTTCCTGGATCGACCACGACCTGCTCAGACCTTACCTTGACACTCAACGGCAGCGGCTTCGTGGCAAAAACCAAAGTCCAATGGAACGGGAAGGACCTCGTCACTACCGTTCCTACGGATAGTTCGGGAAATCCTTTAGGGAACATCGTGACTGCCGTCGTCCCCGCGGCTCTCCTGGCCAAGGCCGGGACCGCCACCATCAACACTATTAATCCCAATTCGAATTACGGGACCGGCACCAACGGGCTCTCAAACACCGTCACGTTCGTTATCAACAACCCCCCCAATCCCATTCCGACGGTTACTTCTATTTCTCCAGGCTGCGCCACCGTCGGCAGCAACCTTGCACTAACCGTCACCGGCACCAACTTCCTTAACACGGTTAATACGACCGATCCCAACCAAAACAATTTTTCGACTCTGAATTTGACCGTCGGCTCAACCGTGTTCCAGTTCACCCCGAACGCCGTGATGAACGCCAGTACAATTACTTCCACCCAAATTACAGTTAGCATTCCAGCTGCGGATCTTGGTTCAGCGGCAGGCAACGCTTCCGTTACCGTCTATAATCCACCTTCTCTACCCGTTCCTACCGTGCCGGGTAGCACCGGCAGCGGCGGTGGCACGAGCGCACCGGCAGCAAATATCACCATTCAGACGTCGCCTTGCACCACCGCGGCCAAGGCTTCGTCAAATGCTCTCTCGCAAGCTGTCTCTGAAGAGACTCCTTCCGTCAGCCTGGATGGGCGCTATGTGGCGTACGCCGCCGCGCAAGGCGAACATACACAAATCTTCCTGCGCGATACCTGCGAAGGCGCTGCCAACGGCTGCCAGCCGCACACTTCCTTGCTTTCTGTTGCCGGCGGTGACGAGGCCGCTTCCGGCGACAGTCACACGCCATCCATGAGTTCTGACGGCCGTTACATCGCTTTCAGTTCTGACGCAAGCAACCTCGTTGAAAACGCACCGTCGGGCCGCCAAATCTATTTGCGTGATACCTGTATTGGCTCCGATGATTCCTGCAAGCCTTCGACCGTTCTTATTTCAAAGGATTCTGGCGGCGCGCTGGTGGGCGCGGAGAGTATTCTTCCCTCCGTGAGTTCTTCGGGCCGCTTTGTCGCGTTTCTCGCCATCACTCCGAGCCATGCCCCAAAACATGCGTCGCCCGAGGCAAAGTCCTCGGTCGGCGCAACGAACAGCGGCTATCGCCAGGTCTTTGTCCGTGATACTTGTCTCGGAGCCACGGATTGCACACCGAAGACAACGCGTATTTCTCTGCAACCCGGCGACGGAGCAGGGACCGACGCAGCACCTTCTGGCCCTTCACTGAGCGGCAAAGCCAAACACGTGGCCACGACCGGCGCAAAAACCTCGACGGTTTTTACACGGTCCGTCCCTGTAGACGATAGCGTCTTCCTGGCGCTCACCAGCAACCAGCGCTAGTTCAAAAAACTCGCGCTCGTTCACTCCTGATACAATCGGTGGATACCGATACCCCATAGGACCACATAGACCGTCCACGTGCCGATGAGCATCGCCCGCAGTATTCGCTCACCAGGGGTTCTCAAAACCACAATTGGAGCGACAAGGAGGAAGACTAAATGAAGGACTATCGCCGCATACCAAATCGAGCTTGCCGGGCGATATGAAGCATGGATTACAGTAACTTCGAGTAAAATGCCAAAACCGATTAGCGCGAACAAAACTAGACCGGTCTTTCGAGCGGGGCTTTCTCGCATCGACTCTCTGCCCTCCCGCTAATTCTTTTCTTTCTACTAGCTGCCAACTGGGGGCTGTTGGCTGTCAGCCTCATCCGTTATGCGAAACGCACCTTGATGTCCGGCCTCTTCTCTAAGTGCACGGAATCGATGAACCGCACCTGCCGGTCGTCGAGCGTCAGGATCATTGAACTCGTACGCACGCCTTCACCGAAAAACCGCACGCCTTTCAACAAATTGCCATCTGTCACGCCGGTACATGCAAACACCATCTTTTTCCCCGGCGCCAAATCTTCCGTGTCATAAATGCGCTTCGGATCCTTCACGCCCATTTTCTCCAGCCGCTCGGCGTCTTCCGGTTTGCTGATCACCAGCCGTGCCATGATCTGTCCGTTCAGGCAGCGCAGCGCCGCCGCCGTCAGCACTCCTTCCGGCGCTCCGCCCGTTCCCATCACCGCGTGCACTCCCGTGCCAACCACTGCCGACGAGATGCCCGCTGACAAGTCGCCGTCGCCAATCAGGCGAATGCGCGCTCCCGCTGCACGAATGTCGTCAATCAACTTTTCATGGCGGACGCGATCAAGCACCACCACCACCAAATCTTCTACGTCGCGTTCCAGCCGCTTCGCAATGGACTTCAGGTTGTCCGCCACCGGAGCGTCCAGATCGATCGCGCCCTTGCACGACGGCCCAACCACGATCTTCTCCATGTACAAATCGGGCGCGTTCAGCAATCCGCCGCGTTCGCTCGCCGCTAGCACCGCTATGGCGTTCGGCGCGCCCGTAGCGCACAGGTTTGTGCCCTCGAGCGGGTCCACGGCGATGTCCACTTGTGGGAACAGCGCCTTCGGCGCGTGTGTCGCAAGGCCGACTTTTTCGCCGATGAACAGCATCGGTGCCTCATCGCGCTCACCCTCCCCGATCACCACCGTCCCGTCGATCTCTACGGAGTCCAGCGTCTTGCGCATGGCCTCGACCGCAACTTCGTCGGCGTGATGGCGGTCGCCGAATCCCATCGTGCGCGCGGCCGCAACCGCCGCGTTCTCCACCACGCGCAAAAAATCCAGGCTGAGTTGCTCTTCCATGAGTTCTCTCTCCGATTTTAAGGGTCTTCAGGAGTTGCCCCGAACCCCTTCGAGGCTTTGCCGCTGATTCGGGCGGCGCTAATCATAGGCCAACTTCCTGCCCGCCGTCGACAAGAGAGCGGCTTTGCGGCGAACCAGCAAACACCTTCCTTTCGAGGGACAATTTGCCCGACTGGTCAATCGGTTATTCCAGTTCGATTTTCCGCTCCATAATGGGCCTCAATGACTCACTTTTAAGATGACGACGGCGAGCGTCGTTTTTACGTCGCTTACCCGCATGCCTTGAAAACTTTGCACCTCTGCATGTGCGATCGGCGCAAGGTCGCCTGATCTCTCCATTCTTCCAAGGGACCTGCAATGTCACTCGGATAGCTCGGGGAGCGAACTACATATCGGATATCCTTTTCCTCAAGGAATGCCCTCCAGTCGCTTGGACTTCTCAGCTTTGCCGGATCCACCTCAAAGCTTAAACTCGGGTCCCCATTTACATAAGGAACGTCCAGGTAATAGTCATGTCGCATGAAAACGAGCACGCGCTGCTGATTTACGATTCCGCCTAATACGCTGTTCACAGTGTGTGCGACCTGGTACTCAGGTCATCTGCCTCACCGTGCTCTCGGCACTTTGAGGCTTGTGATTCATCTTCGCCCTATCCGCGCATCATGCATGAAAGCGCGCATGAAAGGAAGCGCGGCCGGCTAGCCTGTCCGCTCCGGCGTGAAACCCGGACGCCAATGCGCATGACACTTTGCCCCTGGCGCACACCAAATATGTCGGTTTCAAGAGGTGTAACTAAAGTGGAATTGCAAGCCATGCCTCTCAATGCTTGCGGAGATTCACCTTCTTGAAAAAAAAAGCCGCCGGGAAGTTAAATCACCTCCCGGCGGGGGCGAAGCTTGCAAGACTCGTGGAGCTAGACTGCTGTCCAGGCCGGACCTACAACTTTTTTAGAACGAGAAGCGCGCGCCTACTTGCAACTCGCGCCTTCCGTTCAGGCTGCCGCCTTGGATGTCTGTGAAGTTTGACCAGTTGGTCG
>Ga0126370_10001423_pt1 | contig 10925 bp, 7 predicted proteins | sample PanSoiMetaPlot_3_FD_92586 | JGI IMG/M metagenome (GOLD analysis project Ga0126370, IMG submission 92586) | Tropical forest soil microbial communities from Panama - MetaG Plot_3 | ecosystem: Environmental > Terrestrial > Soil > Tropical forest > Bulk soil | place: Panama | collected 2016-02-17 | reverse complement strand
GCGATGATCTGCCGGTCCTGCTCCTCGCTGGTATCCAGCGCAAAAATGTAGACGCCGCGGATCATGGTGGCGGCGACCATTTCCCGCCATTCGGATTTCTTGCTGCTTACGCAAGGTTCGCCGGCACAGTAGCCGGAAAGATACTTTTGGCGATAGCGCTCTTCCAGTAGGTGCTTGATCTTGTAGGAAGCAAAGAGCGGCCGGTCGCGGAGGTCTTCGACGCCATAAAGGTAGATGTTGAGGGGGACGATGTTCCACTCGTAGGCTTGGTCCTCGCCGATGTTGACGTAATTGCTCATCACCGAACCGGCTTCGCCCGGCCGGCACAGGCGGAGTTGCACGGGCGATTCCGGACAGATGCGGGAAAAGTAGATCGCACTGTGGCCGGTGCTGCTGATGCGGTCGAAATCTTCGTCGAGAGATTCGTTCAATATAACGCCGACATCGGCGGAGGCGCGAGGAGCCGACAGGAGCAGCAGAAAAACGGCAAACGGCAACGCAAGCATCCTAGGCCCCCGGCCACAAGCGATAGCGGCCGCCGTATTTTGCAGTCGTCCGAACATAGTTGACCCTAGCCACAATCCCCGCATAGAAATAAGAACCCGCGCGGTCTGAAAAAGTTGCCTGGTTCGATCCCAAGCCCTGCTAAATCAGCTGCTTACGAACGGTGCGGGCAGCTTGGTCACTCACGGCGAGAGGGCAAGGCTTGCCGCCATCCTTGACCGTATCAACCCCGCTAGCTAGGATCTAGCACGACCGAGCCGGCGCGCTTTGTTCTCCGAGGGCGAGCCGCTCCAACCCAGCACATGAATGAAACAAACTCTCCGGTTGGCCAGACGGTATCCCATTACAGAGTACTTCGCAGAATCGGTAGCGGCGGCATGGGTGTCGTGTATGAGGCCGAAGATACGAAGCTCGGCCGCAAGGTGGCGCTGAAGTTCTTGCCGCCGGACCTGGCGCAAGACACGCTGACCTTGGAGCGATTTCAGCGCGAGGCACGCGCTGCTTCGGCCTTGAATCATCCGAACATTTGCACCATTCACTCGATCGAGCAGCACGAGCGTCAGCATTTTATTGTGATGGAGCTGCTCGAGGGGCAGACCTTGGCGCAGCGCATCGGGCGGCAAGCGTTTGAAATGGAGAAGCTCCTGCCGCTGGCGATTCAGATTGCCGATGCGCTCGAATCCGCGCACGCCAAGGGCATCGTGCATCGCGATATCAAGCCGGCGAACATTTTTTTGTCCGATCGCGGGCAAGTGAAGATTCTGGACTTTGGGCTGGCGAAGGTGGACAAGCTGGCGATGGTGTCGGAGAGCACGTCAATCTCGCCTCTGGCGGATACCCTCGGCGAAACGGGCGGGCTGACGTCGCCGGGCTCGGCCGTGGGCACCATCATGTACATGTCGCCGGAGCAGGCTCGAGGCGGATTGGTGGACGCGCGAACTGATCTGTTTTCGCTCGGAACGGTCTTGTATCAGATGGCGACGGGCAGTCTGCCGTTTCCGGGCGATACCTCGGCGGTGATTTTTGACGCCATCCTGAACCGCGAGCCCATGCCGGTGGATACCGTGAACGGGGGAGTGCCGCGGGAGTTTGGCCGGATTCTCGAGAAGACGCTCGAGAAGGACCGCAACCTGCGGTGCCAGTCGGCAACGGAGTTGAAGACGGATTTGATCCGGCTCAAACGCGACCTGGAGTCGGGACGGAAGCGCGCGGCGGAGCTTAGCGATTCAAAGGCCGGAGCGAAGCTGGCGGCGAAATCGGTAGCCGTCCTGTACTTTGAGAACCTAAGCGGGGTGAAGGAAGACGAGTATCTGCGCGACGGAATTACAGAAGACATCATTACCGAGCTGTCCAAAATTCGCGGGCTCAATACGTTTTCGCGCCCGACGGTGCTGGCTTTTCGCGACAAGGCGGTCACCCCGGCGCAAGTGGGACAGCAACTGAACGCGGCTTACGTGCTGACCGGAACGCTGCGGCGGGCCGGCAACCGGTTGCGCATCACGACGCAGCTGGTTGACACCCATACCGATTTTCCGATGTGGAGCGAGCGATACGACCGCGAGATGAAGGACGTCTTCGAGGTGCAGGACGAGATTGCGCGAAAGATCGCGGAGGCTTTGCGCGTGACCCTGTCGCCGCAGGAGCTGGAAGCGTTGGCAATCAAGCCGACCGAGAATTTGCAGGCGTACGATCTGTTCCTGCGCGGGAAGCGCTACGCGCGACGCCAGACGCGGCAGGACTTGGAGTTCTCGCTGCAGATGTTTGAGAGCGCCGTGGCCATGGACCCGAATTTCGCCCTGGCCTACGCGGCGTGCGCCAATGCCTGCGCGATGTTCTACTGCAACTACAGCCGCGATGTTTCCTGGGTGGAGCGCGCGCGCGAAGCTTCTGGAAAAGCCGTCGCGCTGCGCTGGGAGCTGCCGGAAGTGCAAGTGAGCCAAGCCTGGGTGTTGTACGCGACCGAACTGCACGATGAAGCGGTGCGCATGGTGCGCAAAGCCATCGAGCGAAAAAGGGACTGCGAAGGCGCCTATTATCTGCTCTGCCGCGCCCTTTTTTCGGCAGGACGCTATCAGGAAGTCGTGGACGTGATGGAAGCGGGGCTTGAAGCGAGCGGCGAAGATTACAACATCTATGTGCCGCTGGCGAACTCGCTGGGCGCGATGGGGAAAAAAGAAGCCTATATGAATTTGCTGCAGCGGCGGGTGACAGCGCTCGAAAACCATCTGAAGCATGTTCCGGAGGACGCACGTGCGCGCATTCTGCTGGGAACGGACTATGCGGAATTGGGAAGGGAAGAGGACGCGCTGAAGGAATTGAACCTGGCCGTAACGCTGCGGGCGGGCGAAGCTTCGATCCTGTACAACGCGGCCTGCCTCTATGCGACGCTGAAGAGAAAGCAGGAAGCCATGGACTGCCTTAAGAAGGCCTGGGAAGCGGGTTTTCGGGATTCCAGCCATGCGCGACGCGACCCCGACCTGGCCCTGCTGCACGAAGACCCGGAGTTTGACCGCATGTATCCGGAAAAGCCCGCCGGCGGAGTGACGGCACGCGTGAACTAGGAATGGACCGGGCACGATTTGCCGAGGCGCGTGATTTTTTGGCCGGGCGGCTGCCCGAAACACGGCTCGTTACCGCTCGTTCGCTTTCCAAAGATTCCAAACAAAAGGTGTATTTGAAGCTCGAGAACGAACTGCCCACCGGTTCGTTCAAGGTGCGCGGGGCGCTCTACGCCTTGCACGTGAACCTGCAGCGGCGCGCGGTGGCCGAGGTGATTGCATCGAGCACGGGGAATCACGGCGCGGCCGTGGCGTACGCGGCCAAACTGCTGGGCGTGAAGGCAAGGATTTTCCTGCCAGAGGCCAGCAACCCGGTAAAAAGAGAGAACATCGAGCGGCTGGGTGCGGCGATCGTTGAGACGGGAGCCATCGATCTAGCCGCAGCGTTTGAAGCGGCGTCGCAATACGCGAAGGAAAGCGGAGCTTTTTTCTTGAATGATGCGGACGATCCCGACTTGCCCGCGGGTCCGGGTACGATTGCGCTTGAGATTCTGCAGAGCGCGCCGGAAGTACGGACGATCTATGTGCCGATCGGAGATACGGCGCTGATTCGAGGAGTGGCGGAAGCGGCCAAGCAGATTTCAGGCAAGGTAAGGATCGTGGGGGTGCAGAGCGAACGGGCGCCGTCATATGCCCTCTCGTTCAAAGCGGGGCGCCCCGTGGCGACGGAAAGCTGCGACACGATCGCCGACGGCTTGGCCACGCGCACGCCCGATCGGGCGAATGTGGAAGCGATTCGGCGGCTGGTGGACGATATGGTGCTGGTCAGCGAGCAGGAGCTGATCCGCGCGATTCGCAGGCTGGCGCTCGACGAGGAAATCATCGCAGAACCGGCGGGTGCGGCAGCGACGGCGGCGCTTTTGCGCGCGGGCGAGGAAGTGACCGGCGACGTGGCCTTGCTCGTGACCGGCGGCAACGCGAGCCGCGACGTTCTTCAGGCCGCGATCGGCTCGTGAGGAAAGGGCTGGGCCGGGAACTATTCGGAGGAAGACTGCAGCGTGGAAATGGTGGAGCGTACAGCAGCTTCGAGCAAAGCGGCGCGCGGGAAGCGATTGTGGTCGGCGGCGGAGCGGATGGTGGAGTCGCCTGACCCGGAGTAGTTCAGGGCGACCGCCAGGTGATCGGCGTGCAATGTGCCGAGATAATTTCCGCCCGGGACCATGGCGTCGAAGAGTAACAGCTGACTGTCCGTGCGCGGGTCGTAGGCCGTGAGTACCTTCCAGGCTTCCAGCAGCATTTTCGAAGTGGTGGCGGAGTCGGAGACCGCGGCGAGAGAAAAAGAGGGAACCAGCGGCTCGGGATGGGCGGAAAGGAACTGTTGGCGGACGTCCTGGCGGAGACTTTTGAACGCTTCGGCGACGTTCCCTTCGCAGCTGCCCAGCTTCAGCGTGGAACTGTAGCGCTCGACGATGGCGGGCATGGTTTCGGCGATGGGCGAACCGCCGACGGCTCCAGCGACGCTTATGAAGGCGGCGACCAAACTGCGCGCTTGCGAATCGTTGGCCAGAGCTTCCTGAATATCCGGGGCGCCCTTGCTGTAGCCCACCAAAATGTATTTCCGGGAGTCCTCGCGGGAATTTTCCTTGAGGTATTTGGCGATGCGCGCGCCGTTGGCGGTCGACGATTCGTTGGGAGTCTGAAGGAACTCGACGGTCAATCCGTGTTTTTCGCGCAGGTGGGTTTGCCCTTCGGCGAAAGCCTGGGTGTTGGCCTGGCACGAGCTTAGGATGCCCGGTATGACCAGCACGCGGTAGTCTGCCGGAATCCTATCGAGGCTGCCCGTCCCGGGCGACAGCGGCTGCTGCGATTTCAAGTAAGAGTCGCAGCCTTCCCATTCGCCGCCGTCAGGATTCTCGCTGTGCAGCACCGAGCAAAACATTCGGGCGAAAGAAGCGGAAAGATCCTTGCCCGAATCGGCGAGCCGCAAAATCAGGACTTGTCCGTTGGAGTGGAACGAGCCGCCGGTGGCGGTTCTCGCTTCCTTCATCGGATCGTCGGGAAGAAAATGGGAGACTTCGACCACCAGGCCGGTGCTGGAGAGAGTCTTCTGGACATAGTCGCGCTCCAGGTCGATGTCGGGATCGATCTTGTGGGTGACTCCGTTGTTGCGCTGGTCGCGCTCGAAGCCGATATCGTGCGTCGCGGCTCCCACCCACAGCATGGTGCCGTTGACGGTAAACGGAGCCTTCCAGACGCGTAGGTGGTTGCGCGAAGCAACCACGCTGATCGGCTCGGCGTGAGCCCAGCCGTAGTCCTGCGGGCGTCCGAAAAGATAGAGTGGGCTCATCGGCATGGTCAGATAAGACTCTTTAGAAAGACTTCCGATGATGCCGTGCAGGAGTGTGCCTTTGACGTCGGCGTCGACTTTGACCCATCCCGCCGTGGTGAAGACCTTTTGCATGGCGGCTTCGGAACCGAGGATGAGGAAGTTCACCATGTCGCCGGCATTTCCGTCTTTATCGGCGATGCGGCGGGGAATTTTGACGAAAAGGCTGTTGTCAACGCCGGGCATGCTTTCCACGACCTTGGAGATCGTGCGCACGGCACCGCTTGCGGCGCCTTCCGCTGCGTACACCTCCAAATGCACCGTGTAGATGCCTTCGCCCGTGTCGGATTTCGCTTGATTGATGCCGAGAGCAAGGCGTCCTGTGACGGGTGAAACGATATCCTTCGACGAGCCGACTAGGAATGCCTGCGAGGTGTCGGCGTCGCCAATGCGAGCGATCAAGGCGCCGCGGCCGGCGTCGTTAAAGGGAAGTATGCGGAGAAGATCTTTGAAGCCGCGGGACAGCCCTTCCGGCCCGTTGTCGCTTTTGGCGTCTGCGTAGCGGAATGAGCCTTTCGCGGTGATGACCACGTGCTCGCCGGGCTGCAAGTCAATTCCCGTGTCGGTCCAGAGCAAGTCGTCTTTCAGCGTAAAGTCCTTGGCAAGCCGCTTCTTGCCGGCAGGTTTACTGTCGGCCGGGGATTGTTCGGCAGCCGCAGAATTGGCAAGTTGTTTTGGCGGCGCCGTATCGCCCACCAGTTGCGCCCGCGCAGGGCCAGGCACCATCGAGAGTGCGGGCAACAGAAGCAAAAGACTATAACGCAGGGGAAGGCGCTTATGCATGACGTGCACCATCGGACCAGAGTTACTCCGAGCTTCCACCATTTAGGCAGATGCATCGAGTATTGGCAAGAGTTGCCGACGGCGCGGGGCGGCTTTCTTGACTCGCCTCGGGCGCGCTTGTAGATTGAAATGTCAGCGAAAAAAGCGGCAAAAACAACGAACAGAGCCTTTCAAGGTGTGCAGGAAAGGAATGCACGGGTCAGGATGAAAAAAGGGTCGTGGATTTTCGCATGCGTTATGAGTCTGAGTGCGCTGTTGTTGCCCGGTTGGGCGCGCGCGCAGGAGCCAGTACCACAGCCGCGGCCAAGACGGCAGGCCGCACCGGCGACGACGATTACGGTTGACGGCAGCGAAGCCATGTTTACGGTAATGTGCGCTCTGCTCGCTTCCGGGTTTGAGGCGGACGTGAACGCCAACAACTGGTCGCCGATGCGCGCGCAGTTGCGTGATCGGCTGCAGCATCAGGAAGGTCCGGCGGTAGAAGTTCTGCGCAACTTCTACAAACAGCACGAGCTGGCCGATCCCGGGGCCATGCTTTCGCGCTACATCTGGTTCGGGCTCGTCAGCGGGCCGGCTCCCAAGTTTGAAGCCACGCTAAGGCGCGACGAATTGCCGCCCGAGGTGATCGCGCTCGAAGGCTTCCAGGAGATACTTTCAAACTATTACAAGGAACAGAAGATCGGTGAGTTGTGGCGACAGGTGCAGTCCGTGCACGCGCGGGAGATCGAGCAAATGCACGAATCGCTGTCAGAGGTCGTGTTTATCGCAAGCGGCTATCTGCGCGAGATTCAGGACCCAACCAATCCGCGGACTTTTACCGTGATTGTGGAGCCTCTGGTCGGCCGGATCACCAATGTACGGAACTTTGCAGACCATTACGCTCTCGTGGTGAGCGGCTCCGAGCAGCTGCAGGTTGACACCGTGCGGCACGCCTTTCTGCACTACCTGCTGGATCCCCTGCCGCTCCAGTATTCGCACGTGATCGCTGTGAAGCGTCCGCTGTTTGAATTGGCGGCGGCAGCACCACGGCTCGATTCTTCCTTAAAGGATGATTTTCCATCGTACTTTGCCGAGTGCACCGTGCGGGCCGTGGAACTGAAGCTGAAACGCATGTCCCCCGGAGAACGCGAAGCCGCACTCGGGGTCGACGATGCAGACGGGTATGTGCTGGTGCGGCCTTTGTTCGCGGCCCTAGCGAAGTTTGAGGGCTCCGAGCCAGCGATGAAGTTTTACTTTCCTGACCTGGTGCGGTCGATCGATGTCGGGGCGGAACAGAAGCGCGTGGCCAGCATCAAGTTTGCAAGTGGCAGTCCGAATCCGGTTGGGGCCGAGTCGGAGTCGGTGGCGCGTCGCAAACCGGCGGCTCCCACGACGGTACCAAATGATGCGGATGCGATCGCAGCTTTGACCGAAGGCGAGCGAAGAATCGCGGAAAGGAACCCGCGGGCCGCCGCAGAGTCGTTTCAGAAAGTGCTGATGAAGTATCCGGACCAACCGCGGGCTTGGTACGGCCTGGGCGTGGTGGCGATGATGGAGCAGGACGGGCCGCGCGCGAAAGAAGTGTTTGGCCGGCTTACCAGCGGAGAACATGCGGCGACGCAGGATCCCCTGGTCATGGCCTGGTCGCACGTGCACCTCGGCAATCTGTATGACATCGAGGGGCAACCGGATCGCGCCAAAGCGGAGTTTGAAGCGGCACTCGCCGTGCAAGGGGCGCCCCAGCGGGCGAAGGATGCAGCCGCCAAAGGCTTGGGAACGCTGAGCGGCGAGAAAAAGGCGGAACGGCCGTAAGCAAAACGCTGTAGGAACGCTCTGACCGCGTCGCGAGGTATGATGAAGGTCACACCAGCCGCCTATCATGCCATGACATAAGGAGAGGTGAGATGAGCGGTAATAGAATTTTTGTTCTGGCCGCATTTCTTCTAGCGGGGCTGGCCGCGGGCAGCCCGGCGCATGCGCAGAGCAGCCAACCCGGCGGCGCACAGCAGAAGCCGGCACAAAGCCAGCCAGGGCAGCAGCCCGCCGATTCAGCAAAATCCGGGACTTCGCTGGCAATGCCCGGAGCGCCGGCAAATGCGGAGGAAGTCGCTGCGGTCAAGGCATTTCAGGAGATGCCGAACACGGACTTAGCCAAGAAAATCACCGCGGGTGAGGAATTCCTGAAGAAATATCCCGAGAGCCAGTATCGGCCCGTCGTCTATTCGACATTGACGATCGACTATTTGCAGACCAACAACAGCGAAAAGGCGATTGAAGTCGGCGACAAGGAGATCGCACTAAAGCCCGACGACGTGCAAACGCTCGCGCTGCTCGGCCAGATGATCCCGCGCGCCATGAACGCGAGCACGCCGGAGCCGGACAAGCGCTTGGCTAAGGCGGAGGACTATTCGAAGCGGGCGATCGAAGTAACCCCCACCATCCCGAAGCCGCAGGGTTTGGGCGATCAGGACTTTGCGGCGGCCAAGAATTTGACGCTGGCGAGGGCGCACAGCGGTCTGGGGCTGGTCTATCTTCGCCGCGGGAAATTCAACGACGCCATTCCGGAGCTCGAGCGCTCATTGAAGATCGATCCCGATCCGAATCCGGATCCGGTCAACCTGTACCTGCTGGGGTTGGCGAACCAAAAGGCGGCACATTACGACGACGCGGTTGTGGCATTCAACAAATGCGCGGAGCAGAACAGCAATCTCCAGGCAAAGTGCCGCAGCGGCTCGGACGAATCGAAGAAACAAGCCTCGACACAACTGAGCGCGCCGAAATAAGATTGCTGCCAGCATACTCGGCGGCAATCATGACGCGTCTGGAAGACGAAGAGTTTCAGCGGCGGCTCGGATATCGATTCAGCAGCCCGCAATTGCTGGTAACCGCGCTGACGCACAGCTCGGCCATGCCGGAGCTGCGCGCGGCAGCCGAAGCGCTGGGCGCCGATCCGATACAGGTGCAGGACAACGAGAGGCTGGAGTTCCTGGGAGACGCTGTGCTCGATTTGCTGGCGAGCGAATACCTGCTGGAAAACTTTCCCGCTTGGAGCGAAGGGCAACTGTCGCGGAGCCGGGCGTACCTGGTGAACGCGCAGGCTCTGGAAATCGCGGCGCGCAAGCTGGGCATCGGAGAGTTCTTGCGCTTGGGCCGCGGGGAAGAGAAGACCGGCGGCAGAGAAAAGGCGGCCATCATTGCAGACGCGCTGGAAGCGGTAGTGGCGGCGATCTATCTCGATTCGGGTTTGGAAGCCGCAAGACGGATCTTGCGCCGCGTATTGTTTGAGTCGGCTATGGAGCTGGGCGGTGTGCGCATCGCCGAGTCGGACCGCAAGTCCGCATTGCAGGAGTTCTTGCAAGGCAAAGGCAAGCCGCCGGCCGAATATCGTCTGGCGGGAGAGACCGGTCCGGATCACCAGAAAATGTTCTACGTCGAAGTGTGGTCGCTCGGGGAATTTCTGGCTAGCGGCCAGGGCAACACCAAAAAAGAGGCGGAGCAGAAGGCTGCGCGCTTGGCACTTGAGCGATTGCAGCACCAGCCGGACGTGGCCACCAAAGCGGAATGACTGAAACCAGCACAGTCGTCGAACCAGAAAGCAACGCGGCGCCTACGAAAGACGAGCACGGCGGACATGGCCCCGGTACCACCTTTTCCGAGTACATGGAGTCGCTGCTGGTCACGGTGATTTTGGCGTTATTTGGCACCAGTTTTGTCGTCCAGGCATTCAAAATTCCCTCCTCGTCCATGGAACGTACCCTCCTGATCGGTGACCATCTGCTGGTGAACAAGTTCATTTTTGGCGGAACCGGAGCATGGTACGAGAAATTGCTGCCCTACCGGTCCTTGCAGCGCGGCGACATCATTGTCTTCAAGTATCCCTATGCCGATCATCAGCACTTTGTGAAGCGGGTCATCGGCTTGCCCGGCGACCATTTAAAGCTGGTAGACCAGAACGTTTACATTAACGGGAAATTGCTGAGTGAACCGTATGTGGTGCACGATCCCGCAGCCGGTTATGACCCGCTGAACTATTCCTTCCCGCCCGTCGGGAATCCCCTGTACAGCTCGCCGGTTGAGCCGGAATGGGCGCGGGATGTCAAAAAATACGTCAAAGGTGACGAATTGATTGTGCCGGCAAACCGGTATTTTGCGATGGGGGACAATCGCGACCACAGTCTGGACAGCCGATATTGGGGTTTCGTCGACCGCGACGCCATCATGGGGCGGCCGTTCTTGATCTACTGGTCGGTCGAAGCTACATCGGCCGATTATGGCGAGTCCACGTTTTCCGAACGGCTGCGGGCCGTGCTGCAGACGATCGCGCATTTGCCGGCGCGAACGCGCTGGGGCCGCATGCTGCATACCGTGCACTAAACACGCGGCAGCTCGGCCAGAAGAATCGCACGCTACCAATTCCCCTCGGAGTCTGCGAAAATTTCTACGTCTGCCGCCCCGATCCGATCTCCGTGAATAGAATACGAAAATGGTGGAAGGCGGTGCTCGCCGTGATTTTGGCGGCGATCGCGCTGCAGTTCGCAGCCTCGCTGCTGGTGCGAACCGCGCGCGTAAGGGCGTTCCTGACGCGGCAGTTGCAAGGTTCGTTCGGACGGCCGGTCGAAGTTCGCCAATTTTCCGCCAGTTTTTTCCCGACTCCCCAACTGGATGCCTACGCCATCTCGGTCGGCGAAGATCCGGCTTTTGGCAATGAATATTTTCTGCGCGCCGACAGACTTTCTGCGAGTCTGCGGTGGAGCGGGTTCCTGCGCGGACGCTTC